>Ga0210393_10004382_pt1 | contig 11172 bp, 7 predicted proteins | sample IncBWC27OmetaG_FD_160068 | JGI IMG/M metagenome (GOLD analysis project Ga0210393, IMG submission 160068) | Forest soil microbial communities from Barre Woods Harvard Forest LTER site, Petersham, Massachusetts, United States - Inc-BW-C-27-O ...
GAAGGCGTTGAAGTATCAGCCCGATCATCCCGGAACGCTGTTCAACCTGGGCATCGTTCGCTGGCAAGGCAAGGGCGATCCGAGGGGCGCGATCGAAGCCTGGGAAGAGTTACTGCAAAAGAACCCGAATTACCCGCAGAAGCAGCAACTACAGGAATACATCGAAAAGGCCAAACAGCACTCCAAGGGGTAAAGGGATATTTGTAAGCCTTTGGTGCCGTATCCAGAGTGGTAAGAAACTGACTTTTTATCTTTGTCCCTTTTCTTATAACAGAGATCAAGCGGGGCAAATATGAATACGAAGAATCAACCAACCGCCAACTTCCCCAGGATTTCACGAATCCTAGTGGCCACCGACTTTTCGGATCAGGCGAGCAAAGCTTTGGAGTGGGCCCGGTCTTTTGCTGCTGCATTCGGAGCGAAGTTGGTTCCACTGCATGTCATCGACATCTTTAGCTTGGCCGAAACAAGTTGCGTGACCGCTGGCCTTGATCCGCTTCCTCTGATTCGAGAGCAAGCCCAGCAGCGCATGGATGGGCTAAAGCAGCTGATACCCGATGCAGAGACATGGGTTCGCGAAGGTTCGCCGCGGCCCGCGATTGTGGATGCCGCATTGGAATTGAAGTGCCAAATGATCATCATGGGAACCCATGGCCGTTCAGGCTTGGCGCATTTACTGCTGGGTAGCGTCGCAGAGTATGTCGTCAGAAACAGTAAGGTACCCGTGCTCACCGTCCGCACGCATTGACACCGGATGCACGCAGTTGCGCCCCCGTTCACTAAAACCCCCGATCGCGCTGGGAAATCCATGAATCCGGAATACAAAGATCTGAGCCAGGCTGATCCGTCCGATGGCAGCTTCTCGCTTGCATTCTTGCAACGGAACCCTCTGCGCGTGCCATGGCACACACACGTCTGTGCGCTCCGTCACATACAGTTCGCATGGAATTGGCGATCATGGCGTCTGATTTCGTGCGGTGACTCTTTTCGGCTCCGCTGGACAAACAATCGAAGAATCCAAGGGAAGTAAGTGAAGTGTTGTGCTCGGCAGAAAGCAGGCGGGCGTTTCGCAGTTTAATTCAAATTGATTCCGAGTCCGCTGGACTGCAAGCAGTCCAATAAACGGTGGACTCCCAGGAGACATACTATGGCGAAAACAATGAAGGCGGCATTCGTCGATAAATTCGGCGAGCCATTAAAGATTCGGGAAGTTCCAATTCCAGATCCAGGGCCGGGACAGGCACTGGTCGAGATTGTCGCGAGCGGGGTCTGCCATACTGACCTGCACGCGGCCGACGGCGATTGGCCGATCAAACCCACTTTACCTTTTACTCCGGGACATGAAGGCGCGGGCTTCGTAGCCAAGCTGGGCTCGGGCATCACCCATTTGAAGGAAGGCGACCGCGTTGGAATCGCATGGTTGCACAGCGCCTGTGGGCATTGTGAATTCTGCCTTACGGGTTGGGAAACACTATGTCCGGAACAGAACATGTCGGGTTATACCGTAAACGGCACCTTCGCTGAGTATGCGTTGGGCCAAGCGGATTACCTGGGGCGAATTCCAGACAAACTGTCGTTTATCGATGCCGCGCCGATTCTCTGCGCCGGCGTTACCACCTACAAGGGTTTGAAACAAACCCAGGCGCGGCCCGGCGAGTGGGTTGTGATCTCGGGCGTGGGCGGTCTCGGCCACGTCGCGGTCCAATATGCCAAGGCCATGGGCCTGCACGTTGCCGCCATTGACATCGGGCCAGAGAAGCTGGCATTGGCCCGCAAGCTCGGCGCTGAAGTGACCGTGGACGCGAAGGAAGAAAATGTCGTCGAGGTGATCCAGAAGAAAATCGGAGGCGCTCACGGTGTATTGGTCACTGCCGTGTCTCTGCCCGCGTTCAAACAGGCGCTCGGAACGCTACGCCGGGGCGGAACCTGCGTTCTGAACGGTCTGCCTCCCGGCGAATTCCCCGTCTCTATTTTCGACCTGGTGCTGAACGGCCAGACCGTGCGGGGTTCGATCGTGGGGACGCGCAAAGATCTCGAGGAAGCGCTGCAGTTTGCCGCCGAAGGCAAAGTGAAGGCGACGATCGAGGAGCAATCGCTGGGATCGATCAACGATATTTTCGACCGGCTCAAGAAGGGAAAGGTCAACGGCCGAATCGTTCTCGATATCGCGGCGGAGTCTGGTGCCAAGAAATCGACCGGGGCCAAGCCATTTAAGAGTCACGCGGTCGCCTGAATTCCTGGTCGTCTGAGTTCGGCGTAAGTAGGTTGAGTAAGAGGCGGATTTTTGGCGCTCGGCGCACACTGCGAGCAACGACCTCCGCCTCTGCCATTTGTAAATGGGTTCTAAGCGGGTTGGGCCAGCATCACAGAGAGACGTGACGGGGCTCACCGACGTTCGCCACCTTCAGCGCTACGTTCGCCGTACACGGGGAATTATCGCGTTCTGAACATTCATAAATAAGGAGACATCGTCATGGCAGTTGCAGATCTCGTGAAACAAACATCCGTCCAGCAAGCGGTGGACACGCTTCGCACGGGCGGCGTTAAATCCAAGTATGAGAACTTCATCGGCGGCCGATGGGTCGCACCGGTGAAGGGAAAGTATTTTACTGATTACAGCCCGATCAACGGTGAGCCGATCTGCGAGATTGCCCGTTCATCGGCGGAAGATGTTGAGAAAGCTCTTGACGCAGCCCATGCAGTCAAGGATCTCTGGGGCCGCACCGCCCCCGCGCTCCGTTCGTCCATCCTGCTTAAGATCGCCGACAAGATGGAAGAAAATCTCGAACTTCTAGCCCTCGCCGAAACTCTGGACAACGGCAAACCGATTCGCGAGACTCGCGCCGCCGACGTTCCTCTTTCCATCGATCACTTCCGTTACTTCGCCGGCTGCATCCGCGCCGAGGAAGGCACAGTGGGCGAGATCGATAACGACACCATCGCCTATCATTTCAAGGAACCGCTTGGAGTCGTTGGCCAGATCATCCCTTGGAATTTCCCGCTGTTGATGGCTGCCTGGAAACTGGCGCCCGCCATCGTCGCCGGAAATTGCGTGGTGATCAAACCAGCTTCCAACACTCCGCTCAGCTTGTTGGTGTTGATGGGACTGATCGGGGACTTGCTGCCACCCGGCGTCCTCAACGTAGTCACTGGCCCGGGAGGCGAGATCGGAAAAGCCCTGGCCGGCAACTCCCGTATCGCAAAGATCGGATTCACCGGAGAAACCACCACCGGCCGTTTGATCATGCAGTACGCGTCTGAACCGATCATTCCGCAGACCCTGGAGTTGGGCGGCAAGTCTCCCAACATCTTCTTTGCCGACGTGATGGACGCCGACGACGAGTACTTCGACAAGGCGCTGGAAGGCTTTGCTCTGTTCGCCTTCAACAAAGGCGAAGTGTGCACCTGCCCCTCTCGCGCTCTGATTCAGGAATCGATCTTCGACAAGTTCCTGGAGCGTGCCGTTGCTCGCGTAGGCAAAATCAAGGTAGGGAATCCGCTCGATCCTTCCACGATGATGGGCGCGCAGGCGTCGCGCGATCAACTGGAGAAGATTCTAGGCTACATCCAAATCGGCAAGGGCGAGGGAGCGCGTTGCGCCATCGGCGGCGAACAAGCTCATCTCGGAAACGATCTGGAAAACGGCTACTACGTCAAACCGACCGTCTTTACTGGTCATAACAAGATGCGCATCTTCCAGGAAGAGATCTTTGGTCCCGTACTTTCCGTGACCAAGTTCAAGGACCTCGAAGACGCGATCGCGATCGGCAACGACACCGTCTACGGCCTGGGAGCAGGCGTCTGGTCACGCAATGCCACCAATGCCTACCGCGTCGGCCGCGAAATCAAGGCCGGTCGCGTATGGACAAACTGCTATCACCTGTATCCGGCGCACGCCGCATTCGGAGGATACAAACAGTCGGGTTTCGGCCGCGAGACCCACAAGATGATCCTCGACCACTACCAACAGACCAAGAACCTGCTGGTAAGTTACAGCCCGAAGGCGTTGGGATTCTTTTAAATGACCTGAAAGGACGTTGCAGGGCGGGTGCACAGCACCCGCCCTGTCATTTTTCTTATGTAACAGACAGGCGGTACTCTTGGTCGTGGCGATCACGTGAGCGGTCAGGCCGGAACGTTTTCGCAGGTCCCTAGCGCCACTCCACGCCCATGTTGTCGTCAGTAATGATCAATCGGCCTTGCAGCCGTCGGCGAAGCTGGTCATCATTTTCCATCGAAAAGGACTGCAGCCCGGTCGGATCCTCCTTGATATTCACAATTTCGTCGAGCATGGCGATCTGTTTGGGATCGTTCGCGTCGATGACATGCTTGCCGTCGATGACGTAGCTGAGAAGCACAGCTTTCCATCTGGCGCGATCAAATACGATCGGAGAATCACTGACGGCGAGGCAATTCAGAAACCGAAGAGCATAGGGATATACTGCCAGGCCTGTGGCCATCACATCTTCGGAACCAGTCGTGTTGTAGAACAGAACACCACCCGAGTTGAGGTGTTGGCGTGTCATTCGTAGGAAGTCCACCGAAAGTAAATTAGAGGCATGGTTGCGCCAATGAAACGTCGTGTTGATTACGATGGCATCGAACCTTTGCCCAGAATTTCGCAACAGCCACCGTCGACCATCGTCGATCGTGATTCGCACTTTAGGGTTGTCCGGAAGGCTGGCGACGGTGGGATACTGCGGAATCAGTTTCAGATACCCCGGATTGATTTCTACTACGGTTAATTCTTCGAGTTGCGGATGATTGGCGACGATCTGCGCCCAAGAACCAGACCCGATTCCGATCATCAGCACGCGGTGCGGCGCCGGATGGAATGCACTCAGCGCGTAAGGCCGCGCAATCATGTTCACATCGTGCACGAGATCGACATTGAATCTTCCGTCATAGACGCCACCCCCAAACACGATCCCGTTCGATGTCACACCGATCGTACCGCTTCGGCCCTCAAACAGCTCTTGGAAGTGCGACTTCGGATACTGGTTTTTGAATAGCAAACGATCATAGATCGAACCCATCACCGGACGGCTACCGATCACCACCAATGATGCCGCAGCTACGGCAAGTGCTGCCCCGAGTTTCAACCTGCCTGTCCGCCTTCCATTGGTGGCGAGCACAACCGCCGCAAACGAAACGCCCCCAAACAGAAGCAGCAACGAAATCGAAAACAAGGAAAGATGGTCCATTAAGATGAAGCCAACCACAAAACTGCCCAGAGTTGACCCGACAATGTTCGCGGCGTAAAGGAAGCTTAGTGTGGTACCGGCGTATCTCGCGGGGTCGACCGACACGTGCGCGATGAGGGGGAAGATCGCCCCGAAAAAGAGCGACCCCAGACAGATTGATAGCGTGACGGCAAGAGATGCAATCCAGATGCTACTGCCAGTGCCCTCTGGCGATACCAGCTTCAAAGTGAGCGCCAACCAAGGAGCTACTGCAAAGGCGAAGATAGCAGAGCCGAAGATGACCACGCCCAATCGGTGCGCAGCAGCCTGTCGTGTGTGGCTTCCCCTTGAATACCGCTCAACCAACCTTGATCCGAGTGCCAGACCCAGCAGGTAACTCCCGAGCAACGAAGCGAATGCTTTCGCCGTGTCTCCCGCGGCGAATGCTAGCAGGCGATACCAGATAATCTCGTAACCTAGCGCAGTGAAGCCACAGAAAGCGGCGCAGGCGAGAGCCAGAGAAAAAGGCAAAAGCTGATCCTCGCTTTGCCTCACAGTCAGTTCCATCGGAGGGTCGCGGCGAGAAATCTCGTCCTTCTCTTGCTTTGGACGAAGGTCATAGATCAGAGCGCCTGCTGCTATCAGCGCATTCATCGAGGCGGCCAATCGGACTGATCCGGATTGGCCCAGAACCCGCATCAAGACACTGGCAGCGACAAAGCATGCTACCCCTGATCCGAGCGTGTTCGCGAAATACAATCCGCCGACCGAGCTTCCCATATTCCGAGACGAGCGCACCAAATGTTCGACCAAGAGCGGTAGAGTCGCTCCCATGAACAGGGTCGGCACAACAATCAACGAGAACGCGGCTAGCCCCGTCATTGAGGAGGAACTATCTGCAGTGAACTGTGCCATCCAGCGGAATAGCTTCAGTGACCCGACCCCAAACGCGGCTGTTCCAAATTCGGCAAGTGCAAACCATACGACTGGCGATAGGCGTGAACTCCTGGAGAGTACGCCACCCGCCAGGCTGCCGAGCCCGAGTCCGAGCATGAAGGCGCTGACGACAATGGTCACTGATTGGATATTCAGACCGTATATGGCAAACAGCGCCCGCTGCCAGACGATCTGATAAATGAGCGCTGGGAAACCAGAGCAGAAGAATAGAACATGGATCCAAGGCATGGGCTTTTGTTGCCGTCGGGCCCTGATGGCAAGGAGGAGAAACACCCCAACAAAAGCTATAATCCAAAATCCTGCGTTGGCATCCATCTCAAGGTTCAGATTGTTGCCCTGAGATGGTTAACATACCAGACGGCGGTGCGCTGCGCTCGTCAAAAACCTATCTCCGTTCGATGCAAGCACTCAATCCCCAGCTCGAGGAGACGGTTCTGACTGGCCAATCACTGATCTTCGGCGGCGATGGATTGCGCGCTTTCTTCGTCTCCGCGGATCAGGCCGAATTTCTTTAGCTTATAGCGGAGAGCGTCGCGGCTTATGTCCAGCAGCTTGGCGGCGTGGGTCTGATTGCCGTTGGCTTGGCGCATTGCCAACTCGACCATGTGATGCTCAACCTCTTCCAATGAGGTTCCGCCTTCCGGGATATAAAGCCGCGGGAGGGTGCGGCCGTTGGGTAGGGTCTGTCCGCCGTCGCTGGGTGAAGTTCGTTCAAACACAGTGCGGCCGCCTGACTCGCCCACGGAGAACGGCAGGTATACCGGGCGCAGGAATGGCTCCTCTTCGAGGATCATGCCACGCTCGATGGTGTTCTTGAGTTCGCGAACATTGCCCGGCCAGTTGTGAGTGAGAATGAGACGGCGGGTATCATCGGTAACGCCGCGAATCGACTTCTTGAATCTGCGATTATAGCGGTCGATGAAGAAGTCCACCAAGGGCAGGATGTCTTCTTTGCGGTCGCGCAGTGGCGGGATGAAGATCGCAATGATGGCCAGCCGGTAATAGAGATCCTGACGAAATTGCCCGTCGCGCACTGCTTTTTCGAGATCGCGGTTGGAGGCTGCAATCACGCGTACATCCACCTGCATATCCTTGATGCCGCCTACGCGACGAATCACCTGGTCTTCGAGAACGCGCAACAGTTTGGCTTGCAGCAGCGGAGAGAGTTCCCCGATTTCGTCGAGGAAGAGCGTACCGCCGTCGGCCGCCTCAAATAGACCTTTCTTCATCTGCTTGGCATCAGTGAACGCGCCCTTCTCGTGGCCGAAGAGCTCGGCCTCCATCAGCGTTTCCGGGATGGCGGAGCAGTTGATAGCTACGAAGGGCTTCTCATGGCGGGAGCTTTCGTAGTGGATGGCTTTTGCGATCAAGTCCTTGCCAGTGCCGCTTTCGCCTTGAATCAGAATAGTTGTGGCTTCGCTGGAGGCAACCTTGCGGACGAAATTCATGAGCTCGGTCATCTTCGGAGAGACGCTCACCACGCTGTTATAGCCGGCGTCGCGGCGTACCTCGCCGCGCAGGGTCTGGACTTCGGCGCGTAGGCTCGTGGCCTCGAGCGCGTTCTTGATAGTGACGCGAAGCTCATCGAAGTCGATCGGCTTGCCGACGAAATCGTAGGCTCCGAGCTTGAGCGCTGCTTTGACATCGTCGAGTTGCGGATCGGCGGTGATCATGATGACGGCGCGAGCGTCGCCGCTTTTCTTGAGTTGATCAAGGACTTCGATTCCGGTGAGGTCCGGCATGCGCACGTCAAGGAGGACCAGGTCAGGGGATTCATGCTGCGCCAGTTTGAGCGCAGGCTCACCAGAATCGGCCTCGATTACGTGGTAGCCCCACTCCTCGCACTTCTGGCGCAGTGACCAGCGGACGAGGCGTTCGTCGTCCACAATCATAATTTTCTCAGCGGGCATCGGTGTTTAATTTACTACGAAATGGAAGGGGCTTGCTTAGGGGCCGTTTGTTGCGCCGCCGTCCCGGCGGCTGTCGTGGAGGCGTCTTCGCCTCCACCTGCGAGGGCAAGATGCCCCCGGCAAGACGCCGGCGCTACACTGGCTTTGCTGAAACAGTGCCCGGACGAGGCGTCCGAGCCACTTGGGCATTGCGAGATTGTGAAGCGGCCTAGGAAGCGGCGATCTGCACGACAGGCATTTGAAATGGTAGTAGTACCGTAAACGTACTTCCCTTTCCTACGACACTGCTGACTTCGATGCGGCCATGATGGTCTTCGACGATGCGGTGGGCAAGAGAGAGGCCGAGGCCGGTGCCGTCGCCCTTGGTGGTGTAGAAAGGTCGGAAGATGTTGGGCAGGTTCTGAGGAGCGATGCCGCGTCCGGTGTCGCTGACGACGACGCTGGCAAAACCATCACGCTCGCCAATCTCAACATTCACAGTGCCCGTCTTCTCTACAGCTTGAACGGCGTTGAGGAGAAGATTCAGAAGCACCTGGTGAACCTGATCGCTGTCGTGCTCGACTTCGGGGAGATCGGGTGCCTTCTGCAACTCGATCTTGATCGGTCTTGAGAGCACCTGCTGGCGGGCCAGCATCACAGCGTGTTCTACGGTGGTATTGAGGTTGCTCCGGCGAACCTCGGGTCGGCGAGGCCGTGCCGTTTCGAGAAGGTCGGTCAGAGTGCGGCTGATGCGCGAGATTTCCAGGCGAACGTCTTTCACGACCGCACGGGCGGGACTGGTCGCAGGCAGATCGCGGCCGACGATTTCGATCACTCCCGCAATTCCGGCGAGGGGATTGCGAATCTCATGGGCCAGGCCTGTGGCTAGTTCGCCGAGCGTTGCGAGGTGTTCGGCGCGAGACATCTGGGTGCGATGCAGGCGCTCAATTTCTTCCCGACTTTCGCGCAACTGTTCCATCATATGATTGAAGTTGCGGCCGAGGTCTCCGATTTCGTCGTTCCGCTGGGCGAAGGTGACTGCGACGTCCAGGTTGCCTTCACTCACCTGTGCAATTTTCTCCTGCAGTTCGACCATGGGTCGCTGAATCAAATAGGCAAGGACAACAATTAAGACTGAGCAGATGGCGACCGCTCCCGCGCCGGCGACGATCAGCACAGCATGGCGGTCCGGGTCGCGCAGAGACACGGTCGCCAGAATGAAGAGGAGCAGACCCGCCAACAGCACGAACCCCACGGGCAAGATTGCCTTGAGCTGCCAGTTAACGCGTACGGAATTCAATTGGAAGTCCTCCACCTGCGAGCGGTCTGCAGACATGGTGTGCTGGCTGCCGGCCGGCTGACTCGGAGGAGGCCGGACCGGAGCGGCGGTTTGGACTGCCACTCCCTGTGGCCCGGTTGAGTTGGTCGCGGATTGAGGACGGCTAAGCATAAGCGTGCATTCCGGGCAGCAAGTAAGTCACGCCGAAGAAAGTGAACATCACTACGGCAAACCCCAGGATGGCGAAGTATGCGGCGCGCCGTCCACGCCATCCGCGAGTCACACGCATGTGCAAGTAACCAGCGTAGACCAACCAAGTAATCGCAGCCCAGGTTTCTTTGGGATCCCAGCTCCAATAAGAACCCCAGGTGCGATTAGCCCAGTAGGCGCCCGCCGCGATCATCAGGGTGAGTAATGGAAATGCGATCGCGATGGTTTTGTAGGTGATGCGGTCGAGTTCCTCGGCGCTGGGCAGCATGCGCTCAAGATCTTGACGCCGCCACAGCAGTAAGAGGTACAGGAGTGAAACAAAGACTCCGCCTACCAGTCCCGACAGAATAAACGGGCTGGCTGGCAGGCTGGTTGAAAACAAGCCGTCGGCGTCAAGGGAACCGTAGCGGCCATCGCGCGCTCGGAGCAGGAAGAACACCAGCGCCAGCACCTGCAGCAGAATGCTAACGAACACTGCACGATTCGCGATGTCGATAAAGTTTTCATTGCCAGTCTTACGCCAGATAACATACAGAACCAACGGCGCTGCGACCGCGGCAAGGACTAGCAGCATCAGCCAGCCGAGATCGGGAATCACAACAAAGAGGCGCACGCCTTTGGCCAGAAACATTTCGGATTTTTCTTCTGGATTCCATGCGATCACGCTCAGGCCGCCCCATTTTTCGAAACGAGTCAGCACGCCGAGGTATGTCCCGATGCCAAAAAGGCTGGTTGCGGCCAGGAAGGTCTCGGTCTTCATCTTGTCCTGAATGAGGAACATCATGGCCAGGGCGAAGCTGAGTGCACATGCCGCGTAAGCCAGCATCGCTAGCGTGACGTGGACATGCAGCCAGGTCGATTGCAACGCCGGAACCAGTGGGTGTACTTCGGTCCGCAGCAACTGCATCAACACAACGCCTACGATGGCGACAGGCATGGTCACGGTGCCAATGACTTTTACGCCGAACTTCTTTTCTGCGATCAGTGTGAGGACAGCGAGCGTCCATACGAAGCTGAGCAGCATCTCGTAGATGCTCGCGAACGGAGGATGTCCAGCTTCATACCAGCGATGCGCCACGGCTCCTGTGTTCGCGATCAGGCCAGCCCAGGTCGCCAGCGAGGCAAAGCGCACGTAAGAAGGAATCCCGGTGACTCCGAAGCCGAGATAAAGTGTTGCCGCGCCTGAATAGAAAATGAGCGCAGCGTAGAGCAGGTTGGAGTCGTTGAGCAGATTGCCGCTCTTGACTACGTTCAGAAATGCCATGAACAAAAGGAAAGTAACTCCCAAACCCACCATCACGACCAGCGTTGTGCCGGTTGCGGCTGGTTGTTGTTCGGCTCTTGCAATTCGTGCCATAGACGCATCCTCCCTTGCCGGATCTCACCTTCCGGCGAGTGCAGTAACAGGCGCATCGGCGCCTGCCTTCGATGAAACCTTCATTTCTGATTGAATTTGTTCGATCAGCTTGCGGAAACGCTGATCGAATACATCTTTGTTCTTGTTTGCGGTTCCGCCAATCCAAAGCGCCAGTTGACCGCGGGCATCGCGCACGGGCACGGCCCATACGCGCACATGGACGAAGTAGAAGACCATGGTCAGGCCGAAACCCATGACGAGCACGCCCGCCCAAACCGACCACTGCCCGGGCTCGTG
>Ga0210393_10004383_pt1 | contig 11172 bp, 4 predicted proteins | sample IncBWC27OmetaG_FD_160068 | JGI IMG/M metagenome (GOLD analysis project Ga0210393, IMG submission 160068) | Forest soil microbial communities from Barre Woods Harvard Forest LTER site, Petersham, Massachusetts, United States - Inc-BW-C-27-O ...
ATGCCGGGTACGAAGGGCGGCTGGACCTTGACCTGGTACTCGCCCCGCGTCAGAAGCAGGTCAGGGAAGCAAATGCCGGCGGCGCGGACGTCAATGACCACCAAACCGTCGACACGATCGTCTATATCCTCGACATCGGCGTATGTGATGCCGGCGGGTCCGGATAGATCCTGTGCGACAAGCGCTTTCATGAAAGCTATTCCTTTCGATCGCAGCGGATGTGGGCTGGCCCCTTGAGGGCAACGCGGGAGCCCGTCGGTTCACTCCCGCGTGGCCACGGAGGGGCGCCTGAGTGCGGCCATACCAACAATACACTTGACTCCTCATTTTACATACCAAGAGATTGGATTTGGGAATTCATTAGACTTCTAGTCTGTGAGGCTCTGCCCCTCAACTGTTAGCGCGGGCTCCGCACACAAGGGCATTCACAAACGACGGCCCGAGGTGACTTGCGCGCCCCCAAGCCGCGAGCGTTAGCCCCGGCCGGCGGGAGCCGCGTATGGCGCGCCCGCTGGACCTCATCGGTGTGGTCGAGCCGCCTGTGGCGCATATCATAGAGTCTCTCCGCCGGCTACCCGGCGCGCGATAGCGGACGGCTTCCGGGCATCGCATCGACGATCCGCCGCGGACCCGTTGCTGTCAACGACCGACGCACATGTCGTCACGATTGAAATCAACAGACCTCATCAATCGAAGGCACCGCGAACGGAGTCAATGACACAGGCCCTGAGGCGAATGCGCCCCACCGCAAGGGGAGGGGGGTGGGTGAAAATCTCTGCCGCGATCGTTGCCGGGACCGTTAGCCGGGCTTGCGCGTGGCGGAGCAAATTTTGGAAAAATAATGGCCGCCGTTGCGATCTGCCCCACACGACCACACCCCCTTAAAGGGGGTGTATGGGGCGGGACGGCGAACGAGTGCTTTGAACTGCGGTAATGGCCGTCCCGGCGACCGCTCGTCCCCTAGACGCGGGACAGGCGGCGGTCCTTCAGCGCGGCACCGACAAGCTGGTTACGGAACCGTCTGGACGCGGCGATCCAGGCTACTGCGGACGCTCTGCGGACGGCTTCGAAAGCCTGACTGAAAGCGAGTCCTCTGACCTGCCGAAACAAGGGTGGAGGTAAGGGGATTCGAACCCCTGTCTCGACTGGGCAAATACCGGTTTACCTGGGGTTTCGTTCCGGTTCGTTCCGATTCAGCCCCGCTCGTTACCTGCGTTTTTGCTCTCGGGTCTTGACGGCGTCAAGGCCAGCCACCAATTTCCGCCTGCGCTGGGTTTGTTGTCGCGGTGGTTCCTCAGCAGGCAGGGGCCAGTCCCTGTTCGACAAGTTCCTCGGCGAGCACATCGCCGCCGACGAGGCACCCGGCGGACGCACCCGCGTCGGGGAATTCGTTGTTCCCGATCCCCGGCCACGCTTTGTGCATCTCGACGACCTCGCCCCCAATGGGCCAGGTTCAACCGAGCGGTACGTCCTGGGCGGCGAGTGACGTCAGCCCGCTGAAACACCCAGCACCACCGGTGCTGCGCAGCACCGCGGCATCGTCGTGACGACACAACGGTGATGCGGTCGGCGCTTACGCCAATCGACCTTTACGGCATCGCCTCGGCCCACGCGATATGTCCTTCGAAGCCAAGCGTTCTCACCATGTCGCGGTAGCGATCCCGAAAGTCCGTGTAAGCCGCGGCATCACCGTGAGTCCGCGCCAGCAGCGTGCGTAGCCGCAGCAGCCAGATGTCGCGAACCGCCAGACCCTCATCGGCCGGCGCGGCCGCTAACCGCTCGATCGCGGCCTCGGCTTCGGCCACGTCACGGTCAGCACCGCGATCGAGCAGTGTCTTCACCAGAACACCTGTGGCCGGAATGCCCCATGACAGCAGTTGTCCGTTGCGGACGAGATGGTCGACGGCGTCGCGCATCAGCGGTATCGCCTGGTCGCGATCTCCACGGCGAGCCGTCTCACGCGCCACGTACACGTCAAGCATCGGTAGATCGCACAAGAAGTGCCCCCCGCGCAGGAACACTTCGCGGACCTCGGCCAGCAGTTTCTGTCCGCGGTCACGCTCTGCATCCGTGGGGCAGTGCACCAGCGCAATACCCAAGGTCAGCCAGGCGACACCCAACTGGAGGTTGTCGCCGGATCGTTCGGCAATCGCTAGCGCTTCCTCTATCTCGCGCACCGCGGAATCGTCGGGCCGCAGCGCACCAGCCGGTATACCCGCGGAGTACACGTAGCTGACGACCGTGACGTAGGACAGGGAGCCGGCGCCGCGCGCCATTTCCAGGCCGCGCCTCAGGTCGTCACGCCATCCGGGACGACCCAGGGCGTAACGGGCAATAGCCCGCTGCGCGAGGGCGAGCGCCAAAGGAGACCCGAAAAGAAAGTTGCCCTTGGAGGGGTCACCGTCGGCCAGGTCAATGACCCTCTGTGACAAGCGAAGCATCTCAGACCACTCGCCACTTGCCGCCTTGGCGCGGATCGGCGTGAAGGACAGTCCTACCGTCAAGGTCGGATCGGCGATGGACTCGATGAGGGCGATGGCTTCGGAAGCCAGCCGCGACGCCTCGCGCACCCGGTCCTGGAACGTGTGATCCACCACCAGCCCTGCCATCGCGATGGCCAGTGACGCTTTGTCCCCGGCGGAGCCGCACAACTTGCGCAATTCATCGAAGCGGTCCCCGACGTTGTTCACATGCACCCGCCAGGCGATCCCGCACAACATGGTGCGAGGAGCGATGCACATGGCTGCCCGGTTCGGGTCATCGACGGCCAATGCGTCGGCGATCCTCGTGGCACTCTCCCAACTCGACCGGGCTGCGGCGATGTCACGGTCGGTCGCCCACGTCGCGGCCCGCATGTGCCAGCCCCAAGCGGCGCGCCCATCACCGGCGGCCTCCAGATGCTCGGCGATCAATGCGGCATTTTCATCGACCGCCGCTGGGTCACGTAATTCGATGGCAGCGGCCAGTTGCCAATGCGTCTGGGCGCGATCGGATTTGAGTTGGGATTCATAGGCCACGGTGCGAATCAGTGGATGGTGGAACACATACTCTGGTCCTCGGGTGAACCTCACCTGATGGACGAGTTCGGCCGCCACAAGGTCCTCGAGAATGGGTTCAATGCCAAGTGTTTCCAGCAACTCGACGCTGAACCGCGAGCCGATGACCGCCGCTGCGCTCAGCGTGCGCTTGGCTTTCGGATCAAGTCGGTCGATGCGAGCGGCGATGGTCGCCTGCAAGGTGGCGGGCACTTCGGCCTCACTGACGTCTGCGGTCGAAACGTATGCGCCGGTCTGTCCCTGCAGTACGCCGCGCTCGGCTAGTTCGCGCACGATCTCCTCGGCGAAGAACGGATTCCCGGCGGCCCTCTCGGCGATCGAATGGCCCAGCGCGCCATTCGACGGGTCCGGGCCGAGCAGCTGCGAGACCAGTGCCGCGGTTTCTGAATCACTCAGGGGCGCAAGGGCAACGGTGTGGGCAGCTGTCGCTCGGGTCAGCGCGCCCCGATATTCGGGTCGATAGGTGACCAGCACCAACGACGGCGTCTGGGGGATCACCGTGAGGAACCCAGCCAGCATCGACTCGCTTACCTCGTCGATCCAGTGCGCGTCCTCGATAACAAAGACCGCCGGTTCGGTGCGGGCCAGCGACGCCGCATTGACCAGCGCCGTCAACCGCCGCCGCCGCGCATCCGGGGCGATCTTCGGCAGCTCCACATCGGGGTCGGCGATGCCCAGCAGGTCATCGATCAGCAGCAAATCCTCGGGGTCTGCCTCGGGAACGCGGTCGCGCACCCGATCGCGAGCGGTCTGCCCGTCAAGCCCCTCGACGCCGTTGACCATGCGCAGCAGCCGTGCCACGAAATGGAACGGGACCTGGCTGGTGTGCGACTCGCAGAAGGCGGTGAATACGTCGACGCCACGGCGACCCGCCAGCACCGCCACCTCGCGCACCAAGCGGCTCTTGCCGATGCCGGGTGAGCCGACCACGCCGACCACCGCGCCACGGCCTCCGATTGCGCGGTCCAACAAGCCCTCGACAGCGGACATTTCCCATTGCCGACCGACAAGACTTGACTCAGTACGCCGGACAGCGCGACGCCCATCCCCCATGCCCAACAGCCGACGGGCGGGCACCGGCGCGCCGGCCCCCTTGATCTGGACCAACTCAGGTTCACCGAGGGTCGCAGCGCCAGCAACAAGTCGTGCTGTCGACGCGCTGAGCATCACCCCACCCGGCGGTGCCACAGATTCCATCCGTTGCGCCATCCCGACTTGCTCACCGATTGCGGTGTAGCCGAACGGTCCCGAACCGATTTCACCCGCGATCACCTGACCGGAGTTCAGTCCCACCCGCAACTGAAGCTCCACGCCGTCGCGCTCTCGGACGTCGATTGCAAGCCGCTTGATCTCCTCCTGAACACCCAAGGCCGTTAGACAGGCGCGAACAGCGTGGTCCTCCATTGCTACAGGTGCGCCGAACACCGCCATGATCCCGTCGCCGGTGAACTTGTCCACCGTGCCCCCGTAGCGGTGCACCACCTCGGTGCAGCGGTCGATCAGTTCGGCCATGATTTCGCGCAACCGCTCCGCACCAACAGCCGTGGCGATGTCCATCGAATGCACCACGTCGGCGAACAGCACCGACACTTGCTTGTACTCCCCATGTGCGGCGGGCTCGGCAACCGGTGAGCCACATCCGTGACAGAACCGCCCATTCTCGAGGAGCTCGGTGCCACACGTCTGGCACGCCGCTACGGCCGTCATCCGACCCTCCGCCAATCCCGGGCCCCCGTCATTTGCAGTGGTCCTCAAAGGATAGGCCGTTGGACACTCCACGAGGGGCTGTTGGCTTCACAGTGGGTGTTGCTGACACAAAGTTTTGCCAGACTCTCATAACTCGTTTATTTCGAGACCGCGTTCAGAGCCGCTCGGGCCTGGTCAATTTGGTCGTATGCGTAGGTCACCATGGCTGCGGTGGTCATGGTTTCGCCCTTGCGGGCGAGCGATTCATAGGTCTGGTCGCCGAGGACCTTGCGGAGATGGGCCATCGCGGCGCCGATCTCGGTGAACAGCGGGGTGAGGGGGTTGACGGCGAAACCGGCGAGCGTGGCCGCCGGTGCATAGCGTCCGAGCCGGTCGAAAAACGCGGCGAGCACAGCCAGCGGGCTGCGGATCATGGCGGTGTTGCCCGAGTCGTCGAAGTTGCGTATGGCGATTGTGAAGCAGTCGAACGCGGCCAGCGGATCACCGCATTGGGCCTCAAGCCCGGACAGGACGACCGCTACGTTTGTTTCGATGTACGGATTACCGCTGGCTTGACAGATCTGTAGGGCTTGACGCAGGGCTTCCAGTGCGCGACCGGGATCGGCCTCGCGGAACGCGAATCCGCAGGCGAGCAGCGCGAACGCCCGCGCAGCCGGATTGCCGGTGGCATCTGCGGCCTCGACTAGGCCGTCAGCGGCGGCCATCGCCTCGTCGGCGCGACCGGCCATCGTCAACGCGAACAACAAGCATGCCCTCGTTTGTGAGTGGATGTCACGACCAAGTTCGAGCTGGGTGCGGCACATCTCTACCCACCGTTCGGGCTGGCCGACGTTGATGTAAGGAGCGCCGAGTATGCCCTCGACGCCGAACGGTGGCGGGTTGATTCCCCTTCCAATCACCTTCGCGCCATTCTCGGCGTAACCGACAGCCTCCTGGACCCGCCCCGTGTTGTAAGACTGCGATGCCATCACGTACAGCGTCTCCAGCCGGGGGTGGTCGAGGGCCTTGGCGGGCTCGATGAGCTCTTCGGCCCACGCTGTGGGTTCGTAATTTTCGAGCAGGTAGCCGAGGAACACCGCATACGTCACGATGGCGGCGGCGACGTCGAGATCGCCATGGTCGGCGGCCCACCGAAACGCGGTGCGCAGATTGGCCAGTTCGGCGGCGAACCAGTCGTAAGCCTCTTGCTGGCGGGGACTATCCCACAAGGAGAGAATGTCTCCTTCCCGTTCCGCGAAGTGGCGGGCATGCGCCGTCCGTACCTCGGTGGCCGCCCCGCTCGCGACGAGTTGCTCCTCGGCGAACTGGCGGATCGTCTCCAGCATCGAAAACCGGGTACGCCCGGTTGACCGGTCGGCGACGATCAGCGACTTGCGCAAAAGCGCGTCCAGCAGTTCGAGTGTGGCGAACTCGTCGTCGGAATCCGTGACAGCGCAAGCGCTTTCGAGGTCAAATCCACCGGCAAACACCGAGCACCGGTCCAGCACAGTCCTCTCTGCATTGTCAAGCAAGTCATACGACCACGCCACCGCGTGACGCAGTGTTTGATGGCGCTCCAATCCGCGTCGTGACCCGACCAGCAGACGAAACCTCTGATCCAGACGGTCACCCACCTCGATCGCCGTCATCAAGGCCATCCGGGAGGCCGCCAGCTCGATGGCCAACGGGATTCCGTCGAGTCGGCGGCAGATCTCCACAACCGCGCCAGCCTCATCGGCGTTGCTAATCGAGAAGCGCGGCGAAACAGCCTGAGCGCGTTCAACAAACAGGGACACCGCAGCAGAGTCGATTCCCGCGCCGACATCCAGCGAGGGCACGGGCCACAACTGCCCGTCGGCGACACGCAGGCCCTCGCGGCTTGTGGCCAAAATCGTCACGGTCGTCGACTGACCGAGGATGGCTTCGACCAGATCGGTTGCCGCGTCGAGGACGTGTTCGCAGTTGTCGAACACCAGCAGCCGCGTTCTGCCCGCCAGCGCGGCGGCCACGGACTCGCGCACACTCTTGCCTGGTTGCTGGGTGATACCCAGCACCGACGCCACTGCATCGGGCACCGATGCCGGATCGGTGACCGCGGCCAGTTCGAAAACCCAGACACCGTCGGGGAACTCATCGCCCAGGTGCGAGGCGACCTCCAAGGCCAGACGGGTCTTGCCGACCCCGCCCACCCCAGTCAACGTCACCAACCGGTGTGCTCGCATCACCGCTGTCACCTCGGCGACCTCGCGCTTGCGCCCGATGAAGCTGGTGGCAGCAGCCCGCAGGTTGCCCGGGCTTGAGTCCAGCGCCCGCAACGGCGGAAAATCCGCCCGCAGTCCGGGTGCTCGAACCTGGAACACCCCGACCGGCGTCGGTAGGTCGCGCAACCGCCGTGGTCCCAGATCGACGAGGTCAATTCCACTGATCAGACTCGCCGTAGCCTCGACCAAGAGGATCTGACCACCGTGCCCGGCAGCCATCATCCGCGCCGCACGGTTCAGCACGGCGCCGAAATAGTCCCCTTCCCGCAGCTGTGCTTCGCCCGTCGCCAGCCCCATCCGTACCGGCAACCCCAGCGCCCGCTGCGCGGCCACTGCAGCATCCACCGCAGACCGTGGTGACGCGAATGCGGCACATACGCCGTCCCCGGTGTGCTTGAACAACCAGCCCCCATGCGCCTCGATCGCGCCGTGTAACACCTCGTCATGTTCCGCGAGGGCCTTCTGCATTCCATCGGCGTCCGTCTCCCACCGACGGGTCGAACCCTCGATATCGGTGAAGAGAAACGTCACAACCCCAGAAGGGGCAGCCGCCGTCATGGCATGGCCTCGGCCCATGCCATGTGCCCGTCAAACTCAAGCGTTCTCGCCATGTCGCGGTAGCGATCCCTGAAATTCGCGTAAGCGGCGGCATCGCCGTGAGCCTGCGCCAGGAGAGCGCGCAGCCGCAGCAGCCAGATGTCGCGAATCACCAGACCCTCATCGGCTGGAGCGGTCGCCAACCGCTCGATTGCGGCCTCGGCTTCGGCCACCTCACTCTCGGCCCCCCGTTCCAGCAGTGTCTCCACCAGAACCCCCGTCGCAGCAACGCCCCATGCCAGCAGCCGTCCCGCACGGAACAGATGATCGACGGCGGCGCGCATAAGCGGCATCGCATTATCGCGATCTCCACGCCGAGCCCTCTCACGCGCCAAGTACACATTGACCATCGGTAACTCGCCCAGGGCGAATCCCTCGCGTACGAGCGCTTCGCTGACCTCGGCCAGGAGCTTCTGTCCGCGGTCACGATCCGCATACGTTTCGCGGTGCACCAGCGCAACGCCGAACGTCATCCGGGCGAGGGCCAACGCGAAGTCATCACCGGACTGTTCGGCAATCCGCACGGCATCGTCGATCTCGCGCACCGCGCGATCGTCGGCCCTGAGCACGCCATTGGGTATGCCAGCGAAGTAGACCCACGTGACGACGGCGGTGCAGGACATCGGATCGGCGCTGCGGGCCATGTCGAGGCCGTGCCGCAGGTCGTCTTGCCATCCGTCACGACCCAGCCCATAACGGGCAGCAGTCCGCATCGCCAGGGCGACCGCTAACGGAGACCCGACAATTAAGTTGCCTTTAGATGGGTCACCGTCGGCCAGGTCGATGACCCGCTGTGACCACCGCAGCGCGTCAGACCACTCACCACTTTCAACCATGGCGTGGACCGCCGCGAGTGCCAGCCCCACCGTCAAGACCGGATCGCCGATCGACTCGAGGAGCGCCATGGCTTCTGATGCCAGCTGCGACGCCTCGCGCATCCGGTCGTGATAAGAGTGATCCAACACCAGCCCTGCCATGGCGATGGCTAGTGACGCCTTATCCCCGGCGGCGGTGCACAACTGCCGCAATTCCTCGAAGCGGGCACCGGCCACGTTTTCGTGTACGCGCCAGGCGGTCCCGCACAACATGCTGCGCGGGGCAATGCGCATGGCTGCCCGGTCGGCTTCCTCGGCGGGTAGGGCGTCGGCGATCCTCGTGGCGCGCTCCCAACTCAGCCGCGCCGCGCCGATGTCACGGTTGGTCGCCCACGTGGCCGCACGCATGTGCCAGCCGTAGGCATCATGCAGATCACCGGCGGCCTCCAGATGTTCGGCGATCAACGCGGCGTTCTCCTCGGCCGACTCCGGCTCGCGTGATTCGATAGCGGCTGCTAAGCGGCGATGCAGTTGGGCGCGGTCAGATTTGAGCTGGGATTCGTAGGCCACCGTCCGAATCAGCGGATGGCGGAAGGCGTACTCAGCCAACGGTGTGAAGCGGACCTGGTCAATCAGCTCGACGCGGATCAATTCATCCACGACCGGATCAATGCCGAGCGCGGTGACCAGCTGGGGGGTGAAGCGCGATCCGATCACCGCTGCAGCGTTCAACGTCTGCTTGGATTCGGTGTCAAGTCGGTCGATGCGTGCGGCGATGACCGCCTGCAGGGTTGCGGGAACGCTCATGTCGGCGGCATCCATGACCCGCACACGTGCTCCCCGGTTTCCTCGCAGCACACCGCGTTCGGTCAGATCACGCACGATCTCCTCGGTGAAGAACGGATTCCCGGCTGCACGGCCGGCGATGCTCTTCGCGAGTTCGCGGACCGACGGGTCGCTTCCCAACAGCTCAGCGATCAGCGCCGCGGACTCGGAACCGTTGAGCGGTGTCAGCGCAATCATTTGCGCCCCGGAGATGCGGGCAACAGGCCCCTGGTACTCGGGGCGGAAGGTGCTCACCACCATTGAAGGGGTCCGGGGCACCACCGAGAATAGGTCCTGGACTATTGATTCGCTGACTTCGTCGATCCAATGGACGTCTTCGACGATAAACAGGGCCGGATCGGTCCGGGCGAGTTGGGCCGTGTTGAACAGCGCTGCCAACCGCCGCCTCCGGGCGTCTGGATCGATACGCGGCAACGGAGCATCCGGGTCAGCGATACCCAACATGTCGTCGAGCAACAGCAGATCTTCGGGGTCGGCATCGGGTACCCGAACCCGCACCCGGGCCCGCGCGGTCTCGTTGTCGAGGCTGTCCACTCCGCCGATGGACCGCAGGAGCCGTGCGATCGCATGGAACGGAACCTCGCTCGTGTGCGATTCACAGGAGGTGCCGAATATCTCCACCCCCCGGTTTGTGGCCATGGCGGCGAGTTCGCGGACCAACCGGCTTTTCCCAATTCCGGCGGGTCCTACGATTGAGACCACGCCTCCGTGACCTTCGATCGCGCGCTCCAAGATTGCTTCCAGCGCAGCGACTTCCCATCGCCTGCCGATCAAGCTAGTTGCTCCAGCAGACACAACCTCACGATGAGAATCCAGCCGTAGCAGTCGAAATGCGGTCACCGGGTCGGCAGCACCCTTGATGTGCACACGCTGCGCTTCTGACAGAAGGGCCGCATGCCGAACGAGCCTGGCGGTGGACTCGCCGAGCATCACCCCACCCGGCGGTGCGACCGATTCCATCCGCTGGGCCATGCCGACTTGCTCGCCGACGGCGGTGTAACCGAAAGGCCCCGAACCGATTTCACCGGCGATCACCTGACCGGAGTTAAGTCCCGCGCGCAACTGGAAGTCCACACCGTCGCGCTCTTGGACCTCGACGGCGATCCGCTTCGCCTCCTCCTGAACGCCCAAGGCCGCCAGACAGGCGCGAATAGCGTGGTCCTCCAACGCCACCGGCGCACCGAACACGGCCATGATGCCGTCGCCCGTGAATTTGTCGACTGTGCCGCCGTAGCGCCGCACAAGGTGCGATGAACGGTCAAACAATTTGGTCATAATCTCGCGCAACCGTTCCGCGCCCACTGCCGCCGCGATATCCATCGAGTGCACCACGTCGGCGAACAGCACCGTCACCTGCTTGTACTCCGCCGAGGTAGCGGTCGGCGTGATCGGCGCGCCGCACTTGTTGCAGAACCGTGAGTCCGGCGGCAGCTCCGTGCCACACGACTCGCACACCAAGGCTGCCGCCGTCATCTCACGCGGCCAGCCCACTGTCGTTCCACGCCACTATCGTGTCACCGCTGGTCAGCGGTGTCCGTCATATCGCCGTGCCATTTTCGACACGAATTTTTGCCACTCGCATATGTGTCTCTATTTGGAGACACTGCTGACCGGCGGCGTGTAGCACACGCCTATTCCGCTGACGGCCAATCGGTTCCCTGGGGTTGAAGCGCCACCTACGCGACTGGGGCCACCCAACCCCTTCCACACCCGCACTTGGGCTGACTACTACTCCAGCGTGGCCGACACGCAACGAGAATAAAGTTGCAGGTCAGTCCGGGCGGCGATGACCTCGCTGAGGAAGGGGAATCGCATGGCAAATAAGGTTGCGATGCAAGTCTGGCGCGGGCCGTCGATTCGGCGCGGTCGAGGCGGATCGCGATGAAAGCTATGGCCGTTACGAATTTTGAC
>Ga0210393_10004385_pt1 | contig 11171 bp, 16 predicted proteins | sample IncBWC27OmetaG_FD_160068 | JGI IMG/M metagenome (GOLD analysis project Ga0210393, IMG submission 160068) | Forest soil microbial communities from Barre Woods Harvard Forest LTER site, Petersham, Massachusetts, United States - Inc-BW-C-27-O ...
CATCTATCCTGGAATGGCTGGGCCTAATCTTTCTGCTGAGTACTTTGCAGAGTGCACTATTCTTTGCTGCCTTAATATGGACTCTGTAATGTGAGCAGAGGAATCCTGACTAGATGCAGGAATAAGGTGCTAGAGGTGGAACTGATAACTGGGTCACATGCAGGGTAAAAGATGTTTATTCCCAGAACTAGCAATGTGCCTACAGAAGATCAAGTTGCCTTTAAATTTAATAGAAGACAATTCCCTATAAGGGTGTGCTTTGCTATGACTATTAACAAGTCACAAGGGCAATCAGTAAAGCATGTTGGGTTAAATTTGACAGCACATGTGTTTACACATGGGCAGTTTTATGTTGCTATTTCAAGGGTGACATCAGTGTCTAATATTAAGATGATATGGGTGGAGAAAGAGAGAGAGGCTAAGAGTAAAAACATATTATATAGAGAAGTGTTGCTGTAAGGACTATATTGTAGTAGGGTACTATATTTATAGTTTTGTGATTGTGATTGGATGTATATTTAATATTTTGATGGTTAAGAGTTAGAAGTTAAGAAGGGTATAAGTTGAGAAGTGAATGAGTTGAAAAGTGAATAAGTTAAGAATATAAGTTGAGACACAAATAAGTTGAGAATGAATTAAGTAAGATACAGATTAGTGAGGGTACAATGGCAGGGGTTCAGGGGTGCAGCCCCTGACAAGTTCTTATGGTATGCCAAAAAGCAAATGGTTTGTGAGCAAAGCAAGCAAATCTGGCTAGAGGCACTTCAATGTAGCTTTACTCACAAACCATGCCAAAGGCATATCATAAGAACTTGTACATAATATAATAACAGTATTTTCTGGGTCTGCCCAATGAGGTATAACCTAATTGTACTGATGCTCAAGATACTTCATGATTACACAATAAAGATCATCTACTTTTACTCTTCTCAAGGCAGTCTGCAGAGTCAGCTTTTTGCCTTCAACAATAAGCTGACATCAGCCTAGAGTATGATTCACATGCACTTTATCTCTGCCTGAGTTACACTGTCAGTTTATGCAAAGCATATGATATCATTATGGTGAGAATTGAGCTAAGATAGAACTACTGAAAATGAGCAATCATCGTAAATTCCCAGCCAGCTTTTCCTCCTTGCACTCTTCTGTGCCCTGCAACCACAACTCTATGCATGTATAACCAACATAAAAATCACACCTGATGAAAAAAGGAGTTGAAAAGTGGATGCACATGATTGAGGTTGAGAAGCATGCTGATCTACTGGAGCCACACAGACTTGTCACACATGTTGCCAAAGGTGGTTTGGGAAGAAAGATATGTTGTGATTGCTCATAAATCATGATCAAAACAGACAGTGCTAAGCTGCAAAGAGAGAGGAGGGAGGGAAGAAAAAGCAATGAATAAAAAGATCTGTAGAAAGAGTGAAGGGGCTGCTCCATGAGTGTATCCTGAGCAAACATTCATATGAAAAAGCTATCTTCATGATAATATTCTCTCAATCATGGCTGTACCTTATAACCCTCTGCCAGGCCCTCCCAAGCTCTGATAAAGCGCTTCTGTACAATATCTTGATACTCCACTACAGCATAGGCAGTCTTGTCAAGGACATAGGATATGTCCTTATACACATCTGCCAGCAACGTGTGGAGCTTTGGCCACAGAAGCTGGTTGAATAGCTGCTTGATGCCCACACAGAGAGTTGACTGGAACTTAGGTATGAAACTTGAGAATGACGAGATGCTTGTGTGCACTGCTTTGATCTGTTCTGCTGGAAATATCTGAGGTATCATGGGTGCAGTGAGTAGGTCTTGTATGAGGCAATCCATGTGTGGTGCAGACATGTCTAGATCATCTACATCCAGGTGAGACCATGACAGGAATGTGGGAATATGGGCAATCATGCACAATGAACGTTGCATGGCTCTCATGTTCGACTTTTTCTCCTCATCCAATGCCTGCATTGTGGTATACATCATGTGGCAATCCATATTAATGTTGGCCTTTGTGTGGTGGTGAGGAAGGTGTGGCACCCAGTGGGTGCCTTTGGGATGCTGGAATGCTTCAGGTCTCTCAGCATGTTCAGCAAGCAGCAGGGGCAACCTGTATGTGACACAACAGGCATTAGATACTGGACTTATGGCAAAACAGTTAGAGGGTGGATGACTTACAGACAATGTTGGTGCAGCACTCATGGCAGTCCTAGCATATGAAGAAATATCCTAGCATCTAGTGTGTTGATAACCTCCTATGAACAAGAAAGAACTCATTGTCAGTTATGGATGAAGAATGGAGAAGAATAGCAGCAAGATGTGCCATGCAGTGACAACATCACTCAGCAGCACAGGCTGCCACTTGTTCAGGTGGTCATGTGAGGTGTGGTTATCGGGAATGTGTGTGATGCGTTTGACAGCACACAGGAAGGCACATAGGCACCGTTACACAATCACCATCAGGGCAGTGTTTCAGTCTTGCCCAAGTGTGGGGTGGATGGGCAAGGTGACCTTACCATGCTGCATCACTGTGTATGCTACTTGTTTCAGTAATAGACTTACCATTTTCTTTATTTCACATTCCCTTGGCTTCTTATCATTGTTCATTCTTGCCTTTATATGATATTGTTTGGTACCTGATGCTCCACCAGCACGCAAGCCTCTCAGGCATTCATACACAGCACATTGGCATGCATACCTAGTCTCCTGTCTATATAAACCTTATACTTTCGTAGCATAGACCTCAGTCGTTCTCTCACATTGACTGAGGTGAGTCTTGGTTATATTGTCTCACGTTCACTTTACTCTTGGCTTACTTTGTACCCCAGCTGTGATTCTATCACTATAGGTTAGCCAAATATAGTAGTTGTTCTCTCACATTAACTGAGCTGTGATTCTGTCACTACATCAGGGTGAGCTGAAACATCTGAGGAATGACATCAGAATGACAGACAACATGTTTGAAGAGGAAAGTAGTAATGCACATCTGAGTGCTGGGTTGTGGAGATAATAAAGAAATGATGGTGAGAGGAGGACCACAGTGACTTGAAGAAAAAATGGACTTATAGCTGACAAAGCTAAGCAGTGCAGAAAATAGTGAAGTGCTTGTAAATCCACATCAGTTTATGGTGGGTTTACAAGGGAGGGTTTTACATTGGAAAAGTACAGGGATGGCATGGCTAATTTGGTTGGTCAGATTATGCTCAAAGTTTTCCTCATGTCAGATTAAGGTGTCATTATGATGTATTTATGTGTGCTTTTTACATTGGCCTAAAAACTCATTTCCATAGTGAATATATTGATTGACTTAGTCTTGTGTCAGGCGAACTATAACATCTAAAACTGTAAATTCTTGGTAATTGTTGCTGCATTCTGTCACTGGAGGCAGGGACAATACAGCTGGTGCAAGTCCTTATAGACCACACTAACCTGCAGTACTACAGGCACCTACAAAAAATCAACTAGTAGGTAGCCAGGTATATTAGCTTTTGTTGGAAGTTTTCTATTATCAATTAAAGCATATATCTAGAGCACATAACTGCATAGATGCTTTATCCCAATAGCCAGATCATGATCATAGGATGGATGACAACAAATGAGTGATGCTATGACATTACTTATACCTGTACAAGCTAGGACAGTAAGCAAGGTCAAGACAATAGTGAAGTGTCAGAATAAATAGGTTTGTACTATAGAGAGCACTGAACAATAAGCAACCATTGTGAGCAGACAAAGAATTAGCTACTAGTGCATCTACCAGAGACAGTAGCTATGTGAATCAAGACCAGTATATAGGCAAGACAAAAGCATGATGATCACCCTCTGACCTAAAGCAAGGGGACTGACTAGGAGTAAGGGGACGGGGAAAGCCAAGACATTAGGTAACACCCCCCTACCATTGAGTCCACCCCCAGAATCACACTTCTAGGTCCTGCAGTCCCTGCACAAGCATATGCAACTGTTCCTTCCCCTACCTCTTCTCCTGGGATTATGTCTCCAGGCATTATAATCTCTGTGCAAGCAGACATGTTTGCACATCCCCCCACCTGTGCTCCCAGAATCATGCCTCTAGGCCCTGCATTCACCACACTTTTGCTTTCTACACTGCAGAGCCCACATTCTAGTTTACCTCATACATAATTTCCCAATTACATAACTTGATAGATCTCTATTGTTCTTTCTTATTGACATAATAAATGACTTCTCAACTTATCAACATGAATTTGTTATAAGGTTAAATGCTGAGTATGAAAAGACCTTAGAGTTCATGATACTAGTGATAGTAGATCCAAGTAAAGTGGCAGGGCTTGCAAAGTGGTCCCACTAGCTGCAGAGTGTGAAGAAATTATGTTGCACTCTGGGGATCCTAGGCTATCAGTGATCATTTATAAAAGGATATGCTCAGCTAGCCAAACTGCTTATAGAGTTAACAAAGAAGGTGGTAGCCTTCAACTAAACAAAGAAAGATTGTCTCATCCAAAAGGTGACTGTTATGCTGCCACCAATTTCTTTATTCTTTTCTTTTCTTTTCTTTAAATATATAGTATCTACTTATAGTTAGTACAAATAGTGAGACTAGCTGACTGCAGATTTAGTTATGTTACAAACTCAAAAGCTGGTCCAATCTGAAAGATAGGTGGCACTCTTTTCTAGCAGGACAGGTTTCTCATTTAAAAGAGGATTCTTAGCTAGTGATAGAAGGAATCCCTTTAGGTATCTAGGGTCTGCATCTTGTACTATACTAGCTGATCCCACGCTGCATGCAGGGAAGCTAGGTCTGTCCACGTGTGCAAGAATGATTTCGGACGCTGTTATGAGTTCTTTTTTTTAGTTACTCCCAATATATCTCTGTGCTTTCAATCGCAACATATTCTGCAAGTCGTTCATTTGGTTGTATATATATACACAGGTGTATTCAAAACCAATAATCAGGCACCTGGTTTTTGCCCCTTTCGAAAATAGTGAAAATGATAGCATACTGTTCATCTGCTCACAGACTGTTGAGCAGTTGACCATGCAGTTCAAAGTCAAGCACAATAGTGATGGATGTCACATGAATGTGTTTAATGCCCCCAGCTTGAGAAATGAAACCTGTTACACAAACATGTGCACCGACTCTCCATCACTAATGAGCTTCCTCATCGAAATCTTTCTTGTGCGATGTACAACATGCTGTCTATGGCACCCACACGTTTATGGTGCAGGCACCATATTTCAATAAATGGGCCTGTATTGTCATAAAAACCAAGAATTGTCTTGTCGTTGCTGGTGTTAATGGTAGCGATGCGCCCAAGTAATACAACCTTGCTCTTGATCAGTGTGCAAAAGTGATTGTGACATGCACACGACGCACCTCATTAACAATTACATTGTTCACTAACCATGGCCCTTGCAGTGTATTTTGGGTGGCGGAAACAAACTGCGTGACAGAAATATGAATGGGAAGTTCTGTAACAATGTAAGGAGTGGCAAGTTGTCGTGAGCCAAACTTATGCAGAAAGGATGGGTGAACATTGTTTCATATTATGTATTGCATGACAATATGGAATGAACGTATAGGCACAATGATTTGTACAGGGAAGAGGACTCGTGCTTGAAATTTTGAAACAAAAAAACCACAGATGTCTCTATATGAGTCAAGGGCGAACGATTTCAGACTTTGGGTGTAGCGTCTTGAATGCTTAATGTGTGAGCCACCAATCACCGTCAGTTGACATTGAAAATTTTCAGCCAGATATGTTGGTTTCTGTTTTGGCTTTGTGAACATGTCTCATTTGCAGAGTACACTGATCAGGGTTATCCCTGACTTTGTGGGAAGATGTTCTGGGTGCAGTCGGTGATGTTTGAGATGCCCTCCATGATCGGTAATGGAATCTGAGTGAGCATTGTGGAAGTGTGAATGTCATGGGTGGGTGTGATTGGTGCCCCTGAATGTGGAGATTGATAAACATGTTCAATTTGATTTCACATCATGTCATGGTATACAATTATGTTCTTCTATCACAGTCATAATCAGAATTATCATTGTGCATAATACGTCATTTCAATCCATTCCAATCCAACTGCTAAACATTATTACAGATATTGTTCAACACATCAGTGCTGATCAGTTTCAGTCAGCAATTCAATCACATCCTCATGGGCCATGGCAGCTTAATGGGATGGTGCTCAGTGATGTGAGTGAGGTTTTTCAAAGCATGCATACTTTGTTGCTCAATTTTTTGGGAGGTGGTGCTGGTAGGAAAAGTGTTTGCAGTTTTTAGGGATGCATGCAGATGCACTTACTTTCTCGATGATGGCACAACTGAGGATTGAGATTTGCCACTGGTATTGTGCATGGGCTGATGTTATGGACAATGTCATGTATGTGATGAAAAATAGTGCATTGAGAGAGAGACTGACTCATTGCGAAGTCCAGGAGCAACTGTTCAAGTCAGGGGTGGCATAAGACACTTAGGAAACCTAAAGTATATATGGCCATTGGCAGTCGATGTTCTGGAAGACAATAATGTGCAAGTTGCGCATCTTCAGGCTGCTGTGCATGAAGAAGCCACAATCAATGCTTGAACCAGGTGTTTGTAAATGCAAAAATGGTAACTGTATCAGTGTTTCAACAAAGGAAAGTTGATTTTGGTGTAAGGGTATGAAAATGATAGTAGTGACATTGTTGACTGTTTGGAATACACTGTAAGCTGGATTAGGAAGCAACACGTTGACATGACTGCGTTTAAGTATACAATGCCTGTTGGTTTCTACACACATGTCTTTTCTTTATAACACTTGCAGTGTTTCATGGTGGGTGTATGCATGATTGGTAGCATATGGTGGTGGAGAGCGTTGCCTGTGGAGATGGTAGATGCTTCTTCAAGACACTGTCGCCATTCGTTGTCATTTTGGAGAAGGCCTCGTGCAAGGCACACGTCATAGAATGATGGATGCTCGACGCCATCAAAAGTGTGGAGGTGTTGCCATGATGTAGGTCCAGCTACGTTTGTCAGCAGCATGTGGAGGGAAAACCGTTCTCCAGCAGTGGGAGCAACAAAATATAACTGTCCTATTGCAGTTTTGTGCTGTCTAGGATGCCACTCCTTGTCGGTTTTATGTTATACAAAGTGTTGTGGGAACTCCTGGTATGTGTATTTGCACGCAAATGCATAAGAGCAATTTGCTGTGAAAAAACCAGTGAGCATGCTTTATTCACATTTGCCATGTTCAAGCACACGATTGAGAGGTTCTGTAGGGTCAAAAATCATGAGGTGATTACCTGGCAGATGGACCTGCAAGCGTACAACAGGTGGGTATTGGTGACCAATGGGGAACTCAAAAAGGCGCCAAGCAGCCTCCATTGCTGCAATGTAGCGAATGTCTTTGAATTCCAATACCTCATCCTCATGGCACTGTTAAATCTCGATTGTGGCTCGGTCAGGGCCTTTATGTATGTATTTAGTGATGTATTTCGCAGCAGCCAAAGACATAAAACATTTGACATTTATGTGGGCATTGAACCTGCATGTGAAAGATTAGTAGGAACAGCAATTTATGAAGCGAGACAATGTACCTCAGAAGCAAGAAAGGGTTATAAGGCACAATCCACCGGTTGTCAGCAGAGAATCCACCAACATTGTATGAGTGGCTGTCGGGGGGTCACGCGTACATGGGGTACCCATCAGTGGTCATCAACGTTGCTTGCTGGAAAGGTTTAGGAAACCCTTCAGAGCATTTACTGTTCTTTATGCATGGTGCATAAGGAAACGCACGGCCGTATGGCCCATGAACCATACAATGTTGAACAACTTTGAACAGGTTAGGCTCATGGTGAGGATCAGGCCAAGATGCCCTAATAATAGAGTCTACATCAGCAGGCGTTGAAGGCCTGTGGCGAGGAAAGAGGGAGAGGAGAAGGTGCATGTGTGGAAGGCCTCATTTTTGGAATTCGATGGAATGTACATGGGTGTGTGTGTGTCCAAACACATTCTTATTGGCTATGTCATCGAGGAGGGTGTCTTTGTACATATTGGAGACTTGGACAACCAAATCGGGCCGATTAGCAGGCGTCTGGCCTGGGAGGAGTTCTGATGTAATGTCTTCACAATGGCGATTTGAAGTGAAAGTAATGAAGAGGTCGAAGCTGTGGTAATGTCGTGCAATGGCCATAGCATCTTGATAACACTGATTCATATAGCATGGTCCACCAACATAAGAGGAAGGGAGGATAACTTGACGTCTGACGGAGTGGAGGTCAAGGTTGTCATCATGGTGTGATGTGATGTCCTCAAGACCGCTGTAGAGCGCAGCCTGCAAGCAAGGTTGGTTGTGTTGAACCCATTGCAAACGGTTCTGATCGCATGACACCCAAATGTTGCACAGATACTGTTGGAATAGCTGGCCTCCCATATGAATAGAAGGGAAGTCGGTGTCATGAAGATGGAGTCAATATGAGTAAAATTGCACTTGACTCATTCGTTTTGTAGTGGGAGGCTGTAGTTTTAGTGATGGGTTCCATCCAGGTGTGCCAAGTGGAAATAGCAGGACGTAATGTAAGGGGGCATATGCACTATGAAGATTGCTGATCCATTGGAGTCCACCATTGCAAGATTGATGGTGGTCCTTTTCAGGATCTGCAATGATACAAACAGCAAGGCTGCCAACATGCTGTTTCTGGAGAACGTCATGGGCATTCAGAAACACACAAGAGAAAGGGTTGGATTGAGAGAAACATTGTTGAATGCTGTTGATGATTTCTCAACGAAGGTTAGGATTTTGCCGTTTGCGATGATTAAGTGCATTGTCTGCATCATAAAAATACAGTTGAGCATACAAAGGTTGCTCGCCATCTGCAGGAAGAAGAGTACTAGCAGAGTGGTAAATCTGGTAGCCAGTTTTCCACATCCATGGACCGTGGCCATTGAGATGAACATCATTGTCATTAGAGCGGAAAGAGGTGAATGCAAAGCAGCAATTGTATTGCCGGATGTGCTGGTGAAAGTGTCTTGCTTGTATAGTTTGATCAGAAAGAAGAGAACAAATCGTTGAGGGGGGGGCTGGTAAAGGGCAAGAATGACCTTGCCACGATGGCAACAGTGAGAGAAAATTGGAGCGGTCATTGGACCGTCAACCCTTTCTGCAGGCCAATGCTTTGCTGTACAGATGGGGCAAGTGGCGTTCATGCAACCAAATGACAGTGTTTGAAGCGAGTTGTCGCATGGCTGTCATGTGAGCGGTAAATGTGAATCACCTTAAGGCAGGGGCAGTGTAAGAAAGGGGGCACAGCAGAGTAAACACGGAACATACTGGCTGAAGGTTGTTGGGATCATGACAGGTGGGAGTCTGATGTGTCATCGAGAGGGCAAATGGGATGACGGGGTGGGGGGGTGTTAAAAAGAGAATGATCTTAGGGAGGGGACAGTGTAAGAAATGCGATGGATAGGAGGAAATGTGGAATGTACTGGGTGATGTTTGTTGTGATGGCGCGAAGTGGGATAGTGAGGTGTGATGCAGAGGAATGCGCTGACAGGCTGGCCGACAATGTGCCCAGTCATGTGAGGGAAGTGCAGAGGAGGGAGAACGATTACGGAATACAGCCGGATGGAGAGTGGCAAGTGGTGGGAGGTGATGGGGTGCAACAGTGATGGATATGTTGATCGTGAGGGTTGTGGGTGGTGAAAGGTTGTTGACGACCATTGGTTTCTTGGAGAGGAAAGAATGATGTGGCAGGAGAAGAAGGACCAACTGCTGTGGGAGAATCAAGCATCGGTGTCGGTGAAGGAGAGTGAGGAAAAGGCTCAGTGGGTGAAGGAGAGGAGCTGTTAAGGAGATGTAAGCATTCCCATTCATGGCAGCGATGTTGCGCAATTTGTCGAGGAGACAGTGATGATGAGGAAGGCAGTGATGGAGTGCGTTGCAAGCGTTCCTGTTCGCACCGGCAATGTTGGCCTAATTGTCGAGGAGAGAGCAAAGAAGGTGAAGGTGGCGAGTGAAAAGTAACATTCGAGGATTGATGTACAGAATCCATGTAATCATTCATGTCACGGAACGTGATATTGGCACAGAATGCGAGATTGGCCCAATTGTTGTCAAGAAAACGGGAGGTGATTGAACCAGATCACAAAGCATTCACAAAGCCATCAACCAATGAGATTGTCCTTCGATAAGCAACCAATCAGAGTACACGGTTTATCAATCTCATAATGATCTACTTTATATTATAGTAGATAAGCTCTCTGAGTTGTGGCAGTCAAGCCTTAAGTTTGACTTGGCTTGCACATTCCAGCACTTCTATGTTTCTTATTTAGTTGCAGTGGCAACTACTTCTCCTTCTCAATTCTATTCTATTCTGCCACTTGCAGCAGCCCTTAGTCCTTGTTTTGGTGTGATAATGGCACCAGTCCTTAGGTGTTCAGACCTGAAGAAACAATATTTTCTAGAAGTCAATGCATGAGTGTTTACCTTGGGAGCAGTCCTGTTTCAATAAGATGGATGAGGATGATGGTGCAACATGGCATACTTCTCTAAAGCACTAATGCCACTGGAATGCGACTACAACATATTAGGTTGAGAGTTCTTGGCAATCATCACCACCTTGTGTCACTAGAGACACCTTTTGATTGTTACTTGAGACCCAGTAGTGATCCTTATGGATCATGCAAACCTATATAGTACTATAGGCATTCTTAAAAGATTAACCAAAGGGTAGCCAGATACATCAATTTTCCTCAAGGACTTTCACTATTAGTTAAAACACATACTGGGCTTCCACAATCTCACCAATGTGTTGTTACAACAACCAGACCACAATAATGGAAAGGGAGACAATAAACAAGTGGTAGCCCTCCTCAACACAGTGTTTGTCAGAGTTTTATCCATGGCCACACTAGACAAGTTAGTGTGAAAGAAACAGAAGGTGATTGCACTTCAGTTGGACAAGTGAGAGACACTTGGGAATTGCAAAGACATTACAGGTGCTCTAAAGCGACTATTGGTAGCCCACCATCTCCCTTGGGTCCCAGTGACACAAGGGCCCCTTCTGAGTTGTATTATAACAGGTTATGGGCCCTGGCCCATGACACGCCTTTAAACATCGCGCTTGCCTGCATCGTCTTCAATGCTCTCATTAAATTTCAACTCAATTGCTTCACTCCTTCTCACAAAATCACTCATTCTTCATGCCACACTTTCTTGGCTCA
>Ga0210393_10004388_pt1 | contig 11169 bp, 13 predicted proteins | sample IncBWC27OmetaG_FD_160068 | JGI IMG/M metagenome (GOLD analysis project Ga0210393, IMG submission 160068) | Forest soil microbial communities from Barre Woods Harvard Forest LTER site, Petersham, Massachusetts, United States - Inc-BW-C-27-O ...
AGATAATTCTCGGAGGATAAAGGGGGTGAAACACGGAAGCGTTTAGCTAACCCGTGGGCTAACCTAAAGTCGGACGCGGAGCACTGGAGAGTGAGCGGCCTATCGTATCCACGCTAGACCATGCGCTTCGGTGCCAGGCTCATCGTGGATTGACTGCGGCACGAAAGCGTTGAGCACGCACCGGACTGCTTCTAGCGTCGCTACGCATGCTTTACGTTGTACACCAAATGCACTACCTCCTCCCTACTTTGTCCTCCTCGATGAACTTGTCGTACAGGTCACGAACCGACCGTGACAATTTCACAGTTACTGCTCCGTTTTCGTCCAATCCATCTGGACGGTATGGACTTTCGTATGTCAATGTGCACGATGAGAAGGTGCATCACCCAGGTTAACCGAGCAGGGAAGATCTGATGAGACAGAACCGACAAACATACGGAGCCGTTGTCCGCCGATCTCGCTTTCATTCGGAGACCGAGAGTCTCGCTCCGAGCGGCGATACTTGCAAGCCGAAGACAGGCGATCTGCTTCGTCGTATCGGGATGTGGTGACCGACGAGATGCAGGAAGGTGACTCGAAAGTGGTGAGGACGGCGCTCTCACGTGCCAACTGGTCTCCGCGTGATTTTTCTGCCGTGCAAGTTATCGAAAAACTAGCGGAGAGAGTGGGGTTATATCGTGCGCGTTGCAGGAAAGGACTTGCACGTAACCCACTGATTGCACTCAGGCGTTTGATAGGGTTAGTTTTATCGGCGGTTCAGACAACGCCAACAACTGTCAGGATGGCTTCACCGGTAACAAAGCGATCTCTGGGTTTGCGAGAGGTTTAAGCCGATTCGGGCATCCAGGGAAAAGGCCATCAGGTTGATCTGCATTGGTCCACCTTCCGCTCCGGATCGTTCTTAGGGATTTCCCTAGTTGCGCAGACCTCGAGTCAACCCTATGGTTGTCTTTAGAAGTGAGCCTCTTCCCAAGGTTGAGGCAATCCTTCGCCAGGACTCGGCGGCCAGGGCGCAGAGCGGGTCAGCATCGACAGAAGCAAACGTGAGCGCAAAGCTAACGCCCGCTAGGAGTGGCGGATGAGAGATTCCCTAGCGGATGTAAAGAAGGTTGTCCTAGGTTAAGCATTCAGATCCGAAGTTCACCCGCATTCATTCACCCGAAACGGTCAATCAACCAACGTAACTCAAATCACCAAAGAGGAGTTAAGCCATGCCAGTTAACAACCCAAGGGAGCTCTTTGTCCAGTTGCTTAGCGGCCTCCGCCAGGGCACAGAGCGAAGTACAAAGGTCTATCAGGAAATTAGCAAGATTGCTGAGGATCCGGACGTAAAGGAAGCTCTGGAAGCGCGGGCTTTCGTTTCAGAGAAAGTCCTTGCCACTTTGGACCAGTGCTTCAAGCTCATCGGCGAACAGCCCACACAGGTCAGCTCGCGCCTCCATGACATCTTTGTGGAGGATTTTCGAAAGGAACTCGCCGAGATACAAAACCCAGCAGCAAAGCACCTCTTCATTCTCATGAAGGCCATCCATCAGACCCATCTTCGCATTGCAGAATACGTAGCGTTGGTGGCGGCGGCGGATGTAACCGGCCACTATGGCGTCGGGGTGCTGCTTGAAAGTTGCCTGGCGGACAAACTTGCGTTTGTTGAACGAACACGGCGCCTGATCCGCAACGTCATCCAGGCGAAGGTGGCTAAGAAGATGGTGGAGAGAGCCGCCTAGCAATGCTCTCGCGTATCTGGTGGATTGAGTCGCGCCGACCTGCCAGCAATTGCGCGGATCGGCGCGCGTCTCCTTGAATCCGGGTCTGGTCTGAATGACTAGTCAGACCACAAAAATCCTGCGCTGGCCCACCGTAAAGCAGGAAATCCCATGCGGGGCTTACTTTTCTCGATTTCGCAGGTTTCTTCGCGTCTCTTGTTCGGTCTATTGGTACTTTCCACACACCTCGTGCGGGCGCAAGGAACATCGACACGAGAGGAGAGCACTGCCCCATTTCCTGATGCCCCCTCGGAGGTCCAAACACATCTGCACCTCACCCACGAAGAATTTCATTTGACCTTCAAGCAAAATCAGGGCCAGACTGATTCCTCGATGAGATTCTTCCCCGATCGCACGGACTACGATCGTCTGTCTGTCAATATCAACGCCGTGTTGAGTCAGGACTCAGGAACGATTGAATTCCGGGACCCCAACAAGTACTTCATCGGCAGTGCTCCGACCAAGCGAATGACATTTGCTCCCATCTTCGGCCGCGTACATCAGGAGACGATACATGGCATCCCATGGGTTGGCCCCGTCGTCCTGCGAATCGGTAAGGAGGCTAAAGCTCACCCGCATATCGCAACTGTACTCAAGACGGTCCGTCCACAATTCTGATTGTTCGCTTGTTCATCAACATACAAGTTGCATGGCTTAGCGGATGGCCACTCTCGTCCGATTGGAGTCTGCACTTGTAACTGTAGTTTCACCTCTCCAGGGTCTAAACTTCGTCCTACTGCGCCAAGCATGTCGGCAACGCGAAAAGCGATGCTGCGACTTCCAGACATAGAGCTTCGGTTCTCGCTCGATCGCCCAGATCCAAACCAATCGCCACCTTTTGACCTTGCACTTTCCACACTACTCACGTGTCCGCGCAGTGCGATCTTCTTCATTGCTGATCTCCTTTGTCTCTTGCGCTTCGAGCGCGCCGATAACTTGGGAGCGTATCTCATCCGCCGGAGACCGGTTCTTCTCATCCCATCTGATTTCATCAGTTGAGCGCATTGGTCCACATTCCATTCCGGATGTACTTAGGGATTTCCCTAGTTGCGCAGACCTCGAGTCAACTCTAGGGTTGTCTTTTAGAAGGGATCCTCTCTCGAGATTGAGGTAATTCCTCCGCCAGGACTCGTCGGCCAGCGCGCAGAGGTCAGAATCGACAGAAGCAAACCTGAGGCGCAAAGCAAGGACCGCTAAGAGTACCGGGTGAGAGATCGATAGGGGCTATAAGAAGGTTGCCCTAGGTTAAGCATTCGGATCCAGATTTCACCCGCATTCATTCACCCACAACAGTCAATCAACCAACGTAACTCAAATCGAAAGCGTGGACACGCGGCGGGCAGAGTTTCGCTCCGGCGAGCCGCGCACAAACTGATGGAAATGAGGAACAACTAACATGATGCGAACATCGAAATCGATGGTGGTATGCAGCGCAGTAGTGTGGTGTCTGTTGGTAGGGTTGGGGTTCGGCGTATCGAACGGCGAAAAGGCCAAGGTCAAGGGCGTGATTACCACTCGAACCGCAGAGACTCTGATAATGAACTCCGATGGCGGAAACGTCACCGTCGTTCTGAACGATGACACCAAGGTGCAACAGCCAAAAGGACTCGGCCTGCGCAAGAAGCAGATGTCGGTCACGGTTCTGATCCCGGGCCTCAGGATTACAGCCGAAGGGGTTGGCGATGCACAGAACAGAGTCGTGGCCAAGTCCATTACGTTCGATGCGGACGATCTGGAAACGGCTGAAGCCATTCAGGCCGGGCTGACCCCGACCAAGCACGCCGTTGAGGCCAACACTCAGAATATCGCAGCGAACAAACAAGCGACTCAGGCTAATTCGCAAGCCATTCAAAACAACTCGCAAGATATTGCTGCGAATAAGGCTGCCAATCAGGCTAACCAACAGGCGATTGCAGCCAACCAGCAGCAGATCGAAGCAACCACCAAAAGGTTCTCTGAGCTGACTGAGTACGACACCAAAGGTGATCTAAACGTCGACTTCGCGGTCGGGAAATCAATCATCTCGGCGGACGGCAAAGCCGCGTTATCCAAATTGGCGCACGATGCGGTCAAAATGACTGGCTACATCATCCAGGTGAAGGGTTTCGCTGACTCCTCGGGCACCGCTGCCATGGATCAGAAGTTGAGCATGGATCGCGCCCAGGCAGTGATTGCCTACCTAATCGAGAACTGCAACATTCCCGTGCGACACATTGTGGCACCGGGAGCGATGGGCAAGACTGATCCCATGGCGAGCAACGAATCGGCATCGGGCCGAGCCGAAAACCGGCGCGTAAACGTCAAGGTGCTGGTCAATAAGGGTCTGGCTGGATAGTAAACGATTTTGACTTCGTTCATGATCGAAGTCGAATGAGCCAAGCGATGGGCGTCGCGATTCGAAGCAGTTTGGCAGTTGAATGAACCGGTTCGCGGGGATACGTTTAGCTTCGTCAATCCTTTCGCATTCGCCCCACTCTTGCCATAGTTCTTGGCGGGGGTGGGGCTTTTGGCTGCTTTCATTGGAGCTTCGCGCACTCCGCTTTCGCTTCCTCCACGAGCTGGCCAGTCTGGCTATTCCGGGGATACGCGACCCAAGTACTGGAATGCGGCCGATGGGTTTCCATTCATTGTCGTGACTGTGAAGTGCTCAAGTGCGAGCCGGCCGAAAGCACGGGTTTTGATACAGAAACCGCAATGAAGAGCACTGGGCTTGGCCTCACGCGCATGCAAGAGCGCCTGCGGTTAGTCCATGGAGAGCTTTCAATCCACTCGAAACCGAAGGGTGGCACCACGATCCACGCTCGCGTTCCTTGCGATTCAAGCAGCCATTCTGCATGGGAGGCGGGGTAGGAATAGCGGTTTCGCTGACATGTTCACAAGGACCGTTACCGGCAATAAACGGCAGAATGCTCGGCACAGATTCGTTGGAAGATCTGGCTGTCCATCCCGCACTGAACGGTGCTCGGATACCCGCACAGAATATCTACGTCGTATGACTTGGAGATTTTGTCCCATAGGTGTTCGACCTGAATTGCCGCATCCGCGTTTCCTTGCGCCCACAAACTAGGCGCAATTTCACCACAGACTGCAACACGTGGAGGCTCCCCTTGTGCCGCCTTCGCGGCTTCCACCACGAGATCGCCCGCGACCTTGAGGCATCGAGCCGGGTCAGGCAGATCATTCACCATGAAAGTCGAGAGCGTCTCGGCAACATCCAAAGAGACATAGCGCCCCTGTTCGATGGCGGCGGCAATATCCACGCCATGTTCCTGCAATCTCTGAAGAAGACGAGTCCGATGTGACTCGGTCGCGACCACGATAACGGCATTCCCCGCCTGCAGAGCGGCTTCGATGAAACGAGTACAGCCAAATACAAAGGCTGCATCATCAGAACAGAATGCAACCTCGTGCCTTCGAGTGATCTCGGCTTTTTCCAATGCAAGCGACGGGGTAGCCTCGTTGCGACAGAGGCGGTCGTGGGCTTCCGACTCCGTCGCAACGAGGCAGTTGTGAGCCGACAGTCCACTACTGAGATATTGGCTACCCCGAAGAACGGTGTCCACAGCAGTCAGTAGCTCGCGTCTCGCATCCGTCTTAACAACGTAACCCTTTGCTCCCTCGGCAAGGGCTCCTTGGACTACATGAACAGAGGTGTTTTGACTCACAAAGACTATGAGGGATTCAGGGGAGAGCTTGCGGATTCGTCGAGCCGCTTCGATTCCGCCGAGCGTTGGCAGGCCGATATCCAACAAAATCAAGTCCGGCTGAAGTTCCTCGGCTTTCTGAACGGCTTCCAATCCGTCTGAGACCTCGCCGACGATCTGTAATTCCAATCTTTTCCCAAGCGTCGAACAAATGAATTTCCGAAAAGGCTCCGAATCCTCGACCACAAAAACTCGGATTGCAGGGGCAGGCACGTAGTCTCTCTTTCATCTCTTCGAAGCCCGAATCTAGTGTCAGCTTTCGGAATTCTCTTGCAAGCATGGTACAAGAGAGTTCTCGGTTCGTTCCTCAAGCAACGTCCGCCGCTTCCTGAACAGTGTTTTCTGATGACATTACCTTGCAAGCTTCGACTTCCTCTGCCAAGCGGTTCACTTAACCTAACCGTTTTGATGCTATAGGGGAATGGCTCGAACGAGCCATTCATTGCGGATGTGGAGCAGAGGCAGGCAGGGGGAGGTCATTAATCGATTGGGCTGCCTCTGCATCGCCTGCCTGCTGCTCCTGATGGGGAAGGTATGCTCTTTTCGGATATCTGGTACTTTTTTACATCATTTTCGCGATTGTGATGTCATGCTCACTGAAATTTCTTCTCACAGCGATATCTCATAGATACCAGATAGCTGTCTCCACGCTACCTCATTGCGCCTGGGCAACGACAGGGATGCAAGAATGAAGGGTTATGAAGAACGAGAAACTCAAGTCTACGACTGTTCGCTTTACGGACTCGGACCTTCATCTCATCGACTGCCTGCAAGAAAAACTCGGGCTCGGTATGATTCACATCATCCGGCTCGCGATTCGACGCTTGGCTGAGAGTGAGAATCTGCTGCCCCCCAAATCTGCCCTCGGAAGGCGTTAGGAACACGCGATGTTCCGCCAATACTTAATTCGATGCATGTCGCAAGATCGCGGCATGGCGCAACGAGTATAGGCTGTTTCACGTTTATGAGGACGAGACTGCCGCTGTACAAGCGTTTTGACCGTCCCGCTCACGCTTCCCGGTAGTTGAGAAGAATCGCCCCCATTAACGCAAAGCACAGCGGCCAGATCCATGACACGACGGCTTGATCTCGCTTCGGCAGTCGAAACTGCAGCCAACGGGACCACCCGGCCAGAATCGCCAACAACGCAAGAGGGATATGACTCATTTCAGCGAGGAGCTCTTCGTTGATGTTATTCAGCGAGTGAGTATGAGTCACCAGCAGCATCCCGCCTGCGACGCACACAGCAGGGAAAACCAGCGGTGCATACTTCCACTTTGAAGTCCCCAACTGCACACGCCACTCGAAGACGGCGAACGCGATCACCAGCAATACAGCCACTCTGTGCTGCAGGACTTCCGCTTCATCGAAGCTTTCCCAGAAACCATTCGGGCCGAGCGGCCAATTCTCCGGATCAGCGCGGAGGAAAATGAATGCCCCCATCAGGATAAACAGCAATGGCCAATCTTTAGCTAAAGGAATGCGCCCGGTTCGCGCCAGCACTGCCGCAATCCCGATCAACAACAACAACAATCCCATCCAATTGTGGTTGTATTCGGACCAGGCAATATCAGAAGGAGTATTCGGCGTGTGAATCTTCTCCCCAGGCACATAAGTTGCAGGCAAGGCTGCTGCGGCTTGCTTATCAAGTGGCCGGGTGGCGGGTGTCAGCTCGCTCACCGCCGGGGTATGGAGCCGCGGCCACCGCGGCGTGATTCGATGCAAGATCGTGGCCCGGTCCACTCGCTGTGCGCGCAAGTCGACTGCGGGTGGTTGCGTTGTCATCGACACCGCAATCAGAATGACCGCCATGGCGAGTCCAAGCTCGGTCGCGACAAAATAGCGCAGACGGTTCGTGATGTCCTCTCTACTATTTCGATTGACGATAGAGCGATTCACGGCGCCGAGTAGCAGCAGTAGAGCGAACAATGCCACTTTCGATGCCATCATGAGTCCATAGGCGGTTCCGTAGACGGAACACAAAGAGTCGAAATAATACAGGCAAGTCCCGACGCCCGTTGCCACTATTACTCCGACGCAGATCATGGCGACGGAAGAGAAGCACCGCAGCATCCGATGTTCGGCCTCAGGATTCGGGTGAGCACGCAGAGAGAGGAGCAAGTAGGGCAATCCACCGATCCAACATCCCACCGAAAAGAGGTGTAATGCCGTGAAGCTCATCAGTACGCCTCGCGACTCCAGACGGGAGGCCGCATGACTGGTTGCCACCATGGCGACGATCACGCCGAGCGCGAGAGGAAAGAGAACCCATACGGAGTACTTCGCTTTATAGGGAACGAATATAATCAGCAGCCCGCAAACGATCGAGACAACGCCTGCCAGGAAGAAACCTGCTCCCGCAATTTCTCCCAGTTGGAATCCGCTTAGCTCGACGAGCAGTACGGCTTCGCACGTGATGTAGAGAGCTTGAACCACGATTAGAATGATCGCGGCAATCCTGAGCAAACGTTCGCAAGCGCGCTTGGCCTCCGAGGAATTCGCCTCTGCTCCCGACTGACCTAATACGAGGTAGGAGAACACTACGCCCCCCAGGACCAACGACTGGAGCATGATCGTGGCCGCTCGGAATATGACCGAGAGAAAAGCAAATAAGTTGATGATCTGCATCTCTAGCTTTTTATGTTGAAGCGAATCTCGCCCCTCGTAATGTGCCCGTCTGCTGCCAAGACCTGCCATCGCAGTGAATATGACCCAGCCTTCAGCCCTTCGGCCATGGCTTGCAACACGTCTGGGGAAGGCTGGGTAGCGGACAATAAGGTCGACGTTTTGTCAGGACGGACAAGTTCCAGGCGCGAACGCTTAGCATCGATCCTCACACTGAAACGCAACTTGATCGGAATGGAAGGACCTGCGACAGTTGAGTTGGCTGATGGAGACGCTTCCACGAGAATCGCGTGGGCATACGCGAGGTTGGAAGACAGAGCAAGTGCCACAAGAAGCAATAATGCGAGTAACCGTCGACGGTTCTGTCCCAGTGCAGTGAGAGCAAGAATGCTGACTAAGAACACCGGGAAGAACTTTTGCGGATTCATCAAACCACTCTCCTGAGTTCAGTCCCAACAAAGCTCAGAACTATTCTTGGTGAGTGTGGGGAATTCCGCTACTGGGAGAATCCCTAGGACGCGGAGAAGATTGTGGCATTATCGCGATGCCCTCCCTTGTAAAGAGCCGTAATTCACTGCAAAACAGGGGGCAGGCGTAAAGCCTCTTTTCGTGCTTCGTTGTGACCGGAGTCCGGCCATGCTGACCTGGTTGCGACAGTTACCTGTCAAACTCGACAGAGCCGACCGGCCAGCCGAAATCGACTCAGATCTCTTGCTGCTCTTGCTAGACGGTGTCTAGACACCCGTACCATGTTTGGTTCTACTGGGCTGTTAAGTTCAGTGCTGTCGGTTCCTTTAGTCTAATTGTCCTTACGACTGGAGCGTTGGGGCTGAACGGGGCAGTCGGATGCTGTAATTGCTCCCATGCAGCCATGAACCGCACTGTATTTGCGGCGGCGCCCCCGAATTCCAATCTAACGGTGCCCTTGTCGATTTTAACGTTGTTTAGTTCAACAGCTCCTCCGTTGTACGCGAAGACGGCATTGGTAATAGCACCACCGACGAGAGATTTGCCGTCGAGAATTATGGGCGCTTGGCCAAAAGTATCGGCGATGTGTTGGTTATTGAAATGGCAAGCCACTGGCGAAATAACTGGTGGAATGCCTGAGCCGCCCGTTAAAGTGCATCGCTGGTCTTCGGCGTGCAATAACGTAAGGGTCTGACTACGTGAGAGGGACAGGCCAAGCAGTAATCCGATAATCATAGATGGTAGCGCCACTGTGACTTTTGACATACCTCCTCCTTGCTTCCGGCAAAGCCAGAAAATGTACTGTGTGGGAACATCGGTATCGGTTCTGAGTGAAGCGGTTTTCTAACACTGCCAATTAAGCGCATTCTCGAAGCCCTAGAACAGAGTGAGAGGAAGCATGGTATACCCACCGGGACCTTCTCAGCGGGGAAGTGTTCCACTAGCACTGTGGATAATCCCTGCCATCAAAACAGTTTCGCGATGATGACAACGAAAAAAATCTTTACGATGGTCATACCTGGAAATATCATAGCGTAGCCGAGGTCCGGACCATCGGTGGGTGCGAGCCGGTTTGTGTAGGCGAGAATCCCCGCATTACCGCACGCGCCTGCCACGATGCCGGCGACATCATCGAAGGGCATCCTGTATACAAAAAGACCCATGATCATAACTGGCAGCACGAGCGCGGTCAGCACCACCGCACCCAGGCCAAGCATCAGCAAACCCGTCTGCGTCACTCCTGCCGCGAACTTCGGCCCTGAAGACATTCCAACCTGTGCCAGAAACAATGTGAGTCCTAAATTGCGCAAGACAAGATTGGCAGATAGCGGGATGGTCCAGTTCATGCCGCGCGTGCGGCGCAACTTTCCCAGGACCAGTGCTACGATCAGCACGCCCGCTAGCCCCAAGACGAGCTTGCCGAGACCAGGAAGCGGTATAGGAATTGCACCGAGTAAGAATCCAGCCGCCATGCCGAGTCCGATGGAGATATAGCTGAACTCGGCAGTGCCCTTGATCGAATCGCCGAAAAACTTTTGCAAGCTCGCGAAGCGCTTGCGATTGGCCAACAAACCGACACGGTCGCCAAACTCGAGCACGAGATCCGGCCGCGCCATGAGATCCGTGTCGCCGCGGCGAACGTGAAGCACAATTGATTCATTCTGTCCCGGAAGCTCGATATCTCCGAGCGCCCTGCCTACCACGCTGGGACGAGAGGCAAACACACGAAGATAGTCGAGATCCGCGCGATCCTTTACCAGATGACCGGCCGCCTCCTCGCCGAGATTTTGGCTTGCATGATCGAGTGCCTCCGTGTTGTCCGCGACGGCAAGCACGACGTCATTCAGGGTGAGGACCGAGGTGGAGGAAGCTGGCTCATTACGGCCGTCTTTGCGCAGAGCCACAATCTGCACGCCATTTGACAACGCGGTCATCACCTCGCCGAGAGTTCTCCCGGATATCGCTTTATTGCGAACCAAAATCTCCCGCAACTCGAGTCCGGCGCCTGCAGACGTCTTCACCTTCGGCTTGAGGATCAAGAAGGCAAAGTAGAGAAACAAGATTGGTCCAGCCACGCCGAACGGATAAGATACCGAATAGCCCACGGCGGGATCATCGTTACCCAGAGCTTCGATAGCCGCCTGCAGCGTTGGTGTGCTGGTTCCTGATCCCGCGAATAACCCGAGTCCAACTCCGAGCTTGACCCCTATCATCTTCACAAACAGAAGACTCACGAAGCCCGCCAGCAGCACGCCGATAAGAGCCATCAGGTTTGCACGTCGGCCGTGAGGGCTCCTCAAGCCACTGAAGAATTGCTTACCATACTGAATGCCCACGGCATATAGGAACAGAGCGAGTCCCAGCGTTCCGACCATCGCCGCAGGCACCGACTTAGGCGCGAACCAGCCCATAAAAAGTGCAACGAATAAAACCGCGCCTACACCGAGGGAAAAGCCCTTGATGTTGATCTCACCGAGCAGATAGCCCAGCGCGATGGTCAGAAACAGTGCCATCATTGGCTGTTGCTCGAGGAAAGCTTTGATGACCTCCATACCTCCTCCTGTATCAAACCAACAGCTCGGGAGAAAGGATGTGGCGTAGCGAACAAC
>Ga0210393_10004389_pt1 | contig 11168 bp, 13 predicted proteins | sample IncBWC27OmetaG_FD_160068 | JGI IMG/M metagenome (GOLD analysis project Ga0210393, IMG submission 160068) | Forest soil microbial communities from Barre Woods Harvard Forest LTER site, Petersham, Massachusetts, United States - Inc-BW-C-27-O ...
CAAGAGGACGCCGCGCCTTATCGAAGTGGGGCCGCGCATCTTCTCCACCGACGAGTGGCAGAAACTGCGGCAGAGGTTTTCGTTGTCAAAGCAACCAGAGGTTCTCTGATGCGGCCGATTGGCCGATCCCTAGGCTCTTGTGGTCCCGAGCCGCGCTCGCGAGGAATCTCGGTTTCGCGATCGACGCGTTCGTACGATGAATCCGCCCATAACGATCGCGAACGGGCCAGAGCATGCCCACAGGAGCGATGCAACATCGATCGGCAGACGCGTGGCTATCCATACCAAAGCGGCGGCAACCATCCCGCAAAAGACCAGCGCCAGCGCCATTGTGGCAACCATCTCTCTTCCCTTCGCAGCCAACGCGACCATACACCCCACGAGCAACGAGGCCATGAGGTGTGCGATCCCCACTCCCTTGAGCACCCACGTGTACGCCTGAAAATGGGCTGACCAGAACATCAGATATCGATCGGTCACTGCGGACAAGAACTTGTCGGGCAGTCCTGAAAGAAATCCGTGCAGTAAAAACCCTCCGACTATAGCGGCGGCCATCGTCCACGGCGCGCTGCGGAACGCGGCGCCGGCTAGATGCGTGATGGTTCTCGCGGTCTGTCGCCAATACCACCTACGAGCGAAAACAACTCCAGATCTCGACGCGAGGTAGGAGAACTCCTCCAGCAGGTCCCCCGGAACGGCCTCAGCCTCCTTGTCAGACGTGAACAGACCGATAAGCCAGACGGCAACGCGCGGCGGCTGCATGCTTGGCGGTTGAGTGGACGACTCTTGAGACATCATGCGTAGCTCCTGACCAAGTCGAGTCCGTCGGTCATCCTCTGCAGGGCGCGATGGGTGCGGTTCACCGCCGCCACACCCTTCGCCGTGACCTGGAAAAACCGTTTCGAGCGTCCGCCACGCTCAGGTGTAGGCTCGCCGAGACGCGACTTGACGTACCCTTTCGCTTCCAGACGATCGAGCGTGGCATACACGGCGCCGATCGAAACCTCACGCTTGGTGCGAAATTCAATCTCCTGCCGCACCGTAACTCCATACGCGCGATCTTCCAGCCGCAGCAGAGCCAGCAGGATGACGTGTTCAAATTCCCCGAGGTAATCGCGTCCAGCCATTATCTATACAATATAGAATAAATATGTCAGGGTCAAACGATTTCAACGTCAGACTTGTGCCGAGCCGGATCTGTTCGTCACGAACTGCCTACGCACGATGCTCAGAAAAGCTTCGACCGCGGGATTGTCCAGGCTCGGCTTCAGCCCAATATCAACCGATGACCAAAGGCGAGAACGCAGCGTCCGGTAGACGACTCCAGGCATTGCGAAACCTGCGACGCAGGCCGGAGCTAGAGATATGCCGGACCCGGCGGCCACCAGCCGCACAAGAGTTGGCCACTGTGGCGCCTCCTGCACGACATTTGGCCGGAAGCCTTCGGCTTCGCAACAGGCCAGAGTCCGATCGAAGGCAAGCGGCCCCATCCGCCGCGCGAACAGCACGAACGGCTCGTTGCGAAGATCTCGGGGATGAATCGTGACCCTGCCCGCGAGTCTGTGACGAGCCGGAAGCACCACAATAAATCGCTCTCGCAGGATGGATTCCATCAACAGTCCATCGCGCGGTTCGCCGTCGCGAAGAAAACCCAAATCCAAGGTTCCATTCAGCAGCGAAGGCATCTGCTCAGCGGTGTACAGTTCGCGCAGCCGCAATTCGACTCGCGGGTACAGGCGGCGATAGCGTTCGATCGCCCGCGGTAGAGTGGTGAGCATGACGGAGCCGCTGAATCCCACCGTCAGAACGCCTTCCTGGCCGCTCCCCAGCCGGCGCGCCATTTCCACGTCATCCTGTAACTTCGTAACGGTAGTGCGCGCACACTCCCGGAAATACTGGCCAACCTTGGTCAGCCGGACGCCGCGGGTGGTGCGTTCGAACAGGGGATACCCCAGCATCCGTTCCAGGCTCCTGATCTGCTGGCTCAGTGGCGGTTGCGCCATCCCCAACTGGGCTGCCGCCTTGCTGAAATGCAGGGTTTCGGCGACTGCCAGAAAGTAACGTAAATGCCTGATCTCAATTTCTTGTTTCATATCGACGATGTCTCAGTGAAGATAATTAAGATATTGGACATATCTGCGGTTCCGATTCTATCGTCGAATGGTCTTTGTCCAACAATCAAGGAGGGGTTATGCACATGACTCTTGCCCAGGAACGGTCCCTGCCGGCTGCCAAAATCGGCGTACGCCAGTTTCAGCCGGGGGACGCGGACGCATTCCGCAGGCTCAACGAAGAATGGATTACCCGCTACTTCCGTATCGAGCCCAAGGAGAAGCTCGTTCTGGCCGATCCGCAGAAAGTTATTCTGGACTCGGGCGGCAGGATTTTCTTCGCGACCGCCGGGGAACGATGTATCGGCTGCTGCGGACTGATTCGTCTGAACGAAAAAGAATTCGAAGTGGCCAAGATGGCCGTCGAGCCGTCCTACCAAGGAGCCGGCATCGGCCGCAGGCTTCTGAAAGCAGTGATCGAGGAGGCGCGACGCGCGGGCGCGCACCGGCTCTACCTGGAGACCAATCATGTGCTGACGCCTGCGATTCGGCTTTACCAGTCCCTGGGATTCACACACATCGATCCGAGCCGAATCATCCCTTCCGCATATGCGCGAGCGGATGTGTACCTGGAATTACTTCTGGCCTGAACGCACCGTCTGGGATGGGCATCATGGCTCCGACCGAAATGGGACCCTTGACCAAATTGTTTACGACACATTGTTTACAACAGATTGTTTAGAACACATTGTTTACAAGACATTGTTTACAACAGAATGACACACGCAATCCTCTAACCTGATCAGCTGGTGCAGGCGGAGAACGCTTTTGGACGCACCCACGGACCTTTACGAGTTGCTCGCCGATTCACAAACAATTCGACCAGAAGCGCCAGTGTGTGCAGGCTAGAATGGAAACTCGGGTCGAGAGGAGCGCGATGAAGCAGAGCTTGTTCCTGGCGGCGGCGAGCTTGGTGTGGGTGCTGGGCGCGAGCGCTCCACAACATCATCATGATATTGATACGCAGAAGTCCACGTTGACCCTCCACGTCGGGAAGACGGGCGCATTTTCAGGCCTGGGACACGAGCACGAAGTACGCGCGCCGATTCACAGCGGCACTGCCGACACGGGCACGAATCCTGCGGTCGAAATTCATGTGAATGCACGCGAGCTCCGCGTGATCGACACAGACGATTCTGAACAAAATCGCGCCGAAGTGCAGAAGACCATGCTGGGGCCGGAAGTGCTCGATAGCGATGGTCATCCCGAGATCGTGTTCAAGTCCACAGCCGCGGAATCGATTGGCCCGGGGCGGTGGACGCTGCACGGAAATCTGACCCTGCGCGGGCAGACGCGGCCGGTGACGGTACAAGTAACGCTGAAAGACGGCCGTTACACCGGCGACGCCACCGTGAAGCAGACCGACTTCGGAATCAAACCTCCCGGAAAAGCCGGGATCAGAGCCAAAGACGAAGTTAAAATTGAGTTCGATGTGCGTCTGGCGTCGTAAGCCGTGCGGGCACGGCCATCACCAGCTCGCTACGAAAAACAAAACGATAAACGAAGAGTCCGAAAAGTCAATCAACTGCAGGTCGACGATCCTTCCGCCAGACCGCGCAAATTTAGGCAACGCCGCGGCTCCCTGCTAGAATCTAGAATTCTGTAATACGGCTGGAGTCGATCCGCTGTTCCCCAAGACAGCCATCATCAAGACAACGATAATCCGGAGCCATCCTATGAAAGTTTCGCGAATCTCGGGCCTAGTCTGCGTTTTCTTCCTCTCACTTTCGAGTTGGTCTGCAACCACGCCCACCGTCACGATCTTCGTAGATGCATCCACCGCGCCGCGCAAGATTTTCCACGCCACGCTGAAGATTCCCGCCAGCCCTGGCGACCTGACGCTCTACTATCCGAAATGGATTCCCGGCGAACACGCGCCCGACGGTCCCGTTATTGATCTGGCGGGGCTCAAGTTCAGCGCTGGCGGCAAGCCGCTGAAGTGGCGGCGCGATTTACTCGATGGCTTCACCATTCACGTGGAAGTCCCAGCGGGCGCCAGTGAAGTCGACGCCGAACTCGATTTTCTTTCTCCCGCAACGTTCGAAGGCGGATTCTCCGCCGGCTCCTCCGCCACCGACAAGCTCGCCGTCATCAGCTGGAACCAGGTGTTGCTCTATCCCAAAGGATTCAAATCCGACGACATCAATTACACGGCCAGCCTGAAACTTCCCGACGGCTGGAAGTTCGGAACGCCGCTGCCAATTTTGAAACAGACAGGAAACGAGATTCACTTCACCACGGTGTCGCTAACCACGCTGGTGGATTCTCCCGTGATTACGGGCGAGTTCCTGAAAGTCGTACCCCTGGCGCAGGACCCGCTGACCGAGATGGATATCGCGGCCGACAGCGCCGCCGCGCTCGATGCGCCTCAGGAAGTTTGGGACCATTACAAGAATCTGGTGGAGCAGGCCAACAAACTTTTCGGCGCGCATCATTACCGGGACTACCATTTCCTCTACAGCATGAGCGATCATGTGGCGCACTTCGGGCTGGAGCATCACGAGTCCGACGACAGCCGCGTCGACGAGCGCGGGCTGGTGGATGAAACCGCTCGCAAAGCGGAAGCCAGCCTGCTGCCGCACGAATATGTGCACTCCTGGAACGGAAAATACCGGCGTCCCGCGGACCTAGCAACCCCTGACTATCAGCAGCCCATGCAGGACGATTTGCTCTGGGTCTACGAAGGCCTCACCAATTATCTGGGCGAAGTGCTGACGGCTCGCAGCGGCCTGCTGACAGCGCCGCAGCTTCGCGACGACTTGGCGCTCACCGCGGCCGCGCTGGACCACACTCCGGGCCGCGAATGGCGCAACCTGCAAGACACAGCCGACGCCGCACCCGAACTTTATTTCTCGCCGCGCGCGTGGAGCTCCTGGCGCCGCAGCACGGATTTCTACAACGAGGACACGTTGAACTGGCTGTGGGCGGACGTGATCATCCGGCAGCACACCAAGGGCGCGAAGACGCTGGACGATTTCTGCAAGCTTTTCCATGGCGCGCCCAGCACTGGCCCCATGGTCAAGCCCTACACATTTGACGATGTTGTGAACGCCTTGAACCAGGTCGTGGCCTACGACTGGCGCGGTTTCTGGACAGAACGTCTCACCAACCACGGACCCGGCGCGCCGCTCGGCGGCATCGAAGGCAGCGGCTGGAAAGTTGTCTACGACGAAACCCCGTCGGAAATGGAGCGCGGCGCCGAGGGCGCTTTCCATTTCGTCGACGTAGCCTACTCGCTTGGACTGCATCTGAATGACGACGGCGCCATCACCGACACCATCGAGGGTATGCTGGCGGCGAAGGCCGGCATCGGGCCGGGAATGAAACTCATCGCAGTCAACGGCCGAAAGTTTTCCACCGAAGTGTTGCACGACGCTTTGAAAACAGGGAAGGCCAGCAGCCTACCGTTGGAGTTGCTGGTGGAAAATACCGACTACTACAAAACCTACGAACTCGACTATCACGGTGGCGAAAAGTATCCCCATCTGGTGCGCGACGAATCGAAACCAGATTTACTGACCGACATTCTCAAAGCCCGATAAGGCTGGATTGGGAGATGCTCATGTGGTGGGGACCGCCGCCCCCGGCTGTCCCTCGAGCGCAGCTCGAGCCTTTCTTCGCCACGACCGCGGAACTGGAACACCAGACGATGCCTGCCCCGCCAGGCACATCGCCGCATTCGCAAACTGTCAACAAAGCTACTCCCCGCCAGGAACAGAATACGAAAGTCCGGAAAACCCCGCGTACAAACCCATCCTGACAAGCGCTTCGGCGTACATACAAAACGATCGGTACAAAATGTTCCCCCAGGAACACTTCTGCGTTTTACAAATCGGCTCTACCGATTGGCGATCGCGGTGGGCTCTTCGTCCTCCAGCATGAACCCGAACGCCTCCTGCGGCGCAGGATTCTGCCACACTGGCGCGAACGACTGGCGATGCAGCGGGGTGGGGCCGTGCTCCCGCAGGGCGGCCAGATGCCGGGGCGTGCTGTAACCTTTGTGCGAAGCCAGGCCGTACTCAGGGTAGACCGGGTCCCACTCGCACATCATGCGGTCGCGTTCGACTTTGGCCAGGATGGAAGCTGCGGCGATCGAGGCGGAGAGCGCGTCGCCGTGGATGATAGGATCCTGCCGCAAATCGCAGTCGAGGCGCATGGCGTCGACGAGCAGGTGGTCGGCCGCGGGGGTCAGGCGCATCACGGCCTCGCGCATGGCGAGTCGCGACGCCTGGTAAATATTGATTTGATCGATCTGCGCCGCGTCCACGGAAGCGACCGCCCAGGCTAGCGCGTGGGCGCGAATGCGCGGCGCTAACTGCTCGCGCCGTTCCGGCAAAAGAAGTTTCGAGTCGCGCAAGCCGCGAATGCGATACCCGGGATCGAGAATCACCGCGGCCGCCACGACCGGGCCGAACAGCGAGCCCCGTCCGACCTCATCCACTCCCGCAACCAGGAGCGCGCCCGAGGCCCAGGCGCGCTTCTCGTAGCGTAAAGTGCAGCGCAGCTTTTTCAGCAGGCGCATTTTCGCGGCGGACGCAGAGAGCGTCCGCGCCGGGCCGGGTTCGATCCGGGTGAACTCCACCGTCGACGACTTGGTCGTTAATAACTTGATCGTGGATAACTTGGTCGCAGATGACATGCTTTTCTGAAGAGCGGGAGTTGTTCAACATCTTCCCTGACCGGCAGCGCTTTCTGCAAGAAAAGAATTTCTGGCGGAAGATTTCCTTTTGTTCGCGTCCTCCTGGCCATACAAATCAATGCCACTTCCGGGCTATGCCCGCGCCGACTGGTAATGGCACCCGGTAACCACTGCTTAGAGTACGGGTGGTCGTTGCCCGGCCCTGCAGGTACTGCTATGTTGACGGCAGTGTGGAGCGATCTAGTAGGACGATCTACGCGAAACCATTCGCGCGAAATGATCTGAGGTAATTTTGGAGCGAAAAACCAACACCCCGCCGCACGATGGCTTGCTCAGCGGCAAGCTGGTGCATCTGGCCCTACCCGTTCGCTGGAGCCTGGTCGAAGAGCGCGGGCGCGGCCCGGTGGAAATGGCCTGCACTTATGACATTCATCCGCGCGGAGCGCGGCTGACCGGATCGCGCGAAATGAACGCCGGAGATTTGGTTCTGGTGGAACGCGGGCGCAACAAGGCCGTGTGCCAGGTGGTGTGGACTGGCGACCGCAATTCCGATCTGCGCGGACAGTTCGCGGTGCAATGTGTGGAAGTTGGCAAGACACCGTGGGACGACGAGCTGCGCCAACTGGAAGAAGAATATCAGCCGGTAATTCTTGGCAAGCTCAACCGGCAGGCTCCGCGCACCTTCGGGACGTTGCGCGCGGGCGAGGAGCACCGGCGCCGTCCGCGGTACGAGGTACACGGCAGAGCGGAAATCGACGGCCGTCAAAACGTGTCGGGCGAGGTGGATCAGCTTTCGGAATTTGGGGCGCGCATTTCCGCGCGCATTTCAGGGAATGAAAAACTGCGTCCGGGGACCGACTTCCGCCTGCTGCTGAGCGTGATGGATGTGAACCTCGCGCTGAAGGCGCAAGTGAAATACATGGCGGGGACCGATTCCGTGGGAGTGGCGTTTCAGGAAATCCGCCGCGGCGACCGGCCGTTGCTCAGCTACGTGCTGAATAAGCTCCGGGCCAAGAGACGGGCTATCAAAGAGTTCGTCGAAGTGGAAGTTGTGCACGAGCCGCTGCGGGCTTAAATGCGGCTTCGGCTGGCGTGGAGCGGGCAGTCTTGCCCGCTGACTTTGTGGTGCTGCAGGTAGGCGGGCAAGAGTGCCCGCTCCACGCATTCTAGTTTCCCACCGCGACCCGTCTTCGCCCGTAGGCTTCAAAACAAAAAATGGAATGGTCGCGGCATCGCGCCGAGTGGAGGCACATGGCGCGGAGGCCGAAGCCCGGTCGCTGAAGCCCGAAGCCGAAACTACTCCGCCCTTTCCACGTCGCGCAGGCGGGCGGCTTTGCCTTTGAGGCCGCGCAGGTAGTAGAGCTTGGCGCGGCGAACTTTGGACGAGCGCAGCACATCGACCTTATCGATGACTTTGGAATGGATGGGGAAGATGCGCTCCACGCCCTGACCAAAGCTGATTTTGCGCACGGTGAAGCTGGCCTGCGGTCCGTTGTCGCGCTTGATGACCACGCCTTCGAAGGCCTGCAGACGCTCCTTGTCGCCTTCCTTGATCTTCACGTGCACGCGCACAGTGTCGCCGGGGCGAAATTCCGGGAGATCGGTGCGCCGGGTCTTGGCCAGCAGCTTTTCAATGATGAGGTTTGACATGTCGTTGTCCTTCTCTTTTCGTCGTTGGTCGTTCGCTGCTCGTGTTCCGGTCAGTCGTTTGACTCGGATCGCACCGCCGAGTGTTTTCGAATCGCGGCGATCAGCTTTTTGTCTTCGTCACTTAATTGCGCACCCTCGAGCAAGTCGGGACGGTTGCACAAAGTCTTTTCCAGCGCCCGCTGATGCCGCCAGCGGCGAATTTCTTCGTGATTGCCGGATAGCAGAACTTCCGGCACATTCATCCCGCGAAACTCGGCGGGCCGGGTGTAGTGCGGGTAATCGAGCAACCCACCCGACCCGCAAGTGGAATCCGCACCCTGCACTGTCTTCACCTCGGCCGGTGCCGTAAACGACTCCTGCCGCGCCGACGCTTCGTTTCCCAGCGCGCCCGGCAACAGCCGCATGATCGCTTCGATGACCACCGCCGCGGCCATTTCTCCGCCGCTCAATACGTAGTCGCCAATCGAAAGCTCGCGGTCGGCGAGAAAATCGGCGACGCGCTCGTCCACGCCTTCGTAGCGCCCGCAAATCAGCACCATGCGATCGAGCGCGGCCAATTCTGTCGCGATTTTCTGCGAGAAGCGTTGACCCTGTGCGGAAAGCAAAATCACTGACTGCTTCGCCCTCCCGGCCACGCCGTCGTTTACGCGATCTTCCCGCGGAGCCAGCCCGAGCGATTGCAAACATTCAAAGAGCGGTTCCGGCTTGAGCACCATGCCCTCGCCGCCGCCGAAGGGGCGGTCGTCCACGGTGCGGTGCTTGTCGTGCGCGAACTCCCGCAAATCGTGGACGTGAATCGCTGCCAAGCCCATTTCGCAGGCCCGGCGGGTAATGCCGTGGTCCAGAGGCCCGCGAAAGAAGCCGGGGAAAATCGTGAGAATATCGGCTCTCATGTGGACCTAGCGCAGCCGCAGGGGCTAAAACCCACATCCTCTGCGCTTCATTGCGCGCGGCTGAAGCTGTGCCCTTCCCGAAATCTAAGTCAGAAACCGGTCAGGGCCTGGTTTTGCCCTTCCCTGGTTTCGCCTGCTCGCGCTTCTCTTCCGCGGTCAGCGATGCGTTGATCTCCAGCATGCCCTGCGGAAGATTCATGCGCACTTCGCGGTGCTCAAGATCTACACCTACCCTGTCTACACCTTCCAGATACGCTTCGGCGAAGGGCACATCGAACTTTCTTCCCGCGCCATCGGCCACCACCATCAGCGGAGCCTCACCCGCTCCGAACTGTATATCGGCGATCCGGCCGATCTGGTGACCCCGGTCAAACACGGTGCAACCGACTAAGTCGCTGACGTAATTCCATCCCGCCCCAAGTTCCGCGCGCTGGCTGCGCGGCACCTGCAACTCACTGCCCACCAGAGCTTCGGCGTCCGTGATCGAATCCACGCCCTGGAACTTCAGCACCAGCCATTCCTTGTGCGGCCAGAGATCTTCCACTTCCAACTCGCGCCGCTTCTCATCTCCGGTTAAGCGTCCGGCAGTGCGCCCAGCTGTTCCAGTCGCGGCCGGCAAGGCAAAAAGCTTCATGCCTTGCGCGAATCGTCCGGGAACGACGCTGTGCACCTCGACCGCAACCTCGCCCCTCCGCCCTTGCGTCTTCCTCACACGGGCCAGGGTGATGAACTCGCCGCTGATTCCAGCACTCAAGACTTTTTCAGCCCAGACTTTTCCGAAACCAGACCGCCGGGAAGGTTACTCCACGATCTCGAGCGTGTAGCGTTTGTGGGCTCGTATTCCGGCGGCGTTCAACAGCGCGCGCATGGCGCGCACCGTACGCCCCTGGCGTCCGATGACTTTGCCCACGTCGCTCTCGGCGACTTCCAGTTCGATCACGTCGCCGTCGAGCTGCTCCACGAAAACCTCGTCGGGAGCGTCCACGATCGACTTGGCAATGTACTCGAGAAGGACGCGCGCGTCTCCAGCGGTTTCAGTCATGAATCAGCTCTCAAGTCCTCACAGTGAAGTGAAATTGGAAGCAACGGCCACGAAACCACGGTGGCCACGGCAGTGGTCAGGCTCGCGGGTGCTAGGCGGCGGAACCGGCGCTGGCCGGAGCCGGTGCCGGCTTCGAGAACAGCTTGTGCACCCGGTCCGACATCTGCGCGCCCTTCGACACCCAGTACTCGACGCGGTCGCGTTTCAGTTCGACGCTGGCGGGGTTGGTGCGAGGATTGTACGTCCCCACCACTTCCACCGGACGGCCGTTGCGCGCGCGTTCCTTCTCAATTACCACAATGCGATAGTGGGGTTGTTTGCGCGCACCCCGGCGCGCCAGACGAATCATTAACACGAGACGTATATCCTTATTCCGGAAGAGTCCGGCGAGATCGAGACAAACTCTTATTATGCCGCAGGTTAGCGGGAATGGCAATAGCCCGCGACGGCAAGCCTACGGCAGCCTGGATGTCCACGACTCATGGCTGAGAAAATCGGCGGTTCTTCCGAAAGTGAAAGCAGGAATCGCCGGAGCTTGCTCCATCGCCAATACTCGAACTTTTGCCCATCTCTGGCTTCGTGACTCCTGATTCGGGCGGCTGGAGGCGCCGTGCTCGCGATGACTTATCGACTACGTCCGGGACAAGAGAATTAAGTATAGTTGATGCGCAGCGGCCTTCAGAATCGAAAGCGAGAATCGATGGCAAATGAATCTGACACGTAGAGGCTTCGCCAAGCTGAGCGCGCTCAGCCTGGCAGCGCAGTTTGCTCCGAAGCTGCGAGCCGAGACCTCCGCCCCTCGAAAGACCGGATACTGTGTCATCGGGCTCGGC
>Ga0210393_10004390_pt1 | contig 11165 bp, 13 predicted proteins | sample IncBWC27OmetaG_FD_160068 | JGI IMG/M metagenome (GOLD analysis project Ga0210393, IMG submission 160068) | Forest soil microbial communities from Barre Woods Harvard Forest LTER site, Petersham, Massachusetts, United States - Inc-BW-C-27-O ...
CGGTATTTCAAGCTTGATCTCAACGACCTGGCTCAACACGACAAGATAGAGCATGATGGTTCACTGACGCACGCCAATGCTGTTCCGGGCGACACATATGCCCCTGTTAAAGTCGACCAGCATCTCGTCGAACATCTACTCAATGTTTCGAAGGATCCTGATTTCCTCACCTCCGACGACCTCGTGACATTCCGCGCAATCCGCGATGCAACGCTTCCCGGGCCCCTCGGATGGTTTCATACTACCATCGCGCGAGGAGAAATTGCGTTGGCCTCACAAACACTCGAGGATGAGAGGGGATATATACCAAAACAATTCATCCGAGAATGGTTCGGCGAGAACCGGCTACCTTGTGGATGGTTGGGGCCCGTAAATGGGATCGGTCTCTGGAAAACAAGTCAAATCGCCAAAATGGTAGGACAAGAGATCGAGAGAAGGCCGGATGCTAGACTCTGAGTATATTTGGAAATTTATGGGTCGAGTTAGCTTGTAGTTTGTACCAGTAATATATCTTGTCCTTTTCATATTTTCACCTTCCTCCCCAACGTAGCCCCGTCCAAACCCTTTGCCGTCTCGTCTCCCAACCTGGAGCTGAGAGGTCTTCACTTTCTCCACCGTTTCCACCGTAGAGGTCACAGCTCTCAGCTGATGTCCCTGCCGGTGGCCGATAATCGCTAACGTCATCGTCGGGTTCGCAAATATGTCAGGTGTGCCACACTCCTCCTGTTTTCCCCACGCGCACACTCTGCCCCATAACACAAGAGCCTTGTCTGGATGCGAGATTGGTGTATTGACCTTTATATCCTGTTAAATTTCAATCATAGGACCCATGGCAGCGCGACGGCAGTCTAATGCTATATTCAGTGCCATTCGCTTGAGCGCATGGGTGATGAACAAGATGAATTTGAAGTTCTCCACACAGACCGCTGAGACCGGCATTCATTACCTTTTGAGGGAAATCAAGTTCACGGACATCCACATGGCAGATGGCAGGCTCTTCCAGGGACTTATGTCCACCCGAACAGTTTCCATGTTTCATAATTCGCATAGTACGGCATTTTACGGCAGGGAAACTGTTCATCGAGGAAGGTTATCGGCGGGTACTATATGCGCTCAATAACCCTCCATCATCGAATCCACATGGTCTTCAACGCGTCTAAAAACAGTGGGAACAGGGATCGGAGCACATCAATCACTCCCACTTCATGATGTGTCTCTATAGGGCAGGACAACTACCTTGTTGGTGTTACCATGGACCGCGGAGCTTTGGTGGCGGTGTGAATCGCTGGGGAGCATGTGCAGGCGGGGTCACGTCAGAGCCCACGCCTTCTGTAAGGCCGTGGGAGTCGCTGGTCGGAATGCGGGTTGCGTAGCGCCTGTGCCCGTAAAAAACGCACGAGTTACGACTCAGATGAACGTATTTTCGAGACTTCCGACATCCATCCCATCGAACTTAATGCACGTTTGTCACGTTCTATGCGCCTCCCCTCGTGGCAATACATGGTTACGTGCATCGGAGTTTTATGTATTTGCAACTTCCAGGTAACTTCTCGGCTTCTCCGTATCTGGGATGTCCGGAGCTTGGCACCTGGTCCATTTGGCTCAAGCTTTGAAGCCTGTTCTCTCAGACGTCTTCGTTATTTGGCAACTGTTGTCCAGTCCAGAGAGTGTTACTACTTCTTTCATCAGAGTTCTTATCGGAAATCGCTTTGGTCCGGGTCACTGACATATAAGTCGTAGTATTGTCAGTGCACCGACCGTGAAGCGTAAGAATGGTAATTAAGTTGTCTGTAGCATAAAACCCTGCTGGCGAACAGAATTTGCTGAGCGAACCGATCAACGGCGAAATGCGAAGGCGCATGAGACACTAAGCAAGCACAGGTGGTACATGATATGGGAAGTTATTTATACATAAAACCTGAGGACAAAGCAAAAGATCAGAAAATGTACAGCAAGATGATTGTACACTCACTTCTTATTGATCTGATACAGGAAGAGATTGAGATTAAATTTAGCGAGCCCATTGAATAAGGAGAGTGATGCTCTGTCTTGGTACTGAGCCTGTAGAAGATCTTCAAGTCGGACATCTGCAGTTGCCATACGATTTGTAATTCCAAGCGTGTTGTTGAACATCTCGATGGTAAACACGCCAAGCTGATTCGAAGAAATGACGAGGTCGATCTTGTCAAATTGCCTTGGGGAATATTGATCGACCGATAATAGAATGCCTCTCTCGTACAGGTCCTGGGCGCTGTACTTGAATGAGCCGAACTGGGGAGTCTTGCCAGACTTTTGAAGGTCTCTGAGGTGGAAATATTGTTTCGTAAATGGCATGATGATTCGCTTTTTCCTAAGTAAACGTCAGTATTAAGGCCATTGGCAAATACTGGGTAGTTGCGTACGATTTTCCGCGTTGCATGGTTGCCATGGCCACTTCGACATAGCTATTGTAGCTGTTGATTTGTTCCTCAAAGTATTTCTTGCGTTCTTTGAGATGGCGTAGAGCTTCTGTCATATTCTCGATCTCTTGCTGGCGCTGAAGACGCACACGATGTTTGCTGCGAACATCGTTGGCAATGGCGTTCAGGATGTCTTGATAACCATCACTCCGCGTGACCTTGCCCTGTTTCTCCAGCTCAAGAAGGAAGAAGATCGCATGCGCCTTTACTTCGCGAAACGACAAGCTAGCTCGGAATCAACAACCAGTTCACAAAAGAAAGCAATAAACTCACGATCGGATGTCTTCTAGGCGATATGCGGATTCCTGAACAACGGTAGATGGCATACGCCTCGGATGGCGGAGGCGATGATCACTTTCCATCTCAGACTCAAGAATATCTTCCCACATTGTCTCGTGTTCGTCCGAAACGGGTTGCATAAGAGACTCCACGAGGTCTTTGGCGGGCTGTACGCGAAGAATAGCCAGGACAGTGCGTTTGGCTTGCACCCACAAAGTCTTTTCCTCGGCACGAGGGTCTAAATAATGAGTAAGCTTGGATACTTAGTCCGGTCGCAAACGAGGTCCTTGCCTCGAACGTGAGCAAAGCGGTTTGTCAGCTCCAATGTAATTGCTCTATCTCTGGCATCTTTAAGTTCTTCACTGCCAAATTGGGGTACGCCATCAAGTTCGTGAAGAATTGTCCGCAATGGGTCATCGCGGGAAGGACCCTAAGAAGGGCCTGCATAAGATATACAAGAGGACAGCACGATGAACGCACCAAACGGTCGATATGCTGTGCGAGCAAGCCGTGCATCGCATAGACTTCATTCGGGGAGATGTATATCGGCTTAGGCTGCACCGTGACATCCAAAAATTCGTGGGTGTGATACTGGGTCTCGGCATCAGGGACGTCGGCAACTACAGACCTAGTAAATGCGTGGCGGGGTACATTCATGGGAATAACCTACCTTCAAAAAGCCACGATATAAATTGTAAGACAGCCTTTTTAACGTATTCATTGATCGGAATGTAGCTTGGCGTGTCATCTCCAAATTCCGAGCCGCTTGTCACCTGAGCCAACACTTTGGAAATTTGAGCAAGGTTTCTACGAGAACTGACGTCGACAGTGCTGGAAACTATATCAAAAGTTTCAGGGGTACTTGAAACAGAAATAACTTAGAGTTAGAATATAAGAAATAGAGAAATATGAGTCTGCTTACATGATTGCTGGGTTGATATACCGATAGAAGACGAGGCGACCAATGCAGGCTGCACATGCTTCGTCGGGGGCATCAGGGAATTTGTTCTGAACAAAGTGTCAAAGGAGGAAAATGTAAGTAGACCAAGACCCACTCTGATTGCCATAAGAGTTTCACGAGCAAGGTATCGTACACCATACGGTATCTTCCTCGTTGATTGCATAATGGCAGCGATGAAGGCTTCGGACCACCATCTCAGCACCTGGAGATCTAGAAGCAATCAATGTCAGAGGGGTAATTGTAATCGTGCTCCGTTCACTTGCGTCGGATGTACTCTGGACGTATAATTGGGTCATTGAGAGCTTCGGCAAAGGAGATGTCTTTCAACTTGGAGGTCACTTCCCCGGAGCGCATTTCCTCGAGGTCGATCCGAGCACGATATATCTAGGGAGGTTCCTGTCAATTCAAGAAAACACGGGGATAAGGTACAGCCACCTGCTTAGGATCAACTTCCAGATCCAGATCTTCAGTGGCGATGACATCGCGTATCAAAGGCTGCAGAGTCTCGCGAACATGGACGGTCTGCTTGGGTCGAATGTAATGTAGGGCGATATTGATATACATCGGATGTCCGTGAATCACATCAGCTAGTGTATGCGCGCTCTGTATCTCCTCTGTTATGGAAAACTGGATCTTCTGTCAATCCTAAAGCGCCCAAAAAATCAAAAGGTTGTCACACCTGGAACAGTTTGAGGAGTAAGTAATCCTCCCTGCGGTCCTGCCCATACCCAAAGAGTGTAAGGACGACTCTCTCGAGGAGGCGGCGGTCCTTCTCAGGCACATTGTCCCCGGACATCTCCAAAAACAATCTAGCCAGATATTCACCACGAGACTGCAGGAGATAGAAGAGTTGTTGGTAGAGCTCTAGCTTCCGGGTCGCAGCATGATCGAGGGTGCTTGGCCCTGCAAATGGATCACCGTGTGCAGCAAGCACGGATGCCCTTGATGCGTGTGCCGCTGCAGTGTCAGCTCCATATTTACGTCGCGCTTTCACAAGCTCCTCAAAAGTTTTGACATTATGTACGACAAGGGCAATCTTGACGTCTAGGTCATTGACGTCGTTTTCGAGTGCCTGATTCTCTCGGATTCTCTCTACGACTTGTTTTCGCATACGTTCGAGGTCCAACTCTTCCTGGAAGTCATTCTCAGAGTCGTCGAGAAGGTGTACAAAGTTCTTGATGGTCCCGACAGAAACATTTGTTCCCATGGTAAGCTGCCGATACTGGTCCCGGGTTTCCTTCGCACGGAATAGAGATTGGATCTTGATAACCTTCTCCAGATTTTCATGGTAGTAGCGTATCTTCTCTTGAAATTTCCTGCGCTGCAGGACCCCTCTGAATAGAGCTTGCAAGGCAGAAGCAACGCTATGGCTCCTACGTAGATGATTGCGCCAAGAATACCAGTCACGGCGCACAAGGTATCCACGCGCGACGGCCTGGAAACCGACGACATCGGGTAACGAGAACTCCAGACGTTTGACCTGTTCCCGATGACGGTTTCGCACCAAAGCTGCACGAGCTAAAGCTTGAAACCCTCCAACAGACGTGACAATTGCAACCTTGGCCAAGGTCTTTTGTAATGCTTTATGATGGTGTCGTGCGAGATTAGCCCGTGCCCGTGCTTGCAGTCCGACGACAACTGGTGTTGCTTTCCGTAACCCCCGGATGAGGACCAAAAGTCGCTTGCGTGCCAGATACGTCCGAACGGCCGCCTGAAAACGCACCACGACGTCGGTGATGTCTTCTAATCTTGCGAGCTGACTTCCCACTCGCCTTCGAACCAGAACTCCCAATGCCTGTGCTTGAAGAGCGACAACGGAATCTTCTACACGATCCAAAGCGTTGAGTTTTTTAGCTATGGCCACTCTCTGAAGCGCGCCTCGAGCTGCTGCTTGAACGCCAACAATAGAGCCAAACACCTTCCGCGTGGAAAATACCTTCATGAGCTGATCATGCCTCCGCTGGAGGATGTGTGCGCGAGCTTGCGCCTGCATCTTCGTGACTGAAAGAAGACTGCGCTGAAAAGCTGCACGTAGCATGGCGAGTCGTCGGCGAATGAGGAGACCCCTGACGTGAGCCTGGATCTTGACAGCGATCCGCGAGCAGGCTTTAACCCATTTGACCCACGCATACCAACGCCGTCGTAGAAGATGTCCACGACATGTGGCCTGGAGTGCGACAACCCATGGTAGTACACTAGCTTGCTTATCCCGATAATCGGCCACAGCCCTCCTAGTAAGGACTCCCCGGCATTGGGCTTGTGCGCGGATAATGTATCTTTGGGCCAGCTGGAGGCGAGCGATCTGCGTAGCTTGAGCCTTTCTTGCCAGAAAGCCACGAGCAAGTGTTTGGACTGATATGACCGATGGCTCATTCTCCCGTAGAAGGCGATCACGTACTGGAAAAGGGTGAGAGATGAATACTAGGGAAGAGGAGAGACACTGACTTTCTTCCTCGGTCTCTTCTGGCTCCTCGTTGATCTCTAGAGCAAGTTCTCTGCCAACGTTTCCAAAGTTGGGCATGGGCACTCCTGCATCCTTGAGCCCTTTCTGTGTCTTCTGAAGCTGGTCGTCGGAGAATTGCAGGCGGCCAACTAAGTTGCCAATCCGCTCAGCCAGACCGCGGCGGGCGAGGAGGTGACTAAATGCAAACGGCAGTGCGTCAGCGCAACTAATGAGGCTGAAAACCCATGTACCTCAGGGCATGAATGCAGTATATAACCTTCGGGAGATTCTTCTTCTCATAGAGATCAGTCAATTCGAATATGAAGCTCTATTCTCGATCTTAGCGTTCAAGTAGACACAAGGAAACTAGCACACACCTCTGGAAGGCCGACATGCCTGACAAAATTGAAGAAGTAGTTGATGTTATCCGAATGCCTGAAGTCGAGCTTTGGAGCCTCATAAATCCTACGAACAACGGTTTCACCCTGAAAGACCCTGACGAGCTTTGCGAGCACAACACCATTTCGCAAAGACTCTTCCATATCTACGACTCCGAACCCGAGCTCTTCCCCAAGGCAACCCTCGATCCATTGCTGTGCTTCGCCAACGTGACAAAGATACTCATAAGCCTGTATCAGGTGACGTTGAGTATCTGCCCAGAGTCCTCCTATAAGTCGAGTTGTAGGAAGAGAAGACGTAGAGGAACTGGGAACTGTGTCGCGGGATAGCTTAAGCCTTCCGGGGATACCAGCAACGCCATCCGGATTTGCTGTGCCGGGGGTGAATGATTCCCGTGGTTCGCGATGTTTGATGGCTGCTCTCCTCTCAAGACGCTGTTCCCTCCATTTTTGTCTCTCATTTCGAGCTTCTTCTTCCTCGCGCTGAATTCGAACGTTGTCGTCAGCGACCCAGTCATCGTCCGCATCCCCGCTAGCAATCCTAGGTAGATGGCGCCCCAGTTTCCGTCCGACGATAAGATTCTCGCCGTATGTCGATGCCTTCTTGCTGCTCATATATGAGCTCTTGTATGGGGTAGGATACATAGCAGAAGGCGGTGGCTGACTAGATTGAAATGTATCAACTTGGGGCAACACGTTTCCTACACCAGTAAAGGGGAGATCCCGGGGACGGGAAGCAGATGGCACACGCGAGGAGGATGAAGATTGCTCCGAACTAGCATGACCTGAATGAGTTAATAGATCCTCATACACGGAGGTTGGGCGAATGCGACGTGAGTTAGGCAGGTCCTTTCGGGAAGGACTGGTGCGCCAAGGGGGTGATACGTCTTGTCGAGACGCTGCAGGTGATTCAGCAGCCTTTGACAGGATATCATCCACGGTACGGGCACGCGAGCGAGCAGGTATTGGGGCGGGCTGCGAGTCAATCCTACGTTCTTGGAAGACTGTAGGCTGACTGGGAACGGAAACGACAGAAGATGGTGTGGTGGGAGGAAGATGTATCCGATACGCAATATCTGCAGGTGAGGAAGTGTTTATTGATGCATGTGGGGGATCTGGGTTAGTTACAGTAACACCAGTTGCATTAGGTGACAACGGTGACGCAATTATTGGGGCAGGGATGGTGTGATGTCTTGGGTAAGTTGGTGCTTGCAGAACATCAGGAGAGGTCCGTGCTCGCAAAATAGGAGGGGGGTTCTCTGCGGAGCTAGACACGGAAAGACGATGTGACAAGGAATGTGAGGATCTTGAGTCGGGAGCTTGGGGTTCCCCCGGAGTCCTGGGCAAATCCTTTTCATCCGAGACTGCCTCTGCACGGACGCGTTCCTCCCACTTCCCACGAACAGCTTCGATACTCCCGCCGATGCGATGCGAGGGAGTCCACCGTCGGGTTGTCGTTGATGGTGTAGAGGTGCTACCGCCAGTGGTCAGAGAATTGACGGTAGAGAGAGAGCCAGATCTCGAAAGTGATCCGGTAGTGGTGGACCCTCGTTCAAGGAGACGAGCCTGATAAGCAAAGCCTATGGATGGGCTAGGCCGCCCGGAACGTACGGGAGAGCCAGAGGCTGAAGGATCGGATCGTTCCATGTCGTCGCGTTAAATCGTCAAAGGGCGTAAGGAACGTGGGCAACACGGGGATTAAGGATAAGGAAGAGTCGAGAAGCAGGATGTTGAAAATGAGAGGGAAAGCGCGAGCCGCCTCTATAGTCAGGTGTTCGAGGGACTCGGAGGACTCGACGCTTGGAGCTAAACTGCGCTGCTGCTCCAGCTCAAGGCCGACACGACTGGAGCGCGATCGCAGTCACTCTCGGTTTAGGCAAGCCGTTCACCGGATAGCACGGCCCGGTCACGGGGCCGCGTTGCTTCTCACTCGCGAGCTCGCGAGGCAACGGATGAATTACTGTAATGTCTCCCAGTGCCTCGTCCTCCTCCCTTGAATCTCTTATTCACGCTTTAATCCCTCTGTCAAGGAGCGACCAAGTCCTGTTTAACGATATTCTCGCTCACTGTAAGGATGTATTATCCAGGTTAGCAACAGTGTGTACTTGGCCTTCCTTTTTGTTGACACAACGACTTCAAATCCGTAGCCACATAGGTCAAAGTCGTGAAAGGGACATCGGCCATCTGGCAGATATCGTGAAGCGTCGCCGTACGCATTGAAACCCTTTCGCTAGCTCACCGCTTGACTTTGTCTCTTCATCTTAGTCGTTCAGAGTCGTCCTGACGGCACTTCATCGGTACAATTCACAAACTTGTTGGCTAGACTGATGGAGCAGGTGCCATTTCCTCAAATAGGCGTGCAAACTGCTACTAAACATATGTGCAGCCTGTTCTATTACGCAAATATGAGTCGGTCTTGTTTTTGCATTCCTTGGCATCCTCAACGCGAACGCCTCTCCTTGCACCTTCCTTACTTCCTTCTCTCGCACCTTCGCCTCCCATCACTTCAAGATATACGCCAGCTGTTTCGCCGATAGATGTAACTCCATCGCCTCAACCGCTGAGAAAAGGAAAATCTAAGGCAGAGCTTTTGCGAGAAATGCGCGCGCGATCCGGTATAGTGACTGGCTGATCGACTCAGTAACCTGTTCACGATATGGGGATAGGGTGTCCACACATCCAGGAACTCGCCCTCTTGAGAGATGCGTTATATCTCTTGCAAGGGATATCAGGAAAGCACGTGCGGTTCGCGACGGGCAAAGATGGAGAGGCAGAGATGAGCCTTCTTTTCACGGAAGACTCTGTAAGTCTCGTCATACGGCATTTGCTTGGCCATTTTTTGACCATCCTTTATCAGGGATATTTCATATCAGCTCCAACCAAGCAGCTGATACATAGACTATCCGAAGTCGGGCATCTGTATGTTCGCGTCGATCGCTTCATCCGAGAACGCGAAGCGAGAACTGGGATTGGGATGATCGAACAGAGTCTCTGTCATCATCTGCAATCCCAATTGACGGAGTACTATCGCCTTATAGCTGTCTTGGAGTCACAACTGAACATCGCTTCCAACATACAAGACCAGGATACGCGGTCTTCATTAGCTACCGTGTCTTTGGAGCCAGACCCCCGAACAGAGGAGAGTGGCTTGACTCTCAAGCGACTTGATGTATGGGTTAATGAATGGAGACTGCGGATGCGTATGATGAGCGTTTGTGTAGAAGCTGCCAAAGGTACAGGCCCATGACGCTTCCGTTGATCGTCGACTGATTTTGATGACTCTCTTTCAAGATACGCAAGGTGGTGCCCTTGTCAACCTCATTCACAGCTACACGGCGAATGGTGACCCGTTTGTGCGCAAATTCACAGATCAACTTCTTGAAGAGGTAAGTATGTGTCATGGTCCGGAGTTGTCCTCTGGATTAGCTGATGGTAGCCTGTTAATTGAGGTTTCAAAACCTTTCTTCGAGACGTTGCAAAAGTGGCTGTTTTCGGGGGAACTACACGATCCGTATTTGGAGTTTTTCGTTACCGTGAACCCAGAACTTGCGCATCTACAATATGTCTATCCATCGTCTCTTACAACTGGTATGGGCATTATGATAGGTGACAGCGCCTTCAGCGCCTTCAACGCGGATCAAGATGACCTTACGGGAGAACGCGAAAGTGGACTCAGGTTGTGGCAAGGAAAGTACAAATTTCGGCAAGAAATGTTACCAGCGTTTGTTGGAGAGGGATTCGGTAGCAAGGTATGCCATCCAGTCTCGTGGATTACCGGATCGCGATAACCTGTTTTATATTGGCAGATCTTCTCAACGGGAAAGAGTCTCAATTTTATTCGATATAGTTGCCACGACACGGACTGGATCGCTACTCGCGAAAAAATGAGCAATACCAACGGCAGTAAGTCGTGGATATGAGCATGTCTGCTCCTATCTGATTGAACGAAGCCCTACAGTACAATGACATTTTCGGTCTGGAGCGCTCAATAGACGCTGCTTATCGCATAGCTAGCCAGCGTCTGTTCGACATATTCTTTGACAAATTTCGGTTGCTAGACCATCTCCGGGCTTTGAAGAATTACCTCCTCCTAGGTCATGGTGACTTCGCGGACCAGCTCATGGAAACGATTGGGTAAGTTGAAACGTAGCATACTCGCAATATCACTCAGACTTCCAGACTCACAGGCCGAGCTTATCCAAGCCAGCGAACTCCTTATACCGCCATAATTTGACAGCCACGTTAGAAACAGCTATTCGTTCATCCAATGCTCAGAAGGATACCCCCGACGTTCTTCGACGCCTTGACGCACGCATGCTCGAGTATAGTCAAGGTGAAATTGGTTGGGACGTCTTTACTCTGGAGTACAAAGTCGATGCCCCGTTGGATACGGTTCTTGATCCCGACTCCATGATCAAATACCTTAAGCTGTTTAATCACCTTTGGAAAATGAAACGGATCGAGAGTACCATGACAAAGGGGTGGGTGAGAACGGCGGGCGCTACCAAAGCCTTTATACGAATTCCAGGTAGGTTTTGAGGATACTTTGATCACGTAGTGATTGACGTCTTGAACTAGAGCTGGAGCCAGAATGGCACAAAATCCGCCTGATTACTGCGGAAATG
>Ga0210393_10004391_pt1 | contig 11164 bp, 10 predicted proteins | sample IncBWC27OmetaG_FD_160068 | JGI IMG/M metagenome (GOLD analysis project Ga0210393, IMG submission 160068) | Forest soil microbial communities from Barre Woods Harvard Forest LTER site, Petersham, Massachusetts, United States - Inc-BW-C-27-O ...
TCATTGGTGGCGGCGCACAGATCACGTCCGGAGCGCGCTTCTTTGAACGAAAGGAGCCCTCGTCGCAGCAACAGGCAAGAAGGTCTGGGGTGCCTGGGCCATATCCACTGTTTAGCGTTTCGAACTCGTGACCCGGCGTGTCGGAATGCCGGATTAGAACGCGGGGAAAAATCTGGACTTATGCATGTAGTTGTTATCTCCACCTGATAAAGTAACCATTTGGAAATGTGCTCCGTCCATACCTGAACTACGAGACTCGGAGCCATATGGCACGGAGCCGGAGATCAGCGGGCTGTATGATAGAAAGTACCCCAAACCTTGCTTAGCGTGAAACAACACTAATGGGTATGAAGCTTATTAACCTCCGTCGACATGTTTCAGCACGTATCAACCTGCTCCTTCCTTTGCTTTGGTTACTTGGTACCTGATATTTTGCACATTCGCTGTCGTTTACAGTAGCTAGCAATTTATGCAAGCGCCCTCAGTTTTCGTGCCAAACCAACCCACGCACCGGCGGCGTGCTGAGGGCACATCTTGAACTAATACACATTGGTCCCACAGATTGTAATACATACAACCGGTCACTGGTCACCCCTTCATTACCCCTATTTCTGTTTTCCCTCTCACGTCCGGCCGCCACGAAATCACTTCCTCATTATCGTCCTCGTTATCTGGGAAGGTAATGGTTATGAGTTCTCACGCTTGTCGTTACGTGCGACCAAACGTTATCAGAAATTCTTTTGATAGACTTTCAGTTTTTCCGTCACTGACAGGCTGCTCAGGCACGCACACTCGAATGCAGCCCGGAAGCCGACTCCATGAGCTTCACGATGTGGTGGAACGCATCGGCGTTGCTACACTACTAGTAGTTTCATGTGTTTGCATTGCCCAAACCACCATTGCAGTTCGAGGGCACGCGCGATGAACCTTAGGGTCGTGTGCCAGTGTACCAGTGCTGTGTGTGGAGTCACGGTGCAGTCCGCATAAGAATTGGGTACTGAGTACTGGACTCCACAAACCGTCTAAATGACATATAATTGATGGGCGTACAAGATCCGGGGTACCAAATAAGAGTAAATCATATGTCAGATGCCAAAAAAATGCCAAAAAAATGTTTCGAGCGCCCAAGGAACCGCGTGTAGCATTAGAGGCTTTGGCCCCGGCGCGGGAGGCCCGGGGCACTTTGCTACCATATGGCCTCGAAAAAAAACCTCGAACCTCCTGGTAGTTTCAGAACCGCGCGGTCACATTCAGCATGAGCGACTCTATCATAGTATATATTGGTATCTACCAATGTGCGGCTTCTCCACCTTCTCCGGACGTGTATCAACGATCAACAAGATGGTCAATTGGCATGACCCCGTCCTCCTTCTGAAAGAATTTAGTGCGTCCCGCGGTCTCTGTGTCAGTTAATATTGCCGTTGACGATCTTCTAGTTGCTGCAGTCAAACTGCACCATGCAATTGGTGGTATCTACATGTGTGTTTGTCTTAATTGCCACGAAAGCGCGCGTTGATATGCAATAACCTCACTGGCAGCTGGGAAACCATGTTCACGAGTGGCTTTGAGTTGGACGTGTTACGAGGAAAACGGCCATATAGATGGACCATATGGGTAAGCGGTTTTCACCGTACTGGACGTCACGGTCACCTCAATGAAGGTAGCTATACCTTGGAACCCGCTACACCCTCTTTCTTTCTTTCATCTTGGTGTTCATCGATCTGGACGGCGCAAGGGCTCCCTGTGAGGTAAGGCATTGATAGTACTTGGGTTCAGGGTGGAGATCGTCATTAAAAACTTCCTCCTTATAGCCATTGATGATAGCTACTGTTGTAAGGGCGCTGCAGTGATCATCCTTTCCTTTACTGTTGAATGAGAATTTGACCTCTTCAGGTATTGATCTATGCTTCTTGGGAGTTCGCCTCCTTCATCATCGTTCTCCGCGTGTAAGTCATACCCCTCCCAATAATTCATGGTCCTCATTGTCTCCTATTTTTGTTAGGATTGCTATATGGAACCGCGATACCCTCGTATCACTAATTGCGGTTGGTGTATGGTCGGGTGGCCTCGCAATCAATATCAGGCGTATGTCCGTACCCTCAGTTATTTGAACTATCAACTTATGTCCCATGCCGGGGCTTGCAAAGATGTGGCAATAGTGAGGAGGTTTCCAGGCGCTCTCATATTAGACGGTGTGAACTAACGCCCACGCAAATTACACAAGGTCCCCGCGACATACAGCCCCCTCGTGGATGCCTGCGTAATCCTACATACCCGCATGTGTCTCGTCAATGCTATCGGCGTTCTCATGGTCGACGCAGTGCTCCTCCTGGCGATGCTGATTGGGCTCCTGCGGCATGTGAGCAGGAGTTCAGTTGGTATATGGAAATTGCTTTACCAACATGTGACACTCAAAATGTTTTCTCCATCTTGCACCGGATGCTAAGTTCCTTCTAGTGTATAATCTGGATAGCATTGGCATTTTTCGCAGAAATACCACCTGTGGTCTGTTCCTTTTCCGGTAGTCGCATTGCATTATATCCGACTCATGATTCTGCAGGTCCTCCTTATTCTAAATTTGAATGGTGTGTGGTTTTTTCCTCCCACGCCCGTGGGCGGACGGATGCTAATGGCTCTCTCTGCGACCTGACAGATGTTATGAACGATGTACGGTTATAACCTATCACTCCATGGTTTTATTTCGGTTCGGGGCTGATATGACTTCACGTCAGGTGCTCATTGAGGTAACAAGTAAGACGTTGAGATTAAATTTTCTGGAGCCCGCTCTGACCGAAACTTGCTTACGTGCTCCTCCTGAAGTCGCCATCCTGTTTGTCTCTGTCCGTCTCCTCCATGGAGTCAAGTGGTTCTGACTTTGAGAACATAGATCCATCGGTGCTGCCCGCATGTACCGCTCTCTATGTGACCGTGCCAGTGGATCCTTCACCGAATCCGAGTATGTATCGTTGTTCCCCTAGCTAACCAGAGTTGTTCTTAATCCAACTTCGCCACCTTCCCACTGCTTTCTTTCCTCTCTTTTTTAGGTCATCCGATCCGCCCAAATCCTCACTGAAGGCTCCAATTCCCGCTGCGCAACGTAGAGAGGTTGACGTCTCGAGCCCCATTTGTTTTGCGTCTTTCACGCAGTCGGAGGAGGCCCAGACGACGTACGAGTCGCCGGCGTTCCTGCCAGCAGACCATATACAAGTGACTTTTGTTCCGGGCGGATCGATCACTAGCCCTGAAAGGCCTGAACACGAGAACTTAAACACGAAAGGCAATACCAACTCGCCTGGATACGAATCGGTTTAGCATCGGCGAAACGATGTGGTTTATTCTTCGGTCTTTTTCACTGTTTCGTTCGTTAAACTCAAAATTCAGAGAGGAGTGGTCCGGTGGACTGGTCTTATTATGTCTTATCCCTTCCCGTCCTTTGCTTACTGCCCGTGAAGTAGCTTATTTAGCGGTCCCTTAAATTGTACTACTTAAAACTTTCTCCGTCCTCTGATCGGACAGACACTGAAGCCAAGTTATGCTTCCGAGTCTATAATATCAGTTGGCTCGAGGCGCAGCGTATACACCCACCCCTCGATAACGCCGTAGTTCCGAGTCCTTTCGCGGCCGGGACCTTGCACCGCGGGTTTGTGGCGTCTCATCCGCTGGCGACCTCGCGTTGGCGCGAATGTGCGCGCTCGCGGTGCCATGATCACGCACGCCGTCGTGCAGCGCGGGTCAGATTCCGAATCCGACGACCGTCGCTGCCGCGCGCCGACGACGACGATCCCGGCGCTCTCCGTGGGACCACGACCTGCTGTCCAAGGTCGCCACGGGGAACATGATGTGCGCCCTCCGGGTCCGGGAATCGGAGTGGGGCCGGGTATGTGCTCAGGTGATCGTCGTCAGGGACCTCGTGTTCATGTGCTTGTGCACACTCACGATCATGCATAATGAGAAGAAGCATAAGAGGACGATGTGGATCGGTGGCGGCAGCGCACGGATCTGGTCCGGAACGTGCTTCTTTGGACGGGGGAGGCGGCACGCCGAGTGGGCAAGACCCGGCCTCGGGTATGCATATCCGAGTCGGCGATTTGGTGTTTCGCCACGTTCGTGTTTGAATACACGGGTTAGAATGAGGCCAGAATCTGGATTGATGCATGTAGTTGTTATCACTGCTTTGTAAGGTAATATTTTAGGGATGTGTTCTATTGTGGCATATCGTGGACTGCGAGAGTACCATTCAGTATGGTTTGTATACTGCTATGTATACTGTTGGAATCATGAAGGCTGTCAACCCTGTCGACATGTGGGGTTCAGCACGTATCAGACTGTCCCTTATTTTAAATCTGGTTACTTTGCTCTACCAGAAACCTTGCACATTAGCTCCCTCACCCTCTAACCTGCGCACCGATTGAAATACATGCAACCTACTGCCTGCCGCAGGTCAATCGATGAAAGTCTCTTGGAATATACGATGTGAGGATGTGAGAGTGGAAGGAACTGTTATTCATTTAGTACAGACAAATAGTGACTTTATACATGTGTGTGAGGCTGTTCTACTATCCGGCGCGTTGATGTGCCATATGGCACTGTAGAGAGCGGGAGCGGAGCCGGGTATGGACCGGCGCGAGCACTCGGTAATGCTCATATCCGGTTTGCCGGACCTAACCCTAACAAAGTCCATTTTCAATACCACGCAAGTATGCATCATCACTGGCACGCTGGTCGTCGTGTGCGTCCAACATTATGAGACATCTGTCCTCTTTTAATGACGATGGATCAACACACTGGGATTAGCGTTGCTAGTCTAGTCGTGTGTTTGCACTGCCCATTGGCAAACTACCATTGACTTATTCTTATTGCAATTGAAGGGCTGATCGTGATGGCACATAGCAAGTGTGTGAAATCTGGCATACCAAATTAAGAGTAAGCCGCCGCTTGAAACCAAATACGGTATTCAGTAACGAGCGTCGATAAGCCCTGACCCGGCCCGGCGGGGACCCGGGTGCTTTGTTACCAGGTACCAGGTCCTCAGTACTCAGTACTCAGTTCAGATCAGCGCGCTCACAATCAACATGTCAAACATGAGCAATTGAATCCTATGCCATAGTCCCTCTCATAGTATATATGGGTCTTGACCAACATGCGGTTTTTCCACATTTTCTGGGCGTGTATCAACAAGATGGCCAATTCGCATGACGCTTCCGTCATTCTGAAAGACTACAGTGCGTCCTGAGCTCTCCGAGTCTGTATCGGTCAATATCGCCACTGACAGTCTCCTAGTTGCTGGCGTCAAACTGCACCATGCAATTGCCGGGATCTATATGTGTGTTTGTCTTAACTGCCAAGAAAGCCCGCATTAATATCGAGTTGTAATAACCTCAGCTGGGAAACTGTGACTACGAGCGGCTTTGAATTGGACGTGCTACGAAGAAAACGGCCATACAGATGGACCATTTGGGTAAATTTTTCTCCCCCCACTGAACATCACGGCGTCCTCAATGAAAGTAGCTATACCTTGGAACCCGCTACACCCTCTTTCTTGCCTTCATCTTGGTGTTCATTAATCTGGACGGCCCAAGGGTTTCCTGTGAGGTGAGACATTGGTAATACTTGTGTTCAGGCAGAAATCGTCATTAACTTCCGCCTTAAAGCCGTTAATAATAGCCATTCTTGTAAGGGAGCCTTCCCTTCCCTTCCTTTCCTGGCCGAATGAGGATTTGACCTCTCCAGGCATTGATCTATGCTTCTTGGGCGTTTGCCTCTCTCATCATCGTTCTTCGCGTGTAAGTCATCCATTTGACTCAAACTTTAGATAATTGACGACCCTCATGGTCTCTCTTTCTTATTAGAATCGCGATATGGAACCGCACTACCCCTGTGTCGCTGATTGCGGTTGGTGTATGGTTGGGTGGCCTCGCATTGAATATCCGGCGTACGTTCGTATCCTCAGTTGTTTGAGCCATCATCTTATGTCCCATGCCTGTGCTTGCAAAGACGTGGCAATAGTGAGGAGGTTTCCAGGCGCTCTCATATTTGATGGTACGAACTAACGCCCACGCAAATTACACAAGGTCACCGCAACATACGACTCCTTTGTGGATATCTGCAAAGTCATACATACGCGCACGGCCCTTGTGAATGCTATCGGCGTTCTCGTGGTCGACGTAGTGCTCCTCCTGACTATGCTGATTGGGCTCCTGCGGCATGTGAGCAGGAGTTCAGTTGGTATATGGAAATTGCTTTACCAACATGTGACACTCAAAACGTTTTCTCCATCTTGCGCCGGATGCTAAGTTCCTTTTAGTGTATAATCTGGATAGTATTGGCATTTTTCGCAGAAATACCACTTGTGGTCAGTTCTGTTTCCGCAGTCAGCGTTGCATCATATTCGACTCATGATTCTGCAGGTCCTCCTTATTCGTAATCTGAATGGTGTGTGGTTTTTTTACCATATCCATGAGTGAACGGATGCTAATGGCTCTCTCTGCGACCTGACAGATGCTATGAACGAAGTACGGGTTATCACTTTTCTTTCGGTCCGGAGCTGATTATGATTTTCACGTCAGATGTTCGTTGAGGTAACAAGTAAGAGCTTAAAGTTAAATGTGGGGAAACCAGCTCTGACCGAAACTTTACGTGCTCCCACCTCAGTTTCCATTTTGTTCGTCTCTCTGCCTCTCTCCTCCCGCGAGTCTAGTTCTGACTTTGTAAACTGAACACAGATCCATCGGTGCTTCTCGCATGCACCGCTCTCTATCTGACCGTGGATGCATCATCGAATACGTGTATGTATCGTTGGTTCTCATAGCCGGCCAGAGAGGTGTTCTCAATCCAACTTTTCCACCTCCCCACTGCGTTCTTTCTCCTCTCTTCTAGGCCATCGGATCTGTCCAAACTCTTGAAGAATGCGCCAATCCCCACTGGCCAGCAGAAAGAGGTCAATGTCTCCGGCCCCATTCGTTTTGCGTCCGTCACGCAGTCGGAGGTGGCCCGGACGACGTACGGGTCGCCGGTATTCCCGCCAGCAGACCATATACGAGTGACGTTTGTTTCGAGCAGTTCAATCACTAGCGCTGGGCACGAAAACTTGAACACGAAAGACAATGCTGACTCGACTGGATACGAATCGGTCTAGCCTCTGGGCGAAGAGACGCAGTTCATTCTCCTGTCTTTTCACTCTTTCGATCCCCGCACACGTTAATGTAAGGTGGGCGTCCGCCTTGGCCACGAAACGAAACGAATCGTCGGAGCGCTTGCTGGCAACTTCTCATTCCGAGCCTCCAATACACCGCCTCTTCATCGTTGCGCCCCTATCCGTGCTACATTAAACCCGAAATTCAGAGAGGAGCGGTACGATGGACTGGTTTTATTATGTCTTCCCCTTACCCCTCCCATCCCTGCGGGCCTTCTCTTCCTTTGTTTACTGCCCGTGAAGTAGCTTATTTAGCTGTCCCTGATATTTTACTATCCGAAACATTCTCCGTACTCTGATCGAACAGTGTCGCGACGTCTACCCCCTCCCCTCTATAAAGCTGTAATTCCGCGTCCTCTTCGCAGTCGGGAACCTGCAACCGGTCGGTAGCATCGCGCCGGCTGGAGACCCCGTGTTGGAGTGAATGTGCGCGCGCGAGATCGTGCACAGAGAGAAGAAAGAGGATGATGGACAGGCAGCCAATCGAGGATTGGGTCCGGGGGGCACTTTGGACGAGCCGACGAGGTCCGGCATGTAGCCGGGAGATCTGGTTATAACGCGGGCCGAAACTAGACTTCACCTTATAAATAAAATATCTAGCTTATAATATAAGGCAGGACTAGCTTTTTCAACCCGCGTGCGTGACGTTGCGGGAAGTGTGGTTCCGGGGGTTTTGTTCCCACGTGACTGTCAAGGTCTGGTCCAAGTGTCCGGGGTCATGGCCCTTGTAACGCCTACGCCTCACAAGTTGCCGTCCTGGGGTTTCTCAGCTCCCATGTTGTGCTATGCTTAATTTTTACACCATTGCAACACAGTACTCGTGCCAGTCTCTGCTTAGACCACAGGACGTCACACAGGCTTCCCTCTTGGTACAAGGCATTCTTTATTCGGAGGTGGTCAGGTTGAGGTATGCAATGGAGGTGGCGGTGCTCCGGGAGGGGTGTACGAACAATGTACGATCTTCCTCGATCTTCCATCTGTTGGCGCTGATTCTGACGCCGGATGCCAACCAGTCTCATGCGTCGATACCGGCACTTTCCCATGACCGGACACCGCATGCTTGTTTGAATTCCGCACTCGTTAACTGCGAGAGCACCTTGCAGCCGTAATACCGCGCACACGACTCCCACGCCGCTTAATCAAAGGTTCGAGTGAAAAGCTTTTTTTTTACCCAGAAGACCAGTTCTGGACGTATCCGTGTTTTCTCTACCACTTTTGGGTTGCCACGAAATCGGTCTCGGCTCCCGCCACCCCTGTTTCGTCTCCTCGTCGTCCCGGAGGGGGATGATGATGGTGTCCGGGGACGCAACTGCGACATGGGACCACAGCCATACATCAATTCCCTCCTTCGATTCCGTTCTTCTCGCGCTCATGATTGTGAGCGGTCAAACGTGAACGAACGTTATAGGAAGTCCTTCACGGACCCCATGTGCTTGCTAGTCAGGCACCCACGCGAGCGCAAGCAGAAGTCCACCACAAGACACTTCCAGGTGTGATGGAATGGTGGACGGGCGTTGTCAGTCCAGTCATGTGTTCGCATCGCCCGAATCACCATTGGGTGGCCATATATAGAGGTCGTTGCAGCCAGGCTGTTTCACCACCTTCTCCAGACGTGTATCAACAAGATGGTCAATTGGAATGATCCCGCCATCTTTCTGAATGACTACAGTGCGTCTTCTCCTTGCCGTGTCACCCAGTATCGCCATTTACAGTCACCTAGTTGCTTCTGTCAAGCTGAACCATGTCATTGCTGGTTTATACTTGTGTGTTCTTCTTCCTAGGCGGAAAGTGCGCACTGATATCGAGTTTCGATAAACTCAGCTGGGAAACTGTATTCACTGCTGGGTTTGAACTGGACGTTTTACGAAGAAAACGTCCATACAGATGGACCATATGGGTAAGCTCTTTTCACCCTACTGGACCTCACGACCTTCAATGATAGTAGCTGTACCTCGGAACCCGCTACACCCTCTTTCTTAACTTCATCTTCCTTCTCATTGATATGGATGGCCCCAGGGTTCCCTGTGAGGTAAGGCCTTGGCAGTACTTGGGTTCAGGGTATAGATGGTCATTAATGTCTATCTTATAGGCATTGATCGAGACCATTTCTGTGAGGGCGTAGTAGCTATCAGCCTTTGCTTCCCTGTTGAATGAGAATTCGGCCTCGCCAGACACTGACCTATGCTTCTTGGGCATTGGCCACCTTCATTATCATTCTCCGCGTGTAAGTCGACCATTTGACTCTCACTCGCAATGATTAACGGCCCTTCTTCTCTCTCCTTGTTTATAGAATCGCGATATGGAACCGCAATATCGTCGTGTCAATAATCGCGGTTGGTCTATGGTTGTGTGCCGCCGTATTGTGCATCCGGCGTACGTTCGTATCCTCAGTTATTTGAGCCACTTCTTATGTCACATGCCTACGCTTGAAAGATATAATAAGAGTGAGGAACTTTCCATGGGTCCTCCTATTAGATGGTACGAACTGACTCCCACGCAAATTTCACAACAAGATCTCTGGCACTGTGAAGTATTATCCCATTGTGGATACTTGCACAGCCTCAGTATATCCGCGCAGGCCCCTCATTGATGGTACCGGCATTTTAGTGCCAGTGATCGACTTAGTGCTCCTCCTGACAATGTTGATCGGCCTTCTGCGACATGCGAGCAAGAATTCAACCGGTATATGGAAATTGCTTTACCAACAGGTGACACAACCCGTTTTTACCGTCTTGTACCAAGTGCTGAGTTCATTCTAGTGTATTATTTGGTTAGCATTGGCCTTCTTTGCAGAGATACCACCTTTAGTCAGTCCCCTTTCCCCGGTTGGATGATATTTAGCTCACGATCTCGCAGGTCTTCGATATTCTGAATTTAAATGGTGTGTTGTCCTTTTACGCACACCCGGGCGTGGACGGGTGCTGATAGCTCTCTCTGCGACCTGACAGATATTTGGGATAAAGTATCGTTTATCACTCCATGACTTTCTTTTCGGTCCGGGGCTAATATGTCCTTCATTGTGACGTCAGATGCTCCTTCCAGTAGGAAGTAAGAGTTAATAATTAAATCTGTCGAAATCTGCTCTGATAGAGTCTTTCTTACGTTTTTGTTCTGTAGTCGCCATTCTGTTCGTCCTCTCTGCCTCTACCCCACGCGGAGTCGAGTAGTTCTGACTTGGTGTACGCAGATCCATCGGTGCCGCCCGCATGTATCGCTCTCTATCTGACCGCGCATCTATCACCGAATACGTGTGCGTATCGCTGGTTCCAATCACCGACCGCAGAGTTGTTCTCAATCCAAACTCCGCACCGCTTTCTTTGTCCCCTTTTCTTTTAGGTCAACGGATCTTCCCAAACTCTCGTCGAAGGTGCAGACCCCCGCTGGGCAGTGCAGAGAGGCCAACATCTCCTGCCCGATTCATTTCGCGTCCGTTACACAGTCTGAGTCGGAGGTGACTCGGACGCCAGACGACACGCCGGTGTTCCTGTTAGGTGACCAGATACACGCGGAATTCGTTCCGGGCGGATCGACCCCCAGCCTTGCTCATATGAACACGAAAGACAACACCAACCCGGCTGGACACGAATTGGTTTAGCATTTTAGCATTTAGGTGAAGAGACGTGGGTCATTCTTCTATATTTCCCTTTTTAGTTCCCCGTACACCTTAGCCCAAAATTCAGAGAGTGGTTCGATGGATTGGTCTTATTGTGTCTTCCCCATTCCCATCCCCTTCCCCTTCGTTGTTGACTGCCTGTGGAGTAGCTTGTTTAGCGGTCCCTTAAGTCGAACTACTTAAAACTTCTCCGTACTTTGATAGTACAAACTCTGAAGCCAAGTTACTGGTATACTTCAACGCATCTAATATCAGTTGGTCCAAGGCATGACGTATACCCCCGTCCCCTCTATGACGCCGCAGTTACGAGTCCCCTTTGTGGTCGGGACCACGCAATCGGGGTCCGTGACATCCTGCCT
>Ga0210393_10004393_pt1 | contig 11159 bp, 10 predicted proteins | sample IncBWC27OmetaG_FD_160068 | JGI IMG/M metagenome (GOLD analysis project Ga0210393, IMG submission 160068) | Forest soil microbial communities from Barre Woods Harvard Forest LTER site, Petersham, Massachusetts, United States - Inc-BW-C-27-O ...
TCCGGGAACAGATTGTCGGGGGTGCGATTTTCCTGGAAGATTATGACGACATGCTGAATCTTTTGCGACGCAGTCGGCGGAGGCATGTTCGTGGGCGTCGAAGTTCCCCCTCCGCAGCTGTTTAGGCTGACGAAAAAACCGGCCGCGAGGACCACCAAGCCCCACACCAGTACCACCTTCGATCGAACCATTCAGGCATTCTCCTCGAGGGCCGACACTACAGTTTTCGACTGCTCTCGGTCTACTGGAAACCGATGCTCAATTCGCTGCCCATGTTGCTTCTTCACCAAGTCTACAACTGTTGTAACATCCCGATCACATTCATCGAGACTCAGCCGGGGTTTTGAGTGCTATGGCATGATTTCGACACTTGACCAAACGGGGTGTTGACTCGCCGCCATATTGACCACCTCGCCCGGCCATCGCTGTAAATCCAGCGTGGCCCGTCCAGGCTGGGATGAAGAAGTAAACCACTTGATTGACAAGCCGTGTCCGAAGCGGGAGACTTGACATCGTGCGGCACAAGACGATGGGGATTGGAGGGCTGCTAGTGACCGGTTAGGTTGACCCCGGCCTGTAAGCCCGCTCTCAAGCGGAGGTTTAACGATGCGAATAGGACGCGCAAACTTGACCCTTGGTCTGGCGATGCTGCTACTCTGCGGCCGTGCTGCTCCGCAGAGTGACGCTGGCTACCCGGCGGCTCCCGGCCCATGGAAGCAATTGGCCAAGCTGACCGAAGCCAGCGGTAAGGAATCCGACCTGCTGGGCTGGTCGGTAGCTCTGAGTAAAGACGGAAATACGGTGGCGGTGGGAGCCGTGGGCTGGTGCCGGTTGAAGAATGCGGACGGGTGCGGCCAAGGCGCTGTGTTTGTCTTTGTGTCAGGATAATGGCGCGGTGTATGTTTTCATGAGATCGCAAAGCGGTTGGACGGACGGAACTGAGAGGGCCCGTCTGAATGCCACGGACGATGGCACGAATCTGGGCCAATCCGTGGCCATTGGCGCGGGCACGGTCGTTGGCGGCGCCGAATATTTCAATGAAGAGCAAGGGGCGGCGTATGTATTTATCGAGCCCGAAACTGGCTGGACAAATATGACCCAGACCGCAAGGCTGACGCCGTCGGATGGAAAGGGAGGGTTTATGGGTGACTCGGTTTCCGTCAGTGGGGACACAGTGGTGGCCGGGGCGCCCGTTACCGGAATCGGCAGCGCGGGGAACGGGGCCTATGTCTTCGTCAGGCCGAAAGCCGGATGGAAAAACAGTACGGAGACGGCAAAGCTGGGTGCCTCTGGCGGGACGGGGCTCGAATTGGGTTTCTCTGTATCCATTGGCGGCAATACGATCGCCGTCGGTGCGCCCCGCCGAGGAGGAGGCAACGGTGCAGCGTGTGTATATCTGAAGCCAGCGGAGGGCTGGCGGAGCATGACCCAGAACGCGACGCTGACGGTACCTCCAAAATATAATTCTCTCGGATACTCGGTGTCGATCGATAGCAGCGGGAAAAACATAATCGCTGGGGACCCAGGATGGCAGGACGGCGGTGGCCAGGGGGCCGTGGTCTTGTTCGTCAAACCGACGGCCGGGTGGAGAACAACGTCCAATTTCAAGGCAAGGCTGACAGCGACGGACGGACGGAACATGGACGGCTTAGGCTACTCAGCATCGGCCAACCCGCTAACAATCGCGGCGGGAGCACCCGGCGCAACGATTGGCTCCAACCGAAACGAAGGTGCGGCTTACGTATTCGGGAAGTGGAGAACTGCTGCAGCTCGGTTGCCCTTCGGTGTCCAGGCCCAATAAGGATTCCCGTACAGGCCAATCAGCGAACTTCGTCATCGTTATCGCGATTGTAGCGCGGGATGTTTGATCAACTGGCGAAAAATCTCAATTACACTCATCGACTTCCCCAGGCAATTCTCAGAACATGCAATCGCCAGTTCGGCGATTCCCGCTGTAACTCACCTCCGGCTCCGGGGTTTCGCCTTGGCATAGAGTAGCCTTAACATAGATATGTCCGAATCGGAGATACCGCAGCGTACCCACATCACTGCGGTTCTCCGGTCTGGGCACAAGTTCGTCGCCACGACGTAACTATCGAATTTCTGTCCGAACAGCAACTTCAGGTCCGGCTTTCTCGGCTCGTGCGATTTCCTTCTCGATTTTTCCCGGCACGAGTCTGGCCTCAACCGTGCTTCCATCCAGCCGCAGCCGCTGCAAGACAAGCAAATCCGGGTCGTAGTGCCCAAATACAACTTGTCCATGGGAAGCCGGGGTGCTGGCGTCCTCGGTGTTGAACTGAAACATCCAAGCTTTCCGGTCTTCACCCTGCACCACAACAATCTTTTTTTGCAGATTGATTAAGAACGTGTAGGTTCCCGCGGGAAGAACCATGTTCCCGACTGAAAAGCGAAAGGGAATCGAGGCAATCTCGCGGTTGGTTAGGCTGTAGATCGACTGGCCGCTTCCGAGAATGCTGCAAGCGAGCAGCACAGCAACGACTAACATTAACTTTTTCAACATGTTTTGTCTCCTGCGCGACTGGATTAGTTCAGTGCCTTTTTGGCTCCAAACGAGTCGGTTATCGCGCAAAAGACTGAACCTGCCAAGGAACGATGTCTCCTATGTGGATCGAATCTACCTAGCAGCGCAAGTCACTGAGCCTATGCGAGATTTGTTCGGATGTAGCAAGAATTTAAATCTATCCCTGCCAACCAATCAGGAGTACATTCCGTCTACACAGGTAGCAATGGAAGGCGATTACCAGAACGGCGAAACGCAAGCGCTGCACTTTGGTGTCTTCGATCTGGATTTGCGCACCCAGGAACTACGCAAGTACGGCACTCGAGTCAAATTACCGCCTCAATCTTTTCAGGTGCTGCAAATGTTGCTGGGGCGTCCTGGCACGCTGGTGAGCCGCGAGGAATTGCAGAAAGCCCTGTGGCCCTCCGACACCTTCGTGGACTTCGATCACGGTCTCAATAATGCTGTGAAGCGGATTCGCGCCGCCATCGGCGATTCCGCCGAAACGCCGCACTGGATCGAGACGCTGCCTCGGCTGGGCTATCGCTTCATTGGCCCAGTCGAGATTGCCAAGAATGACCATGCGCCCGCTCCTGCACCTCCGAACGGCGGTGCTCCGGCCGCACTGCCTGTGAACGGTCACGGCGATGTCCAGACTCAACGCCCTTCCGAAGTTCGCCCAACACCATCCGCAGCTCAGAAATCAAGCAGGACACGCTGGCGATGGAGCATCGCTTCACTGACGCTAGTCGTGATTGCAGCTTTGTTAGGCTGGCACTATCGGGCGCGTCGCAGCGCGGCATCGGCGGACGGCCTTCAGCTAATTCCCTTTACTTCTTACCCCGGCTACCAGTTCGCGCCAGCGTTTTCGCCCGATGGCAATCAGATCTCCTTCGCCTGGAATGGCGGCGAGAGCAGCGACCTTTTCGATCTGTACGTCAAGGTTGTTGGCACAGATACACCTGTCCAACTCACACATGAACCTTCCGGCGCGATCACTCCCGCATGGTCGCCAGACGGGCGGTTCATCGCCTTCACCCGCCTTAACCTCAGCTCAGATGCTGCCTCCGGGGTCTTCCTTATCCCTGCCGTGGGCGGACCCGAGCGCAAACTCGATTCGCTGGGTTTCGGCAAGTCGATCTATAAAGGCGGGATTGCATGGACTCCGGACGGTCAATCACTCATCTATCCAGAACCCACGACCGAGCTTCAGTCCGAACTTGTCATGCTGAATATCGACACCCTTCAGCGGCAGGTTATCGCCAAGCCTTCGCCGCGTTGCAGCGCCGCCGGGATGCCGGCGTTTTCTCCCGGTGGCCGCTGGTTCGCCTTCGCCTGCATGTTCGATTATGGTCTGGCTGCCTTGTACGTTCAGCCTTGGCCAACCGGGAGCGCGCGCGAACTCCCGGAACTCAAAGGTGATCTTGATGGACTGGCCTGGACGGCCGAGGGAGAAGGCCTCGTCTACTCACGCGACAACAATCTCTGGCGCATTCCCTGCAGAGGGGGCCCTGCGGAGCGTTTGTGGTTTGGGCAGGACGCATCGCATCCGACCATCGCCCGCGCGGGCTCGCGACTGGCATTTACGCGCAACCAGAAATTCTATGATATTTGGCGCATCCCGATTGGGGATCCGCGCCGTAGCGCCGAAAGAGCCGTGCGCGTAGCACCCTCGGAGCTTGTACAGCTGAACGCTCAGTATTCCCCCAACGGAAAGCGCGTGGTCTTTGAGTCGAATCGATCCGGGTCCTCCGAGGTGTGGCTTTGCGATGTAGATGGCTCGAACCTTTTGCGGCTTACGAACTTTGGCGGTCCGCTGACAGGAACCCCGCGTTGGTCACCCGATGGCTCCAGGATCGTCCTCGATTCTCGTGCTTCCGGAAAAGCCGAACTCTATGTTGTTAGTGCAAGTGGTGGAACACCCCAATTGCTTGCGACCGGACCGGATGGCGGGTCGGTGCCGTTCTGGTCGCATGATGGCAAGTGGATCTATTTTTCATCTGACGTCGATAAGGTTCCGCAGATTTTCAAGGTTCCTGCCGATGGAGGAACACCGACACAACTCACGCATCACGGCGGGTTCATGGCGAGGGAAACCCCACACGGGAACCGCCTTTACTATTCGCGCATCGACAACGGAAGAATGGAAATGTGGTCCATCGGGACCGATGGCAGCGGCGAGACTCCCGTTAAAGGTCTGCCGCGGCTCATGTGGCCCGCATGGGACGTGACGGATCGTGGTCTTTACTATTACGACGGAATGTCATCCGGCCGCGAAATCCTGTTCTTCAACTTCGCCACTAAACGCACTCGAGCGGTTGCCCGAACCCCCGGTCGGCCGGATCCCTTCTCACACAATATTTCGGTCTCGCCTGATGAGAAAGACATTCTCTACACACAGATGGGACACAGCACAGCCGACATCGTGCTGGCCGAGGGATTTCGCTGATCAGATCGACTTGAAGACCCAAAGCAATTCGACCAACTACTTTATCCCAGCATCGACGCGCATGAGCCATCCGGCTTCCGCGGCGTACCACGGCCAGGGGAACACCGGGTCCGCGATCATGTACCTGCCCCGGATCGTTTCGACGTAACGGTCAACTCTCGCTTTGTCTTGCGACAGGAATGCCGCATAGGAAACAACCACCCAGGGAAATTCGTCCTGCGAATTGAAGGACAGATCCGTCCAGCCGGGCCAAGCCCTGTTGAAAGCTGCATAGACACTTTTGGATTGGAAGCTGCCGGGAGCGATGACGCCCTGAACCAGGGGGTAGAGTTGCGCCACTGAATCCGGATACCAGGTTTTGAGATCGGGGTCAGCCGACCCGGCATACGGACGATACAACCCGCTGCTCCGAATGTAGAGCACGCTTCGAATTCCCGCCCGGATGCCACGGGCATGCGCCCTGTACCAACTCGCAGCATCCTCATCACCCCAGGCTTGGACTGCAAGATGGGCAAAATCCATCAAGCCGCGATAGTCCTCGGAGTTGTCTATCAAGTACTCGATCTGGTAGCTGGGTATGGAGTACACAAGCCCATTGCTCTGCTGCTGCAGGTTTGTGATCACGTTGCCGACGACGTTGAGCTTGTACTCGCCAACCGTGTCCTTGATGAAGGACTGGGCGCCGGGATCGCCTGTGTTCCAGAGCGCCTCTGCAAGAGACAGAAACGTGGCGGCGTACGAATCGGCAGAATCAAAGGTACCCAGCGAGGTCTCCGTCGCCCCAGAAACGCTGTAGTCATAGACGGTGCCGTACTCGCCCCGCCGGTCGGGCCAATTGAAATGGCCAATATACCAGCTCATCCACGCTTCAACCGCAGGGATCCTGGTTCTGTCTTCCAACCAGCCGATCGCTGCGAGGTTTGCGAAGTAGGGCTTGATTTCAGTCGAGGTGTAGAGAATTCCGCCGTCAGGAAGCTGTTCCGTGGCGAGCCAAGCCGAGGTCTCGGTCATGCCCCGAGAGTTCTGCGCACGGGCAGGAAGGACCGCGGCCCATGAAGCGAGGACCGCCACGAACAACGAAATCATCCGCATGAACATAGAAGCTTGGCGTTCGGGAGTAACCCTCTGTACGATAGCTCGAACATTTTAGTCCTATGGAGGCTGTCATGATACCTGCCCTCACGAACCTGCAACCTGGACCGATATGGAAGCACTTTGACAGATTGGCGGCCATTCCGCGCGCCTCGACAAAGGAGGCAGCGGCGCGCGATTACGTTCTGTCACTGGTCGCAAAGCTGGGCCTCGAGTCCGCGCAGGACGACGCGGGCAATCTCGTGATCCGGAAGCCCGCGCGTCCGGGACGCGAGGGAGCTCCGATGGCTCTCTTGCAGGGCCACCTCGACATGGTATGCGAGAAAAACGAGGGGACGGTCCATGACTTCGACGTCGACCCTATCAAGGTGGTGAGGGACGGGGACTGGCTGAAGGCGGATGGCACGACCTTGGGCTCAGACAACGGAGTGGGAGTGGCCGCCGCACTGGCTGTGATGGAGAGCAATGATATTGCCCATGGTCCTTTGGAATTCCTTTTTACCATCGACGAGGAAACCGGACTCACAGGGGCTGCGGCGTTCCCCGGCGGATTGCTGAAGTCCAAATATTTTCTCAATCTTGACAACGAAGAAAAAGGCACGCTTTGCATCGGTTGTTCAGGCGGAGTCAAGACAACGGCTTGCCGCAAAGTCGGGCTTCGTCTGGCGAGCGCACGAACAGCATGGCGCATCAAGGTATGGGGATTGAAAGGCGGCCACTCTGGCGTCGATATCCACCAGGGCCGCGGCAATGCCCTGCGGATCATGGGCGGGGTTCTTCAGGTATTGCTGGATCGCCTTCCGATCGAAATCGCCGAGGTCAACGGCGGGAGCGCGCAGAATGCGATTCCACGCGAAGCCGCGGCCTTGGTGGTGCTAACGGACAGCTCTCGCGAGAGCGAATTGAAATCGGCCGTCGCCACCGCCGAAGCAGGATACAAAGCTGACTTGGGAGGATTCGATTCGGGACTTCAGATCACGGTCGAGAAAGCCGAACGCCCGGCCAAAGTGCTGGAGGCCAGCGACGCGAAACAAACGGTGGCACTGCTTGCGAGCTTGCATCATGGTGTCCTCGCAATGAGCCCCGATGTCGGGGGTTTGGTCCAGACATCCACGAACCTGGCGATTGTCAACACCAAGGGCGACGTGGTGGAGATTGTTACCAGCCAGCGGAGCGCGATCGAAAGCAGCATGCTGTCTGCCGCGCGCATGGTTGCGACGGTATGCGGCTTCGCGGGATTCGAAGTGGAGCACGCAGGCAAATACCCGGGCTGGAAACCGGAACCGAAGAGCGAGATTGTGAAAAAGCTTCAGGAGGTGCACAAGAAGCTGTTCGGCGAGCCCGCAAAACTGATCGCCATGCACGCCGGCCTGGAGTGCGGCGTCATCGGCGAGAAATATCCCGGCATGCAGATGATCTCCTTCGGCCCGACGATCGTAGATCCTCACAGCCCGAACGAGCGGGTGCAGATTTCGTCGGTCGAGAGCTTCTGGAACTACCTTAAGCTCGTGCTCGAGAACTTGTGACCACACATTGGCACGTGGGTCGGGTCAAATACACGCGCACCGAAGGTGTGGAAAAAAGCTGAGCCCAAAGTCCATCCGCAACGTCATTGGAGTGCTCAAGCTGATTCTCGAGAAAAAGGTTTGGCATGATTGGAATTTGGTTTTTCGGAGGACGTCGAGGACGCATTTCGGCAACGAATGGCGCAAGTCCAAAGATTGTTCTAGGCGGAGGATAGTCCCAATGCCCCCCAGTTTCCGGATTTTTCGGCCACAGGACGTGTCATGTAACCTGTAGTAGAATGAAGGAACTAACCTCAGTCGGGGAGTGGCTCAGCCTGGTAGAGCACCTGGTTCGGGACCAGGGGGTCGGAGGTTCAAATCCTCTCTCCCCGACCAATCTTCTTAAGCGGTTGTCGCGAAGCAATGTGCACTTTTCAATAAGCGCGAATGGGGAGTGCTGACTCTATTTCCTGAGCGTTTGAGCCAAGAAGTTAACGGTTCGCTTCCAGGCGTCCGCAGCGTCGTCCGGTCGGTAGCCTGCTTTGTTGTTGGGATTTTCAAAGGCGTGGCCTGCGTTTGGGTAGATCACGATTTCGACTTTCTTGCCCAGTTGCTTCATCGACTGTTCAAACTTCTTCACATCGTCGACCGTGATGCCGTGATCTTGTCCGCCGAAAATTCCGAGGATCGAAGCATTGATTTTCTTCAGCGACTCGGGATCGCTTGCCAGATGGCCGTAATTAATCACGTCTGCCGTGAGCGTTGGCTCCTGCAGCGCTACATTGAATGAGTAACCGCCGCCCATGCACCAGCCGATGGATGCAATTCGATCTTTCTTTACGTTCGGCTGCGATTTCAGGAATTCGAAAGCCGCGTGCAAATCGCGCGCCGCACGGTCATCCGGAACACCACGCATGATTTCGTGGGCCTCGTCGGGCGTGGTTGCGACTTTGCCGCGGTAGAGATCGATAGCTAGCGCAACGTAGCCCCGATCGGACAGCTTCGAAGCCTGCTCCTTGACCCAGTCGTTAAGTCCCCAGTATTCGTGGATGACCAGAATGCCCGGAAACGGTCCCGCCCCTTCGGGCGCGTAAATGATTGCCTGGACGGTGTCGTCGCCGCTTTTGTAGGAAACATTCTTGGGGCTAGCGGCAAAAGCACCGAGGGCAAAAAGCAAGGTGACGGTCAAAGAGAAGAATTTCACGGCAAAATCCTCCGTAGCGGTAAATCCTGGTCAAAACTACAATTGCAATTCCATGTACATCGCCCCGGCAATCGGATTGGGGCGATACGGCGCGATCTGTCGAAATCCCAGTTTTCGGTACATTTCCACCGCGTCTTTCATGATGGGCTCGATTGTATCGAGACGCATGCGCTGATAGCCAATCGTGCGGGCTTCCGCAATGATCTTTTCTGCTATCGCACGGCCCAACCTTTTCCCGCGAAACGACGGACGCAAATAGAGCCGCTTCATCTCGCAGATGCCAGCATCCCATCTGTGGAGGGCGACGCATCCCGCCGACTGTCCTTCATACTCCGCCAGCAACAAACGGCCGTCGGGCGGCGCGTAGTGACCAGGAAGTTCGGCAAGCTCTTGCTCGAAATTCTGGAAGCAAAGCTTCACACCGAGCGATTGCTCATACTCCAGGAAAAGTTCCCGTACCTGGGTAATCTGCGCAGGAGATTCCGCCTGCACAAATACAAGTCCTGAAATTGGACTCGTCACCCCATGAGCATGCCGCCGTTCACGCTTAGAACATGTCCAGTGATATAGGAAGCTTCGTCCGAGGCGAGAAACGCAACTGAGTTCGCCACATCTTCGGGCGTTCCGATTCGCCCCAGAGGAATCATTTTCAATGCGTTCTGTTTGAAGTCGTCGGTGAATCCCGAGGTCATGGCGGTTTCGATGAAGCCCGGCGCTACGGCGTTGCAAGTTATGTTGCGCGACCCGACCTCGCGGGCGATAGCCATGGTTAATCCAATCAGCCCCGCTTTCGACGCGGCATAATTGGCTTGTCCCGCCTGGCCCGTTTGACCGAAGACCGACGTTATATTGATGATCCGGCCCCAGCGCTGCTTGAGCATGGAACCGATCACCTGCTGAATACAAAGATAGGCGGATGTGAGATTGGTGTTGAGAACGGAATCCCAATCAGCGCGCTTCATGCGCATAACGAGTTGATCGCGCGTGATGCCGGCGTTGTTGATGAGAATGTCGACTTTGCCGAGTTGTCCGAGGGCAGCCTTGAACGCGGCTTTGACTTGCTCTTCGTCGGCTACATCAAGCGGAAACGCGGACGCCTTCCCGCCCGAGGCCTCGATCTCTCGCACCAGTTCGTTCAGTTTTCCCTGATTGCGAGCTGCCACCGCCACGGTCGCGCCTGATGCCGCCAGCTTGAGAGCACAGGCACGACCAATGCCCTGGGACGCACCGGTAACCAGCGCGACCCGACCTGAAAGAATCATGATTTCTCCTTAATTAATTGATTGAAGCCGGAATTATAGCTGTAGATGGGCGGTCGTGGCGTGTTTATCGAAGTTAGGTAGTGGGCTGTCTTGAAAGTCAAACGGCTTTATCGTGAACCCGCGCCCAAACCTTCCCAATGACCAAAGAGATGACTCCAATGATCCAGAAGATAAGTCCATAGGTGAGGGCATTCGAGAGCGCGAAAAACAAGACGATAATCGCTTGGGCAGACGGTGTCGCTCTCTCAGTTGCCATAAGTATTATCGAAGTCGGAGCCAAATAGAGGTAAGGGAGGGTGAGGTCGTAAGTGAGATGATGGGAATTGGCATAATAGGCGAATGCAACCATAAGCAGTGCCAAACAAAATCCCACCTCTACTCCTAACACGCCAAACTTCATCGGCTTGCTCACGCCACGGCTCCAGTCGTTCTTGCATCCAATAATCCCACCGATTCTTCCAAACTCCAAACATGATCGGTCAACCCCGCTTCCATCGCAGGTGTAACTCTCAGCCTTTGATGGACGCGGCAAAGTTGTAATAGGCGTGGTAGATCGCCACCACGCTGAGTCAAATGCACTAAGAGATTCAAAACAGCCCACTGAAATTACGTTCTTGACTTCTTTTGTGTACCTCTCTGTCCCCTGTGGTCGATGAAGTTCAGTGGAACCACAAGGACAAAAAGGTACGCAAAGGAAAATACTTGTCTGGAAAACGAAAGCGGAGAGCTACAGAGCAGGAACCCGTTCCGCCGTTATCGCGGTCGTAGTCGCAGAATTGGTAACTGGCTGGTAGTCGCGCTGATAGACATCCACGATCGCGCGACCGACGATGCGAGCTGTGGCTTCCGAGTGGACATGCACCGGCAAGGTGAACGGACCGATGTCCGCATAATCCTGCACGAAATCGACCTTCTTGATGAAAAGCGAAGGCGATTTCACCGGTCTGCCCTCGGCTCGCACCAGGCTTCCGGTGTAAACGTCGACGTAGATTCGCCCCTTGAACAAGCCAACACGTTTCTCACGTGGCTTCACCTGGTATACGTGCACCATGCGGCCTTGCAATTCGTTGGTTCCCTTATACGAGAATTTGTAATTTGCAGGGCTGATCGCGTTGAGCGCAGGGTC
>Ga0210393_10004394_pt1 | contig 11156 bp, 10 predicted proteins | sample IncBWC27OmetaG_FD_160068 | JGI IMG/M metagenome (GOLD analysis project Ga0210393, IMG submission 160068) | Forest soil microbial communities from Barre Woods Harvard Forest LTER site, Petersham, Massachusetts, United States - Inc-BW-C-27-O ...
CAAGCGGAAGCTGGGCTTCGTGTGCAGGACGGGGTTCAGGGAAGTGCTGGACGGTCTTCGCTAGCCTAACCCCGCACCCTTGGCATCATGATCATGTCCCACGGGCTCGGCACATCGCCGTGCGGCACCCAGACCAGCGCCGGCGCGTCGAGCGCAAACGCCTTGTGCAGCGCGTCCTCGAGCTGCCTGGCGTCCGAGGCCTTGAACGAGGCGATGCCGAAGCTGTCGGCGAGCTTGCCGAAGTCGGGGTTCTGCAGGTCCGAGGCGATCAGGCGGTTGCCGTAACGCTCCTGCTGGATGCGCTTCACGTTGCCGAAGCTGCCATTGTCGAACACCACGACCACGACCGCGAGGTTGTGGCGCGCCGCGGTGGCGAGCTCGCCCATCTGGTACAGGAAGCCGCCGTCGCCGGCGATCGCCAAGACCTTCTTATCGGGCATGGCGGCCTTGGCGCCCAGCGCGGTGCCGAAGCCCCAGCCGAGATTGTCCTGGTAGCCGGGCGACAGGAAGGTGCGCGGCTTCTCGATCGGCAGCGCCACCCGCGAGGCGAAGCCGATCTGCGAGACCTCGTCGACGAAGATGCCGTCCTCGGGCAGCGCGGCGCGAATCGCCTTCAGGAACGAGACCTGCGGCTCCAGGCGCGACAGCCGCTCGGCCAGCCAGGCGCGATGGCCGTTCAGCTCCTGGGCGCGCGAAGGACGCGGGCGATTGTGCCGGGGCAGCGCCGCGATCAGGGCGCGCAACTGCGGGGCGGCGTCGCCCAGCAGCGCCACGTCGGGCTTGGCATAGCGGTCGTGCTCGTCGGGATCGATGTCGAGCCGCACGACCTTGAGGTTGCGGTCGATGCCCCAGCTTCCGTTCTGGATGAAGAAGCGCGTGCCGACGGCCAGCACGGCGTCGGCGTCCTTCCACAGGCGATGGCCCACCGGCATGTCGACGGCCAGACGATGCGAGCTCGGCACGACGCCGCGGCCGCGGCGGTAGGAGCTGACCGGCGCCTCGAGCATCTCGGCGAGCCTGATCACCTCGGGGCCGGCGTCGAGCGCACCGCCGCCCACCACGATGATCGGCCGCTCGGCGGCGCCCAGGATCCTGGCCGCGGCGGTGATCGCTTCGTCGTCGATCGATTCGGACGGCAACGGCAGCGGCTTGTCGGGCAGCGTCACCTCGGCGCGCTTGGCCCAGGTGTCGAGGGCGCATTCCAGCGCCACCGGCCGCGGCCGGCCCGAGGTGGCGTGCCAGATCGCCTGCGAGACGAGGGTCGGTGCCTCCTGCGGGCTCCTGATGCGTTCGGCCCACTTGGTGATGTGGCGCATCAGGCCGAGCTGGTCGTGGATCTCGTGCAGATGGCCGTGGCCCTTGTCGATGTCGGCCTGCGGGATCTGGCCGATCAGGCCGATCACCGGCGCGTTCATGCCGAAGGCGGTGAGCAGCGCGGCGCCGGCGTTCAGCAGGCCGGGACCGGGCACCACGGCGAAGGCCTGCGGCTTGCCGGTGGCGAGCGCGGCGCCCAGCGCCATGTAGGCCGCCGTCTGCTCGTGGCGCGGATGGATCACGCGCAGCCGCCCCTCCGTGTTACTGGCGCCCGCGTGGTAGAAGGCGTCGAACAAGGGATCGTTATGCAGGCCGGGCAGGGCGTAGACCGTGTCGAGGCCATGGCGCAGGAGGGATTCGACCGTGGCTTCGGCGGCGGACAGACGCGGCATGATGACGGCTTACAGACAGCCATCGTGCCGATCAAGGCGCGCCGCATGCGGCTGATCCTGTTCGCGCTCTTCCTGGTGGGCGCAGTGGCGCTCGCCGGCACGTTGCTGGCGTGGCTGGCCGAACGCAGGCTCGACCGGATGGCCGAGGCCTGGTCGTTTTCCGATATCGCCAGGATGCCGTCCGTCGATGTGGCGCTGGTGCTGGGCACGGCGCCGATCGGGCCCGAGGGCGGGCCCAACCGTTACTTCGTCTATCGCCTCGATGCCGCGGCGGCGCTGTGGAAGGCGGGCAAGGCGAAATACTTCATCGTGAGCGGCAGCGGCGAGGAACCCACGGCGATGCGTGCCGGCCTGATCGAGCGCGGCGTGCCGGCCGAGGCGATCTATCGCGATCCGGCGGGCTATCGCACCTGGGATTCGGTGCTCAGCGCGCGCGACGTCTATGGCCAGAAGCGCCTCGTGATCGTCTCGCAGCGCTTCCATCTCGACCGCGCGCTGTTCCTCGCCCGCCGGTTGGGCATCGAGGCCTGGGGCCTGGAGGCGCGCGACGTCGAGGCGCCCTACAGTGTCTTCACCGAACTGCGCCGCTATCCCTCGGCGCTGCGCGCCTATTACGACGTGTGGGTCGCTGCGAAGGCGCGCGAGGATGGCAAGACGATCGCGATCGGCGTCGATCCGCCGACTTAGCTGGGGGAGTTACCGCAGCCGGCCCTCAGGAACCACCGCCATGTCGCGCAGCTCGGGGAGCGGGGAAACCACCGGCTTGCCGGCGAAGTGATTGTCCAGGTTCTGGCGCACCAGTGACGTCATACGCCGCTGGGCGTGCTCGGTGCCGCCGCCGAAATGCGGCGTCATCACCAGGTTGTCGAACGGCAGCAGTTCCTGGCGCTCGTACGGCTCCTCGTCGAAGACATCGAGCGCCGCGCCCTCGATCACGTTGTTGCGCAAGGCTTCGGCCAGTGCCGCCTCGTCGACCGCCCAGCCGCGGCTGATGTTCACCAGGTGACCGCGCGGGCCCAGCGCCTTCAGTACCTCGGCGTTGATGATGTGCCTGTTGGAAGCGTCCGAGCGCAGGCAGACGATCAGGTAGTCCGCCCAGCTCGCCAGCGCCATCACGTTGGGGAAATAGGCATAGTCGACATCGCTGCGCTTGTTGCGGTTGCAGTAGCCGATCTCGACATCGAAGCCCTTGGCGCGCTTGGCGAACTCCATGCCGATGGCGCCCAGGCCCAGGATGCCGAGCTTGCCGCCAGTGAGGCCGGCGATGGCGCCGAACCGGTTGGGGATGCGCTTGGTCCAGTCGCCGCGGCGGATCATCTTGTCGGCGCGCACGATCCGGCGCGTCGAGGCGAGCAGGACGCCGAAAGCCATCTCGGCGACGTCGGGCGCGTTGGCGTCGGCGCCATGCGTCACCATGATGTTGCGCTTGCGCGCCGCCGCGAGGTCGATGCGCTCGTAGCCGGTGCCGTAGCAGCAGATCAGCGACAGCCGCGGCATCGAGGCCATCAGCGCATCCGATGCGCCGACGCTGCCGGTCGTCACCAGCGCCTGCACGTGCGGCTGGGCGGCGGCCGGCACCAAGGCCGGATCGGGTTTGTCCATGTGTCCGGCGATCTCGTATTTCTCGGAGAGCGCCGCGAGCGTGGTGCGGGTGAAGTTGAAGCCGGTGAGGATGACGGGACGCTGAGCCATGCATGCAGTATGACGCCGCGGATGGCGTCGTAAATCGTCTTGTATGTCTGCATCCACGCGGCGAAAAACCGCCTTGGCAAAGAACGGCACGCTGTGCAAGGTGCGCCGCATAATCAGCCTTCCTGCGTCTCCAACCGGCCCAAGCCTCCATGAAAATCGCCATTGTCAAAGAACGTCGGCCGCACGAGCCCCGCGTGGCCGCGACCCCCGAGACCGTCAAGAAACTGAAGGCGCTGGGCGTGGAGGAGATCGTGATCGAGGCCGGGGCGGGGACGGCGGCGTCCTACACCGATCAGGCCTATACCGATGCCGGTGCAATGATCGTGCCGGACGCCGCGTCGGCGCTGGCGGCCGCCGACATCGTGTTCAAGATCCAGCGGCCGATGTCGGCCGCCGAGGGCACCGACGAGGTCGCTCTGTTGCATTCGGGCCAGGTGCTGATATCGCCGCTCAGCGCGCTCGCCGATCGCGCGCTCGTGCAGGTGCTGGCGTCCAGGGGCGTGACCTCGTTCGCGCTGGAGCTGATCCCGCGCATCACCCGCGCCCAGTCGATGGATATCCTGAGCTCGCAGGCCAACCTCGCGGGCTACAAGGCGGTCCTGCTGGCGGCCGACAATTATGGCCGCATCTTCCCGCAGATGATGACGCCGGCCGGTACCCTGGCGCCGTCGCGCGCCTTCATCATGGGCGTGGGTGTGGCCGGCCTGCAGGCGATCGCCACGGCGCGCCGGCTGGGCGCGATCGTGACGGCGACCGACGTCCGGCCCGCGACCAAGGAGCAGGTCCAGTCGCTCGGCGGCAAGTTCGTCGCCGTCGAGGACGACGAGTTCAAGGCGGCCGAGACCGCGACCGGCTACGCCAAGGAAATGAGCGCCGAGTACCGCGCCAAGCAGGCCGCCCTGGTGGCCGAGCACATCAAGACGCAGGACATCGTGGTCACCACCGCGCTCATTCCCGGCCGCAAGGCGCCGGTGCTGGTGAGCGAGGACATGGTGCAGACCATGAAACCCGGCTCGGTGATCGTCGACATGGCCGTCGAGCAGGGCGGCAACTGCCCGCTCTCCGAATACGGGCGGATCGTCGAGAAATACGGCGTCAGGATCGTCGGCCCGGCCAATCTGCCGGGCGAGCTGCCGACCGACGCCTCGGCGCTGTTCGCACGCAATCTATTGAACTTCATCACGCCCATGGTCGACAAGGAGACCAAGGCGCTCAAGATCGATACCGGCGACGAGGTCGTGAAGGGCACATTGGTGACCCAGAACGGCCAGATCGTGCATCCCTCGTTGGCGCCGACTGCGTCATGACGACTCGCTTCTCAATTCGCCACGGCCGTCGTGACAGCCGTGATGTGACCCACTCCGGGAGCCGCTAATGGACGACAGACTTGCCGGCGAAGCCGCCAAACTCGCGACCCAGGCGCAGGACCTCGCCTCCAACCTCAAGGCCGTGGCGCAGCAGATCACCGACATGGCCGCGCAAGGCACGCTCGCGCTGCCCGACGGCCACATGCCCTTCGTGTCGCTGCTCACCATCTTCGCGCTGGCCTGCTTCGTCGGCTACTACGTGGTCTGGCGGGTGACGCCGGCGCTCCATTCGCCGCTGATGGCGGTCACCAACGCCGTGTCGTCGGTGATCATCGTCGGCGCGCTGCTGGCGGCCGGGCTGAAGGGGCTGGGCGCCGCGCAGCTGTTCGGCGCCATCGCCGTGGCGCTCGCCGCCGTCAACATCTTCGGCGGCTTCATCGTCACGCACCGCATGCTGTCGATGTTCAAGAAGAAGCCGGGCAAGAAGTAGCGGGCGGGGAATGCAAGGGATGATCACCCAGGAACTGGCCGCCTACGGTTATCTGATCGCGGCCATCTGCTTCATCATGGCGCTGCGCGGGCTCTCCTCGCCGGTGTCATCGCGCCAGGGCAATCTGTATGGCGTGATCGGCATGGTGGTGGCGATCGGCGTCACCATCGCCACCCCGGGCGTGGTCTCGCCGTGGCTGATCGTGGGCGGCCTGATGGTCGGCGGCGCGGTCGGCGCCGTGGTCGCCATGCGCATCCAGATGACGGCCCTGCCGCAGCTCGTGGCGGCGTTCCACTCGCTGGTCGGCCTCGCCGCGGTGTTCGTCGCGGCGGCGGCCTTCGTGTCGCCGGACGCCTTCGGCATCGGCTCGCCGGGCCACATCAAGACGCAGAGCCTGGTCGAGATGGGGCTGGGCACCGTCATCGGCGCCGTCACCTTCACCGGCTCTATCGTGGCCTTCGCCAAGCTGCAGGGCCTGGTCACCGGCACGCCGCTGGTCTTCCGCGGCCAGCATCCGCTCAACGCCCTGATCGGCATCGCGCTGGTGGTGCTGCTGGTGTGGTTCGCCCTGCACGGCCATCCCATCACCTTCATCCTGCTGATCGGGCTGTCGCTGGCGCTGGGCTTCCTGCTCATCCTGCCGATCGGCGGCGCCGACATGCCGGTCGTGGTGTCGATGCTCAACTCCTATTCGGGCTGGGCGGCGGCCGGCATCGGCTTCACCCTGGGCAATACGGCGCTGATCGTGACCGGCGCGCTGGTCGGCTCCTCGGGCGCCATCCTGAGCTACATCATGTGCAAGGGCATGAACCGCTCGATCTTCAACGTGATCCTGGGCGGCTTCGGCACCGACAGCTCGGCCGCGGGTGCGGCGTATGCCAAGACCGACAAGCCGGTCAAGGCGGGCTCGGCCGAGGACGCCGCCTTCCTGATGCAGAACGCCCAATCGGTCATCATCGTGCCGGGCTACGGTATGGCGGTGGCGCAGGCCCAGCACGCGCTGCGCGAGATGGCCGACATCCTGAAGAAGGGCGGCGTGCAGGTGCGCTACGCAATCCACCCGGTGGCCGGCCGCATGCCGGGCCACATGAACGTGCTGCTGGCCGAGGCCAACGTGCCCTACGACGAAGTCTTCGAGCTCGACGACATCAACCGCGACTTCGCCTCGACCGACGTGGCCTTCGTGATCGGCGCCAACGACGTCACCAACCCGGCGGCCAAGACCGATCCCAAGAGCCCGATCTACGGCATGCCGATCCTCGACGTCGAGAAGGCGCAGACCGTGCTGTTCGTCAAGCGCGGCATGGCCTCGGGCTATGCCGGCGTCGACAACGAGCTGTTCTTCCGCGACAACACCATGATGCTGTTCGCCGACGCCAAGGTGATGTGCGAGAACATCGTCAAGGCGCTCGAGGGCTCGGCGCACTAGACTTTGGCATGGACGTTTTCGTTGGTCAGGAAGAAGACCCGGCCGGCACTCGGCAGCTTCTGAAAGCTCTGACAGCACGCCTGCCGGAATGGTTCGGTCAGGACGAAGCCAACCGCCATTACGCCGAGCAGGCGGAAGTCCTGGAAGCCTGGGTTGCGCGGATTGACGACCGGCCGGCCGGCCTGCTGCTGCTCAAGAGGCACAGCCCCGTCAGCGCGGAAATCTATTGGTTGGGCGTCGATCCGGACCATCACCGGCAGGGAATCGGCAAGGCCCTGATCGGCGCGGTCGAACACCGGTTGAGGGAAGAGAAGATAAGGTTTCTCTTCGTCATGACGCTCCATCCCGAAGATCCTTATGAGCCTTACCGGCGCACGCGGTTATTCTATGAGCGGATGGGTTTCGCGCTGGCGCTGTCGTCCGGCCAGGCCCTTGCCACGTCGTCGTCCAATCCTCTCGCCTACTATCTCAAGCCTCTGTAGCCGACGGCAACCGGCGAGGAAGCGCCGCGACACCTCACTCGGGCTTCAGGGCACCGATCTTCAGCAACTCCGAGACATTTGCCTCGTCGGACTTGAGGACCTCGGTGAACTGCGCGGGCGTCGAGGGCCGCACGACCGCGCCCAGCTCGCGCAGATGCCTGTTCGCCGCCTCATCTTTCAGTCCCGCCACCACGGCCGCGTTCAGCAGGTCGATGATCGGCGGCGGCGTCTCGAGGCGAACGAACACGCCCGCCGTCGTACCGCCTTCGAAGGCGGTGCAGCCGGCTTGCTCGAGCGTCGGCACGTCGGGCAGATCGGGAATCCGTTCGAGGCCGAAGTTCACCAGCGCCCGCAGCTTGCCCGACTGGATATGCGGCATCGAACTGGTGAGCTGATCGGCAAAGCACTCGATATTGCCGGCCAGAAGGTCGGCGATGCCCGGGCCCGACCCCCGGTAGGGGATGATGTTGAACTTGACCTGCTCGTTCAGCTGCAGGCGCAGGATCGCCACGTGGTTGGTCGTGCCGTTGCCCGAATGGCCGATGGTGACCGTGCCGGGCTTGGCCTTCGCTTCGGCCAGCAGCTTCGTCATGTCGGTGAATCGGCTGTCCGACCGCGTGACCACGAGGGTGGGCGCCGTGGTCAGTATGCTGACCGGCGCCAGGACCTGCAGCATCTGCTGCTTGCCGGCGAAGATCGGCGCGACGTAGCCCACGGTGAAACTCGCCATGACGATCGTGTAGCCGTCGGCGGGTGCGTTGACCGCGGCCTCCAGGCCGACCACGCCGCCGGCCCCCGGGCGATTGTCGATCAGCACCGTCTGCCCGAGCTGACGGCTCATCGGCTCGGCCACGATACGCGACGTCACGTCGTAGTTGCCGCCCGGCGCGAACGGGATCACCCAGCGGATCGGCTTGGAGGGGAAGCTGTCGGCCCGGACGATGGCGGGGGACGCGATCGCCAGTGCGGCACTTCCCAGGAACGAGCGTCGCTGCAGGATCATGATTTGCCTCGCTATCCCGGCTCCGGAGGCTCGACCGAGCGGTCTGCTCTTCTGAAGTGGTACCAGGGAACATCGCTCACCATGTCTGATAATGTGCAAGCAGTTTCGATACGCGCAGGCACAAGGACAGGTCCGGTCGATGGTGTTTACCGAAACACACTGGGAAGAGCTCACCCGGCAGGGTTACACGATCGTGTCCGACGCGATCGACGACCGCCGTCTCCGCTCGGCGCAGGATGCCGCTAACCATCTGAATGCCATCCATCCGGAGCGTGGCTGGGAGAGATCGAAGAATGAACTCTGGAGGGAGATCAGGCACTGCGCCGATCCTGCGTTCGATGCGCTCGCCGCTGCCGTGCTGGATCCGCTGGCGCTCGAAATCCTGGAGACGGTGCACTCGCCTGAGCGTATCCAGCTTGCTTCGACGCTACCCGGCTTCGAAACCCGAGGCGGGATCGGCCGGAATTTTCATATCGATGGCGGCAAGGAGCCGTCGCTCGCCGCCTTCAATGTTCTGTTCGGGGTCGCGCTCACGACCGTCGCGTCCGACACGGCAGGCGGGTTTCATGTCCTCCCCGGGTCGCACGAGAAATTCTCGACGGCGTTCCGGCGGCAGCCGCTGGATGCGCCGGTGCACTGGGGGCAGGTCAAGTTGGACGGTCAGCGGCAGTTCCTGGCGGGCGCACGGATGGTGGTGCCGCGGCTCAGGGCCGGCGATATCATCGTGGCCCACAGCTTTCTGGCGCACGGGACATCGGCCAACACCTCCGATGTGCGGCGAGACATGATCTTTCAGCGGCGCACCGCTATCCCCCTTTGCGACCCGGTTACCCGGGCGCAAGCGAGGGAGGCCTTCATGCGCGACTCCTGGACATTCTTCAGGCTTCCGGCGGCGATGCGGGCTGTATGATTCTAACGCTTGATTTGTGTCGCTAGAAATTTGGCGATGCCCGCGCCGTAGGGTGGGCGCAGCATGCGCAGCGGTGCGATGTCCCTCTTCATCTGGTGAAAGACCGACTTCCGGTGGCTGAACTCGCGGAAGCCGTCATGGCCGTGGTATGCGCCCATGCCGGCCGGCCCGATGCCGCCAAACGGCAATTCTTCCTGCGCGACATGCATCACCACGTCGTTGACGGTAACGCCGCCCGACGTGGTCCGATCCAATACCCGATCCCGCTCGTCCTTGTCGGTGCCAAAATAGTAAAGCCCCAGCGGGCGGTCGTGCGCGTTGATGTAGTCTATGGCGTCGTCCACCTTTTGATAGGCCTTGATCGGCAGCAGCGGCCCAAAGATCTCCTCCTGCATGACCTTCATGTCGTCGGAAGGGTTCAGAATCAGGGTCGGCGCGATGCGACGGTGAGGCTGCTGGCGCAGGTCTTCGCCGGCCGGGCTGATTTCCACGATTTCGGCGCCCTTCGCACGCGCGTCGTCGACGTATCCGCTGAGCCGCGCATAGTGTCGGTCGGCTACGACCGCCGTGTAGTCGGGATTGTCACGGATCGTCGGGAACATGCGGCCGACCGCAGCCTTTGCTTCCTCGACGAAGGCGTGCAACCCGTCCGCCGGCGCCAGCACATAGTCGGGCGCAAGACAGATCTGGCCGGCGTTGAGAGTCTTGCCGTTCATGATCCGCGCAGCCGCGATGGCCAGATCGGCGGAGCGGCCGATGACAACCGGACTCTTGCCGCCCAGCTCGAGCGTAACCGGCACCAGGTTTTCGGCGGCCGCACGCATCACCTGTCGCCCGATCGCCGTGGCACCGGTGAAAATCAGGTGATCGAAAGCCAGGCTGGAGAAGGCCTGTCCAACCTCCGGACTGCCGGTGACGACGGCAATTTCCTCTTCGTCGAAGGCGCTTGCGAACATCTTTTTCAGAAGTTCGGAGGTCGCCGGCGTCACTTCCGATGGCTTGATCATCGCGCGGTTGCCGGCAGCCAGCACGCCGGCCAGCGGGGCGAAGGTCAGGTTCACCGGGAAGTTCCAGGGGCTGATCAGCCCGACGACGCCTTTGGGTTGGCAGCGGATCTCCGCCTTGGCGCCGAACAGACCCAGAATACGGGGCGTGGTGCTTCGCCGTTGCGGTCGCATCCAGCGGGCCACGTGATCGCGGGCATGCTTGAGCGGACCGATCGAACTCGCAACATCGGTGAAGGCCGTGACATGGCGGGAGCGCGCCCCGAAGTCCGTATTCAAGGACGCTTCGATCTGACCACGATTGTCGACAAGGAGGGCGATGCAACGGTTGAGCCGATCGATCCGAAGGGCCGCCGACGGCGCGCCGTCTCGCAGTTGCGCTGCTCTTTGCCTGGTCAAAAGACCATTCAGGGCCGGACGAACAGCGGCGCCCGAAGCCGTCAAGGGACTGGTCATAGGTCATCTCCCGAGCGGACGCAGCCACGAATGGAAAGGCCGCCACGTGGGCGGCCTTTTTGCCTATTTCTTAAGGTCGGCGGCGAAGAACTTGGCCGCCTCGGCCTTGGCTTCCTGATCCACCTTGGCGTCATATCTGAGCGGCAGGTTGAATTTCTTGCCGAGCTCGGTGGCTTCGGGATTGGTGAACGCATGCACTGCGCCGGGATACTCGATGATCCGATAGTCGACCTTGGCGGCGTCGAAATCCTTCTTGAGCGCATCGTATTGCTCGCGCTTGACGAAGGGATCGTCCGCGCCGTTCAGGATGAGGACCTTCGCCTTGACCGTTCCCGGTGCCGGCGCCGGGGTATTGAGGCCAAGCGATGCGTGGAAGCCCGCGACGGCGCCGAGGTCGGCGCCGGCGCGCGCCATGTTCAGCACGACCGCGCCGCCGAAGCAGTAGCCGACGGCGCCGATGCGCTGGGGATCGACCGAGGCTTGCTTGGCGAGCTGGGCACGCGCGGCGTTGAAGCGCTGCTCCATCGCCTTCGGGTTCTTCATCACCGAACCCGAGAGCGCGCCGGCATCCTTCGGGTTGTCGGCGGTCTTGGCGTCGCCGTACATGTCGGCAATGAAGGCCGTGTAGCCCTGCTGCGCGAATTTCTGCGCCTCGGTGTGGACGTGCGGGGTGATGC
>Ga0210393_10004395_pt1 | contig 11155 bp, 12 predicted proteins | sample IncBWC27OmetaG_FD_160068 | JGI IMG/M metagenome (GOLD analysis project Ga0210393, IMG submission 160068) | Forest soil microbial communities from Barre Woods Harvard Forest LTER site, Petersham, Massachusetts, United States - Inc-BW-C-27-O ...
ACGTGCGGAACGTTTCGCGTCCACGCGTCGGGATTCTCTCGAACGGCGAGGAAAGTTCAAAGGGCAACGACAACACGCGCGCGGCGGCCGCGATGCTCGAGCAGATGCCGACCTACGTGCACTACATCGGGTACGTCGAGGGACGCGATATCAACCGCGCGAAGGCGGACGTCGTCGTCACGGACGGCTTTACCGGCAACGTCGCGCTCAAGACGATGGAAGGATTCTCGTCGTTCCTGCTCGGCAGTCTGCGCGAGGTGTTCGGCGGCAACTGGCGCACGCGGCTGGCGTATCTGCTGGTGAGGAAAAATCTCAGCGCGATGCGCGAGCGGCTGGACCCGTCGGAATACGGCGGTGCGCCGCTGCTGGGAGTGAGCGGCGTGTCGATCATCGCGCACGGATCGTCGAATCCCAAGGCGATTCGCAGTGCGATTCGGGCCGCCGCGAACGAACAACTGGTGCATCACGTGAACGCCGAAATTCTGGAGATACTCGGAAAGATTCAGCCCGTCGGACCGATCAAACCGCCCGCTGGCAAAGGGATACGCGCGTTGTTCGGTAAGATGCGTGGACGTTTGCATCGTCGCGAGAAAGAAGGCGAGGCGGCCAAGCATGACGACGCGCATCCCGCGCCCACGACCGGTACAGGCTCGCTCGCCGAGCCGGCGCCGGAGCACATTGCCGACCATCATGTTGATCCGAAGATCGAACGTGCCAACTACGAATCAACGCATTCGAGCTCGCGCGGCAGCGGCCCGCTTAAGAATGAAGTGCGGGTCGAGACCACTGACGGAGCCGCGGCACCGCCGCCGACGAACGGCACAGCGGCCAGCGCCGACAAATCGCACAAGTCTGGCGAACTGCATACGCAGGGTGAACCGAACGAGAGCGCGCATTCGCCCGAGCGTCCGAAGAGCGATTCGTGAGGCGTCGGCGATAGATGAAGCTGGCGTTTCTTTTTCCGGGACAGGGATCGCAGCGCGTCGGGATGGGCAAAGAGTTCGCAGACAACTTCCCGATCGCGCGCGATACGTTCAGGGAAGCTGACGAAGCGCTTGCGTTTCCACTATCAAAATTGTGCTTCGAAGGGCCGGAAGATGAGCTGCGGCTGACTGCCAACACTCAGCCCGCGATTGTGACGGCGTCGATAGCTGCGCTTCGCGTCTATCGTAAAGAAATCGGCGGCGAGCCAGAAGTTGCAGCGGGCCACAGTCTCGGCGAGTACAGCGCGCTGGTCGCGGCGGGCGCTCTTGAGTTTGCTGACGCCGTGCGCGCGGTGCGCGAGCGTGGACGCCTGATGCAGGAAGCAGTGCCACAGGGGCAGGGCGCGATGGCGGCGTTAATCGGCCTCGAACTTCAACAAGTACGTGAGATTTGCGAAGAGGTTACCCGTGACGGCAAACTTGCCGTGCCCGCGAATCTCAACGCGCCCGGCCAGATCGTGATCGCGGGGCATGCGGCGCCGGTTCGCCGCGCGCTGGAGATTGCGAAGGAGCGGGGCGCGTCGATGTCGGTCGAGCTGAAGGTCAGCGCGCCGTTTCATTGCCCGTTGATGCAGCCGGCGCGTGACGGGATGGATCCGCTGCTGCGCGCGCTCAAGATCAGCGAGCTCAAGTTTGGCGTGATCGCCAACGTCACGGCGGAAGTGAATCGCGATCCCGCGCGCGTCGTGCCGCTGCTGCTCGAGCAGATAACCGCGCCGGTGCGATGGGAGGAATCGATGGGGGTCGTTGCCCGCAGCGGTATCACCGACGCGATCGAGTTCGGCTGCGGCCGCGTTCTGATGGGGATGATGCGCCGGATGTATCGCACGATCCGCGTCCGCCCGGTGGAAGATCTCGCGTCGTTAAAGGCGGTATCCGAGCCTGCTGGCGCCGCCAAAGCGTGAGCGAAGCTTGCGTCTGCTCCTTTCAGTCCTTATGCTCGCCTGATAATTTAATCTCGACCCTCTCGCCCGTTACCTCTGGTCTTCGCGGCAGTGGGATAATGCTAGAATATTGATTGGCGGCCTAAGCACGGCTCGCTGCCAGGAGGAACGAGAAGCACGATGGCTCAAGACATCGAAACCAAAGTTCGCGAGAAAATCAGCGAGCAACTGGGCGTGGCCGCCGACGAAGTAACCCCAGAGGCCTCGTTTATCGAGGATCTCGGCGCGGACTCACTCGACATCGTCGAGCTGGTGATGGCGCTGGAAGAGGAATTCAACATCGAGATCTCCGACGAGGACGCCGAGAAAATCCGCACCGTCAAAGACGTCGTCACCTATATCGAGGCTCACAAGAGCTGAAGCCTCGCGACACACAATTCGCTCGTCATAGATCACCGGGCCCGCGGAATACCGGGAGCTAGATCGTGCGGTGCCCATTCTGCCGCAATCGTAAAAATCGAGTCGTCGATTCGCGGATGTCGAACGACGGCATGATGATTCGGCGCCGCCGCGCGTGCTCGTCATGCAAGCGGCGCTTCACCACCTACGAACGAGTCGGAGAAGCGGCCCCGATGGTGGTCAAAAAAGACGGCCGCCGGGAGCCGTTCGATCGCGCCAAGATAATCGCCGGGCTCAAGCGCGCCAGCGAAAAGCGGCCGGTCTCGATGGAGACGATCGATCAGATCGCAAACAGTATCGAGACCACGATGGCCGAGCAGAGCGATCGCGAGGTCGCCAGCAACTCGATCGGAGCGGCGGTGATGAACGAGCTGCACAAGATCGACCAGGTCGCGTACGTGCGATTCGCGTCGGTCTATCGCTCGTTCAAAGATATCGACGAGTTCATGCACGAGCTCGAAGACCTGATCAATCAACGCAAGCAAACGCCCGCGCCGCGCATCGCCGGTGAAAAGAAAGGCGACGGCGCCTCCTGATTCGGCCGCAGCTCGGGACCAGCGCTTCATGCGCGCGGCGCTCGCGCTGGCACAGGAACAGCTCGGGCTGACCACTCCAAATCCGTCGGTGGGATGCGTAATCGTGCGCGGCGACCGGTTCGTCGGGCGCGGCGTCACCGGCGTCGGCGGGCGTCCGCACGGCGAAGCGCAGGCGCTGGCCGATGCGGGCGCGCTCGCGCGCGGCGCGACCGCGTACGTCTCGTTCGAGCCCTGTGCACATTTCGGACAGACGCCGCCATGCGCAAATGCGCTGGTTGAGGCGGGCGTCAAGCGGGTCGTGATCGGATGCGTCGATCCAGATCCACGCGTTCGCGGACGCGGAATCGCAATTCTCAAGCGCGCGAAGATCGACGTCACAACCGGAGTGCTCGAAGATGAAGCGCTACGGCTGAACGAAGGCTTCATCACGCGGGTGACGCTGGGGCGGCCGACGGGAGTGTTGAAGCTGGCGATGACGATGGATGGGCGAATCGCCGCGGGCAGCGGCGATTCGCGATGGATCAGTTCGCGCGAATCGCGCGAACTGGTCCATCGATGGCGTCGCGAATGCGACGCCGTCATGGTCGGTGCGGGCACTGTGATAGCAGACAACCCGCGCCTGACGTGTCGAGTCGCGGGCGGCCGCGACCCGGTGCGCGTCGTCGTCGACGGCCGCTTGCGCACGTCGCCGACGGCGCGCGTGTACCGGCAGCGCTCGAGCGCGGTCACCATCCTGGTGACCACGCCGGCGAATCTCGCTCGCGCGCGAGCGAGATTCGAGCGCCGCGGCGTTGAGGTGATTGCAGTCGCGACGCATGCAGGCGTCATCGAGCTGAATCGCTTGATGCTCGAGTTTGGGCATCGCGGATGGTGCCGCGTTTTGATCGAAGGCGGTGCGAATCTCGCCGGTTCGGCACTGAGCGCAGGCATTGTGGATCGCGTCGCATTCTTCGTCGCGCCGAAAATTCTCGGCGCTGGTGTTTCCGCGATTGACGGGATGAAATCGCGCACCATGCGCGACGCGCTGACGTTTGGAAATCTGTCGGCGCGCCCAGTCGGTGACGACTGGCTGTTAGAGGGTCGCGTCAGCGCGCGCAAGGACCGCACTGGTTAGGTTGGCAGGCCGGTGATAATATCGCCATCGTTGTATTGAATCAGATGGCATCGGCTTCCTTAGAAGAAATTTTCTCCACTCTGCGCGACGGCAAGATGGTCGTGATGATTGCGGAGGAGCGCGAGGACGCCGAGGGCGACCTCGTGATGGCCGCCGAAAAGATCACGCCTGACGACATCAATTTCATGGCGCGCGAGGCTCGCGGCGTGATCTCCGTCGCGATTCCCGAGAAGCGGTTCCGCGCACTGGGGATTCCGCTCCAGCCTTCGACCGACAATGGCGATTCCAACGAGCAGGCCGGCGTGCTGATCGATGCGCGCGAGGGCGCCACGACGGGGATTTCGGCGGGCGATCGCGCGCGCGTGATCTCGGTGGTGGCGTTCGACGAATCGCGCCATGACGACATCGTCATGCCGGGCCACATTCTGCCGCTGATGGCACTGAGCGGCGGCGTGATGGTGCGTATCGGGCGCGCCGAGGGTGCGGTGGATTTGATGCGATCGGCGGGAATGGGGCCGGTCGCCGCACTGTGCACTATCCTGCGCGAGGACGGCGAGGCCGCGCGGCTCAAGGAACTACGCGAGTTCGCTGCGCTGCATTCGCTGCCGATCGTTTACGTCAAGGAACTCGTTTCCCATCGCCTGACGAACGAAGTTCTGGTCCAGCGGGTATCCGAGCAGCCGTTTCCTATCGACGGCGGAATGCTGAACGCTGTTGTCTTCCGCAACGTTGTCGACGGCCGCGAGCATCTTGCGCTGATCAAAGGCCAAGTCGGCGGCGGACGCAGCGCGCTGGTGCGGCTTCATTCGGAGTGTCTCACCGGCGACGTATTTTCGTCGGCGCGATGCGACTGCGGCGAGCAGTTGCAGGAAGCGCTCGAGCGAATCATGTCGGCGGATCGCGGTGTGGTAATTTATCTGCACCAGGAAGGGCGCGGCATCGGGCTCGGGAACAAGATTCGCGCGTACGCGCTGCAGGACAAGGGGATGGACACCGTCGAAGCGAATTTACATCTCGGCTTCGACGAGGATTTGCGCGACTACGGAATCGGCGCGCAGATTCTGCGCGATCTCGGCGTCGGCGAAGTGCAGTTGCTCACCAACAATCCGCACAAGATAGAAAGCTTGCGCCGCTACGGTGTAAACGTTTCGCGCGTGCCGATCGAGGTCACGCCGCACGCGGGAAATATCGGGTATCTTAAAACCAAGAAGGAAAAACTCGGCCATCTGTTCTCGGAGCTGAAACTGATCACTTGAAAGATTAAGCCGCTGCGCCGACGCCTGCCGCGCCGCCCGCGACTATGGAATTTGCTATGGGACTTAGACATCAGGGGCGCGAGCTTGCGCTCAAGGCGCTGTACAGGATTGATATCTGCGGCGGCGCCAGCAGCGACGACCTGACCGCGCTGTTCGAAAGTTTTCCGGTCGAGGATGATGCGCGCAGATTTGCCGTCCAGTTGATGGAAGGGGTGCGGCGCGAACAGCCGGCGCTCGACAAGCATCTGGCGGATGCGCTGGAGCATTGGTCGGTCAAGCGGCTGTCGCGGGTCGATCACAACGTCATGCGGATTGCGCTTTACGAACTGACCCGGATGGAGGACATTCCGGCGCGGGTTACGATCGACGAAGCGATCGAGCTGGCGAAGTGCTACGGCGATATCGAGTCGGGGCGTTTCGTCAACGGAGTGCTGGACGAAATCGCGGGGCGGTTGGGGCTCAAGCAGAAAGGTGACGATGTCACGTTATCCAAGTCCGAGTAGGCTGCTCGGCTTCGTGATCGGGGCCGGTCTTTTTCTTTCGGGATGCGGCTATCACTTTGCGGCTTCGGGCGACGTGCTGCCGGCGAGTGCGCAGACGATTTACGTTGCGCGATTCACCAATTCGACGCGCGTGACCGGAATCAACGACGAGTTCATGCGTTACATCAAAGATGAGATCGATCTGCATAAGAGGCTCAAGATCGTCGATAGTCCCGACGCTGCTGACCTCGAATTGTCGGGCGACGTCAGGTTCACGACCCAGACGCCCACCAATTTCAACTCGGCGCTCGAACCGACCCAATACAACCAGAGCATTGTGGCGTCGGCGTCGCTCAGAGACATGCACGACAAGAAAACGATTTGGACCACGCACAACGTGAGCGCCGGAGAACGCACGCCGGTCGTGGCACAGACGACAGTGACGACGACGCCAACGTTCCTGCAGCAGAACCTGCGCAGCAACGACATCGCAAATTTGACCGATATCCAGACTGCGCAATCGGAAACGTCGGCGTCGCGCGACCTGATGATGCAGCTGCTCGCGCGGAACCTTTACGCCCAGATGGCCGAAGGCTTCTAGTCAAAGCGGCGGCGCGCGCAGGACTCTAACGCATGCCGCTTGAAACCGCACTGGCCTACCTCCGGGGAGCCGGTGGGGACCGGCGCGTCCCGCCGGTGGTCGTAATCTTTGGTCCACACGCGTTTCTCCGCGAGTACGTTCTCGATTCAGTCGTTCGCAAGCTCGTCGCTGACGGATGCCGGTATCGCAGCTTTCAGATCGGCGCCGGTGACGACTACGGCGCGGCGCTGAACGAACTTCGCGCGCCTGATTTGTTCGCTCCCAGGCGCGCGATTGCGTGCCGAATACTGAAATCGCGGCGCGACAAGGCCGAGAATACGGGCGATGCTGACGCCGGCGACGCGCGCGCGTCGGGCAGCGGCGGCTCGGAAGCGGCGCTGGTCGCGGCAATCGAATCGGCGCAAGGTCCCGGCCACCTCATCCTGCTCTACGAAAAAGATAACGCACCCGCGAAGGTCCGCCGCGCCGCAGAAAAACCGGCGCTGCTGGTCAATTGCATGCGTCCGTTCGACAATCAGATCGAGCAGTACGTCAATGCGTTCGTGCAGTCGCTCGGATTAAAGTTGTCGCCCGCTGCGCTCGATCTGATTATTTCACGTCACGGCGGAGACTTGGCGGCCGTCGCCAACACGCTTGGCAAAGTGACGATATTCGCCGAGCCCGGCAAACTGGTGCAGCCGGGCGATCTGGATGAAGGCGCGCGCCGGATGCCGGAAGCATTCGAGCTGGCAGAAAGCGTCGCTCGCGGACGGGCCACAGCGGCGCTGGCGCAGTTGGGTCGCGCGCTCGCGCTCGGGCGCGACGTCTTCGAGATTCTCGCGGTCGAGATGATCCCGATGATGCGTCGAATGATGATCGCGGCTTCGTTGATGGCGGCGCGGAGGAGTCAGGGCGACGTGGCGGCTGCGCTCGGATTGCCGCCGCAGAGCGGCTTGGCAACTCGTGCAATCGCAGGGGCGCGTCGCTTCGGGCTGGCGCGCCTGGAACGTGCGTACTGGCGCGCGTGCGCGATGGACGCGGGCTTCAAGGACGGCACGATCAAGAATCGCGAGGAAGCACTCGCCGGACTGATCCTCGATCTGATGACCGCGCCCGACTAGGCAGCCATCATTCGAGCGGATGCCTTACGCTTTCTTGTTGAACTTGCGATGCAGGCTGGCAGAGAGCCGTGCAACTTTACGGCGCACCGTATTGCGATGCATCGTGCCGCTGCTGATCGCCTTGTACAGCACCTTGGTCGCTTGCTTGAGCGCTTCCTGCGCTTTCGCTTCGTCGGTGCTGGTGGCGATAGTTTCCGCAGCGGTCTTGGCCAACGTGCGGGCACGTGTGCGAACGACGCGGTTGCGCTCAGCGCGCTTGAGACTTTGCCGATGACGTTTCTCGGCCGACGGATGAACGGGAATATGAGGCATAACCAGTCACTTGTAACAGTGGGAGCACGCCGGAGCAATACGCTGGGGTTCCGCTATCGAGGTTAGTGCGCTAAAACGCGTGCATGAGGTTTCACGCGGCTGCCGCGCTAATTTTTCTTTTTGCTCTCGGGTTGTCGGGATGCGCGCAGGACCAGCAATCATCCGCCTTTGAAGCCACCGTGCCAAAACTTCGCGACCAGTGCGAAGCGGGCGACACGATGGCTTGCCAGAAAATTGCACAGGGAGCTTGCGTGTCGGGGACGCCAGAAACTTGCCGGGCGGACTGCTGGCCCGCAAATGTAGCCAAGGCCTGTGCCGAATACCTTCCCCAGGATAATACGACGCGAGGTCCGGAACCGTTAATGGGCCCCTGACTCTAAAATCAGCCAGTTGACTATCGGCCGGTGCCGCGCATCGCGGCTTTTGCTTCATTCCATATAGCGTCGATTTCGGCTGGCGTCATCGCTTTGAGATCGAGGCCGCGCGATGTGGCGATTCGCGCGACTTCGTCGAATCTCGTGACGAACTTGTCGCAGGCGGCGCGCAGGGTCGTTTCGGCGTCCTTGTTGATGAAGCGGGGGGCGTTGGCGATCGCGAGCATCAGGTCGCCCAGTTCTTCGGCGGCGTGATTGGTGTCATTGCGATCGAGAGCCTGCTCGACCTCGTCGATTTCTTCGCGCGCCTTCGCCAGCACCTCGCGGATATTTGCCCAATCCATGCCGGCGCGGCGCGCCTTCTCGCCGAGTTTCTCTGCGCGCATCATCGAGGGCAGGCCGCGGCCGACGTGCCCGAGACTTTTTGCGCCGTCAGCGTTCTTGCTCTCACGTTCCTGCTGTTTAATCTTCTCCCAATTTTCGAGAACTCGCTCGACTGTCTCGGCGCGCGTATCGCCGTAAATGTGCGGATGCCGCCGGATGAGTTTTTCCGCGGCGTTCTGCACTACAGTCGCGATATCGAACTCCGAATCCTCGGCGAGAATCACTCCGGCGAACATGCATTGCGCGATTACGTCGCCGAGTTCCTCTGCCGCATGGGACAGGCTGCCATGTGCAATCGCGTCCGCGACTTCATACGCTTCTTCGATCAGGTGGCGCGGCGTGTCGGCGAGTTTCTGTTCGCGATCCCAGGGGCATCGCTCGCGCAGTTCGGTGACGACTGCGAACAGTTTCGCGAATGCTTGCGCGGCATTGGTGTCATCGCTCATGGCGGCGATCCTAGCATTTTTTGTTTCGGCAAAGATCCGGGATTCTTCGCCGCGGCGGCTCTGAATGACAGAATGAGGCACCCGTCAGCGTGATCGTTTCCGATCCGAGTGGAGGACGAGTAGTGGTGGTCTATCGGAGTTGCTTGGTCAAATGATCCCTGCCGGATATATGGCAAAGAACATTGCCAAAAGACCAGATTGGCTTCACGCCGAAAACGTCATTGACGTTTATTCGGTATCGAATTGCGTATCCGCCAATTTTGCCGACTACTTCAGGTTTTGGAGACACAATGGCTATTGGTTTTTTGACACACCGGACGTTATCGGAGAGTTGGCGCACGAGAAAGGGATCGATCTCTCAGGAATGAAAATCTTCTACTATGAAGCACATGAACGACAATATGATGAAGACAAGAAAACTTGGGCCGACTTCCAGCCAGAGGTTTCGTTTGTAACAAAAGTTAGGCTCCCGACTAAAAAGAAACTGGAAGGCTATGATGTAGTTTCGTTCTGGTCTCAGACATCTGCCGAGTGCAGCCCGCTTTCATGTAACAATTTGGCTCAGACCCTCCCAGTAAATCGTCATTGTTTGTTGCAAACGTTCGAAGAAGCCAAGTCTCATTTGGAGTCCGGAAGATTTGACGGCGCTGAACCGGGTCCCCTTCGGATATTTGCGGTCTATTCGCTGGCAGAAGTATCCGTTCGATCGTAGCCGCCTACGGCTTGACGATCGGCTCGAGCACCTTTTCAGTCAGAAAATTCGATAAGTCCTGTAGGGCTTCGGCGGTTATTTCGTGGGCGCAATCGTACTCGCGATAGGTTAGCGGCACCTTGAGTGCACGCAGCGATTCTACCGACGACCGCGCGCGCGTGATCTCGATCATGTCGTCGGCGCGGCCGTGCTGGACGAGCGTCGGCAGTGCTTCGAGTGCAGCGGGATCGTTGACCTCATCTTTCAGGTCGGGCGGAAAGAACGTCGAGAGGGCGACCAGCGCGGCGAACTTTGAGGGATTTCGAATCGCGAGCCGGTACGCCATCATGCCGCCCTGGCTGAAGCCGAGCACCACCAGCTTTTTTCGATCGACGGGATATTTCTTCAGCGCTTCGTTGAGGAACTCGGTCACCATCTTGTTGGCGTCGTCGATTGCGCCACGGTCGGGCGACGCGCCCATCCGAATCGGAAACCATGCGTAGCCGCGGGTCGGACCGATCGGCACCTCCATCGGACCCTGTGGACAAATCACCATGAAGCGGCCGTCGGCGATATACGGCGCGAGGCCCAGCAGGTCGAGCGCGCTGGCGCCGAACCCATGCATCGCGATCAGCGTCGGATGTGGTCCCTCGCCGGCGGGTTCATAGAGGGTATGGATCAGTCGCATCGATGCGTTCTCCTTCGCGGCAATGCAGAATAATAGACTGCGCGGGAGGAGAGTCGCCAGCAGACTGGCAAGGTGTTCATCGCGGGCTCAATAACCGCTATCTTTATCGGCTGCGCAATGTGGGCAATAGCAGGATGATCGAGAGTCTGAAGGTCGAGGAAGACCGGCCTCAAGGGTGGGTTGCGTGGACGCGAGTTGCGTCGTGGGTCGCTGCCGCGTTGGTGGTAGCCGCGATCGCAGCGGCGTCGAGTCCAGCGGCAGCCACCGGCAAATTCCCGGGATCCATCGCCGGCGCGATCATCATCGCGCTGGTCGGCTACGCCTTCATCGACTACCTCCGCCCCATAACCGAGGATCCCGACTCCGGCTTGATTCCCGCGCTGCTGGTTCTCGCGGCCTTGGCAATCGTCAAGCTCCTGGCGATGCCGTACTTTCCCGGCTTCGGCCCCGACGTTGGCGACTACCAGGCGTGGGCGAGCCAGATTGCAACGTTCGGTCCCGCGCATACATATCAGCAGGGATTTTTTCTCGACTATCCTCCCGGCTACCTGTACGGGCTGTGGGTTGTCGGGATCCTCGCGCACGGCATCGGCGCGACCGGAGATTTCTATCGCGTCATAATCCAGAGTCCCGCGATCGTCGCCGACTTTGCGCTCGCAATCCTGATGTACGCGTTCATGCGGCGCGGCGGGCGGCCCGAGATGGCTTTCATCGCGATGCTGATGGTGGCACTGAATCCAGCGCTGCTGTTCGACACTGTAGTTTGGGGCCAGAGCGATTCGGTGATGACGTTCGTCACGCTGCTCAGTATCGTGGCGATCCTCGGCGATCAGTACGAAGTCGCA
>Ga0210393_10004397_pt1 | contig 11149 bp, 8 predicted proteins | sample IncBWC27OmetaG_FD_160068 | JGI IMG/M metagenome (GOLD analysis project Ga0210393, IMG submission 160068) | Forest soil microbial communities from Barre Woods Harvard Forest LTER site, Petersham, Massachusetts, United States - Inc-BW-C-27-O ...
GTGGTGAAAACGTCTTGGACGATGTCTCCCGCATCCGCCCACGAACGGCACAGGCTGCACGCAAACCGCCTGAGCGACATGAACTGTTGCGCATAGAGGCCGCCCACGCGGTCGCTGCCCAACTCGTTCTGAGCGCCAGCATGGGCGCGTCCAAGCTCCCCCGTCGACGCCGTCGACGAGCCGTCACGAGACACGGCACCTCCAGTCTGTCAGTCGATTGACGGCGCGCGTCGTCTGTTCAGCGTGTCGTCATGTAAGAGATGACACACATCGCCGTTCCGAGGATCAATTCGTCACGGAGCGACATCGATCGGAGTGATCGCGTCATCGTTCCGCGCACGGCGCGTGTCATCACTGGGCCAGGTTGGCGCGAGCTTCGCGAGCGCCACGCATCTCACCTGCCAGTGAGGCACACGCTACGCGACACTCAACGAAGCCCGCACCACGCGCGACGGTCGCGCAGGCGGCAGAGCGCGAGCCCGCGACGCCGACTATTTTGGTATCGTCGCTCACGCCTGTATGCGCGACTGCGACCAGCGAAGCATCACCGCCGGTCGCGACGTATCTCACGCAACGCGAAGCCGCGCACTATCTGCGCGTGTCGATCGCTTACATCCGCAACAGCGATTGTCCCAAAGTCCTTCTGCCGTCCGGCCGCGGGCGGCGTCCACTCGTTCGTTATGTCAGGGAAGATCTCGACACCTGGGTTAAGACCTGGAGGGTAAGCCGTCGTGTATCGCAGGCCCGGTCGACCGAATCTCTACGCCAAGCTCCGGACTGAGACCGGGTGGACCTCGCTGTGTCTCGTCACACCGAACCGGTCGCTCGCTGGCCGCATGGAGACGATGTGGGAGACCCTGGCGACGTCACACCGCGCCTGGGATCTCTTGAACCCCGTGATCGACGGCGAGCGCAACATCGGCGCCCTGTACGATCTGTGGGTCAGCACAAAGGGGAAGGTCGACGACATCCGCGAGCGATTGAATGACGAGCCGCTCGCTCCACACGTGGAGGAGTTTCTCGCCGCCTATGCCAGCGGCGGCCGGGTCGCCGGCAGCGTTCAGAACGTGACAACGCAGCTACGTTGGCTGATCCCCGTGGACTCGCCGATGACCAAGAGCCAGGCCACTGCGGTATACCTCACGAAGCGGCTTGCCAAATACCCAGGCGGACGCAACACCCGTCGCAAAGTGCACACGAGCTGGAGCGTCTTCTTCAAGTACTGCACGACCGTGGCCAAGCTCTACGCGATCACACCGATGACCAACGTCGAACGCCCGAAGCGGTACAAGCCGCTACCGATGTTCTACGAAGCGGAAGACGTCGGCCGAATCGTCACCGCCGCGAGCTCACCGTCGATGCGCGCCGTCCTCGCCCTCATGTACGGCACCGGCATCGAGGTCAGCATCGCGATCGCCTTTCGAAAACGCGATTTTCGGGAGCTGGTGCATAGCGACAGCGTCTACGGCGAGGTTCGGGCGCCGGGGACGAAGGAGCACACCCGCGATCGCGTCTGCATCATTGCCGCCTGGGCCTGGCCGATAGTCAAAGCCTATATGGAGCCTCTGCAACCGGCTGACCGCCTCTGGCCCGGCATGTACCGCACCTCGCCGGAGCACGCCCACCGCCGAATCGTGAAGGCCCTCGGGCTGGATCCACGATACCCCTTGTACAACAGCCGCCACCACTGGGCCGCGACGCGTCTTCGCGCCGGGATGCCGCTAGAGCTCGTTCAGAAACAACTCGGCCATGCGTCGCCGCGTACGACACTTGAGGACTATGGCCAGTTTGTCCCGACTGGAGCCGATCGCGTGATGTGGGAACAGCGCGCGGGCGTTACGTTGGTGGTGCTCCAATGATTAGAACGGAGGCGCAGCATCACGCGCACACCGGCGATGGGCGGTTGCGTCATTGTGAGGACTCGACGGAAGCCAACGTAGCTTGCCAGACAACGTCGAGGCGTGATATACCATGTCCACGACACTGACGCGCTGCGGCGCCGCCGCGGTCCATTTGCTCAGCGCACCCACTCAGTCCCCCACGTCGGCGTTGGGAGATCGCGTATGATGTCGAGATCGAGGCGGATCGTCGCAGCCGCAGCGCTGCTGGGGAGCGCGCTGCACGCTCAAAGCATCGCTGGTACCTGGCAGGGCGCGGTGACCGCCGGCGGTAGCTCATTCCGGCAGGTCCTCATGTTCGCGAAGGGAGACACGGGCTGGAAGGCCGTGTACTACAGCCTCGACGAGGCAGGAGATTCGGTCCTGGCAACGAGCGCCGTACTCGACGGTCGGAAGCTCAAGCTGAGCGTTCCTCCGCACTTCTCTGAGTCCAGTTCGTCCTTCGAGGCGACTTTCAGCCCGGACGGCCGCTCGCTGACGGGCACCTGGATCGACTCCGATGGTCGCTATCCACTGACCATGCGCCGGGTCACGGCGAAGGAGGCGTGGACGCTGCCACCCTCGCACACGATAAGGTTAGTCCAGGTCGACACCAACGTCAGGCTCGAAGTACTGGACTGGGGTGGCTCCGGACGGCCGCTGGTGTTCATGAGCGGCCTTGGTGGCACAGCCCACGGGTTCGACTCGTACGCTCCGAAGTTCACGCCGAAGTACCACGTGTATGGCATTACCCGCCGCGGGTTCGGGGCATCCAGCTCACCGCCTTTCACTCGCGCGAACTACCGGGCCGACCGACTCGGCGACGACGTCCTTGCGGTGTTAGACTCGCTTGGCCTGCATCGCCCCGTACTGGTCGGACACTCGATCGCCGGCGAGGAGCTGAGCTCCATCGGGTCGCGCTATCCCGCGAAGGTCGCCGGGCTCATTTACCTCGACGCGGGCTACGGCTATGCCTTGTACGATCGCTCACGTGGAGACTTCATTCTAGATCGCGGAGTCCTCGTCCAGCAGTTACGACAGCTCGAGCCCGGAAGACTGCCACCAGCCGATCTGCGCACACTCGTTCACACCATGCGCGATAGTACCCTTCCGCGATTCGAGAAGGACATAGCGGAGTACGCGAAAAACCTCGACGCGATGCCGGCGCCCGCTGACAGTCCGGCGCCTGACACCACCCCGAACGCCGGACGAGCCATCTTGGACGGCATCGAAAAGTACACGAGCATTCCGGTGCCCATTCTGGCGATTTATGCGGTCCCGCATCGACCACTGCCAATGCCCGGAACGGACTCCGCGACGCGGGTGAGGATGCAAGCCCGGTTCGACTCCGTAACGGCCGCCTATGCGACGTCATTCGAGAACGGCGTCCCCACGGCACACGTTGTCCGAATACCCAACGCGACGCACTTCGTGTTTCAATCAAATGAAGCGGAGGTGCTGCGTGAGATGACAGCGTTTCTTGCCACGCTGCCGCAGCCGTGAGTGATCGGTAGTCATAAAGCGACCGACGTCACACAGCAACTCGGGTGGCCTCTCGTTGAATACTTGGCCGCGCGGAGATCTATGGACCAGGTTACTATCAGGGCGCGCGTCGAGGGCGACGGGTGGGTCTCGACCGACCCGGTGGTCGACCAGGCGCTCCTCGACCGGGTGATCGCCGAGTTGCCTGCCGTGCCCGACGCGGCGGGCGCTCGCAATATTCTCGTCGAAAGCGATGCAGTACGCGCGCTTGCGCGTGCACCAGGTGTGCGTGCGCTCGCCGAGTGCGTGCTGGGTACCGCGTGTTTTGTCGTGCGTGGAATTCTATTCGACAAGACGCCGGCAACCAATTGGAAGGTCGTCTGGCACCAAGACCTGAGCATCGCCGTGCGCGAGCGTATCGACGCATCGGGATTTGGACCATGGAGTGAAAAGGCCGGCGTCGCGCATGTGCAGCCTCCCGCCGCACTGCTTGCCCGTATGCTCGCCGTGCGCGTGCACCTCGATGCCTGCACGGCGGACAACGGACCAGTGAGAGTGCTCCCTGGCTCGCATCGCGCCGGCCGACTGACAACCGACGCCATCGAGCATTGGAAGGCGACGACGGAGCCCGTCACGTGCGTTGTCACGCGTGGCGGACTCCTAGCGTTTCGTCCACTACTGCTCCACGCCTCGTCGCCGGCGCGATACCCGGCGCATCGCCGCGTCGTGCATTTCGAGTTTGCAGCCGAGCCGTTGCCATCCGGCTTAGCATGGCACGGTCAGTGGTAAGGGTTGACCGCGCGAGGCTCGTTCAGAAGCGTGAGATCGGAACGCTGAGGGGGACTGGCTTCCGTGTTGAGCAGCCCCCGGCCTACAGACTCAATGCTTATTGGACGGGCTCGAGCAACGGCACAACATCCGCCGCGGCCACGCGCTCTCGCAATGCTTCCAGAGGACCCGGATACATGAACGCGAGACATCCAGTCTGCTGAACCACTTGGCCGCGGACCGGTACCTCGTGCGGATCCCAGCCACCGATCAGAATGACGGTCGGTTTGTCGACACCCGTCGGAACAGTAGTCTCGACGCAACGCAGCATGAGGATATGATCCTGCAACGGTGACTTACTCTGTTGCCCGATAAACCACGTCTGAGTCTCAAATCCACTGATGGTTTCGACAACATTCTCCCGTGGTCCGATCGTCATGCCTGCGGGCCGCGCACTGTTGCGGATATCGTCTCGGCGACGCCAGTCCGCGACGATCACGACGCCCGATGGAAGTCCACGCTTGAATCGGTTTTTCAGCACTACGCGATCACGCTTTGGCATTTCCGCGCGGAGCGCAGAGCAGGCGTACGGATGATACACGAACAATTGGAACAACCGCCCAATCGACATTGCGAGAGGTATAGAACGCCGCTCGAATCGAGAGGGCATCTTCCCGGTTTGAGAGAAGTGCACCGCGCCGCTCGTGTGATGCGAATACTTCACTCGATCCGGGGTTAAGCCATTCTTGAGACTGAAATTGATCTGGAACGGCGGTTCGTTTGGAACGGGAAAACGCGCCTCCGTCAAGACCCCGTCCTCGTGAGGGAACTTTGGACACTGGACGTAGATGCTGCCATCGCTGCCGAAGACGATGTGACACACTTCGTAGTCAGCGTCGTACGCCCCAGCGCACACGATGATCGTGCTGCCAGCGAGATACTGAAGGGTGCCATCCGCCCGAAGAGCGGCGAACTCGTAGGGAGAGACTATTCGAGACTTCACGTTCCACGACCTTGCTCATGTGCTGGGAGTTGTTCGACGAGTCACCCGCCGGAGGCGGCTGCGTCTCCGCCTCATCGCGCACCAGCGCGGACTGGGGGCGCCTTTGTGTTCTCGGGGGCGCCCGTCGGCTCGTGGGCAGGCAGCCGTTGGTGCCTCGGCCCAAAATCCGACGCCTTTGGTGCCACCTATGGTGCCAAGGGCCTAGCAGCAGAAGCCGCTAGGCCCGTAAGTCGTTCAAAATCAAGAGCGGGAAACGGGACTCGAACCCGCGACCCCAACCTTGGCAAGGTTGTGCTCTACCAACTGAGCTATTCCCGCGATGGTAACGAAAAGTACAGCCGGCCCTCAGGGGCGCAAGCCGAGGGCGTGGATCGCATACCAGACGGTATAAGCCAGTAAGCCCGCGAGCGTTGCGTCGCCGCCGTTCGCGACGGCGGCGCCGTGGTCATCGAGTTGCTCGGCCGCCAGGCCGTTGTCGAGTGGGGCCGTGCGGAGCCAGGACAAGACGCCTGAGGCGTCGGGGCCGACTAGGCGGGCGAGTTGGCGGACTAGAGACGTGCGGTCGGCTGGGATCAGTTTGACCGTGCGGCGAAAGACCGATTCGGAGCGGTCGAATGCCTCATAGAGTGGCAGCCAGAGAGCGGAGGCGACCGGGTCGTCGGTGGTTGAGACGCCGCCATTCAGGTCGATCGCCGAGGCCAAGAGTGCCTTGCCGTCGCGGTCGACGGAGAACTGGCGCAGAATGGCCGCGCGGACGGCGTTTGGGTCTTCAACGGTCTTCGCGGTCTCGGCATCCAACGTGCGTTGGAATACATCGAGGGCCATCGCGGCCACGGCATTGGCGTGCAGTGTGTACGGATACGAGACGCGATCGCCCGACGGCGAGACCTCGGTGGCGTAGAGCGGCGTCGATTTGTTGCGGCGCCCCGCGAGATCGTCGGCGCTCGAATACAATGTGTCGGCGATGACCGGCTCCTCGACGATCTGGTCGTCCCCCGTCTCGCGGATGTAGCGCTCGGTCGCGATCGCGTAGGAGGCGACGCCCTCCAGGGAGAAGCCCGGCTCGAAGAGCGTGCCATCGAGATAGTTGACGCCGCGGCCCGGGGCGTAGCCGTGCAGCTCGCAGGCACGCAGGAGGAGCTCGCGGGCGAGCGGGGCGTCGGCGAGTTGGATCGCCGGGAGCGTGAGCGCGAGGGCGTCCCAGTCGCGCACCGTGAGACCGCGGCCGTTCCATGGGGCGCGGGAACGCACCAGGTAAAAGTGCGCGTCGTCGAGCGCGCGACCGACCGCGTAGAAGTAGGCGAATAACAAATTGCGATTGACGACGGCGTCGATCTCCTCGGAGCCCGTTGACTGCTCCAGGGAGCGGAGCGCAGTGCGAGTGGCCTCCAGCAGCTCACGCCAGCCGCGACGCCGCATGGCAACGCCGGTGGCGACCGCGCCGTCGCGCTCCGGGCCCGCCGCGACGTAGAACGCTGCCTCGGCCGAGCCGCCGGCGGGAATCGATAGTTTGCGGCGAAATGCGAAACCCGGGGCGACACCGCTCTCGCAATTGATCTCGGTGGCGCCATCGGTGCTGATGGCGAGAGCAGCCGGGCCCGGGAGAGCGGCGCCCTCTAATATGATCGCGTCTTCGATTCGCTCGACGCGGTTCGCGTCGTCAAAGCGGCGCGCCGTCCGCACGCGATGCTGGCGCAGCCCGAGTGTGCCCTCGAACACGACTTCGACATCCACTGGGGCCGGGCCGCGGTTTTCGAGAACGACGGCGTACACAAAGCCCGGGACGTCGACATCGCGGCCATACGGCGCGAAGATCACGCCGCGAATCGCGAGAGTACCAGCATCGCGAGTCCAGGTGGGAATCCACCCGTGAGCATGCGACCACTGAAGCGGGCCGACTGGCAGATCGTGGAACGACAGGCTGAATAGCGGCGGGCCGTGCCCTTCGACAAACCCTGGATCGCCCGCGAACTCTACGCCGGAACGCGCGGCGCGATTGAGTAACCCCAAGGCATGGATCGCACCCGTCTCGGCGTGAATACACGGGAGCGCAATCCAATGATTTCCCGTGACCTGCCAGCGAACCGGAGGGATCGGGCGCAAGCTCACGGGGTAGGCAGTCGTGTTGACATGCCGGGTAACTTAAGGCCTATCTTTCCCGCCGTGCTTGTTGCGTTGAATCGCCGAACAACATTTCGGCTCGTGCGCTGCATCATGCTTCTGGGCGCATCGCGACTCGGCGCACAGGCCGTGCGTACGCCGGATGACGAAGCGCGGACGCTGCCCGCGGGCGTTATCCGATTCGGGTTCGGCGATGACAATACGCGCATCGACGAATATTGGGCGCCGGGCGGGATTCTCACGAACCAGGGCGCGAAGCTCAACTTCGACACGCTCGGCGTAGCCCAAGTGCCAGCCTTTGCGCCCGCGCAAGCCGGCATTCGCTCGCTCCTCGGCGATCAGTCGTTCAAGCTCGACTTCGGCAAAGTCGTCACCGACGCGAACCTTCGCATCGAATCGTTCCCGATCTCGCTCGAAGCCGGCATCCTGAACCGGTTGACGTTGCGCGCGCGGCTGCCGATCGTGCACACGCGCCAGACGTTCGCGGTGAACGTCAATCCCACGCGGTTCGAAGGCAACGTCGCGTTCAATCCCGCGCTCGCGTCGGCGGCGGCGCTCGCCACCGACGCTGGTGTGTACTCGCAGTTCACCTCGGCGTCGCGCACGTTGCAGCAAGTGCTCGCGAACTGTGCCAATAATCCGTCGGGAACGAATTGCGCGACCATCAATAGTCAGCGAGCGACGCTGCAAGGTCTCGTCACCCAGAGCAACCAGTTTGCCTCCGGGGTCGCCCAAGTCTACGGTGGACCGAATGGCGCCGGGACGCTCGTCGTGCCCGTCACCGGGTCGAATACCCAAGCCCGCATCAGCTCGCGCGATTCGAGCTTGACCGCGCAGTTCAATGCGGCGTTCGCGACCGTGGGTCTGCCAGCCTTGACCGTCGTGCAGCCGGTTGCGGCACCGGCCCGCACCGGGCTCAGTGACTACTACAATCTCCTGACGGACACCACCTACGGGCTGGCCGTCGACTCACTGAAGGACGTCGACAAGTACGGCATCGGTGACGCCGAGCTGAGCGCGACGTTGCTGTTGCTCGATACGTTCGGGAGTCGCGACTCGACGCACATGCACCCGCATGGATTTCAGTTTCGGACGAGCGTGACCGGCCTCTTCCGGCTGGGCACCGGTACGCCCCCCGCCGAGAATCAGCTGCTGGACCCGGGGACCGGCACCGGGGAGAACGCGATCGAAGTGCATTCGGCGACCGACATCCTGTTCGGGCCGAGGCTCTGGATATCGGGCATCGTGCGCGGCACGTATCAGCTGTCGGACAACGTCGTGACGCGCATTCCCGGGGCGGCGGGCGAGGTGCTCGACCCGCTCTACTCGCGCACGACCGTCACGAGACAGCTCGGGGACGCGTTCGAAGTGCAGATCGATCCGCACTACGCCATCAACGATTACTGGGCGCTCAGCGGATCATATGTGTTTCGGCATCAGCTCGCCGACAAGTACACCGGCGTGTTGAACCTCGACTCGGCGCAGACGGGCATCGGGGCCGTGCACCTCAACGCGGCCATCCTCGGCGCGAATACCGACTATACGTCGCAGCGCATCGGGTTCGGGATTACGTTCTCGACCTTGGCCGCCGCCGCGCTGCGCAAGCACATCGGACTGCCGCTCGACATCACCTACGAGCACGACGAGGTCCTCACGGCCACCGGCGGGTACGCGCCGAAGGTCATCTATGACACCATCCGCATGCGCTTGTATTTCCGGCCCTTTGGAGGCCACAACTTCGCCTACTAGTGAGGCGTGCTATCGCGTGTGCTATCGCGCGCGGCGGTCGAATCCGGCTTCGCCGGCTTTTTCTTTTTTGGCTTGAAGATGTGCTTGATGTCCGTGCCGACTTTGTAAGCGGCATTGTCGACCTGGTCGTTGGCCTGTTTGACGCCCTCGCCAGCGTTGTCCACCGTGCTGTTGGCCTTGCGCTCGACGACGGACGAATCATGACGCGTGGTATCGCGGCGTGTCGAGTCTTGGGCTCTTGCCAGAACGGGAGCAACGGCGAGGGCAACGACCAAAGCGAAATAGCGCATAGATCCAATTTAGCGGCGCTTGGCTTTGGGCGAGACCGACGATAAGAGCTCGCGCGCATGAGCACGGCTGACGTCGCTCTCGGGGTCGCCGCCCAGCATCCGGGCGATCTCATCGACGCGGGTGTCGGCGTCGAGCACGGCGATATCGGCCGTGGTCACGCCGCCCTTGGCGCCCTTGCTCACCAGGATGTGATGGTGCGCCCGGGCCGCGATCTGCGGCAAGTGCGTGATCGCGAAGACCTGATGATGCGCGGCAACGCGTCGCATCGTGTCGCCGACCTGGAGGCCGACACGACCGCCGATGCCTGCGTCGACCTCGTCGAAGACGAGCGTCGGCACGCGATCAGAGCGCGCCAGGATCGTCTTGAGCGCGAGCATCACGCGCGAGAGCTCGCCGCCTGACGCGACACGGGCGAGGGATCGCATGTCATGTCCGACGTTGAGCTGAATGCGGAACTCGACCGACTCGGCGCCCGAGGCCGTCGGCTCGCCGCGCGGGATCAGCTCGGCCTTGAAGCGGCCATCCGGCATGCCGAGATCAGGGAGAACCGCTTGCACCGCTTCCGAGAGGCGGTCGGACGCTTCGCGGCGCGCCGACGTCAGCCGTGCGGCCGCGGCACTGAGCTCGGCGACCGCCGTGGCTTCGGCCCGATCGAGGCGCGCGAGGTCGAAGGCAGCCGAATCGACCAGGTCAAGCTCGGCGCGGGAGCGGCGGCCGGTCTCGATCACCTCGTCCAGGGACGGGCCGTACTTCTTCATCAGGCGAAAGACAAGATCGCGGCGACGGGTCGCTTCGGCGAGGCGCTCGGGATCCAGGTCGACTTTTTCTTCGTACGCTTCCAGGCCTCGCGCGAGCTCTTCCAGGGCGTAGTAGGCTGAGTCGTAGAGCTCCTGGAGCGGGTCCAGCGACGGGTCGATGCGACGCAGCGACGCGAGGGCACGCTGCAGGGCGCCGAGGCGAGGCAACGCCGCCTCCGGGTCGCCATCCAAGGCGGCGGCGGCGCCGCTCGCCAACTGCTTCAACTCATCCGCGTGGGTGAGGCGGCGCACTTCGTCATCCAGCCGTGTGTCTTCGGCGGCGACCAGCTTCGCACTTTCTACTTCGTCTACCACATGCCGCAGGTAATCGGCACGGCGTTCGGCATCGGCACGCCGCGACGACAATTCGGCGCGTTCGCGGCGAACCGAGACGAGGGCGTCGTGAGCGGTGGCGACGTGCGACGCCAGCTCGGCGGCGCCCGCGAAACTGTCGAGGATCGAGAGCTGGGCCTCGGCATCGAGCAGCAGATCCGCTTCGTGCTGGCCATGCAGGTTGACCAGCGAACGGCCGACGTCAGAGAGAACGGCTGCCGTAACCGTGCTGCCGTTGATCCACGCGCGCCCGCGCCCGGTGGATGAGACCTCGCGCTTGAGCACTACACGGGATTCGTCGATGTCGATGCCACGGGCGTCGAGCAGCGCCGCGATCTCGGGGCGATCGGCGATGTCGAAGACGCCTTCGACGGTCGCGCGGTCGGCGCCGGTGCGAACGAGATCAGCGCTGGCGCGGTCGCCGAGCAACAGACTGATGGCGCCGACAATGATCGACTTGCCCGCTCCCGTTTCGCCGGACAGCACGTTGAAGCCCGGCGCCAGTGGGAGGGCGAGCGATTCGATGATCGCGAAATTCTTGATACGCAGCTCGGTCAGCATCCGAAGCGTCTACGCGTGCGGGACGCTGCCCCAGCCGAGTTTCCGGCGTAGACGCGCAAAGTAGGTCGTCCCTGGGAACCGCACGATCACCACGGAGCGCTCGGCGCGGCGAATGTGCAACGTGTCGCCGGTGGCGAACGTCGTGCCGACCTGGCCGTCGACGGTGA
>Ga0210393_10004399_pt1 | contig 11143 bp, 9 predicted proteins | sample IncBWC27OmetaG_FD_160068 | JGI IMG/M metagenome (GOLD analysis project Ga0210393, IMG submission 160068) | Forest soil microbial communities from Barre Woods Harvard Forest LTER site, Petersham, Massachusetts, United States - Inc-BW-C-27-O ...
GCTGGCGATCGCCAGGCGCTACCTCGTCAAGCGTCAATTGGCATCGGCGGGCCTGACCGAGGCGCAATGCAGGATCCCCGACGACGTCCTGCTCTCGATCGTCCGCGACTATACCCGTGAAGCCGGCGTGCGAAACCTCGAGCGCCAGATCGGGTCGATTTGCCGGCACGCCGCGATGCGGATCGCCGAGGGCAACGCGGCGGCTGTCATCATCACACTGGCGGACCTTCATGCCATCCTGGGAGCGAAACGTTTTGAGCCGGAAATAGCCATGCGCACCAGCGTGCCGGGCGTGGCCACCGGTCTCGCCTGGACCCCCGCGGGCGGCGATATCCTGTTCGTCGAGGCGACCAGGATTCCCGGCCGCGGCAAGCTGATCCTCACAGGCCAGTTGGGCGATGTGATGAAGGAAAGCGCGCAGGCCGCCCTCACTCTGGTCAAGTCGCGCGCCGCCGAATTCGGAATCGACTCCATCGAACTGCAGAAGTCCGACGTCCACATTCATGTTCCGGCCGGAGCCATCCCGAAGGATGGGCCGAGCGCCGGTGTCGCGATGTTCATGGCGTTGACGTCGCTGATGACCGGGCGCACAATTCGCAGCGATACGGCGATGACCGGCGAAATCTCGCTACGCGGTCTGGTGCTGCCGATTGGTGGCGTGAAGGAGAAGGTTCTGGCCGCGATCCAGGCCGGCATCGCCACCGTCATGCTTCCCGGCCGCAACAGCAAGGACCTCGAGGACGTGCCGGAAAAAGCGCGCAACTTGATACGCTTCGTCTGGCTGGAGCGCGTTGATGATGCGATCGAGGCGGCGCTCAATCCTCCAGATACCGAACATCAGGATAAAGTCCGCAACTCGCACACCGCCCCGACGGAGCGGCAAGCGGCGCGGTCCCGATAGTCGCTTCAATCCGCCGTCGAGCATTTTACCCAATAAAATTGACCAACGTCAGCGCCGCGGCCGGCAACCACGTCCATGAAGCCGAACGTCTCACCGTGAGCTCCATGTCATGCTCGATCGCACCCGCAATCTTCTTAACCCCAGCTATCAAGCGATGCATGTGCCCCGCACCATGTTCGCTGCCGCCATCGACCGCTTCGGTGGACCCGAGGTGATCACCGCTCACGCTTTGCCGGTCCCGGAAGTCGATGCCGGCGAAGTCTTGATCGCCGTCGATACCGCCGGCGTCGGCCGATGGGACGCCGATGTCCGGGAAGGATTTTTTGCTTCCCACAAGCCGCATTTTCCGCTGGTTCTCGGCTATGACGGCGCCGGCATCGTCGCAAAAGTTGGCTCGCGGGTGCGACGGCTAAACGTCGGCGACGAAGTCTATTCCTACAATTGGGAGAATCCGAAGGGCGGCTTCTACGCCGAATATGTCGCGGTGCCTGCCGACAAGGTCGCGCCGATCCCCAAGCGGCTGGATCTGCAGCATGCCGGCGCGATCCCGATCACGGGCTTAACCGCGCTGCAGGGCATTGACGATGCGCTGGGTTTGAAAAAGGGCGAGACCGTCATCATTCACGGCGCCTCGGGAGGCGTGGGGACGCTTGCGGTGCAATTCGCAAGGCTCCGCGGCGCCAAGGTATTTGCGACCGCATCGGGCAAGGACGGGGTAGAACTGGTACGGGAGATGGGGGCACACAACGTTGTTGACGGCAAACGCGTCGATATCGACGATCAGGCGCGCCGCTTTGCCTCGGACGGCGTCGACGCCGTGCTGGCGTTCGCCGGTGGCGATGCGCTGGAGAAATGCCTGAACGCGCTTCGGTCCGGCGGCCGGGTGGCGCACCCGAACGGCATCGATCCCGCGCCAAGAAAGCGGCGCGGCATGAAACTGATCCGCTACGATGCCATCTCAGGCGTTCGCGAATTCGACCGCCTCAACGCGGCGGTGCAGGCCGCAAGGCTCAGGGTTCCGATCGCCGAATGCTATCCCCTCCCCCGGGCCTCCAAGGCGCATGAGCGCCTCGCGGAGGGTCATGTGGTCGGAAAAATCATCCTTGCAGTGCATGATCGTAGTGTCTGATCGCGAGTGATCCGCAACCGGCATATCCCATCGCGGGTGACCGAGGCGGGAAGACCGGGTCAAGCCGCTTGCCGAGAAGGCGAACGGGATCGAAGCCGATCAGAAGATATCCGCTGACGATCAGGCGCACGAACGTTTTGTGAAGGCTGGCTGTCTTGGGACCGTCGGCCGGAATTATCCTGGAACATTTCCGCCAGAGCCAGCATTGCTCTTTTCCCGTCGTGAGATTGAGTTTCGGCAATTTTCAGAATGGATTGATAGCATTCGTCCAGCAAACTCTCGGGCATCTGGGCTATCCCTACGCGCTACGTTGCCGCCATCGAGTATGAACCCTGGCGATGCCATTGGTTCCAACGTTTTTCGTCGGGTGGCGCTGAAAATCAGGCTGGCGATCTCTCTGGTCCGGCCCGAGAAACAAATTCGGTTCGGACGCAATCGCAATCAGATCGCGATTTGATTTTCGGGACGCGGGAGAAATCTTCTGATCGCTTGGCCCATCGGGGGCCTAGACCGAAAAGCCGAGCGTTGTTGATGGGCGTCAACGCACCAATTGTAGCGCTGCATTAAGTACAACTCACCGCAAACAAGCGGAACAGAGATCTTATCAAACCGGCAACCAGGTTGCGGTTGGGAGCATGCCATGGCCAGTACCACATTCAATCCCGCGGCACAGACGCTCGTTCAAAACTGGTGGCTATTCACGCTGCGAGGCGTTCTGGGCATCATCTTCGGATGCATCGCGCTGATCTTTCCCGGCCCGACAATACTGTCGTTGGTGATCTTCTTCTCGGCCTATATGCTGGTCGATGGCGTATTCGCAATTATCTCGGCTGGGAGGGCGATCCGGCGCAAGCAGGACCGCTGGGGATTGCTGATATTCGAAGGTCTGCTCAATATCGTCGTGGGCATCGGCGCTTTTCTCTGGCCGGGCCTTACCGTTGTCGTGTTCGTCTGGCTGATTGCTGCATGGGCGATTGTCTCGGGTGGACTGATGACGGCCGCTGGCTTCCAGTTGAACATCGATCATGGCCGGTGGTGGCTGGTTCTAAGCGGGCTGCTGTCTCTTGCGTATGGCGTGCTCCTTATCATCACGCCGTTGATCGGCGCGATTGTGCTCACCTGGTGGCTGGGAGCCTACGCCCTCGTTTTCGGCGTCGCGCTGGTGGTGTTCTCGTTCAAGCTTCGGTCGCGACAGCATGACCTGGGCAGCCCAACCGCGGTCGGAACGACCGCTTGAAGTGGATGACGCCCAGGGTATCGCATCATCGAAGTCGAAAAGGCCGGGCCAATGCCCGGCCTTTGCAAGACAGTGAAACGATCGCAAGCACCAACGACGAAATCCTCGAAAGCCTGATCGATTCCTTTCCAGCGAGCGACTCGCCAGCCTGGGTTGCGCTGGCCCGTGTGGGCATTCCCAAACGAAACCGGACATCGCGGCGGGCTCGAAAACCAACACACCTCTGACCGACCCAGCTACTTGCTCAGGCTCACCTTCAAATTGTGCCTCCTGGCAGTAGCCGATTTTTTTGGCGCGAAAGTTCCGTCGCCATGCAACCAAAGCCTGTTTGGCGTTGCCAACACCGCAAGATAGGTATCCAATTCGTCCGGGCAGCGCAAACCTAACTCGGGGCGCGAGCAATGCCGTGGACCGAGCCGCCTGCAAACTCTAACGAGTTGCGACGTTGCATCCGCGATCTGGTCGCGCTCTCAGCGCTCCCGGGTGGATGGCAGAATTATGACATGCGCCAGATCGGCGGCAGCATCGTCGCTGCACTGATGTCGATACTGGACGCCGATTTCGTTTTCATAGCGCTTCCCGGCGAAGGCAATCAGCTGATCAGCGAACTGGCCCGCAACAAGCTGACACCCGAAAGTCTCAAACATGTGCGCACGATGCTGCAGCGGAAAAGCGCGCTGCTCGGCAGCGGACAGGAATTTGTCTTTGGCGACGCATCCGGCGGCGGCCTGCATGTGGCGACTGCCCCAATCGGGTTCGGTGACGATGCCAGACTTGCCGCGGGCTGTTTTCGCGACAACTTTCCAACCAGAACGGAAAGGCTGCTGCTGAATACCGGGGCCAATCAGGCGGCGATCGCCTTTCAACAATGGCTGGGAGACGCCGAGAAACGAAGGTTCACGGCGATCGTGCAGCGGACAACCGATTTCATTGGCATCGCGTCCCTCAACGGTCAGATTCAATATATTAATCCGGCAGGTCTTGAGTTGGTGGGACTTGACGCCCTTGACCACGCATTGCGGCTTCACGTGCTCGATTTCGTTTCGCCGCAGGACCATACCATGGTTCAGCGCGAGATCTGGCCGCTGGTGCTTCGCACCGGGCGGTGGAAGGGAGAGTTCGACCTCAGGCATTTTGGATCTGGAATGCCGGTACCCTTCCTGGTCGATTGCTTCAGGATCGACGATCCGCGCACCGGAGAGCCGATGAACGTTGCAACCGTGAGCCGCGATCTGAGCGAGCAGAAGAATTCGGAAGCTGCGTTGCGTAACTTGAATGAGAGTCTGGAACGCCGTGTTACAGATCGAACGTTTGAATTGGCGGCCGCCAACGAAGGACTCGTCGCAGAGAGGCTCGAACGCTCGCAAGCCAATTTGCGCTTTCAGAAATTGCAGAATGAACTGTCGCGGGCGGCCCGCCTCACGGCCGCCAGTCAGATGGCAGCCGCCCTTGCGCACGAAATAAGCCAGCCACTTACCGCGGCCGTCAATTCAGTCAATGCGGCCAAGCGGCTGCTTGCGCGCGGGGGGCCGGCCAATCTCCTGACCGCGCAGGAAGTCACCGACGAGGCCGTAGGGCAGGCGTTGCGGGCCAGCGAAATCGTACGCGGCCTCCGCCAATTGGTCAGCATGGGTGAGACGGAAAAGCGAACGGAGGCGCTTGCTTCGTTAATCGAGGAAGCCGGCGCCCTCGTATTGAGTGGCATCGCTCCGCAGGAGGTCCGTCTGGGGCTTGAACTCGATGACGGCGCCCGAATTGTACGGGTGAACCGCGTTCAGATCCAGCAAGTGATGATCAACCTGATCCGCAATGCGATTGAGGCGATGGCCGATCAAGAACCGCGGCAAGTCACCCTGTCGACGAGGGCTCTCGATGACGACATGATCGAGATCGCTATCGCCGATATTGGACCTGGAATTCCTGCCGATATTGCCGGCCGGTTGTTTGAGCCATTCGTCTCGAGCAAACACGATGGCATGGGGTTGGGACTGTCGATTTCGCGTTCGATTATCGAGGCGCACGAGGGCCAATTGACGGCGGAGCCGAATCCCGGGGGTGGAACCATTTTCCGCTTTACCCTTCCGTCCGGCGGAGCGGCAAATGACGACTGAACGAATGGTCTACGTTCTCGATGATGACGACGCCGTGCTTCGGTCGCTGAAACGCTTGCTGAGTTCGGCGCACTTCGAGCCGGTCACGTTCGACCGTCCGGACTCGTTTCTGGCGGCAGCCAGGACGTTCAAGACCGGATGCGTTCTGCTGGATGTCTGCTTACCTGGCATGAGCGGGCTGGATGTACAGGCCCGACTGCTCCAGATGAGAAGCGACCTCGCAGTCATTGTGGTGACCGGCCAGGGAGATGTTCAAACCGCTGTTCGCGCGATGAAGGCGGGCGCAATCGATTTCCTGGAAAAACCATACAGCGATCATGCGCTGCTCGGATCGATCGAGGCGGCGTTCAGCAGAGAAACCCAGTTCGATCGCGACCGCGAAATCGGTGACGCCGTCCGGCGGATCGCAACCCTCAGTCCACGCGAGCGGGAAGTTCTTGACCAACTGGTGTCCGGCCGTCCCAACAAGTTGATCGCCTACCATCTCGGGATCAGCGTGCGCACGGTCGAGGTCCACCGGGCGCGCATGATGGAGCGGCTTGGCGTGCGGCAGCTCGCCGAGGCTATCCGCGTCGGTGTGCTGGCGAGGCTAAACGTCTCAGCAGCGGGCGACCAACGATAGGGTCGCAACAGAGGTTCGATCCCGCCACGATTGGCTCACGCCATCATTGCGCGTTCGCCGAAACGATCTTCCAGCGCGCTCCGGTTCAAGATCTTGACCGTTCGCTTGCCTGCCAAGGCAATAACGCCGCGATGCTGCAAATCGGTAATGGCCCGGCACACGGTCTCGACCGAGACGGCCAGATAATCGGCGATGTCATAGCGAGACACCGGCAGTTCCACTTGCCCCTTCTTTTCGTACCCGCGTCCATCGAGCGAAAGCAAAAAAGAGCCAACCTTCTCGAGCGCGGTGATGCCGCCGAGGATCTGGAGCTGCTCGTGGGAACGTGTGAGAGACTGAAGCGCCACCTCGCGGAGCTCGCGCGCGAACAGCGGGTCGCGTTCTGCCAACTGTTCGATCCGTGCGCCGGGATAGCTTGCAAGCACAGTCTCCTCGACTACCGCTTCGATCGCCCCGTCCCTCTTGCTGTCGGAGACGAAGAAGAAGTCCTGCGGCAGCATCAAATCAAGGATCTGTCGCCGCCCGTCGGAACGGATTGTGCAGCGCCGGACCGCGCCGACGATAACACAATACCAGTGGCCCGCAGGCCCCGAGCTATTGGGAATTTCCTGGCCGCGATGGCAGTGCATAATCGCGGCAGCTGGATCGAGGCGCTTCAAACCATGGGGCTGCGCCGAAAGTATCCGCCGATAGTAATCTGCTGGATGGCTTCGCGCTTTCATGACCGCATCCTTTGTCTCGAGAATTCCCTCAGGTGCGATTAAGGCACCGTTCCTTAAGACGGACCGTCGCCCATCACCGACGATCAGGCAATTTGGCGAATCTGCGTACCGTAAAACTACGTAACGCGCCCGCGGGAACCGGGCCGCGAACACAGACACTCGCGGGCAATCGACGGCGTCAACGCATGGGGCGCCTATTGCCATGTCGACCGCCAATCTCGCGTGCGGTGAAAACATGCCTTGCTGCCGACGCCGGCGTGTAACGGAGTTGCAAGAAGGACCGCGGTCGGCGCGACGATTTAAAAAGCTCCGTCGAATTGACAATGGTCAGTGCTGGCTCGGGGTCTGGGGATTACCTCTCACCATACTTAAACCTCAGGAGAGAGCCATGGCTGCCTTCACTGGATTCCCAACGTCCCTGAAATCCGGCATTAATGCTTCGGCTTTACCGAGTCCATCTCGCGTCACTGCCGCGGCACGACCGCGTTCTTCGGGCTGGATGATCTGGACCGCGCTCGCGGTCACCCTTGCCGCCGGCCCCGCGCTGCCGCAAGCCGGGGTGCAGCTCGTCAAGGTGGATCTTTCGGTCGTCGCGAAAGGCTATCGGATGAGCAAGCTGATTGGCAGCAGCGTCATCAACGACAAGAACGAGAAGATCGGGACTGTCGATGATGTGATCGCGGACAAGGACAAGAAGCAACTGAGTTTCGCCGTGTTGCAGGTCGGCGGCTTCCTCGGCGTAGGCGGGCATCTTGTGGCGGTGCCGTATGACAGCTTAGTCATTGACGATACCGGCCAGAAGATAACCCTCCCCGGCGCGTCAAAGGACGAACTCAAGAAGTTGTCTCAATTCAACTATCCGGCGTCTTGAAGCCGCTACCTGGGAAGACCCAGATGCTCGGGTCGTCAAAAGATATCCTTGACCGGATGCGCACGCGCGAGGTGACGGGCGTCTTCCATTCGCGGAAGGCGCTCATCGACGCCGCAGAGGAGCTGCTTGTTGCGGGAATCGACCGCGCGGAGATCGACGTCAGTGCCTCAGTCGACGAGCTGCATCGGCGCCTGAATTACCAGTCAATTCCTGCGGCGGATCTCGTCGATATACCGATCACCCCTCGGCAATCCTTCATCGGCATCGACGATGTGCTAAGCGCCGAGGCCGTCGCTGGCAGCATCGCCGGATGCATCGCCGCTATCGCCCTTGCAGCCATCCTTGCCGCGCGCGGCACAGAGCCTCTCTACGTGGGCGTCTTTTCGATACTGAGCGGGCTTATCGTAGGCGGCATAGCGGTGATCCGAGTACGTCGGCGGCTATATCGGGAGCGTACGCTCGGATTGGAAAATCTGTCTGAATGGCAGGGCTTGCTTATCTGGGTGCGAGTCCGATCGCCGGAGAAGGAAGCCGAAGCCCAGGAAATTCTGACCAGACACGGTGGGCAAGCCGTCCATGTTCATGAAATCGAACTGGCAACACGGCCGGAGGATCTTCCGCTCCACTCGCTACGGGTCGACCCTTGGTTGGGCGACGAACGGTTGGGACGGCCGTAGCGCTACTACCACAATGACCTTGAGCGGCCGCTTAGGTAGGAGCCCAGCTACCCACTCTGGAACCGCCGCTCGCCACGTCCAACAAACCTGCAGCGGAAGTTGATGGTCGTCATGGCCGCGCGCGTGACCCCTGATAAAATTGGCTGTGATCGGTAGCGTATTCCACCGAGCCACCAAATCTGCCCCTTTATCCAGACGAGGAGCCAATCATGAAGTCCGACAGTGAAATAGAGCGCGATGTTCGCGAAGAGTTGAAATGGGATCCCCATCTTGTTGATGCCGAGGACATCGCCATCTCGATCAAAAATGGCGTCGTCACGCTGGCGGGTTTCACCCACAGTTACGCCGACAGGCTTGAAGCCGAACTCGCCGCGAAACGCGTGGCCGGAGTTCACGCTGTTGCGAATGATATCGAGGTCCGGCTGCCGGCGATCGATCAACGTCCCGATCCGGACATTGCCAGAGACGCTGTCGCAACCCTGAAGTCGGAACTGCCGATCTCTCACGACAGGATCAAGGTCGTCGTGAAGGACGGCTGGATAACTCTGGAAGGCACGGCGGAATGGCAATACCAGAAAACCTCCGCTGAAACCGCCGTGCGAAAGGTGAAGGGCGTGAAGGGGGTCACCAACGTCATCACGGTAAAGCCCAAGGTCCAACCGACAGACATCAAACGCAAGATCCAGGAAGCGTTCAAGCGAAACGCCGAGGTGGACGCCGACCGGATCACCGTCGAGGCAAATGGGAGCGAGGTGACCCTAAAAGGCACCGTTCGCTCCTGGATGGAACGCGAGGAAGCCGAGCGCGTCGCGTGGTCGGCGCCGGGCATCACCAGGGTCGAAGACCGCATCGTGGTCAGTCCGTGACAGCGCCGTTTCAGCCGATACGACGCAACATTCAGCCAATCAACCAAGGCAACAAGGAGGTTCCCATGAGGCTAACGTCACTGGTTCCATTTCGTGATGGCGGCGCGTTGACGCGACCTGATTTCGGATTGTTCGGTCTGCATCGCGAGATCGATCGGCTGTTCAGCGAATTCGCGCAGGGGGCAGGCCCAAGCGGCGCGAAGATCGTCCCCAACATCGAAATCTCGGAAACCGACAAGGCCATCGAGATCAGCGCGGAGATGCCGGGTCTCGAGCGCAAAGACGTCGAGATTTCAATCGACGATGACACTCTCACCATTCGCGGCGAGAAGAAGATCGCGGAAAACCAGAAAGACAAGAACGTTCAGCTCAGTGAGCGCAGCTACGGCGTATTCCTGCGCGTGCTGCAACTGCCTCCCGGCATCGATCCGTCGAGCGTTCAAGCCACCATGTCGAACGGCGTCCTGAAGATCGCGATTCCGAAGCCGGCCAAATCCGAGCCGAAGAAAATCGAGGTCAAGGAAGAGGCCAAGCAAGAGAATAAGGCCGCCGCTTGAGTCCCCAAGCGGCCGCGGGACGCGCTGGCCGTCTCTCTTCCCGACGCACCTGGCGCGTCCCGCATATTAATCGAACAAAGTCTGAAACGGCGAAAGCGCTTACACGCATCTTTTAAACAAGGAGCCTGATCATGGCGAAGGCAATTGGCATCGATCTCGGAACCACCAACTCTTGCGTTGCCGTGATGGAAGGAAACAAGGCCAGGGTGATCGAAAATGCCGAGGGTGGCCGCACCACGCCGTCGATGGTCGCCTTCACCAACGATGGCGAGGTTCTGGTTGGCCAGCCGGCCAAGCGCCAGAGCATTACCAATCCGGAAAACACGATCTACGCCATCAAGCGGCTGATCGGCCGACGCTATGACGACCCGATCACCGCAAAAGACAAGGCGATGGTGCCCTACCATATCGTGCCCGGCGATAATGGCGACGCCTGGGTCGAGGTCAGGGGCAAGAAATATTCGCCGAGCCAGGTCAGCGCCTTCATTCTCACCAAGATGAAGGAAACCGCGGAAGCCAATCTCGGCAGCGCGGTCACGCAGGCGGTGATCACCGTGCCGGCCTATTTCAACGATGCCCAGCGCCAGGCCACCAAGGACGCTGGCCGGATTGCCGGTCTTGACGTGATGCGTATCATCAACGAGCCCACCGCGGCAGCACTGGCTTACGGGTTGGACAAGAAGGGAAGCGGCAAGATCGCCGTCTACGATCTCGGTGGCGGCACCTTCGACATTTCGATTCTCGAGGTCGGCGACGGGGTGTTCGAGGTCAAATCGACCAACGGCGATACTTTCCTGGGCGGTGAGGATTTCGACCAGCGGATCATGGACTATCTGGCTGACGAATTCCGCAAGGAGAACGGCATCGACCTGCGCAAGGATCGCCTCGCGCTTCAGCGGCTCAAGGATGCCGCCGAAAAGGCCAAGATCGAACTCTCGAGCGCCACCCAGACCGAGGTCAATCTGCCCTTCATCACGGCGGATCAGAACGGGCCGAAGCATCTTGCCATCAAGCTGTCACGGGCAAAGCTGGAGGCCCTGGTCGACGATCTGATTCAGCGCACCATCGAGCCATGCAAGGCGGCGTTGAAGGACGCCGGTCTGCAAGCTTCCGACATCAACGAGGTCGTGCTGGTCGGCGGCCAAACAAGGATGCCGAAAGTCCAGGAAACCGTGCAGAAACTGTTCGGGCGGGAGCCGCACAAGGGCGTCAATCCGGACGAAGTGGTCGCAATCGGTGCGGCGATCCAGGCCGGCGTGCTGCAGGGCGATGTCAAGGACGTTCTCTTGCTCGACGTGACGCCGCTGTCGCTCGGAATCGAAACGCTTGGCGGCGTCATGACCAAGTTGATCGATCGAAACACCACCATACCGACCAAGCGCAGCCAGGTTTTCTCGACGGCCGAGGACAATCAGACGGCAGTCACCATCCGCGTCTTCCAGGGTGAGCG
>Ga0210393_10004406_pt1 | contig 11136 bp, 9 predicted proteins | sample IncBWC27OmetaG_FD_160068 | JGI IMG/M metagenome (GOLD analysis project Ga0210393, IMG submission 160068) | Forest soil microbial communities from Barre Woods Harvard Forest LTER site, Petersham, Massachusetts, United States - Inc-BW-C-27-O ...
GATACTTGTGATTGGTTTCGGTGGCTTGTTTCGCGGAGATCGGCCACGATGTGATCTCGGTGGACAACGATGCGGCGAAAATCGACGCGTTGCAAAGGGGAGAGACGCCCATCCATGAGCGTCACCTTCCCGAGTTGCTGCAACGCCACCGCAATGTTCGGCTGCAGTTTTCGACGTCGGTTCGGGACGCAGTGGCCGCATCTGAGGCCGTTTTTATCTGTGTAGGCACACCGCAATCGCAAACTGGCGAAGCCGACCTATCCTTTGTGGAGGCAGTCGCCAGCGAAATCGCAGCCGCAATCAGCGACCAGAAAACCATCATCGAAAAGAGTACCGTGCCAGTGCGCACTTGCGAAGGACTGCGAAAGACGCTCCTGTTAAACGGCGCACAGGCCGGCTCGTTCTCGGTGGTCTCGAATCCCGAATTCTTGCGAGAAGGCACGGCGGTCAGCGACTTCCTGTATCCCGACCGCATCGTCGTAGGAGTTGACGATGAAGCCAGCGCCGCGGTGATGCAAGAGATCTATCGGCCTTTGACCAGCGGCTCCTACTATGAAGGGACGCGAGTCGTCCCCCCATCCGCCTGCGGCTTGACCAAGGCTCGCATTATTGTGACGAACGCCAAGAGCGCTGAACTGATCAAACACGCTTCGAACGCTTTCCTCGCCATGAAAGTTTCGTTCATCAACGCCGTAGCGAATATTTCAGAATCGGTAGGTGCCGACATCACCCAGGTCTGCACCGGGATCGGCTCGGATTCGCGAATAGGTCCCAAATTTCTAAACGCCGGCATCGGTTACGGAGGCTCATGCTTTCCGAAAGACGTCCAAGCGTTTCAAGCGGTGGCCGAGCAGTGCGGCTACGATTTTGGTCTCCTCACCGAAGTCATGCGGATTAACATCGGCCAACGGCGGCGCTTCGTAAAGAAAGTGAGAAGCGCGCTTTGGACTCTGCGTGGCAAGCGACTCGCAGTTCTAGGATTGGCGTTCAAGGGCGATACCGATGATATTCGCGAGTCGCCAGCCATCGAAATCATCGAAACGCTCCTGCGCGAAGGTTCCACCGTCCGCGTCTACGACCCCGCAGCCGCGGAAAAGGCGCTTCGAGTCCTGCCGACCACCGGCGTGGTGTTCGCCGCCGATCCCTACGAAGCTGCCGCCGACTCAGATGCGCTCCTCATCTTGACGGAGTGGCCGGAGTTCGCAAACCTCGAGCTGACGAGAATCCGTACACTCCTGAAATATCCGATCGTCATCGACGGGCGAAACCTCTATGAGCCGCAACAAATGACCGAGGCGGGACTCATTTACCACAGCATTGGTCGCGGCGTAGGCATTCCGCAGGATATGTCGTCGGTAGTCCACGGGTCGGATCGCGAAGCGATGCTTCACGACAGCTTCGCCGTCAGCCAAGCCGCAGGCGGCGGACGATAGGCGCGAATCCGACTACTCTGCACCGCACCACGAAATCGTCACAAACTGCAGCTCTTCGAAATGAAACTCGTCATCGTTCACAACAGCTATCAACAGCCAGGCGGCGAAGACGTCGCCTTCGCTGGCGAATGCCGCCTGCTCGAACAACATGGGCACACTGTCGTTCCGTATCGTCGCAGCAACGACGAGATCGAAAGTATGTCGATGGTCCAGCGGCTAGTCATGCCCACGCAGATGATTTCGTCCGATCGCAGCAAACGAGAGATCCGGGACCTCCTCCGCAAAGAGAAGCCTGACCTTGTCCACGTGCATAACACTTTCATGATGGTGTCGCCATCGATTTACCAGACATGCCAGGAGATGGGCGTCCCTGTCTTGCAAACGCTGCACAATTTCCGTTTGCTATGCCCGGCGTGGACCTTGTCTCGCGAGGGCCGCGTCTGTGAAGAGTGCGTAGACCACGGGCTGTGGCGAAGCGTGTGGCACGGGTGTTACCGCGATTCGCGGTTGATGACGGCGGGAGTGGCGCTGATGCTGCAAGTCCATCGCGGTCGAGGAACCTGGACGGAATCGGTCGACGGTTACGTAGCGCTCAGCGAGTTCGCCCGACAGAAATTCGTCGACAATGGTCTCCCCGCATCGAAATTTAACGTCAAGCCCAATTTTGTACAACAGGATCCCGGCGAACGCGACGCGCCCGGCCACTACGCGCTCTTTGCCGGCCGGCTTTCTCCAGAAAAAGGAGTAAGCACGCTTCTCGAGGCCTGGCAAAAATTGAAACACTCCATTCCGCTCGTAATCGTGGGCGATGGACCTCTGCGGCAGTCGCTGGAATCCGAAGCCGCCGCGCGGGGTCTATCTTCCGTCAAATTTCGCGGATGGCTCACGGGCGAGGACACCCGGACGGCCATGAAGCGAGCCGCGTTCCTCGTCATCCCCAGCCTCTGGTACGAAGGTTTTCCCATGATTATCGCGGAATCATTCGCCTGTGGCACGCCGGTGGTTTGTTCCCGGTTGGGCGCCCTGCAAGAAATTGTTGAGGATCAACACACTGGAATTCATTTCTCCCACGGTGACGCCGACGATTTGGCAAGCAAAGTCGAATGGGCTTGCGCCAATCGTTCACAAGTCTGCGCCATGGGCAAGGCTGCGCGTCAGGAATACGAAAATCGATACACGGCGGAAAAAAATTACACCTTGCTGATGCAAATCTACGAACGCACGATGAACGCTCACGCGCGAAATTAGCAGCTTCCATTTTTTGTCGCGGTACCGACCGTCCCACTTCCGACAAACAACGCTGAATAGAAACTCCCAAGGAGGATGCACATAGATGAGCGTGGCTATCATTACCGGGTCAGCAGGGCTTGTCGGCTCCGAGGCCGTATCCTACTTCGCTTCGCTGGGCATGGAGATCGCCGGGATCGATAACGGAATGCGGGCCGAATTCTTCGGCCAGGACGCTTCCACAAAATGGGTTCGCGACAATCTCTGCCGGTCAATTCCGTCTTATCGTCATCACGATCTGGACATTCGAGACGCCGAAGGCATTTCCAAGGTTTTCGCGCACTACGGAAATGAAATCGCGCTGATCATCCACGCGGCAGCGCAACCCTCCCACGATTGGGCCGCGAATGATCCAACCACGGACTTCACCGTCAACGCCAACGGAACGTCCGTGTTGCTGGAAGCCACGCGTCGCTTTGCTTCGCAGGCCGTTTTCATCTTCATGTCCACCAACAAGGTTTACGGGGATACACCAAACTCTCTGCCGCTCGTCGAACTTGAGACTCGATGGGAGCTCGACCGGAACCACGCCTACGCCGAGCGAGGGATCCCAGAAACAATGTCCATCGATGGCACGATGCACAGCTTGTTTGGAGCATCGAAGGTTGCCGCCGACGTTTTAGTTCAAGAATACGGACGCTATTTCGGCATGCGCACCGCCTGTTTCCGTGGCGGCTGCCTAACCGGGCCCAACCACTCCGGAACGCAATTGCATGGCTTCCTCGCGTATCTGATGAAGTGCGCGGCCACCGGCACGCCATACAAAATCTTTGGATACAAAGGCAAGCAGGTCCGCGACAACATTCATAGCTCCGATCTCATCCGCGCCTTCCACGAATTCTTCAAAAATCCGCGCGCCGGCGAGGTCTACAACGTGGGCGGAGGCCGGCACAGCAACTGCTCCATGCGCGAAGCCATGGATCTCTGCGAGGGAATTACCTCAAGGCCGTTCCAATCTCAATACATAGACGAGAACCGCCGCGGCGACCACATCTGGTGGATCAGCGATTGCACCCGCTTCCAGCGTCACTATCCAGACTGGAAGCTGGAATACGACGTGCCGCGCATCCTGCAAGAAATCTTCGAACAAAACAAGGAACGCTGGAGGGGAGCATGCTCAACGCTGGCAAAAGAAATGTCCTCGGCATCCTGATCGACGCGACGGACTACGAGGCCGCCTGCGACGCCATCTTCCGGGCCGCCAAAACCAAACAACATCTCACGGTGACCGCTCTGGCGGTGCATGGGTTGATGACCGGCGCCCTCGATCGCGAACACCAGTTCCGCCTCAACCATTTCGATCTGCTGCTTCCAGACGGGCAACCCATTCGGTGGGTACTCAATTTGCTGCATCATGTCGGCCTGTCCGACCGCGTATATGGCCCGAATCTAACGATGAGGATTTGCGCGGGCGCAGTCGAGAAGGGAATTCCACTGTACTTCTACGGGACCAACCCAGAAACGCTCACGTCCCTGCGACAAGCCCTCGAGAAGAAATTCCCGGGAATCATCATCGCCGGCATGGAGCCATCGCGGTTCCGGCGCCTGACGCCGAAAGAGAAAGCAGAAGTCGCCGAACGCATTCAGTCATCTGGAGCAGGCCTCGTATTTGTGGGACTCGGTTGCCCGCGTCAAGAAACGTTCGCGTATGAATTTCGCGAAATGCTATCGATGCCCATCCTGGCAGTTGGCGCCGCTTTCCCATTCTTAGCCGGCCTGCTGCCCCAAGCTCCCAAGTGGATGCAAGACGCTGGACTGGAATGGCTCTTCCGCCTCGTAGTAGAACCGCGACGCTTGTGGCGCCGCTACTTGTTCCTGAATCCAGCCTACTTGTGTCTGGTGGCCTTGCAAGCTCTGCGACTTTTCCGGTTCCCAACCGATGGCCGAGCCCCGACTGTGGAACTCCTCTATGGATAGAAAGCACAAGAAAGTGTGGAACGCTTCGCCGCTGCGAAAGGGCCATTCCCGATAGCAATGTCTGCTGCGATGCCCAAAAACGCTCTTGCCCGCAACACCGCGTGGATGATTCTCGGCCGTGGTCTGGGCCTGATCATTCAGGCGGTCTACTTTATCGAGATCGCGCGGTCACTCGGTGTCAGCAACTACGGCGCGTTCGTTGGAGTAGTCGCGCTGGTGGGCATCGTGTGGCCGTTCGCGTCGGTCGGCGGCAGCAATCTGCTCATCAAAAATGTATCGCGCGACAAAAGCCTGTTCGCAGTCTATTGGGGTAGGGCGCTCACAACCACCGCGGCGTTCGGCAGTCTGCTGATCGTGTTCGTGCTTCTGCTCTCGTTGTTCGTCCTTCCGCGGCAGATCCCGCTTTTACTTGTGGCCTTGGTCGCGGCGTCTGACATTCTCGCGCTGAATGTAGTCACCATCGCGAGTCAAACCTTCCAGGCATTCGAACGCCTGGACTGGACCGCTGGCCTTGGGGTGCTGATGATCGCCAGTCGCTTGGCAGGGGCCATCATCCTTATCGCGATCTATCCGCATCCCTCGGCGCTGCAATGGGGCTACTCTTATTTTGGCAGCGCTGCGGTTGTCGCAATCTTGTCATCACTGGTGGTCTGCAGAAAGTTGGGATTCCCAGTCCTGAACTGGCGTCGTTCGCCTGCGGAATTGCGTGAAGGCTTTTGGTTTTCCACCAGTCAGAGCGCCCAAACCATTTACAACGACATCGACAAGACGATGCTAGCCCGCCTGGCAACTCTGGATGCCACCGGGATTTACGGCGCCGCTTATCGCCTCATCGACGTGAGCTTCGTCCCGGTCTCCGCGCTTCTTTATTCCGCCTATCCCAATTTTTTTCGCGCCGGTGCTGATGGCATCTCCTCGAGCCTGCGTTACGCGAAGCCGTTGCTGCTTCGTGCTGGCGGATATTCCCTGGTGGTGTGCGCCGCCATCTTGTTGTGCGCCGGATGGGTCCCGTACGTTCTAGGTCCAGATTATGCAAGGATCGTCGAGGCCCTGCGATGGCTGGCGGTACTACCCGTACTGAAAGCCATGCACTACTTCCTCGCGGATACTCTGACCGGCGCGGGCTATCAGGCCGTCCGCACCTGCATTCAGGCAGGCGTCGGTGCGTTTAACATTCTCATCAATCTTTGGTTGATTCCCGCATATTCGTGGCGCGGCGCGGCCTGGGCCAGCATCGCATCGGATGCATTGCTGCTATGTGGAATCGGCAGCGCTGTCTTTCTGTTGTCGCGTCAACGACGCGATGTCTTGGTCGCTGTGGCGGCGAATGCAAATGCCGACTAGCACGTTTCGTCGTTCGATAATCTCCGGTTGCCGCCATGTGCTTCACTGCGAACTAGACTGCACGATGTCGGCTGAATTTCTATTTTCTTGAATTGTAAAGACCCATGCACTCCCGAAGATCACTGGAAAATCTCGCGCTGGTAGTGGTCGGGCTCACACTTACCGGTGCGCTTATGCGCGTGTTATCAGGCGGCGGTGACACTCTGGACGGAGATCCTCGCGCCCAAGCCTTTCTGGCGCTGTGTTACCTGGCGATGTTTGTTATAGCGGTGGCGCACGCCCGATGGACAGTCTGGGTGGTACGTCGCAATCCCGCGATAGTGGCTCTGTTGGCCGTCACTTTCCTGTCGGCTCTTTGGGCCGAAATGCCGGATTTGGTCATACGCCGCGCAATCGCGGTTGCCGGTACCACGTTGTTCGGCCTGGTCGTGGCGATTCGGCTCACGTTTCCCGAACAATTGAAGCTGTTCCGATGGACTACCAGGGCCGCTGCTGCGATGTGCCTGGGCGTCCTGGTTCTTGCCCCGGGCGCAGCATTTTCGTCTGGGCCTGAGGGAGGCGCTTTTCGCGGGATATTCAATCACAAGAATCATTTGGGTGCGGCCATGGCCCTTGGCTTCTTGATCGAGTGGTTTTACCCAGAGACCACTCGGAGAGCAAAGCTCGTCAGAGGCTTTTCTCTAACAGTCTACTTTGCGTTGCTTGTCTTTTCGAATTCCATGACCTCAATCGTCGCCTTCGGAACAACGTTTCTCGCTGTGTACTCGTTTAGATTCCTCTATTCCCGCTTGAAGTTACCTCTGCCCCTGCTGTTCACCATTGTTCTGCTCGGTGCGGGTGTGGCGGTCGGAATCGAAAGCACCGCCGTGCAACTCCTCGGACGCTCGTCGGATCTCACCGGCCGGACCGAACTTTGGAGTTTTACTCTGAGCATGATCGCCAAACACCCGTTGCTAGGGTTCGGCTACTCGGGCTTCTGGATGGGCGCTTCCGAAGACTCACAGTCCGTCCAAAGCTTGCTCGGCTGGACTCCTATCTACTCTCACAACGGTTATCTGGAAATTCTACTTAGCCTTGGTCTTGTTGGATTGCTTTTGGTCCTGGTCATCGTGGGGAGCGGAATCAAGCGTGTTTTGGACCGCGCGCGCGTCAGCGATTCCATACAGGAGATGTGGCCGATCGCTTTCTTTACATTCTTTCTGGTTCACAATCTGGCCGAGTGCACGATCTTGTTGCAGAACTGCCTTGAGTGGTCACTCTGCATTGCAACCGTCGTCGGTTCGGATGCCCTCCTCGTCGAAGCGTTAACAAACGACGCCGACGACACCGAAACGTCACGGATTCCGGCGGCCGAATATGCATGAGCAAACGAGGTCCAGTCGCGTGCGAGTAGCGATCTGCATTGGCACTTTCAAACGACCCGCGCTCCTGCGCAAACTATTGAGCGGTGTTGCGAACCTTGCGTTTCGCAAGGTCCGGGTCCCGGAGATCACCGTCATCGTCGTGGACAATGACAGCTCCAGGACCGCGGAGTACGCGTGCGGAGAGATTCCGCTTCCCTGGTCAAAGAAGTACGTTGTGGAGCCCCGCCGCGGTATCGCGAGGGTGCGAAATATGGCCGTATCGCAGGCCGGCAATGTCCCATTCATCGCTTTTCTCGACGACGACGAGGTTCCCGACCCGTTCTGGCTGGACGAATTGTTGTCGACGCAATTGCAATTCGAAGCCGATGTCGTCGCCGGCCCGGTCCTCACGGATTTCGCCTCCGACGTACCCGCATGGGTCCGTTCCGGTAAATTTTTCGACCGAGCGACTTTCGCTAGCGGCCACTCCATGGACAAATGTTCTACGAACAACGTTCTGATACGTCGCGAGGTCTTCGATGGCGTTCCTTCCTTCAACGAAGATTTTGAATTGACGGGCGCCGACGATACTCACTTTTTCATGCGCGTGAACCGTGCGGGTTACAAAATCGTCTGGGCCAGAGACGCGATTGTGCACGAGGCCATCTCGAAAACGCGCGCCAATTTCTCGTGGCTTCTCCAGCGCGGCTATCGTCTGGGAAATTCCTGGTCGCTTTGCGAACTCTCTCTGGATCGACGCTTCAGTGCGCGGGTAATTCGTGGAGCAAAGGCTTTCGCCTGGATCGCCAAGGGCCTCGCCTTGCTGCCACTCTCGCCCTTTCAGGGCAAAACCGCCATGGTCTGGGCTCTTCGAACAATTTGTTACGGCGCAGGCCAACTCTCCGGCCTCGCTGGCCACAAATATCAAGAATACAGATCGGCAGGAATGGACCCAATCGAAAAGGTTCCACGCCTAAGCGAGCAAACCTGATCCTGGCAAGGCAATGTAGACGCTGGGCTTTAGCCCGGCGCTTCCCGGCAACTACCCAAAACGCCCGTTGCCAAAGATCTCAGCAGAATTCAGGCCAAGTTGGATCGACGCAGTGAGAAAGTAAGATATCCACGATATGACTAAGAGATTTAATCTAATTCCCGCCTTGTTCCTCTCCCTGGGCAGCCTTCTCTTTGCCCTGGGTGACCAGACGCGTCTGGTTCCCTCCACCCGCCCTGTGCCCGCAGACTTTTTTGGCATGCATATCCACCGTCCAGGCCCGGTTCGTTGGCCGCCCGTTCCCGTGGGAACCTGGCGTTTCTGGGACTCCCACGCGGCCTGGCCAGATATGGAGCCAAGACGTGGCCAGTGGGATTTCTCCTACCTAGACAGATATTTATCCATGGCCGAAGAACACCACGCCGAGATCCTATACCCGCTGGGCCTCACTCCACGCTGGGCTTCCGCCCGTCCAGACGAAAAATCCGCCTACCAACCGGGATGGGCCGCCGAACCCGCTGATCTGGAAGACTGGCGAACGTATGTCCGCACCGTCGTCACTCACTGTAAAGGACGCGTTCACACCTACGAAATCTGGAACGAACCCAACTATCGCCCGTTCTGGACCGGCACCACCGACGAAATGCTGCTGCTCACTCGCGAAGCATCCCAGATTATTCGCAGCATCGATCCTCAAGCGACCATCGTCTCCCCCGCTGCCACCACGGCCACCGGCACAAAATGGCTAGCCGAATTTCTCACCAAAGGCGGAGGGAAGTATGTTGACGTGATTGGCTACCATTTCTACGTCAACACTCAAGCCCCCGAGACCATGCTGCCCATCATCCAACAGGTCCATCAGGTCATCGACGAAAACCACGAAACCGCAAAGCCTCTGTGGGACACAGAAACCGGCTGGCTGGTCCCCTCGCGCTTCGATACCGAAGAACTTACCGCCGCGTATCTAGCACGGTCGTATATCTTGGCGTGGTCCGCGGGCGTTCAGCGATTTTATTGGTATGCCTGGGACAACGGACCCCCATTGCAGATGATCGACAAAGATACTCAGGCTCTGAAGCCAGCGGGAAGAGCCTATGGAATCATTCAGACTTGGCTCGTGGGCGCGCGAATGGATGAGTGCAAGCAGGACGCCGATGGCAACTGGATCTGCCAGCTGAATCGCAATGGCGAACTGCAATGGATCGTCTGGAACCCGGCAGGATCGAAAACGTTCACATTGCCGAACCAATGGCGCATCAAGAGTGTCACGCCCTTGCTGAACGATCCGAGCGCATTTTCCGGAAGCTCCCTGGAAATCGGACAAATGCCCGTTTTGCTTCGATCTTCACCCCCCAGGACCTAGCTGTGTGAGCGTCAGGGCACGACTTTAGTCGTGCCCTCAGTGCTTGGCCATCAATCCAGCTTCAGCCGCTGAGGGCCGCTTTTAACTCGATCGCCAACCTATTCAGCGTAGAGCAATGCAACACTTCGTCGTGGAGACCCCTTAATGACGGCAATTTCCCACCGCATCCGGCGCTTGGCCAAAGTTGCTGCGGGCACGGACCTCTTCGTGCCCAAGGAAGTTGACGTCGCCTACACGGTCCTTGGCTCTGAATATGGTTGCTGGCCACTAGTGACCAGCCAAACGTCAGAGCACTCGGTTATCTATTCCTTCGGCGTAGGAGAAGATATCTCCTTCGATCTTCGCGCCATAGATCTTTTTCGTTGCCCGGTCTTCGCATTTGACCCGACTCCAAAAGCCGTGCAGTGGATTCGCCAGCAGCACACCCCACCTCAATTTCACTTTCTGGAGCTCGGGATTGGCTCGGCCGTCGGCGAAATGTCGTTTCATTCCCCCAAGACGGAGTCGCATGTCTCCTACACCGTATCGGATCGCAAAACCGCTACGATGAATTCCGTCGTCGCACCGGTCGCCAATCTCCGCACCATCATGCAGCGCCTCAATCATCAGCGAATCGATGTGCTGAAGATGGACGTCGAAGGCGCCGAATACGCGGTAATCGACACTTTGTCCGAACAGGGCTTTCTCCCGGAGCAGTTAATGATCGAGTTCCACCACGGCATGTACGGCTATCGGCCTGCCGACACAAAAAAAGCATTGGCCACGCTGTGCAAACTCGGCTATCGCCGCTACTACGTTTCTGAGACCGGAAGGGAACTCGGCTTTCTATTCTGCTGACGTGCGAGGCAACCTATCTTTTCGTTGTTCCCATCACTACACCACTAAGGGGCGAAAATGAGTCTCAGCAAGAACAAAACAATCGTAGTGACCGGCGCCGGTGGCTTCATCGGAGGTAATCTGGTGGCCGAATTGCTCCATCAAGGTCACACCGCAGTCCGCGCCGTCGACGTAAAGCCTCTCCCCGATTGGTATCGCCGTAGCGACCATGCCGAAAATCTCCGTCTCGACCTGAACCTCAAGGAAAACTGTGAAACCGCTGCAAGAGGCGCCCACGAGATCTACAACCTCGCCGCCAACATGGGCGGGATGGGTTTCATCGAGCACAACAAAGCGTTGTGCATGCTCTCGGTTCTGATCAACACCCACATGCTCCAGGCGGCCGTAAAGCACGGCGTAAAAAGGTTCTTCTATTCCTCGTCGGCCTGCGTTTACAACGGCGACAAGCAAACCAGTTTCGAAGCGCCATCACTCAAAGAAGAAGACGCCTACCCCGCCCTCGCCGAAGACGGCTACGGCTGGGAAAAACTCTTCTCCGAACGAATGTGCCGGCACTTCCGCGAAGACTTCGGCTTGGAATCCCGGGTAGCCCGCTTCCACAACGTGTACGGTCCCTGGGGC
>Ga0210393_10004408_pt1 | contig 11135 bp, 9 predicted proteins | sample IncBWC27OmetaG_FD_160068 | JGI IMG/M metagenome (GOLD analysis project Ga0210393, IMG submission 160068) | Forest soil microbial communities from Barre Woods Harvard Forest LTER site, Petersham, Massachusetts, United States - Inc-BW-C-27-O ...
CCGGACCAATTCGGTTCGAAGGTAAGCTTGTTCAGCAGTGGCCATTGGATTTCCAGGTGAAGTTTGCTGTCTTGCCGCCGAAGTATCCATCCGATTTCCTTCTTCAAACCCGAATTTAAAGCCGAAGTCAAAGCCGAAGTTTGCGACCCACCGCCGTGCCCTGCGCACGCTCACCGACAGCAGGCTGCGTACGGCGCGGCTCCAACAGGGGAAGGCGTGCCGCACCGCTCGCTAGTGCCATTCGATGCTGGAGGCGGGTGACGCGATTCAGGAATCGCTGCTTCAGGCGAGCCAGGCGTGCCGCCACATAGGGGTCCCGCGAACTGCTCTGAAGGCGTTCTACCCTGGCCAACGCCAAACGTGAGAACTCCGCGGCGCGATGCAAATCTTTCATCCGACGTTCGTAATGGACAGCGAGTTGCTCGCAGGCATGAATGGTGTCGAGAGCGTTGCCGATCGTATCGGCCGCGAGTTCGTGCCACAGTGCTGCTGCGGCAGCGTGGTCGCCCCTGCGCTTGGCGAGGAGCGCCAACTCGCGGCGCGCCTGCGGGCGAAATTCGGTGGGGAGTCCAAGATCGAGCGCGTGGGAGCAGGCTGCGTGGGCGCGATCGGAATCGCCGCGCCGCTGCAGAAAGCGTGAGAGGCCGAATAAATCGAGGCTATCGACGCCGTCGTCGGCGCGATTCGCCGCGGTGAGCAGCGCGTCGATACGGCCCATAATTGCGGCCAACCCCCGCAAGTCCATCTGATTGTGGCGCACGACCGCGGCCAACGGCGCGGCGGGTCCTCCGCGAAGGTAGTCGAAATAGTGCTGCGGAATCAGTGAAGAAAGCACATCCTCTTCGCGGTGCCACCCGAGTCTCGAAGCGTCCAGGACGTCGCGCTCCAGGTCCACAAGTCGCACCGAGCCGAGGCGCAACTTCCAGAGCGCGCGAGCCGGATGCAATAAATCCAGGTGAGCGGCGAGACGCGGTGTAGCGATCGTGCGCGTCATGGTGAAGCGATTTTCGAGCAGCGGCCAATCGAACGATTTTCCGTTGAAAGTGACGAGCACTGGGCGTTCCAAGAGGCGCGTGGAAAGCTCGTGGAGGATGGAATGCTCCTCATGGAAGTCGCGCATGAAAAATTGCTCGACTTGCAAGCCGGCGGAATCCCACCACGCGAGGCCGATCAGGAATGCATAGGTCCCGGTGCCGCCATTAAGGCCGGTCGTTTCGGTATCGAGGAAAAGCCATTTGGCTGGGTCGGCGAGCGCGGCTTGCGTACGTTTGGAATGCTCGACATCGCGCGTGCGGCAGAGCAGTTCCAGAGTCGCCGCGGAAGGCTCGGCAAATTCCGGCGTAGAGAACCAGTTGCTTACCGAGACATGTTCGCCGTAGTGGTTCGAGGCGATCGCGGCTCCCAGCAGGCGAGAGAGCGCGTCTTCCTCCTCCGGTGCGCGTCGCGTGGCTGGACGCGCCGCCATCCCGCGAGAAGGTTTCAGCGCCGCGAGCCGGGAAAATTTGTCGGCAAGTCCAGGCATCTATGCACACAACCGATCGAGAATGGCCAGCGCCGCCTCTTTCGCGCGCGGCGCCAGATCGCCAGCCGGTCCGACACACGACGGGCAACCCTGCTCGCAAGCGCATTCCAGAATCAGTTCGCGAGTTTTCGCAACGAGCAATTCGTGCGCGCGAAACAGCGGCTCGGAAAACCCAATCCCACCCGGATACGCGTCGAACAGGTATAAGTTCGGCTCGAAAAATTCCTTGGCATTCGCGGCAACCGCTTCTTCCATGTGCACGGAAACCATGGCGTCGCTGTCGTCCCCGGGTGTCGGCGGACGTTCGCCGACGGCGGTACCCAGATCGCGGCGATCGCACATCAGCAGTAGCGTGGCCACCGATTCGAGCGCGTGCAGCAGGCCAAACATGCCGCTTTGCCGCTCGCTGATCGTGAAGGGCAGCGATTCCAGAAGCGGCCGCTCCAACGTGATCCAATACGACGTCGTGTGCATTTCATTTTCGGGAAGCTCCAGCTTGCCCGAGCCGATATTTTCGTTGGTGAAGAATTTGATTTTCTTGAAGCCGACTACCTGCGAACGCACCAGCACATGGCCGTGGGAGCGTGCCGCGGGAACCTCCGGATTTGCTTCCTTCGCACGGGCCTCTTCGGCGATTTCCAACACGCGCACCTGCGTATAGCGAATCGCGTCGGTGTAGTAATCGACGTCTACTTGTTTCACGTACGCCTTGCGTTCCTTAAAGTCGAGATGCTCGACATGATATTGCCGCGCGCCATGCAGGTAGATGGCTTTTTCGTGCACGGTGGTAAGCGCGCTGGAAAAATCGACTTCGCCGATCACTTCCGGCTGGCCGGTGATGTCAATGATGATGAAATTGTCGCTGGTCACCGAGCGCAAGCTCACGGTGTCTGCGGGATACGCTTCCTGTGTCCAGTGATAGTGCTCCCCGGCATGATGCAGAAAGCCCGCTTCCGCGAGGCGCGCGCACAGGTCGGGCACATCGACCTCGCCGAATTTGTCGTCCGGTGCGATCGGCAGCTCGAACGCCGCGCATTTCAGGTGATTGATAAGGATTTCCAGATTGTCGGGCTGAATGAACGCGTGCTCCGGCGTATTGCCGAAAAAATAGTCCGGATGGCGCACGATGAATTGATCGAGCGGCGCGGAGGAGGCCACCAGCACCGCGCACGAGCTTCCACTGCGGCGGCCAGCGCGGCCAGCGCGCTGCCACGTTCCAGCAATTGTGCCGGGATAGCCGGCCATAACGACAGAGTCCAGCGATCCAATATCGATGCCCAATTCCAGCGCGCTCGTGGATACCACGCCACGGATGCGCCCGTCGCGCAGGCCGCGTTCAATCTCGCGCCGTTCGCCCGGAAGATATCCGCCGCGATAGCCGCGAATCGTTTCCGGCTTCCCGGGCAGTTGGGGATTGGCTTTCTGCAGGTAAGTCAGCAGCAGTTCGGTGTGCAGCCGCGAATTGGCGAAGACCATCGTCTGCAAATTGTGCTTCAGGAATTCCTGGGCTACGCGGGAGGACTCGTTCAGGTAGCTGCGACGGATGCCCAGTGCGCGATTTACTACGGGAGGATTGTAGAAGACGAAGGTTTTCTCCGCGGAAGGCGCACCGTTGGCGGCGAGAACTTCTACTTCTCCCTCGATCAGGCGGGAGGCCAGATCGCCTGGATTCGCGATCGTCGCCGAGCAGGAAACAAATTGTGGCTCGCGGCCGTAAAAGCGCGCGATGCGGCGAAGGCGCCGCAACACATTGCACAAATGGCTGCCGAATACGCCGCGGTACGTGTGCAGTTCATCGATGACGATATAGCGCAAATTCTCGAACAGCCGCGTCCAGCGGGCGTGATGCGGCAGGATGCCGGTGTGCAGCATGTCGGGATTCGTCAGCACCAGGTGGCCCTTTTCGCGGATCGCTTTGCGCGCGTCGCTGGGTGTGTCGCCGTCGTACGTGAACACGCCGAAGCGATTGTCCAGCCGCTGGTTGACGTCGTGGAGTTCGGCGAGTTGATCTTGCGCCAGCGCCTTGGTGGGAAAAAGATAGAGGGCCCGCGTGTCGCTATTGTCCAGAATCTCATTCAGGATCGGCAGGTTGTAGCAGAGTGTCTTACCCGACGCGGTAGGCGTGACGATAACCACATTCTTGCCCGCATGCACCGCTTCCGCGGCATCAGCTTGGTGCGTGTAAGGCTGGCGAACGCCCTTGGCCGCATACGCTGCGACCAGATCGGTGTGCAACCAACCCGGAAAGTCGGCCCATTGCGCTTCCCGCGGGGGGAAGCGGCGCACCGCCGTAATGATCTCGCCAGTCGGATCGCGCTCCAGGAAGGCATTCACCACGCCGAACGTACGCGCGACGGAAGTCGTCGGGTCGAGCGCTCTGGAGACTGCGATGGAATGAGGCATGCTCCTCCGTGATTCGCTTTTTGTTCGCTAACCTAGCATGCGGTGAGACTCGGCGCAAGCCGGAAGTGCGCCCCGCGAAAAGAAAGCGAACAAACGGTAACGCTGGGTACTGCCTATAGAACTCCGGGACCCTGGGAATTGCTCGCGGGTAGAGGCGACCGTAGATTTCGGAAAAAGACTTGGTGGGTTAGTGCCGCAGCTGCAAAATCATCGCCGCGCCCACAAAGAACAACACCGCCGACAGGCCGAACGCAGCCTGCACCGAGAACGCGCTCCACAAAAAGCCCACCATGAGGCTGGATACAAAATCGCCCCCGGCATTAACGGCGGCGAGCGTCCCAAATGCCATCCCGTGCTGATCCTTGGGCACTAATTCCGCTGCGAGCGAGTCTTCCAGCGCTTCTTCCGTGCCGATATAGAGGCCCGCCAGTACTGAAATGACGGCGAGCAGCGCGAGCGACTGCGTGCCAGTGCAGAGCAAAAGAGCGGTCACCACGGCCAGTCCGTAGCCCGCGGCAAGCACCGCTTTCCGCGGCCGGATATGGTCGCTCAGCCACCCGCTGAAATACGCCGAACCCGCATAAAACACGTTGTGCAGCGTGTACAGCGCCACGGCGATGCTGGCCGCACGCGCGACCCCATGGACAGGTGCAAGCGCCCGTGACGCGTACAAAATCAGCATCGTATGCGAAAAATCGCCTGCGCCAAATATGCCTACCCCGACCAGGAATCGTCGAAAAGGAGCCGGCAGCAACCGCAATCCCGCCGCAAAAGATCGCTGCGGGCGCACCTCTACCGGACGCTCGCGCACCAACAGCCAAAACGCCGCGACCGCAACCAGCCCGGGCAGCAGCGTCCACAAGAAAACTTTGCGGTAAGAGTGATTCGTTTGCTCAAGCAGCCATAAAGCCGTCAACGGCCCCGCAATCGCGCCCACCGTGTCCATCAGGCGTTCGAACCCAAACGCGCGGCCGTACGCCCCAGGTGGAACGTCCGCAGCCAGCAAAGCCTTTTTCGCGGGCGATCGCACGCCGCGCCCGAGCCACGCCAGCACCCGCCCAAAGAGCACGTGATACGCCTGCGTCGCGAACGCGAACGATGCCGTCGCCAGTGCCGTAATCGCGTAGCCGAACACCGCGAGTGGCTTCCGGCGCTTGAGCCGGTCCGTGTAGTGGCCCGCGCCAAGCTTGGTGAAGCTCGAGAGGCCGTCGGCGATGCCCTCGATCGCTCCCAGCCAGGCAGGTCCCGCGCCAATCGCCGCAAGAAATGCGGGCAGAACCGCAGTCGCGGTTTCATGGCTCCAGTCGCTAAACAGGCTGGTCAACCCAACACCCAGCACTGTTCGATTGAGCCAGCGATTTTCTTCCGTAGTTTTCATGATCCCGCCGGCCTTCAGCGTGGCAGTTTACTGCACTTCGAACAGAATGACGGCCTGGGGAAGGGCCAACACTCGAATCTTCATGCTCAGCATGTATACGCGAGACGAATCAATCGAGGTTATTTCTTCGCGGCGCGGTACAGAATTACGCGCACCTTCTCCAGCGTGATCAGCCCGCCCTCCACCATTTCATCGAGCCGCGGCAAAATCTGCTCGATACGTTCGGTAAACTCAACCGCCTCCAGAATGATCGGCAAGTCCTGCGACAACCTAAGAATCTTGTCGGTGTGATAGATGCTCGAACCGCCATAGCCCGCTACGCCGCGCAACACAGTTACTCCCGAGAATCCGTCCTTGCGCAGCATTTGGACAATCGCCTCGTACAGCGGCTTGCCGTGCCATTTGTCGGACTCCCCGATGTGAATGCGCATCAGTGTCCGCTCGCCCTCAAATTTTTCGTGCGTCATACACGGCTCCTAGAAGCGGTTCGCCAGGCGAATGCCGGCAATCGAAAGAAGCAGACCAACCACTACACTGGCGGCGACATACGTTGTCGCGGGTAGCCATTCGCCGTCTTCCAGCATCTTCGCCGTTTCCCATCCGAAACTGGAAAATGTGGTGTACCCGCCGAAAAATCCCACGGTGATGGCCATACGCCAGTCCGGCGAGATCACCATGCGATTCAGCGTGAACTGGCCGATCAGGCCAAGCAGGAAGCACCCGGTCAAGTTGATCAGCAAGGTGCCGTAGGGAAATGTGCCGCCCGCTCGCACCTGCACGAGGCCCTGCAAGCCATAGCGTGCCAGCGTGCCGACCGCTCCGAAGACCGCAATCAATGTCAAACGCAAATCCGCTCCGATCCCTCGCCCGTCAGGGCGCCAATGAAGTCCGCAAGCGAGCGCTGCATGTTGCCGCAGGCCCGCGAAACAAAAAGACTCCTGGCGCCGCGCGGCAGCCAGGAGTCATCAGTTCCGGCAACCTCTGTCCGGGACGGTTATGGCGAACCCCATCGCCTTGAAAGCCGTATTTCGCCGCATAGTGTAGCCGCGTTGCTTCCGCTCCACAATAGCGGCCGGAAGGCGCGAAGAGTCGTGCTCTATTATTGTCGTGGTTCGATTGTCGTCGCGGCTCGCTTGTTGTCGTGGTTCGCTTGTTGTAGCCGCGGTCTCCGAGACCGCGGGGTTTAGATAACGATGGCGCCCATTCGTGTGCCACGAGCAGGCGCAAAGCGATCGTCTCGTGTTTCGCTCATCGAATCCGAGTGGCTTTTCATCTAAACTTGGGAAGCCGTGGTGCCCCCTACCGGAGGACTCCGCAGGCAGGCACCACGGGCCACGCTACCGTTAGAAGTGAAAGCGGTAGCGAACTTGAACGAAGATCTCCCGCGGATTCAGATAATGCGTTCCGCCGAAGGTGAAGCTGTTATCCAGCAGCACGCGGCGATTCGCGACGTTGATCCCATTTACGCTCACCGAGAATTTCTCGCCGAACGCCTTGCTCAGCGTCATATCAAACGTCGTGTGCGGTTGCAGATGGTCGTTCGGGTCCGGAGGGGAATTGCCGTTCGTGAACCCCGAAGCGTAATAGACGTCGGTCGAAATGAAAGATTGCCATGGCAGCGTATATTGCCCGCCGATGTGCAGAGTGTTTCGCTGGTCGTGATCGAGCAGCCCAAAGCCATCACCGAAAGAGAAATCTGTCAAACCTCCGTTGATGTTTCCAAAGCCCAGCGCCAGCTGGTTGGAATAGGTCAAGTAAAGTTGTGCCCGATTGTGAATACGCGGCGACCGCAGCGTTAACTCCCAGCCATTGATGCGCGCGCCCTGAATCGTAATCGGGAAAAAGATGTCGGAGTTGTTGAAGTTGTTGTGGTCGAAGAAGTTTTGGGCGCGAGTCAGAAAATTATCGGCATCCAGCGTCCAACCCCGAAAGGGAATCGTCACGCCAAACTGGTGCTCTTCATCCCGCTCGCCATGCAGAGGCACGAAACCCAGATTTTGGCTGGTCGCGAATTGAATCAGCGGTCCGGACACCGTTTCCAAAGGTGGCGCCTGATAAAAGTGTCCGTAGAATCCGCGGAAGACCCAATTCAGCTTGGGAATGCGCAGGGAAGCGCCAAATCGCGGACTCGTCGCATTTTCCACCACCACCCCGGAAAAATGTGTCTGGCGAACTCCGGCATTCAGCGTGAGCCATGAAGTGGCCCGAAACTGGTCCTCGACGTACACCGCTTCCAGGCTGCCATCGGGATTTTCCGAGACGGGTGGCGAGAGATTGGGCTGGCTATGGTCGTTAAAAATCAACCCGAACTGCTGCTCGTCTTGTTGAGCGAAACCATAAAAGCCCGCTCGCAGGTTGTTTCGTTCCTTCACCCACGCGAGCGTCGCTTGCCCTCCTTCGTACTTCGAGGAGCGGTCTTGCGTCGCTGAACTCGGGAGATCAAGCGGACTGCTTTCATAGTTCGCGCTGTTGTAATGAAAAAACGGCGACACCGTTAGCAGCAGCCCGGGATTGAACGTATGCACCCACGAAAACGTGGCAAACGAATCGTTTTCGCGGTTGGCATCGTGCAGGTACTGGCCTTGCGTATTGGGGTCGTTCGGATCGAACGGAACCTGGTAAAAATCGCGGCGCGCCTGAGCGACAAAGCGCAACTGATCCGACGAATCCAGATTGTAAATCAGCGACGTGAACCCGCCAAATCCGTTCGCGGCATCGTGAATCACCGCGGAGGTCGGCGTTTGCAGTCCCAGATTCGTCCGATTTCCATTCACACTGGCGTAATAGGCAAAGCGGTTGGTGTGCCCGCCGAAATTGAGCTGGTCATCGCTCTGATAAAAATTGCCCGCACTCAAAATCAGCTCGGCTTCATTGTTGCGCTCAAAGCCGGTGCGCGGAGCCACGTTGAAAATTCCATACGTCCGGTCGCCGTAATCCGCGGCGTAACTGCCGCGTTGCATTTCCACGGCATCGATATCCTTCGGATCGATTTGCGGGCCAAGATTACTGGCGATATTGGTATTCGGAATCGGCACGCCGTCAATCAGCCAGCTGACTTGATGGCCGCCCCGGATATGCAGCTGATCGTGCGTGAAGTAGGCTCCCGGCGTGTAGTCCGTGATCATCGCCAGGCTGTTTGTGCGCGAAGCTCCAGGCGTCTGGCTGATCTGTTCGCGATCGACCAGCGTGGTGGGCGTCACCGATTCGCCCTGCGCGGGAGCGGAGTCCGAAACGGTAACCGACTGGATCTGCGCCTCAATGCGCAACTCAAAATGCAAAATCGGAGCCGTCCCGGACAGCACGCTCACGTTTTGCTGCCCGGTCGCGAAGCCGGCCTGCGAGACGGTCACAATGTAAGTGCCTAGCGGCACCGCGTCGAAGTGGAACTGCCCCTCAGCATCGGTCTGGAACGTTTGCGTAAATGCAGATTGTTTCGCTTGCAGGGTAACCGTTGCATCGGAGAGCGGACGATGCTGTGGGTCGTGCACGATCCCGCGCACGGTCCCGAACACAGTTCCCAGAACCATACTTCCTAACAAAAATAGAGCGGCGAACAACGGTATTGCGCGTCGCATGAAATCTTTTCCTCCTCTGGTGGGCGAGCACGCGCGACGTCAAGTCGCGGCCGGTGTGAATCGGACAATCGAGGGAAATGGGCGGTCCTTAGAGGGCCGCGTTGTCCGTTCGAGGAGGAGGCGAGAGAGGTTCGATCGTGCGAGGAATTTCGATGGAATGCACGCGCTCGACGGCGCGAGTAACGATGATCGCGGAGGCGGCGGTCGTCGGGGGCGGCAGCACAAACGCCGCCGAGACAACCACCGGCTTGTCCGGATCCTGACAGCAGGACATCGAGCAGTTCATCATCCCGCTGATATTGTGGCCATCATGCCCGCAGTCTTCAGCAGCTGGGGAACTGGCTGGAGCTTTCTTGTGATGGTGCTGTGGAATATTGCAAAAGCCGTTGGTGCAGCACGCCATGGCGTGACTCGACCAGGCGGCAGCCGCGAACGGCACATAAAGAGAGACGACCGCCAGCAGGCACACAAGCGCGGCGAGAACTCGGCGTCGATTTGGGGTGCAGCGGTTCACAGGCTCCATTCCACGTACGTAGGAATCATAAGCCCAATCGACTTCCAGGCACGCGAAAATTGTCGTGCGATTGTAACTTTACAGCGAATTGTCACGGCCAATTGTCGCGCAAAATACATAGAAGTTATCCGATAGATGCATCTCAGGGGGTCGGAGCTTTAGCTCCGACATCTAAGGACATGCAAAATCGGGCTTTAGCCCCTGAGGAAATTCTTCTCTTCGTATCTCGGCCACTTATGAGATGGCTAATGACCTCTAGCCTCCCATCAGGAGTGAGTAGGGCAGGCACCAATTGTCGCTGATTTGTAAGTTGGCGTGTAAGGCCCCCAAAGGCGCGCAAGTGCCACCCCCATCTTGACTTGCGGCTGGGCGCATCGCAGACTTTCCCTATGGCCCACACGTATATGCTCTTCGATTTTGGCGCAGACGAAGAAAAAGCCCAGCAAGCACGCCACAAACTTGAGGGATGGAAACAGGCATTTCGCCTCGACAAAAAGCTCCAGGTGAAGTTCGATCGCGGCGAAGGCGACAACCTAGCCCCTGAACCCGCCGAATCCGCCGAGGCGCCGAAAAAAGCCGCCAAAACCAAGTCCAAATCCAAATCAAAGGCCCACGAGACTTCCGACGCCGAGGCCCAAAACGATGGCTCCGTAAAGCTCTTGGTCCGCCTCTATTTCTCTGCCCACGAAAAGCTTTCCGAACAGCAATGGCTCGACCGCATCCCAGCCGACGATCTCTTCAAAGGCGCAGACCCCAAAGTCGTCCGCGAGGGCGAACCGGAATTCGCGGAAGTTCTAAAACAGTTCGATTCCTTGGAATAAGTTGACAGCCTGGCAACCTATTTACCGCCCGCTCCGGTCAGATGTGACCCGCAGGCAACGGCCGTCGGTGGCGATTCGCACAATGGAAATCGTTCCGGTATAATTAGGTTTCCGAGGCCTATCGAGGCCACTTCAGGACGAGGGCAACTGAATGGCGGTGCAAACTCGCGTCAAAGTGGCAAAGCTGGACACAGTTAAATTTCGCGGCCTCGACCGCGATACCCTCGTTCGCCTTTACCGCACCATGTTTCTTTCCCGCCGCCTGGATGACCGCGAAATCCAGCTCAAGCGTCAAAACAAGATCTACTTCCAAATCTCCAGCGCCGGCCATGAAGCCGTAACGGCCGCGATGGGGTTGCTTCTTCGTCCCGGCGTGGACTGGGTTTACCCCTATTACCGCGATCGCGCCCTGTGCCTGATGCTGGGCGTCACCCCGCTCGAAATGCTGCTGCAGGCGGTCGGCGCGAAAGATGACCCAGCTTCCGGCGGCCGCCAGATGCCTTCGCACTGGGGCCACGCGAAATGGAACATCGTCAGCCGCTCGTCATGCACCGGAACGCAATTCGTGCAGTCGGTCGGCTCAGCGGAAGCGACTTTGTACTACAAGGATCGCCAAAAGGCGCTCGCCCAGGCCAAGAAAGCGCCTCTGGGCAAGCACGTTCACCACGATAACGACGAGATCGTTTACGTCTCGGCCGGTGATGGCGCTACCAGCGAAGGTGAGTTTTGGGAATCGCTCAACGTCGCCTGCTCGAAAAAACTTCCCTTACTCTACGTCATCGAAGACAACGGCTACGCCATCTCCGTTCCGATCGAAGTGCAAACCGCCGGCGCCAGCATTTCGCGACTGACACGCAGTTTCCCTGGCTTGCATGTCGCCGAGTGTGACGGCACCGATCCCCTCGAAAGCTACGCTGTCGGC
>Ga0210393_10004412_pt1 | contig 11127 bp, 7 predicted proteins | sample IncBWC27OmetaG_FD_160068 | JGI IMG/M metagenome (GOLD analysis project Ga0210393, IMG submission 160068) | Forest soil microbial communities from Barre Woods Harvard Forest LTER site, Petersham, Massachusetts, United States - Inc-BW-C-27-O ...
TATAGTATATAGGATGCCAGTCTACAGTATATAAGCATTGCTAGAATCTACTGTAAGGTAGAGGAACTAGCAGAAACACATTAGAAGCATATAGAATGAGCTAGGAGGTAAGAGAACATTCAGGAGCCTACTATGAAAAGTCCTAAAAGGGGACAGAAGTGAAAGGGAACTCATAGAAGGAATCAGAAGTGTGCAGAAGTATCTAGTTACTATGGCTAGATATAAGGTTACTGATCAAGAAAGAGATGCTGGCAGTCTGGTGATAAAAATGTAAGTCTGAATACCCAGTCATGGCAACCAGATTGTGACATATATTGGATGTAATGATATAAGTAATACCTAAGAGTGAGAGGAAGATTATCAGAGGGAGACAGGAGCAACAAGGAAAGGCAAACTTACAAAAATACTGAGCATCCCACTAATCTAGCCCATCAGGGGCCCACATCAGGAAAACCTGAAAATACTTTTTTAACTTTTTTAACTTATTACAAGTGCAAAAAGTATAGTTTCAAAAAAGTAGAGGCTACTTAAGAAAAGATAAGTATGCTACTTAATGATACTTTTTTTTACTTGTAGTAGCAAATCATACTTTTTTCATACTTTTTTCCTACTTATTATAGCTTTTTAGTTCTTGTTGAAGTAGTTTTACTTATAATTTACTTGTGATAGTGCATGTTCAAGAACTACTTTTTGCACTAGTTCAAAAAGTAGTTTGACAAGTAAAAGACTTGTCTTTTTCATACTTTTTTAACTTTTTTACAAAAAAGTGTAAAAAAGTGTAAAAAAGTATTTTTAAGTTTTTCTGATACATAGTAGAGTCATTGGATTCCATCCAGCATGCTGCACCAATAAGCCTGTGGCCTGGGAGATGCTATGCCTGTTGGGGTTCCGAATTGTGCCTGTCCAAGTTCTGAATTGGTTTGATTCAATCTTATTCAAAAATGTATTTATTTGTTTTATTTCATTTGATCTTATTCTAAACATTTCAATCTGAATTTATGTTGGAGCATGATTATGGGTCATGACACTTGGGTCAGTAAGCACATCACTATCTAGGTAGTCATATCCATGTTTGTACTTTCTGTTTCCCTCAGTTTGTCTGTTATTATAGCACTGAGGGGTAAGTCGCATATGAGCTATCTTACACATCTTATGACTAACATTACCTAGTCTCTGTCTAGATACATACACACTAATATCAGTTTGTCTGTTACCATAGTGCTAAGGGTCTCTGTCTAGGAAATTACAATATATCTCCTTATATGCATTTTTCACTAGGTCTCAGCCATGAAGTTCAGCTCACTACTACAGTGTAAGGCAGCATTTTCTGACCTCTCAACTTGCCGAAATTTATTTTGGCTACTCCTCCCTCAAAACTCATCCAATCATCAAGAAATAAAGCGCATTATTATTGCATTTAGTAGTAGAACAAAATGTACACATTAGTTTTCCAAAAATAAATTAGTGCCCGACTTTTTGACCCAAAATTGAAACAAAATTTGAAATATCCATTTTCTCACGCTAAAAACCACTGTGCGACTATGACAACATGATCTATAAGTATTTAAGATCATTCTGGGTCATCTTTGGCAACAAGAGAAGCAGTTATATCACTTGGGAGGCTAAGCCTCCAATATAACATGTATTTCTTATTTTGGAAGGTAGCTTGACATGTGTTGAGCCCTTTTTGGAAATCATGTTATCTAACTGAATGCATGTGTGCAACAACTCCCTTAGCAGTTCCAATACAATAAAATCAATCATTTAATCTCAATTTCGCTTATTCTAAATGGGCGCTTAAGTGAAAAACTACCCCAGAATTTGAAACAAGTGCCCAAAAAACCGAAAATTGCAGAATTGGCATTTTCCCCACTTTCTCGCTTAGATTTCAGTGGCTCAGCTGGGCACTCAATAGTTGACCCCCCACGCACATGATGTAAAGTACTGCTTTACACTATAGTTATGGTCATAGAAGGATTTCTTCCACAATGGTATTTTCAGCAGCTTAACATATGCTTGTACCCAATTTTCCCACTGAAAGACTTAACCATCCTGCTATAGTGATCATAACTTGTCCCCTGCTTGTTACATGGTGACAATTGCCAAACTCCCCCATCAAAATCCTACTGGAAAGTTTTGACTTCAATCAACAGAAATTTGAGTTCAAGTGCCAATGCAACTATGATAGGGATTGGAACAACAAAAATGGGTGGTTTAAGCTTGCCCATGTATGCCATAAGTGGTGATCTGTCATCCTAACATTCTCCCCCCAATTGCAGTTGTGGCTTTTCTTTGAAGCATAAACACCCATAAGAGCAGCCATGCTAACAGCTCTCTTATCTCTGCCAATCGTAGTTGACTATTGTGGTCAACTGTTCTGGAATGTCACTCTGCAAAATTGCTTGACTTCCACACTCATATATCCCTATCATGTATATAAGATTGCCTTATTGGTAACATACAAACAGCAATATGATTCACAAAGCATGGACTTCACTTTCTCCATATTAGAGAGCCTTGAACTTCATGGTATAAGTGTGCCCAGATTGGGACAACAATGGTGGCAAGGACTTTCTAGTCTGTTTGAGAAGGTTATGCTCACCACATGACAAACTCTGACCTGCCAACATGCTTCAATGGAGTGCCGCATGAAAGAACCATTGTCACTGCATCAATTTATTATATAACACATTCATGTGGGTTGTCACTGCTCAGCACTCAGCACAAGTGAGCATTAGAGATAGAGTCCATAACAAGGTGAATTATCTACGATAGGCACACTCAGAACATCTCATCCCTCTCATCACTTTCATCTGTAAATTCAGCACACATGTTACATTCTAGAAGATTGTGAGCACCAAATACAACAAATTTCAAAGGCAGCATATACCTTTATCTTCCTTACTAAGCCTAGAGGGTAGTTCTGTAAGGCCTGTGGGAATATTGTAAATAAGGAAGAACAGGAATGAATTTTGCCCACCTGGGTCTCCATTTGCTCCAAATTCAAAGGGCTAAAGGTGGTTTAGAGGGAGTTGATTGTAGTTGTAGTCCTTAGGCTGCCAGTGAGATTCTGAATTATTATTGGGAAAAACTTCTTTATTTGTTGACATCAAAGTGTCTTAATCCACTACACCTTGTAGTTGATTGTGAACCTGCCAGAATGAATTGAATTTGACTACTAGATGTCCAAGCCAAGCATAAGTAGTTGAAATATGCTCCTCGCAGGCTGCAGGAACAAGTTTGAACACAGGGTCACTAATTGGTGCCCACTGCCATGCAGCATCCTTAATCAGTGCATCTGGAACAATAATCTATAACATAGATAAGAATGAAACCTCTAGATTATATATAATGTATACTTACCTTAAAGTTATGAGCATTGGCAATTTTTGGGTTTTTGAAAAGTGCATCTGGAACTTCATTAGGTAACACCTTATGACAGTCTAAAGTTCTGCAGGTTGTGTTATAGCTGTAAATATATGTGTCAGCTTCTTGTTGGAGCCAAAGGATGGCCAGCTATCAAAATACAAATCTATTTTAGTGCATTTAAGTTGTTTCAATACTGAACATGCATCAATATGTACTCATCTATCACCAATGTTAATAATGTTATACCACCCCATCTCTACACCTTTCTCTAGAAGTTCTTTAAAGCTAGGGGTCTAAATTTGATAAAAGTGCACCCACATTTGTTCTAGTTTGATGTTTGAGTATCTGGCCTTCCACTAGTGTTAGATTGTGCCAGCAAGTGAAGGATCAAGAGTGTAACACATATATGTCTATGCATATGTGATGTTGAAGTTTTCAGTACCTAGGTTACTTTGGGTGACACATGGGGCACCTATAGTTGTATCAGTCAGTTTCTATAGAAGAAATGAATGACTATATGTATCACTGAATGTTTATATTGCATTGAGATATTGTGCACAGACAATCTTTGGATTTGAGTTGGTTTACCAGACTATCAGCCAGAGAATTTTACCTATGAAGCCATCCAAACCACCATGCCAACACAGACCAAAATGCTGCCATTTATTATGCTAGTCTATGGCCCAGAAGTGGTTGATACTAGCAGCATAAAAAGCACACTAGACAAAGCACTTTGCCATCTGCCTCTCAGCTCTATTAGAATCAATAGACTTGAGATATGACCATACAAGATCCCTAAGTATTTGGGTTCTTGGGTTAGAGACCTAACTCTTATAACATCATGACATATCTGGGCACATATATGTTGTAACTATTCTGCAGGTGTGTAGAAATCAAACGAATCCCAACCTCTGGGTACATTTTCCTTAGTTTAGCAATTGGCCCCACAATGGTTGCAAATGTGTGGTGCTGTGAATGGGAACTCTAAAGGCTAAGTGCCTTCACATATTCCTTTAGTTTTGTCTTTCTGCAATGAAACATTAGACTTGCCTCAATTTGAAGATGATACTCACTCTAGATCATAAGCAGCCATGTCATAATGCTTCTCAAGTAAGCAGCCATGTCATAATGCTTCTCAAGTAAGCAGACCATCCTATCATAGGTGAACCCCTAGTTATGATACCAACAAATGTGCGGTTCAACGACCTCAAGAGGGGTTGAAGGTCTGAGGGTGTAATATTAATGAAGTATAAAGGAATGAGAGACGTACAACATGGCTTGTATTGGTTAGGCATCAGTAGCAGAAGGTGGAGGTGAATATGTTGGCCAAAAGGTTTTGTGGAGTGGTGTTTGCAATATGAATATAAGTTGTGTGGATTATATAACTCACATGCTGCATGCAGATGTTGCAAATTCACCAAGTCCAGGCTGTCTGGGAATAGGCTGTGATGACATTATAACTTTCCTCCATTTCCCTCTGTGTCCTTATTTGGACTATACACCTCAATATAGGATACCAAAACTTCCCTCTGTTTCTCTAAATGGACAAGGGGTATTGTGCCCTTAATACTAAGGTGGCCACATGATTGCCACTAGTGGCATTAGGGCCCATGCATCCTTTCCCTGTGTCTTCTGTGATATGAAAAGAATGTCTTCTGCTCTATCTATGCATCCATGCATGCTGACAGAGCATAGTATGTCTATGTGCTCATGCTACTCACGTTCCTCCAGGTTGCTGTTATGCCAAACCTCTAACAGAGCACCACCACAGTCTGGCAATGGCAGCAATAATACATAACGACAACCATGTCCCAGTCTCTTATTCAGTTTCCAATCTGTTATAATTTTTCGCTTCTTTTCCTTTCTTTTTCCATCACATGACCGTGGGAAACCTGACTCATACTTACCTTCCTTATATGGGCGGGTAGAGTTACATAACATTGTCTATTCCCCCACTTCCGCTTCTGCTCTACCCACCTACTTATAGGCAAATGTTCCCACACTCCATTTCTCCTGACTCAACTTGTACCAGTACTTTGGTAACGTTTCATGAGCATGTCTTTACCCTTTCTGGGCTAGCCCCATTAGGATTCGTGACTCAATGTGATACAGACTCTGCTTCGTACTCTGTTTGCTGCTGTATATAAACCCTTGAGAGACGCATGTGTCTCTCAAGCCTAACTTGATCCTCGAATCCAAGCAGTAGCTTTCCCCAGTAAATATTCCCTAGTGTGAAGCCTCGCGCTGCTAGTAGGAACCCTCCTGGCTATCTCATCTCTTGTCCACGCCTTTGAAGTACTCATGCTCACTATTGCACTCGTACTAACAAGGATAGTGACCCTGTCCTACGCTCCATTCCTCTTGTCCATTTAAGCACCCTAAAGCGACCACACTCGGGTGTGGGCTTGACCTAGTGTCGCCCAACGTTGCGTAGCAGGCCCCTGTCCTCTACACCTTTCCATTGTCACCCTGAACCCACGTCGGGTTATCTAGCGCCCTGCTTGGAGCGTTACACAAGTCAGGCTTCCCCTCTACCACCATGGCAGGCACAGCACACTTCATTAAAACCAATGAAGCAACACGAGTCTATTGTCGAACCTTTGACGACCTCCCAACCCACGTAAAAGGGCATGCATATTACAACACACCACTCCCCACTGCGCTAGAGGAATGCGGATACTATGTAGACTGGACTGATCCTGCCACCAACCAGTCTGGATCTATTGCAGTTGAATTCATCCACAACGAGAACCTTCAAGAAGATAGTTGGTACGCGTTATACCAATTGGAAGGACGGAAACCATGGTACACAGACACTAGTAGACGAATCGCCTATGACAACATCTACGGACTAGGCTGGTGGAATATTAACGACACCCAGCACCCAGATTTTGTACGCACCAGACCAAGTAGTCAATCGGCCCCCCAGTTACAACAGAGCACATCACAACAGTCCCAACCCCACGAAGAGTTTGCCGCAGGAGCACTCCACCACGTTGCTACTATTCATGATACGGACCCCCAGAACGAAACACCTATCATCACCCAACAAATTTACATTGCTGCAGCCTCCGGCCTACAAATCCACACGAACATCCCCCCAGTCACCTTACAAGTCCCACAAGCAATGAGTCAACCAGCAGCCAGTGTCACTGTCCCTACAACCGGGACCTCACCCCAAACACAGTTGAATGGGGGAGGAACAGTTGGAAGTGCCCCAGAACCCTTTAATGGGGACTGCAACAGGTCAAAAGACTTCATGAGAGCCTTTATCCGATGGTGGAAACTAAACTACGACAAACCTGTCTTCCAAGAACCCTACAAGCATGTTGCCCTTTGCCTCAACTATATGAAAGGAAGGAATGTCGAGGACTGGACTGATGACTGCCAGGCTAAAATGGACGTGGACATTGCATATGGCCGAAGCCACAATGAGAAACACCATTGGAACAAGTTTAAGGTGGCATTTGACCTCACATATACCAACATAGGTGAAGCAGTCAACGCAGAACACAAAATCGAAAGGCTTAGGATGGAAAAGGGAGACCTTGACACCTATATAGCGACCTTCAATAAACTTGTGGGTCTTGCAGGATATTCCCCCTCAGACTGGGGAGCCCTAGCCCTTTTCAAAAAGGGACTCCCCATGCCACTAAACCTGAGCATTGTCCAGCACACAAACCCTCGCCTGGACACCCTTGTTGATTGGCAAAAGGCGGCAAGAGAACAATAGCTTAAGTACCTGCAAACCAGGGAATTCCAGAAGCCCCTCAGCTCGAAACAAAAAGCCTTCGCAAACTGCCTTGGAGTAAATAATCAAGGACGAAGGGACCCAAATGCAATGGACATAGACGCAGCCTAGCCATTCACCCGCTTTACTAAACTAACCAAGGAAGAAAAGGCACAACTTAGGAAGCGAGGAGCCTGTTTTAGGTGCTGACAGGACAAACACATGTCCAGAGAATGTCCTAAGAAAAACGGATCCACCAAGTATGGGAGACCGGCCCCCACGAATGTTCCCAAGAGAAGCATTGCCCCAGAAGAACCAACCGAAGAAACAATCAAAGACATAGTAAATAAAATGGGTGTGCTATTGGCAACCCTGGAAGCGAAACAGAAATACTTCGACTTGGTAATCGAGAAGGGTTTTGTCTAGGGTCCAAGCTGGCTGCCTTAGCTAGGACCTTATGTCTGCGAATAGTGTACCGATTCAATAGCTCAAATAAACTTAAACTTTCTATTTCCATACACTCATTCAAAGGCACGGCAGAAGAAATCACACTGGTAGACAGTGGCACCATGGAAAATTTTATCGACCAAAAATTAGTCGACAAACTGAAACTAGGAACCTGGCGACTTGAACAACTGATCAGATTACGAAATATAGATGGAACATTCAACCAAACTGGCCAAATGAGTCACTACCTGGACCTACTTGTGGCTTGTGGGAACAAGAAAATCAAAGAACGATTTTATGTTACTGGACTAAGCGGGATAGAACTTATCTTGGGGTACCCTTGGTTAAGAGACTTTAACCCTCAAATCGACTGGCCAACCAACAAACTTCTAGGACCAGGGGTACGGATTAGCACCCTCCTTCATGCAAGGTACCCCCACCTGAGGTCTTTGCTTAAAAACGAGGGGACATGAGCCAACTACCTAGAGCTCGTCACTCAGAGGGCAGAACCTGTGCCCACAAAAATCCAACCACCACCAGAGCAGCCAAAAGAACAAACAGCAAAGGAACAAGTACCGGAACGATATCATGAGTATCTAGACATCTTTGCAAAATCCATCATGGGACAGCTTCCCTCACACCGCAAGTGGGACCTCAAAGTCCGCCTCTTACCAAATGCCCCCACCTCAATCTCTTGCGTGCCGTACCAACTCTCGCAAGCAGAACAAGAGTTCCAATTGCAATATATCAAAGAAAACCTAGCATGGGGATTCATACGAAAATCAAGCTCCCCATACAGCACCCCAGTATTCTATAATCGAAAGAAGGATGGAGGATTCTGACCCTTATTTGATTATCGAAAGATAAATGCAATTACCATCAAAGATGTCAGTCCCCTACCTCAGATTAATACAATACTCGAGGATACCATAGGCACCGTCTTGTTCAGTAAGTTCGACCTTCGAGAAGGTTACTACAACATAGCAGTGGAGGAAGAATCACAAAACATACTGGCCTTTAAAATGACGGAAGGATTATATGCACCAACGGTCATGCCTTTTGGCCCAACAAACTGTCCCGCAGTGATGCAAAAGTTCATGAATCACATTTTCCAACCACTCTACAACACCTATGGCCCCTGATTCAAAAATTATATGGATGACTGTGGCATCTTTACATGGGAGGGAGAATTGGGCCTCCATCAAGAAATTACAACTAAGTTTTTTGATATCCTATGACAACACCACTTGTTCCTTAAACCGTCTAAGTGTACCTTCAAAGTCCCCGAAATTGATTTCCTCGGTCTCCGCCTCACCAGAAACGGACTCACCATTGCCCCGGACAAAGTCAACACAATTACGGATTGGCCAAGGACACCACGGAACCTAAAAGAGCTCCATAAAGTGCTTGGAGTCCTAGGCTACCAATGACCATTTATCCTAAACTTCGCCGCTCTCACACGACCTCTAACCACCCTGTTAAAGAAGAACACAGAGTTTGTATGGACCCCTGACTGCACTCACACTCTAGACACACTCATCAAAATTGTCACCTCTCACCCAGTCTTAGTAGCTCCTGATCAAGATCGCCAATTCGAGTTGAAAGTGGATGCATCTCAATATGCCTTAGGAGCAATCCTTTGGCAACGAGACCCTGCCAATGAGAAGAAGCTCTGCACTGTTGGCTACTATTCGAGTACTCTTAGTCCTGCCGAAATGAATTATAAAATCCATGACCGAGAACTCCTCGCCATTATCCACGCCCTCCGTCACTGGTCCCATCTATTACAAATGACCACGCTACCTGTCATCATATGGACAGATCATAAGAACCTCACATATTGGGCCTCCCCACAAAAAGTTGGCCCAAGGGCCGCCACTTGGCAAGTGGAACTCATGCAATACAACTATGAACTCCATCACAAACCCGGCAACCAGAATAAAGCTGATGCTCTCAGCCGCCATCCTGACTATGATACCAAAAACCATGCCAACCAGCACCTCATTGTCCTACCCCCTGACCGCTTTATTGGAATGCCCCTAGGCCTATGGAAGAACCCCACCCTCGATGCACATGTTGGAGGACTTCAGGAACCTGACAATACCACCCCAGAAGATGACCTGGATGCACACATCAAAATTGGCCAAGACGCACACTTTTCAGCACTCCTGCTGTGGAAAGACAAGTACCACCTTAACCTCAACCACAATAACTATTTCTACCACAATCACGCTCTTGTTGTCATGGAAGACAACAGTCTTCGGAAGGGGGTGCTACACACATTTCACACCTCGCCAACAGCAGGCCACCCCAGAATTTTGAAAACTCTTGCCCTCATTCAACCACATTATTGGTGGCCTAACATGAAGGACTTCGTCACCGCATACATTAAAGGCTGTGCCAGCTGTCAAATGAACAAGATTAACACCCACCCCACTCACCCCCCACTATTTCCAATCACCCCAACGAGCTCCCTGCCTTTCCAAACCATTGCTATTGACTTCATTACCAAATTGCCACCATCCCATAGCTATGATACAATACTTACCATCACAGACCATGATGTCTCAAAAGCCAGCATATTCCTACCATGCCAAGAGACCATCAATGCGGAGGGAGTCGCAAAGCTCTATGCAACCCATATCTTCCCACATTACAGGATCCCTTTAAAAATCATCAGCGACAGAGACACATACTTCGACTCAAAGTTCACCACTAACCTCTGCAAAATCCTTAGAATCTGCCAAAACATCAGTTCAGCCTATCACCCCCAGACAGACAGTCAGTCAGAACAAACAAACCAATCCTTAGAAACGTACCTTCAGCTATACTGTGACACACAACAACACGAATGGGCAACTCTCTTACCACTAGCACAGTACGTGCGAAACTCATGGCCTAGCAGTACGACAAAACAAGTCCCCTTTAATACCCTTGTCGGATACACCCCACTCGCCCACCAACCTGTGCACGCCAGCGATATCCCCTCAACTCAAGAACGCCTTGAAAAGATTAAAGCATCAAGATCCACGGCCTTAGAAGCCTTGATGAAATCACAAGAGCAACAAGAGGGGACAAATTCAAAGTTTGCTTCCTTTTCTGTCGGCAACAAAGTGTGGCTAGAAGGGACAAACCTGAAACAAATAGAAGGAACCCCAAAGCTATCCCCAGGGTGGTACAGACCCTTCCAGGTAGCTGCCAAAATATCTCATGTGGCGTATCAACTTGATCTGCCTGAAACATGGAAGATTCATAACGTGTTTCATGCCTCACTTCTTACCCCTTACCGAGAAACACCTGAACATGGTCCGAACTTTCTAGACCCGCCACCAGACATCATTGATGACGAACCAGAATGGGAAGTTGAAAGAATCCTGAAACAGCGAACCTTCAGCAGATGGAAGAAGAAGCAGTTTTTAGTAAGATGGAAGGGTTACTCGCCGGCACATGACTCTTGGGTCAACAAGAATGACATGCATGCCGATGAATTACTCTGGGACTTTGAAACTCAGCACCCCTCTATAAGAACTGGAACATTCGGACAAAAAGGACATCCGCTCCTCAGCCCATCCTACTTACAT
>Ga0210393_10004414_pt1 | contig 11126 bp, 10 predicted proteins | sample IncBWC27OmetaG_FD_160068 | JGI IMG/M metagenome (GOLD analysis project Ga0210393, IMG submission 160068) | Forest soil microbial communities from Barre Woods Harvard Forest LTER site, Petersham, Massachusetts, United States - Inc-BW-C-27-O ...
ATCTAGCAGATGTGACTTGAGTCCATGACAGTGCCCGGAGTGATGACAAGCACGAACCTGAATCTCCTTCGAATAAGCTTCCATGTGACCGCACTCAGGACACGTCTCGGTGACCTGGCCAGCGTCGAATGTTCATGAACTCAGCCTGCAAGAGGCTAAATGCGGTCACCTTTAAGAGTGCATCGGATCCTTCGTGGACCTTAGTCCTAGTCTTACGCCTCTGTCTCAACGAGGACGGGAAAGCGTCGGGATGTGAATAAGTCGTGATCTTGCTATTTTCATAGGCTGTACAAATGTCGAATGTAAAGTAACGAGGGAGGCCGCAAATGGGACACACAGCTCGCAGGCTCGAGATGACCGCACTGCTCACACCTGACGTTCGCCTCATCTCCGAGGGGAAGATCGAGAAGGGTGCCGCAGTCTGGGCAGAAAAGCAAGGAACCTAGTTGTCCCCACATCAAGAAGTAAACGAGCTGCCAAAATGCCCGCTATCTCACATAGACCACGCACCAATCTTGTGGGCAAGGGAAGACATATCTGTCACAGCATCCTGCTGTCAGCACATCTCCCTGGTAACTCATTGTTAATAGTCGACTCCCCTTGTGAAAATAAGCGTTCACAATTATGGTTCGGGTGCCGTCGGTACTGTAGTGAAAAGATTTCAAACGGCTGCTTCGGTCCGGCCTGGGTCCGTGAATTCCTTGTTTTCCTTGTCTCAATCGGTCGGTCGCGTCCTTGCTGAACTGAACAAAAGGCTCTTTGTGTTAAATTTGCACGCCCCGGGTTTATATTTCTGGTGCTTCCACGCGCTCCCAATGTTCAGGTTATTCTCCTTCCATTCTCTCTTCCCCGCGCGCCGGCGTGCTACGAACTCCGACTCCAAGTCAAGTCACTGACGATCCTTAATGCATAATGACCTCTTACTATATAGATCCAGAGCGATGCTTCGAGGTTCCTTTCCGCATCCCTCTCCCAGACAAGCATAAAATGGCAACTCGTCTCGCAAATATACGCCTGATTGTGGAAAATGCAAGGGAAAGGCAGTCACTCTCCTGTGCTGAACATCGGCGAAGGCTCACCACCCGACCTACCAAATATCGCGACAAAGCCAAAGCCATCATGAACTGTGGGAGGCTGAAGCGCTTCGTCGGCGATCTCGCCAAACGATATTTTGATTACCTCGATTTTCACCAGGAGTGCCTGTACGATATGTCCCCTCTCACAATCCAGATTCCTGCATTGTGTTCACCTTTGAGCCCACCATCGCCTTGTTTATTGTACGTGGCCCACTTTCAGTATTTGAAAGGACTCAAGTAGCTCCCTTCAGCGGCCCCCCAAGACAGGACGACTTTAATGAACTCATCAGAAGCAATCTCTCGTGGTCCCAATTTGCTGCTCCTGTACCTGCTGGGTGGCGAGAGAAGTTTTTCCTAGATCGACGATGGGAACTTAGTATCGAACGCCGCGCTCTGGAAGAATACTCGGACGAGGAACGAAAGGCCGAGTATGCCGCCTTGGAGTCCCAGAGACGTCATCTCGGGGTATTTCTTCGAATCGAGTCAAATAGCCCACCACCGCTTCGGCGGAAATGCCCTATTCCGCTCCCTCCCTCTACCCCCTCTCCACTTATGCTGGGTATATCGTCTTTCGAGGAAGGCGTGCAATTGAAATACGAAGGCAAGGCAGGTTGTAACGGTCCATCGAGGAACGGTGCGTGCTCAGATTTTATCAACATCGCTAAGTGAAACCGACGCTACGGCAGCAGTTACAGTGCGACAACAGTTACCGGTGGGACTGTCAATGCAGAGACCGTCTTTTTCATGCCAGTCGCCGCGTCGTCCTTCGCTTCATGTCACTATTCCTAGAACAGAACGTTTCATGCCTTGGCTTGATGGACGTCTTTGCGATTCGCCGCTGGTATGTTTTGTAGAGCCTCTCCAAACCGATGATTTCATTGATATGCCCTCAGTCAGGTATTGGTCCGGATATTCCGCCCGCATCGGTTCTTCTCGATGCGAATGCCGTCCGTGCCTATCTTGATAATGTACACGGTCCACATGACGTCTTACCTCCCCAGTCCCCTCAATTAACCTATCCTCAATCCCCACTGCAACAGCTTATGCCGTCCAAACAGGTCATAGAAGTATCGGCTGAGCGAATACCCGAGAGAGATATGAGACGCCACAACAATCGAAAATCTCTATTCGCGGTGACATCGACAGTGCGGCCTTCTGACCCGAGCACGACACTTCCACCCTCCACCGTACTCAAATTGCATACTCAACGGCCCCAGTTCATGTCTGCTCTGAAGCGTCAAGCGAGCCACGGCAGCATTGTCGGGTCCAATGACTCTTTGAAGGTATTTCTTACCTATATTGATTGACACGTAGGTCATCCCTAATCAAATGTCACCACAGAAGCCGCGCCTTGCGATCCCTACCCCAGTTACAACCCCTCATTAGGCCTCATTCCCAAGAGGAATACTCTTCTATGACCTCTTTGTCACATTTCCATTTTACGCCAGTACTCAGTGTTTGATTCCCGCAATGTGAAGTCTGCGGTGAATGGCAGTTCTTTGTTTGATTTTGACTCTCGCACCTGACAGTGCATAGCGCCATGGACAGTAGCCTACTTTTGCTGTACTCATTATATATACTATCTTGCTGATTTGCTCGGTGCTGGAATTGCGCCGTGATTTGGTCGATTACGCGAGTGATGCTTATCACTGAACTGACTCCGTCGCCTTGAAATCAGAGGTCCGCTCCGCTAATCAGGACGGCTCATCTTACCTTGACGCACTATCTGTTCAACTTCAACAAAGCGGGATATGCCAGATCCGACCACGCAATCCAACTACCTGCAAGTTTATACTACAAATGTCGACTTCAATTGGACTCTCGACTTCGAAAGCCAGATTGTGGAAGGCACTGCAACACACGCAATTCTGGCTCGAGAAGCTGGGGTAGAAGAAGTCATGTACATAAATTACTATTAATCCCTCCCGTCCTTGGATCGTATTGACACTGCTTTATCATAAGTTTTGATACGTCCGATCTAGAAATCAGCAAGGTGCTGGTGGATGAACGCGCGGTTGAAGTAGGTTGTCCCGCTGGCTGACCGTACATCCTCAATTTATCTAGATTTTTGAAGTTCGTTCTTGGTGAAAAACACGAAGTAATGGGCTCTGCATTGCACGTACCTCTCGTCCCGGGTACTCAGGCAGGTTCAACCGCGAAGGTCACCATATTTTACAAAACTACGAAGGGTAGCACAGCACTTCAGTGGCTAGCTAAGGAGTAAGTTCGGCATCATTTTCATACAATTGGGTATATTTATATGTTCTAGACAGACACAGGGGAAGCAATTTTCATATCTCTTCAGCCAATGTCAACCCATATATGCCCGAGCGTTAGCACCGTTACAAGGTAGGGACTCCTGTTAAACTCAATTCGACCGCGCGAGATTCACGGTATGGATAGACACCCCTTCGCTCAAGATTGTGCGTTGTCCGCACATTGTGAAAGTTGAAAGTAAAGTGAACTCTGATCTTCTCTCAGACGTACACGGCAACGGTAGCATCCGTGCTCCCGGTCCTCCTCTCCGCTATCCGCGTCTCGCCGCCATCTGAGGGCCCTGCTCATGATGGGAAGATCATTGGGAAGGATGTCGTCAGTTACGTATACAAACAGGTATGACTGAGTTTCGTGTTTAAAGACAGAACTTTGGGTTTGGAGTCTCAACTTGGTGCAAGCCCGTAGGAATACCCTCCTATCTGATTGCTATCGCTAGTGGCAATCTACGATACAAGCCTTTCCTAGCCATTGAGGGAAGAAATTGGAAAAGCGGCGTGTGGGCAGAGCCTGAGTTGCTAGAGGCTTGCTACTGGGAGTTTAGTGAGGACACTGGAAGGTCAGTATCTGGTCTGGTTCAACAGCTCGGCACGCAAATCAGTATTTTGATGGGGACAGATTCCTTGCCAAGGAAGAGGATATTGTTGGTCCCTATAAATTTGGGGTTTACGACGTCTTAGTCCTTCCTCCCTCCTTCCCCTATGGAGGAATGGTGAGTTCTGCTGGCCCCCTCCCAATGCTTGACGACTCCCGTTGACGGGCATGTGAAGGAAAATGCCTGTCTATCTTTCTTGACGCCCAGTGCGTGTTAATTTCCTAAATGTCCCATCAATTCCTGATTAGCGTGTCTAGCCCTTCTCGCTGGGGACCGGACACTGGTTGACGTTGTCGTCCATGAGCTGACCCACTCTTGGTTCGGAAACGGCATTACGTGAGCCCTCGATAACGCATCTAACGCGTCTAACATAATTCCCATACAGACATGCAGAAGCGACGCATTTCTGGCTCAACGAAGGTTGGACAACGTACATCGAACGCCTCCTACAGCAGTTCCTTCACTCTCCTGCGGCCCGTGGATTTCAATACGTCATCGGGTCTACAGCCTTGAGCGAGGCTTTGAGTAACTACGCAGATCGACCGAAGTATCAGCGTTTGGTCATCGATTTTGAGCCTGGAGAAGATCCCGATGACGCGTACAGCAGCATCCCATACGAGAAAGGTTCTAATTTCCTCTTATACCTGGGTGTGTTCAATTTTTGTTCTCTCGCGTCTGAATCTCACCGGTTTTTAGAACAAATACTTGGCGGCCTGGACGTCTTCCTACCTTATATACGAGACTACGTTGCGACCTTTCAAGGGAAAAGTATTACGACATGGGACTGGAAAGCGCATCTCTACACCTACTTTGAGAGACACGGAGGTCAAGAAAAACTGGACGCACTGAATAGCGTTAACTGGGATGTGGGTTCGCGTCTGTATGCAGTACCCAGGCGGTTGGCTGACCCGTACCCAGGCGTGGTTCTACGGCGAAGGGCTGAAGCTCCCCGTGGAGCCTTCGTATGACATAACGCTTGCTGACCCCCCCTACAGCCTTGCAGCGAGATGGGACACCTCACGGACCGTTTCTGATGTAACTAAACTGGATTTTGCCGCATCCGACGTACAAACATTCGACTCCAACCAAAAGAGTGAGCCATCAATGGTTATGTCACTCCAATTTCTTACTCTATTATAGTTGTATTCCTCGAACGCCTTGCGACATATCCACCGTTACCTTCCGCCCATATAAGTCACCTTGGCACCTTATACGAAGTAGCGACTTCTGCGAATGCCGAGATACGTCTGCGTTTCTACCACATCGCACTTAAAGATCCCACATCGTCGGTGGCGGTCGATTACGCTAGCCAGGCACTGAAATGGGTGACTGGGCGAGATGGAACGGGCGTGATCAAGGGTCGCATGAAATTCTGCCGCCCTACATTCCGGGCAGCGAGTAGGGTCAATACCACACTTGCGAAACAGTATTTTACGCAGTCTAAAGAAGAATTTCATCCGATCGCAAGAAAGTTGATTGAGAAGGTGCGTGAGAGATGCAAAATCTCGTCAGGCATCAGTTGCTGACAGCTCGGGAAGGATCTTGCGTCTGCGTAGATGGTAATCGGGATTGTAGGCTATACATTGGGTGAGAGTGACCCTACAAAGACATGTAAGTTGGACAGGCAAAAGCCCGCTACGTGCGCCAATCGCCGAAGCTTGCAGAGCATAATATTGTGTAACTTTTCCGAGGTTGGGGTCAAACTGGTGTATGTTACCGACCAATCTTGGTGGGCTATTCTCAGATCGGATTGCCAATGCATGCAGTATCAACAAAAGAGCGCAGATAACTCTAAGCAGCATCTACTTGAAACTGCCCCAGATGTCCCCAAATACATCCTCCTTGTTGGTTTGCGTGTTGCTTGCCGACGTTGATGACCCGAAGAGGCCAACACTCGCACCTGCAGGATTCCCGGTGGACCCGCCCCAAATATCACTTCCGGAACCAAGCAGAGATGGCTGTTGAGCAGGCGTAGTAGGACCCCACACATTCGGTTGCACAGGTGGAACAGCATTACTCCAGTTATGGCCGACATTCCAATTCGTAGTAGATGAGAGACCAGGTGTCCCATTACTGAATGGCGGAAGTGGCTGAGATTGAGGTTGAGCGACTGGTGCTTGTGCTTGGGGCCAAGGCGACGGTGCAGCCGGTGCACCGAAAAGTGATAGAATATCCTGTTTAGCGTCCTTCTTAGGAGCAGTCGTTGTCGTGGATGTGGGGTTTACAGGTGGTGCGTGAAAATCAAGCGAGAAAATGTCGTTTTCTGGTGCGGGAGAGGCAGGAACGGGAAGGGGGGCCGAGGTTGGAGTAACCTGGGTGGGATTTGCAGGAGATGTCGCCTGGCCACGCGCATACTGTGTAGAGAGCAGCTGGTGGGGCTGAGTATGACGCGCCGTAACGGCAGGTGTGACTTTCGGGGCTGCGGGTTGACGGGCGGACGAATTCTGCTGGTTGACGCGCACGGGAGTTGGATCTGGAATGGGAGCAGGCGAAGGATCCGAGGCAGCTTCCCCTGTCGATAAACCACCTTCGAGGATACCAGGGTCTGAGGGCGGAGGGCCATCCAGAGCCCAGCGGCGCGATTCATACTTCGACCGGATGAATGATTCTATCTTACTGGGATGGTGTTGTGTCAGATGGGAAGACCTGTTACAACCAAAAATATACACTCACTGATCCGGTGGGACGTGTCCAGGTTTGAGGTGTGCTTCCCAGTATAAATTAGCAAGACGATTACCCCACTTTTGTATGTTCTATATTGCATGTTCATGAAGCTAGACAGTGGGAGAAGATGTGAATGACATACCCCCATCTGCTCAGGTGTCCACGCGTCTAGATCGATAGATTTGACCTTGCTGATGTGGGTGCCCATTCCACGATGAATACCAGAGCAACGAATACACAAAAAGACACCACTAATGCACTCATGAAACACAGAAAAAAGAAGAAAATAGGACAACGCACATATTCCAAGAGGCCCAACGAGGATCTAAGGGCCGAGGGGTCAGAGTGGGAAGAAAGGGTTAAAAGATCGACGTACCATTATGCTTGCAGTCCGCACAGACTCTATTCTCCGGGCGTTTCACGAGCTCTCTAAGGGTGCGGGCATGTCGTTCTGTCGTGGTCTTGTCCTGAGGTGACATGTTGTGGACTTTATTGTAGACAGACGGGCGTTCACTTGCTCAGATCGGATGGTAAAACAGGTCAAGGGGAGACCTGTGGACCGCGTGACCAGCCACTACGCGTTCCACTTTGACCCATCATGTCCGCCGCCAATGCAAAAGCAGAGGCTCGACGAAAAGCCATCCTCAGCAGGGGCACAGACCGTCTTTCAAGGCTAACTACTTCCGCAAGAGGTGATGATGCACCACAATTCGTGCATGCCAGTAAGCCTTGCGCTCCATCGGCCCTTCATCGTACCTGTTATATACGACCCTAGCAGACCCACCACCACCTTCCGCACCTCGAGGAAATCTCTCCAATTTCATTGGCGAGGACCCTCCGCCTACGTCATTCACCTCTAATCGGTCGTCCCGCCGCGCACCCAACTCGCATATCTCTCCCTCAGGCGCCACTGCAGAGTTGGGTAGCCCCCCTGCAGACCCATCTGCCTGGTCAAATGAGCAGCAACAACAGTTCTTACAAGCCCTCCTCGGTGGTGCTCTACCCAGAGAACCTCGTTCTTTCGACGTTCATACCCCACTTGCAAACAGCGCTGGTCCCGATGACCCACTACTGGCCTTCTTGTCCGGCTTGGGTATAGAAGGGGGCATAGGTCGTGGAGCGGAGGCTGTGTCTCAGTCCAGAACAGAGCCCAAACCGAAGACATTCATTCAGAAACTACTGCCGCTTTTACATGTCATAGCCGTCTGGGCTCTTGTAGCGTTTTTCATCTTTTGGCGAGAGCCTGAAATGTTTCAGGCACGGAATTCTGTTGTCGTTTCTTCAGGTAATATATGGAATCGATGGGCCAGGCTAGCCAGTGGCCCAGCGGAACAGAGTACGTGGGGTATTGAGATAGTAGTGAGTCTTCCACTGGTCGCGACTGCAAACCGTCGTACTGACATGCGCCGCAGCCATTTTTCTGGGCTTTCGTTTCCTTGGAGCTTGCACTTAACTCAACACGTATCTTTTTTGACTTTGTGGGTCCTCCTCTGCGATCTACACCTCCTTGACTAAAAGTAGGTTGCAGGACTCTGCACAACCCCCATTACTCCTCACACTCGCCCTCCCCTATCTCCCAAAACCCTTGCCCTCCGTAATCATGTATGGTTTAAGGTACTTACAGCTCCTTGGGACGCTGCTGGATGATCTTGCAGCTGCTGTAGTAGCGATGGGTCTGTTCATTGCAGCATCCAGTTTATGCGAAAACTGGTCATTTCCTTGAATTCTATTTCGTAGACCAATGTAGAATCCCCATGCAAAATGATGATCCCAACATGCAGGCTCTTTGTAACGATGAGGCGTGAAAATGAATTCACCAAGCTGGTACAAGGAAGCACTGAACACTACGGGAGCACAGCCGCAGCACCTGTTGTGGGCTTTGGCGATGGAGGGACATAATTCCCTGTTGGCCCATCAACGATAGGAAGCCCGGCTTCTGCGCGTTCCGTCTTCCAGCGCGTCCAGCTATTACCACCTGCTGTATCCATGAGCTCTTGAAAGATAGTCGAAGACCATTTATTGTGAATGTTAAAGCTGTGTTCTCGCCCATCGGCTACGTGGAAGGAAATATAAGAATCAAAGCACAGCGGTCAGCAGGAAACGGGGACGAACAAAACTCTAGCACAAGCTCCGGCTGCCAGGTTTCATCCTTTGTCTTTACGAGTTTGTTGACCCGGATGTCAATCTTTGGATTTGCATACCGTATCCTAGGCAAGTCTTCCTTCAGAAAATGGCTATGGATACATTCGGTCAGCCATCCACACCACACTGAAGAACGAATATTGAAGGACTTGCCGCGCGCCAAAGTGGTCATTCCGCTGTGCAAGAGTGAGGGTAATGGCCCTAACTCCGATCAAGGTGGCCCGTGGTGCCTTGTTCAGATTTTGCAAGATTTGAGAGAGACGTGAAGGACCCAGAAGTGGCTTGGGCATTGTCGTAGACCGGGAAACGGGCCGCGTCTTGATGCACTTGATGGTTTGGGGGGGGGCTGGATGTTACAAGCCGGCCCGGGGTACCGTCATGTTGTCATTGGGTGGACCGGCAATTAATCTTGCAGCAATCCAATCCCTGCCAGTTCTCTGCCATTGGCTCTGCAAACATGGTTGAGGATGACACTCTCGTTCGACGTCGTTCTCGCCGCAGCACCGCGGGAAACCGGTGCGCCTTTAGCTCTATCCTCTGGAAACTAAGTGAACGCGTTCACAGTATGGAGGCGGCACTTGCGGAACTCAGCGTTGAAGATGTCAAAGACGAAGCAGATGATAAGGACTTTATTATTGTCAGAGGTAAGTAGCTTATTCCCATCCTTCTTCTTCTCACAGCCCTCGCAGATGAGGAGGATGTCTTTGAATCCGACTTTGAAAGCACCGACGAGGACACCGAAGCTGCGCAGCAAGCCTCTGATGGTGGAGAACGGCAGGTGAAGGTTGAAGAGCGTAGGGAAAAGAAGGTACGTTTTTCCGCATTCTCCTTATACGTCGAACTACCCTATAATACAGGCAGAGCAAAACCGGATGGCGAGAGCTGCTGCTGTTGCGCACGCACGCTTAAGGGTGACATTCAACCCAGAGATATACGACGACGCAACAGAAGAGGCCTCAACCACGGTAGCGAAAAAGAAGCGTCGTGTGTCGCTGGGACTTGCAATCGATGCAGAGACGGGTGAAGTTATCAATAATGCACAGCGGCAAAGCAGGCGCTCTCACACCATCTTAAACACGAGTGCTACAGCACTACGAATGAAGAAAGATGCTGAGGATAAGAAAGTGCGTTCATAGTGCTACTCTCCCGGTAAAACACTCGCTCATCTAAGCGCATAATAAGTCTGTTCCCAAGAAATCGAAGATCAAGGTGCGTGCGCTCACACAAGACGAGCTTATCGCGCGCGCATTGGACATGGAGGAAGGCAACATTGTAGAGCATAAAAATTATCTTTTTGTCGAGGAAGAGAAAAGGAAGCGTGCACATGCCGTCCGGGCAACGATTTCCGGCCCTCTCTTGAGATGGGTCAGTCGTCGCGAGACGGTTTCAATACCCATTGAAACGCAATGTCCCCCTGGTATGTTGAGATTACCGTGCCCACAGGATTTCCCGATGCTTACTCTAGAAGATGGCGAAAGCAGCTCCTCAAGCGCAACATCGGGGAACCCAGATACAAAATTGGCGACACCACAACCTGGCGACAGTATCGATGCGGCGCCGCCTGTGCATCCACCTAAGCTTCGCACAGAAGAGGTAACAAAGAACTATGTCATCCATGAGACCTCACAGGACGAGTTGGCAACGCGGCCTCCGTGGAAAGATACTATGGCAGCGATGTTTGGTGATCACGTAAAGTGGGAGGATGTCAAGGCATACGTGAGTAGGGGGCGGCCACTGTGTGAGTTATACTTTCCTTACCACATTCTTGCTCTGATGGGGATTACACCAGCTCGACCCGTACAACTATGTTCCATAACAGGCCGCCCTGCGCGATATATCGATCCCCGTACCAAAGTACCTTATGCGACACCAGCGGCCTATCGCACCCTCACCATGATTTTGAACCACGAATATGTCTGGAGTCATGCACTCGGTTGCTATCTAACCCCCCCGGAAAAGTCTTTACTCTCCGCAATGCCTGATGGAACGGCGCCGGCTAATGACAGCAGTCCGTCAACGAAGTAACACTCCTAGCGTGCCTATCGGTTATAGCCGTGGTGGTGCGGCTTTCCATCCTCCACTCAATGAGCATCATATCGCGATCCCGAACGTCTTGGTCCGATGTGCCCCACGATTACAGTTGGGATGCTGGTGGACGAGGCGTCATTCCAGGCACGACTGAATGCGCTCCTACGTGGTGACTCACTGGCATTTCCTCTAATATTAAAATGAACTTCGATGCGCTGTACTTACGCTGTACCTACATTTACTGACGTAATGATGATAACGAGGATCATGTTCGTACCGCACGATGCGTACACAGTTATCAACAACGCGTCAATCTCAAACTGAAACAACAGTTACCCCAATTAATC
>Ga0210393_10004415_pt1 | contig 11123 bp, 18 predicted proteins | sample IncBWC27OmetaG_FD_160068 | JGI IMG/M metagenome (GOLD analysis project Ga0210393, IMG submission 160068) | Forest soil microbial communities from Barre Woods Harvard Forest LTER site, Petersham, Massachusetts, United States - Inc-BW-C-27-O ...
GGAGTCGCACGCGGTGAACTGGATCCGAACGTCGACCCCGAGGTGGCGCTGGATCTCATCTTCGGGCCGGCGATGTACCGGAGGGCCACCGGGCACGGAGGATTGACCCCGGTCGACGCCGACGCCATCGTGGCCACAGCTATGCGGGCGCTGGCTCGCTGATCCACTCAACGAAACGAAATCACCTGGTCACCGACCCCGTGGAGAGAATCAGGGGCGGCCCGACCAACTATTCAGACGCGGACTACGACGATCTAGTTCCACTTGATTGCGGATCGGGCCGGCCGCCTAGGTTGGGGGGAGGATTTGGCGCCGGCCCGATCAACAATAGAGACGCCGACGCGCTCGATTTCCTTCCCTCTACACCGACGTCGCCGAGATCCCGCCACGCCAGGAGAGCGGCAAGGGTAGCCCGATCAACTATTCAGACGGGGCTGGCGCGTAATGGTTCCGCTTGCCAGTCGACTGACGGTGTCGGGGCGTTTTAGTCATCCGACGCCTCCGCCCGCGTCCTCACTTTCCGCTGGCGTCTGTTGATTGTCGTGTCGTCAGCGCTTTTGGGTCCGCTGAGATAACTACGCGCTCAAACAAAGTTTTTTCCCAGCTTTCGCTGTTCTTCATATTTGTGCGGCTTTGGACCCGCACACTGACGGCATCGTCAACGCGAAGAAGAAAGGAAGCGCATCAAATGCCCTCACCTCGCTGGCTGGCCAGACTTACCATCCCCATGATTGTTGGCGCTGCCCTGGTTAATAGCGCCGCGATTGCGACTGCCGATGCCACTAATGACGCATACCTCGCTCAACTGCGCGCCGTCGGCTTCACTTGGCCGCCGGACCACGACGAGGCCCTCATCGGGATGGCGCACCTGATCTGCGATGACCTCGGGTGGGGTTGGACGTATGACCAGATTGCCCAGCACGTCCACTCCGACTTGGACTCGAGAGGCGTTACGTTCGGACAAGTCACATCCATGGTGAGCCTCGCACATTCGACCTATTGCCCCAACCAGCGGTGCTGGGCCCCCCACTGCTGAGCGGTAAAGAGTGAACGCCAAGGAGAAAGAAAGCGCATCAAATGCCCTCACCTCGCTGGCTGGGCCAGACTTACCATCCCCATGATGGTTGGCGCTGCCCTGGTTAATAGCGCTGCGATTGCGACTGCCGATGCCGCTGATGACGCATACCTCGCTCAACTGCGCGCCGTCGGCTTCACTTGGCCGCCGGACCACGACGCCGCCCTCACCGGGATGGGGCGCCTCATCTGCGACGATCTCATTTCGGGTTGGACGTATGACCAGATTGCCCAGCAAATCCACGCCACCTTGGACTCGAGAAACGTTGCGTTCGGAGAGGTCGGATCCATGGTGAGCCTCGCACATTCGACCTACTGCCCCAACTGGCGGTGCTGGACCGCTCAATGCTGAGCGGTCCCCTCGAGCCGGCGGTGGACGTCGTCAACCACCCCCGGGGCCGCGGCTGAGTCGGGTACGAGTTCGAGCACCGGAGCGCCCGGTGCTTTCACTCACTTAGCTCAATTTCTACCGCCAACTGAGCGTGAAATCACTTGCGTCACTTTGGCTTGGGCGTGCTTTTACGGCGGGTTCTCTGATGCTGGATCGCTTCGATCATCCTGACGGGGCGATCAATGTGTGAGCTGAGGGGTTGAGTCTGGTGCCGTGACAAGCGGTCTGGGCTTGAGGATGATGCTCGTCGCCAGGGCGGCGACGCCGATGGCGACGCAGATCCACAACGCGGACTGGAACCCCGCTTTCGTACCCTGCACCACAAATCGTTCCGGCCCAGGCGAATCCGAGTGACCTGCCGATACCGAAGGAAGCATTGGCTATCCCGGGCAGTGATCCTGGCTCGTCCTTGGATGCCTGGATGACACCCAGCGCAGCGATCGGGGTAAGTGACGCAGCCATGACTATGCCGAATACGGGCATGAGCAGTATGACCATGTTCCGGTTGAAGGCAAAGATCGCGAAAAGCGCGGTGACGGCTACGGCCCCGATCAGCCCCGCCCGCAACACAGTCACGAAGCCGATCCTCACCGCGTGGCTCGCTGTCGATAGTTTCCCGGTCATCGCGCTTGCCTTCGGAATCGCCGCCAGCGGCTATCGGATGACTACCTAGTGAAAATGTGGTTACACCTTGGCGATGTCTGTCGGCTGATTAGCCACTGAGGGGACGATATTCATCTGTCCCCAGTTGGGGCCTTCGCTATCGCCGAGGAGGGGCCGGTTGGGACGTTCACCCCTGGTGTCTCGGCCATAATCATCCGATGGGGTATCCGTGGCGCCGTTGCCTGGGCGGTTGATCCAGTCTCCGGACGATGCCACAGCACGAGCCTCCAACGGTCCCCATCGGTTCCAGTGAAGGTCCTCTGTCCCGATGGTTGGGGACTAAAGCCGCACGACCAGTGACTCCGCGGGTTATACCGTCCCTTGTGATGGAGCCAGGTCACGAAATCCAAACCAATAATTGGGAGAACACAATGTCTACAACCGTCAAGCGTTATGGCATCGTCGTCGGAGTTGACGGATCGGCCGCATCGAACGCCGCCGTCTTTTGGGCAGCGCGCGACGCGGCTATGCGAAATGTCCCGCTGACCCTGGTCCACATGTTCAAGGCATTCGTGCCGACGTTTCCGCAGATACCGATGCCGACCGGAGTTGCGGAATGGCAGGAAGACGACGGCCGCAAGGTTCTCGAGCAGGCGGTCAAGATCGCCGAAGACGCCGTGCCGACAGACCGGAAGATCGCAATAGCAAGCGAGGTGAAGTGTTCACCCCCTGTGCCGACGCTGGTCGATCTGTCCGAAGAGGCAGAGATGGTCGTCGTAGGCTGCAACGGGCGTGGCGCGGCCGCCCGGGTTTTGCTGGGTTCTGTCAGTTCAGGCGTGGTGCGGAGCGCGAGGTGTCCGGTCGCGGTCATTCGCGCCGAAGCTTCGTCCATGCCGCATTCCGATCACGCTCCCGTGCTAGTGGGAATCGATTGCTCGTCGGCGTCGGAGCTTGCGCTGCCTATTGCATTCGATGAAGCGTCGCGTCGCGGTGTCGAGCTGACGGCATTTCACGCGTGGAGCGACGCTGCGGTGTTCGCAGGCCCATTGGTGGACTGGAAGTCGGAAGCGGAGCGGGGTCTGGCCGAGTATCTGGCTGGCTGGCAAGAGCGCTATCCCGATGTCAAGGTGCACCGAGTCCTCGCTTTTGATAACGCGGGTCGAGCGTTGATCGAAGAGTCGGAATCCGCGCAACTTGTCGTCGTCGGCAGCCACGGCCGAGGCGGCTTCACCAGCATGCTGCTGGGTTCGGTCAGCAACGCGGTCGTTCACTCGGTCCATACGCCGGTGATCGTGGCGCGGCCGGCCTAAGGCCACCCGCGAGACGCACACAGCGATAAGGAACCTACGGTCATGAAGGTGGCGGTAGCCGCCAACACGCTTGCCGAGTCAGCGACGACGACTGCGGTGCCCTACGTCTATGTGCACGAAACTCACACGGGCGTGGTCGTGCTGGCCAGGCGAACGGGCATTCACGGCGAAGAAGCCGGTGTTGCGGGCTCCGAGTTCTTCAGGTCTCGCCCTGTCGTGGCCTGTCGTCGACGACGATCAGGGTCCGACTTCGCGGCCGCGGCCCGGCGGTGTGTGATGGTCGCCCCACCGCTCAACCACTTGTATCGCGGTGAAACGTCAGAACATCGCCAAGTGGCCGCCGCGGCGTCATGGGGGGTACCTCGCCAAGGACAGGGGCTTCGCCGACGCGGATCAGAAGTTGCGGCATAGCTGCCCGTCCGGTCAAGGTGCCGATGAGGTGGCGGCTGGACTGTAGCTCCGTGAGTTGGGTCAGTGTGCACGTCGCCATCCCGGCCAACGTGCACTCCAACAGCACGGCGGACAACGCTTCGCCGCACCGCATGGCGTCATCGCGGGTGTCCTCGTCGGTCGACAGAACCAGCACTGTGGACCGGTCTGATCCAGTGCCGGCGCGCCGCTCGTTGTGAGCGCTAACCGGGAATATACGTCCGACGTCGACCCGATCACTTTCGGCCGCCGACACCAGTGAACTGCTCGGAATGTCATCCGAGTTCTCGAAATGACCTGTCCACCAGTCTAATTCGATATGATACGAGGAATCGTTCAGTCGCAGTGATTCGGTTAGCTGTGACGCCCTCGCCAGTTCCGGGCGCAGCTCGTCGGCTATCACGTCGAGATGAACTGTCCCGGCATCGACGGTCTTGCGCAGTACAGGTTCCAAGGACTCCCAGTTCCTCGGTTGAGTGAAGGGAAGCCGATCGGTGCGGCGGTGCAAGATCGCGTCGGCCCGACGGCGCTGGTCATCGGTGACGAGGCTCATTGGGCTGAAATCGAGTAACGCGAGATGATCGAGGTTATTCGGGTCGGGAAATCTGTTGACGTTGGCAGTCCACCCGGCTGCCGCCATCGCGACCCGTACATGGTCGAGTACGGCGCCGCAGCTGATGTGAGCCTCCCGCCCCGACTTGTCGGTGGAGTAGAGAATCCGGCTGTGATCGACGTACAGGTGGAGTCCCGCACCCTCGGCGACCCATTGCCAGGGCTGGCTGTTGTGCAACGACGGGGCCCGACACGCCAACTGCACCGCGGCCTTGAGTAGGTTCGTATCCACGAACGTGTCCGGCATGATCAACCTCCAGTTCTTGTCTGAGGTAAATCATGAAACACACACCGCGTGGTTGCACCAACGGGATCAGCGCGGTGTGCACTCGGAGACCGCAGCCACCCCCGCGCAGCGGTACCACGCCGACGGACGGACCCGGGCTGCTGGGGCACGCGGTTCGGTGGGACGGTCGACAGTCACCGGTCATCGCATCCGACCGCGCCGAAATCCCTATCGCGTTAGCCTGAATCATGTCCGCAGATAACGATGCGGTGACCGTGCTCAGCGAAGACGAGTGCTGGAGCTTTCTGTCCAGCGTGTCGTTAGGCCGATTAGTCACGATCCTGGGCGGGAAGCCCGAAATCTTCCCGGTCAACTTCGCCACCCAACGTCGGACGGTGCTCTTCCGAACTGCCCAGGGCACCAAGCTGTACACCGCCGTGATGGGCGACTGGGTAGCTTTCGAGGCCGACGACCATACTGCCGCCGAGGGGTGGAGCGTGATCATCCAAGGCAGGGCGCATGAGCTGTTGGCTACAGCCGAAATCCTAGACGCCGAGGAAGCGCCGTTGCTGTCGTGGATTGCGACGTTGAAGCCTATCTACGTACGGGTGATCGCCATGGAGATCACCGGCCGCCGGTTCAAGTTCGGTCCCGAGCCGGCTCGCGGGAATCCAAACCGCTTCGCTTGATGACTGCTGCGCCGCCTACGGCGTTTGGGCTCGGTTGGGGTGTCCTCGGTCTCGGTGGGTCACGGCTGGAGGCCGGTGCGGCTCAGGTTAGAAGGGTGATGCCTGCTAGATCGCCCCGAGAACGACCCCGGCTCTCGGAGGTGCCTGGGTAGTCACTAAATGGGGCTACCAACCGAAGGAAACCAACCATGACCACCGCGGCCGACGAACTCGAAGCGTTGTCGGACCCTGCACGAATGATTGAGCGTCGGCGCATACCCCAGCGGCACCATGTTCGCCGTAGCGTCGACGTCAGATGGTGCGCCGAGGAAAGGTTGAGTCTATGACCGATGAGCCAGTTACTGTCCTGTCGGAAGACGAGAGTTGGCGCCGGTTAGGCGGCGTCACCCTGGGCCGACTGGTCACCAGTTTTGCCGGTGAGCCCGAAATCTTCCCAGTCAATTATGTGGTGCAAGAGCGGACCGTGCTATTTCGAACTTCCGAGGGCACCAAATTGTTTTCCGCCGTGGGGGCCAGGACTGTGGTCTTCGAGGCGGACGACCACAACATCGCCGAAGGCTGGAGTGTGATCGTCAGGGGTCGCGCAAAGGTGCTGCGTACCGCCGCGGAGATCGAGCAAGCCGAACGCGCCCAGCTAATGCCGTGGACCGCGATTCGTAAAGTTCACTACGTTCGGGTGACGCCGTCCGAAATCACTGGCCGCCACTTCAGGTTCGGCCCAGAGCCAGACCCGCACGCGAGCTTCGCGTGACGCGCTGTCCGTTCTTGGTTGCTCCGACCTATACGCACAATATTCGCCGGAACTTCGGGTTCTGAAAGTCTGCGGCCACCCGTAAAGTCGATCAGGGCAATGATGTACCAGCCGACCACGCTCAAACCTGTTGCGACACAGACACATGCGGTGGCGCTGTCGCGAATTGCCGCTGCCTAAATCTCATTCGGCGAGTAGGCGTGCATGTTGAACCAGACATCCCACGCGGCACCGTAGGTTGACAAAACCCTATGTGTATCACCGGCTTCAATTCTCAAAAATCCGCCGTACTCGGCCTGTAGATCGGTGATCGACGGGCACACGGGTCTCCACAGGCGTGCCGTTCATGAACTGTGTCAGGAATGCGTGTCCGACCCACTCCGGGTCAGGTGGACTAACGGCTGGATAGTAGCCGTTGGGCAGTGTGGTCATGCTGGCCCTGCCGCTTGTGCCGACTCGTAATCGCCGAGCCGCAGTGCCGCCAGCTCAGCTCGACGTTGTTCCATCGTCCTAACCGGTTCCGGATAGCGCTGTTGCATCGTTTTCAGCAGCGCCTCACGTCCAGGCGTCAGGCGTAACGACATGAATTGTACTAACGCATCCCGGCCCGAGCGGGTCTGCGGCTCAACAGGTTCCGGTATGTCGGGTGTGCTCGTTTTAGCTGCCATCGTTTGCAGCAGGCGCTTTCTGCCGCTGTGTTGGCGTATCGCCGCGAGTCGTGCTTTGGCCTCGTCGCCGCTCAGTGGTGGCTTCGACACCTTGCCCGCTCGCAAGTCAGTTCTTTCGAAAAAAGCTCGTAGCTCGTTTTTTCGGCGTATCGCTGGACATCTTCTAGTGGCGCTTGCATGTAGCGAGCGAGTGAGCGCATCGACACCGATACCGAAGTTTGTTCGTAGGCCGGATCCTTCGTCGGGGCCACGTCAACTATCTTGCCGGACAACAACGTTCGTAACGGGAGCTGGCTCAGAACACCGGCGTCGCTCGTCCGTGTACCCAGTCGACTGCACGCGTAATGAAATGCTGACTGCCGAATCGGTCTCGGCCTACGGCCTACAGCTCAAAACTGGAGGTCAAGCGGTCGCAGGGTTTAAATGCCATCGACTCGTCAGGGCCGGGCCGCTATGCGTCGCGCAACCTCGCCATATCGCTCGAAGCGCCCGGGATCGGCGAGGGCGTTATACAAAACGATGCGAGTTGCGATTCCTTCGTACTTCTCGACGAGCGTGTCCGCCAGGCCATCCCACGTCGACTCGGTGGCGAAGGTTGCAATGTGGTCGTCGGTGATCTGGGCCGCCATGCCTTTGAAGTCACCGGCCTTCTGCTTCTCACGCAGACGGGCGGTCGTACCCTCGAACCCGGCCTCGTCCATGATGAATGCGTAGTTGGGTGTACTTGCGTAGAAGCTGAGGCTGGTTCGCACGAGTTCACGCTCTTTGCGGCGTTCTTCTTCGCTGTCGCCAACAACCGTCATGACCGGCACCATGACCGCGATATCGGATGTTGCGCGCTTCGAATTGGCTGCTCCCTTGGCGACATTCGGCACGGCATGCCGTGCAAGATATCCAGGCTCACCGAGCGGGTGGATGTGAACTCCGTCGGCCGCTTCGCCCGCCATGCGCAGCATCCACGGATTCACCGCGGCGATATCGACTTTGGGATCGGGCGCGTCGATGGGTCCCGCGCTCCACTGCGGAGTGATGAAGTCGAGGTCGTAGAACTCGCCGTGGTGGTCGAGCGTCCCCGTTCGGAAGGCGGCGAAACACGCTTTCACGGCGAGCACGTAATCGCGCAGACGTGGGCCAGGGCGATCGAAGGCCATACCGTACCGCCGCACCACATGCGTGCGGACTTGGGTGCCGAGACCGAGGCGGAACTTCCCGTTGGTCGCTTCTTGGAGTTCCCACGCGGTTGCCGCCGTGACGAACGGACTGCGCGGAAAGGCCACCGCAACGCCGGTCGAAAGTTCCAGACCCGGTGCGGCCTGAGATGCCACGGCGACGTCGAGATAGGCGGTACGACCCGTTTCGGTGAAAAGAAGACCGCTGAACCCCGAGGCCTGCGTGCGCCGGGCAATGTCAGCGATCTGCCCTAAAGGCTGCGGAACAGTCATTACGTCGACCTGCACCGTCGAAAGGTACCTCGTGGGAACCACCGGTGTGCCAGCGCACTGAGCACCCATCGCCGCGGCAGCGTCGCGTTTGAACGTTATCCAGCGAAACCCTGGCGACGCGAACGTTGTGAATGGTTTCTCTGGAAATAACACGCTGACCGCAAAGGGCAGCGTAGGCGACCACCCCTAGGTCTGGTCACATTCGAGAGGGACGGCAGTGGTATTCCGGGCAGACCAGGAGATCGGACGCGATCTAGCCGCGGTCGACTGGATGTCCACCCCGCTCGGGCCAGTGGATGGATGGCCACAAAGCCTTCGTACGGCTGTGAACATCCTGCTGTCGTCACGCTTTTCGATGTGGATGGCGTGGGGCAGCGGTGCGCTGAATGGCCGGGGTAGCGCAACGGTTCCCGTTTTATGGGTGTCAGCTTGTGTTAGCCGATGCAAAATAAACCGGTTCTGACCTGCCGAGACTTGTCGTCCGCTCACACGTGCGAACATCGAAAACTTGACTGGGGTTAAGTGATCGCAGGTTCAAATCCTGTCAGCCCGACCATTCGTAGGCGGTGAATCGGGGGGAAGCCGTTCAGTAGTTGTTGCAGGTGCTGAAGGCGCCTCGGATAACTCCAAGGTACGGCTGATTCACTGGGTTGCTCGCTATCTGCTGGGCCCATTGCTTCCGTTGACTCGGCGACCCGGCGAGGAACTGACGCAAACCGGACTGCATCTCCGGCGATGAGCTTAATACCGCGGCAATTGTCGGGTCTTGCGCGTTCAATGCCCCTACGAACTGGTCGTAAGTGCAGGTTGTGTTGACGGCCGGACCCAGATCGGGATCTGCGGACGCGACCCCGGCCCCAGCCGTCAACCACAATGTCAAACCGCCAACCGCGACACCCAGTCTGGTCAACGACAGTTTGGTCATGTGTGGACTCCTTCCCTGAATACGCCGACTCTAACGCAAACATGCAGGTCACGGAGGGGTATGCAAAACCTCAGCAAACGACCACCCGGACGAGCCGAAGGCTCCGTCCTTTTCTCGCACACAAATTTCAAAGTGACAGTGTTAGGCTTTTCGCTCCTGAGATACGACGAATTGCGTTGAAACACAACGACATTATGGCGCGAGTCTTGGATAACCCGCGGGCGGTGTCGAGTCCGCCAGCGATCGCTGCGTCGACAGCATTGCGGCTCCTTCCGGGGGAGGTTGCGGCTGGCATCGTCGCGAGGCGAGATCCGGCGACACGCGCGCGGCGCGGCCGTTTTATCGCCACATCGACAATGCAGAACATCACGCCGACAAAGTCGACGGTCTGCACGTCATCGTGCATCCCTTGCTGGTTCGGGTCCTCAACATCAGCGGTCTCAGTAAGATCGCGACGGTCGAAGCTGCGCCGGTGCCGGCACGCGACGACGGTTAGACACGCGGTGGCAGTGGCGGACCGGCTGAGACCGAGCCCCGAGACTATTGGGTGACGGGACGGCCCACGCGGTCGTTAGGCGGTTGCTTGAGGCCCGATGACAGTACGAGTACCGACAAGACGACCGCCACGAGAAGCAATGCTAGGACATCGCCCCAAAGATGCCCCATATGGTGGCCGCCGCCGCCGAAGGATTGCACGGCCATGATTGCCGCGTGTACGACGCTGGACCACACTGTGAACCAGATCAGGCTGAGATTGGCTTCCGGGCTCCGCGCCGCGTTGATGAGGAAGAGGCCAAGAACGGCGTATACGCCGACAATCATGATGAAGTACTGAGACTGGTAGGGCTCGCCAGGATGCCAGGCCCACCCCGACGGCCAGATCATGGCCAGCGGATAGAGAAGAAGCATCACTGCGCCGAAGACCACGAGTGCCAGTTGAAGAAATTTGTAGGGCGTTGTCATGCTGCACTCCTATTGGTGCTGATGGCGTGTCATTATCCGCCGCAGGTGCGCCAGTGCAACCGTGCTCGGGCGCATCATCACCGGTCAGGAAAACGCCCGGGCCAGGCTGACCGAGCTGGGAGTGACGGCCTTAGCCGCGTTCAAACCTGGACACCTGTCCAGCCGACGTTATACCGTCGACGCTATGAGCCGAGTCCCTAGCAGAGCGGCCAGGCTGGCCCACGCAGCTAAACATGCCGAGCTGTGGAACGCCGGAAAGAAGGATGAGTGGGTGGCGTCCTGGCGCACTATCTGCCCGGGCGAGGTCCGGATGTTCGATCCGGTCGGTACTCAAGAGAAGCACGGCTTCGATGCCGCAACCTCGGAGGCGTTCGACACCTTCCAGCCCATTTTGACGATCAAAATGCTGACGGTCCAGGTGAACGGAAACGAGATGGCGTGGGTTTGTGAGAACTTCTTCGGCACCGAACCCAACGTTCAATCCGCTTACAGCATCGAAACGTTTGCGTGGGATGACAACGGTGACTTTCTGATCAAAACCTACTATCCGATGCCGGAAAGTATTGGGACCGATAGCGATCCGTACGCTCACTTACTTGCAGGGCAGTAGGCCAGTAGGCGTCTGGGAAGATAGCTCTAGACCAAATGCGCGCTGCCGTCGTGCAATTCGTCACGGTGCAAATTCATCGGAGTGACAGCGGGGACATCGCCGCCGGCGATCACGGCCCGGGCGATCGGAGTGAGCGCCTGAAACAGGGCTTCTACCTCATCGTCGTTGAGCGCGTCCAGTGCTGACAGCGCAAGCGCGTCGGTGCTCGATTCGATGTCATCCTTCAGCTGCCGGCCGGCCGCGGTCAGCGACCCGTCGTCGTTGAGCAGGCCCCGCTCGGCCAGCCGTTCCTCGTGATGACGCCAGGCTGCCTCGTCGTAATCACGGGCGCGGGCCATGTAGTCGCGCGGGACTCCGCCCGCCGCGGCATGCAACACGTTGGATTCCCGACCTGAGACACCCGCGGCGGCCAGTACCGCGACGTGGGCGT
>Ga0210393_10004417_pt1 | contig 11121 bp, 5 predicted proteins | sample IncBWC27OmetaG_FD_160068 | JGI IMG/M metagenome (GOLD analysis project Ga0210393, IMG submission 160068) | Forest soil microbial communities from Barre Woods Harvard Forest LTER site, Petersham, Massachusetts, United States - Inc-BW-C-27-O ...
CTGGCCGTTTTGAGCTTTCTCTCCGGGCTTCCCTTGCTGTCCCGGAGCGGGTTGACCGTTTTCCCCTTCTTTCGGCTGACCCTCTTCGCCAGGCTTTTGACCCTTTTGGGGTTGGCCGTTTTGGGGCTGTCCCTTTTGAGATTGCTCGCCCGGTTTGGGCGGAGGGCCGTCCTTTCCAGGCTGCGGACGAGCCGACTGATCGGCGGGCGACGACTGATCCGAGCCCTTCTGCGCAGCGGGATCTTGTTGAGTCGACTTCTGCTTGGCGCCCGGTTCGTTGGTCCCCTTTTGAGACAACGGACTTTCTTTATCCTGAGTGCGTTTGACGTCCCCGGTCTTGCCGACGCCCGATTGCTCGCTCCCGCGATCGTTCGGCTGCTGCTCGTTGCGCATGCTGCTCGCGTTGTCTTTGTCCGTCTTCTGATCGACGCCCTTCGGGGACTCTTCGGGCTCCTGCGCCTTGGCAGGTTTGCTCTTCGCTTTCTTATCGTCTGATTTCTCTCCTTGTGGCACTTCGCGAGACTTCACGTTGGGCGGATCATTCTCTGGCCGACCCGTGCTTTGCTTCGAACCGGCGTCGTGTTGCGGCTGCTGGTGATCGGCGTCTCGTGACGTGGCATCGGTTCCCTTGGTTGGGTCCTTGCGGTCCTGACTTTTGTCACCGCGATTGGGTTGTCCGTCCTGGGGAGTCGCCGACTTGGGATCTTTCTTGCCTTTCTCATCTCGTCCGGAATTCTGCGGCGACGCGTTTGGTTGAGACGGATTTTGTTGCGACGGGTCCTGTTGCGGATTGCCGCTTTGGCTGCCATCGCCTTTTTGATCGTTCGGGCTCTTTCCTGGAGATTGATTTGCCGAATCGGGCTTCGACGGCTGACCCGCATCGGACGGCGACTTCGAGTCGGAGGAGTGACCATTGTCCTTGTTGTCGGGAGCCGGCTGGTCTCCGGACGAGGACTGGCCTTTTTCGTCCTTGCCACGCGGCTGATTGGGTGCCGGTTGCGACTTATCGCCCGGCTGACCGCCGTCCGGCTTTTGACCGGCGTCGGGCTTTTGACCCGGTTCGGGTTTCTGGCCCGGTTCGGGTTTCTGGCCCGGTTCGGGTTTCTGGCCCGGTTCGGGTTTCTGGCCTGGGTCCTGCTTCTGGCCTGGGTTCTTATCCCCCGGTTGGTTGCCGGCTTGTTTGTCCCCAGCTTGTGGGTCACCAGACTTCTTGTCGCCGGGCTTGTTATCTCCCGCTTTGTTCTCGCTGGGTTGATTCTGCCCCGACGGCTTGTTTTCGCCGGACGGCTGGTTCTCACCGGGTTGTTTGTTTCCTTGGGGTTGCTCGCCCGATGGCTTGTCGCCCTGGCCACCGTCGGGTTTCTTGTCGTCTTGCGGGTGGGATTGTGCGTCCTTGTCCCCGGCACTTGGCGGAGTTGGAGCACTATTGCCGAAAGGCGTCCGGCCTGGCCGCTGAGTGATGGGATTGGGATTCGGGTTGTTGACCGCTCCGTTCGGATTAGCGGACTTGTCTGGATTTTGACCGTCCGGCTGTTTCCCGTTCGCGTTGGAGCCGTCGGGATTTTTGGCGTCGGGATTCTTGCCGTTCTGGTTCTGTCCGTCTTTCGCGTCAGGCTGTTTAGAGTCTGGCTGCTTGGAATCAGATGCTGAGCCCGGCTGGCCCTTGTCTCCCGGCTGCCCTGTCTTGTTATCGCGATCATCTTTGGCGGACGGATCGTTCGGCTTCGATTCCGAACCACCCGGCTTGGAGTTGTCCTGGTCTGCTTTGCCACCGCCGTCCTTCGAGTCGTTGCCTTTACTCTTCGCGTTTTTGTCTCCATCCTGCGGCTTCGATTGCGAACCATCGCCTCCCTGCTCGCCCTCCTTTTGCATGGCGTCGTGAAGCTTTTCCAGAACTTTCGCATCCTGCCCCGAATCGTCCGGGCTCAGTTTTTGCGATTGGTCTTTGTCGCCCTTCTCTCCGCCGTTGCCGTCTCCACTCCCTTTCTCATCCTTCCCTTTGCTTCCGGCTCCGTTGCCCTTGCTGTCCTCCTGGCCGGAGCCCTGCTCGCTCTTCGACTTTGAATCGTCTGCATTTTGCTGCTGTTCCTGGTCCATCTTCTCGGCAGGTTGTTCCTGCTGCTGAGACTTGGCGTTTCGCTTTTCCTTCGGTTGAGATTTAGCACGGTCCGGGCGCGGCTTGTTCGCGTCTGCGATCTGCTCATCGTCCTGTTTCTGCTGGGCGTTCTGCTCGTCGGCGCGCTTCGCCTCTTCCTTTTGCTTCTTCTCAGCCATCTCAAAGTCTTTTTTGACCTGGCTCTCCGGCACCGGATCGGTGATGTGAATTCTCAACCGAGGAGATGAGTTCGTCGTGTTGGCCAGCGGCTTGCGATTGTCCTGCGCTTCCAGCCAATAGGTGATCGTGTCTTTCGGTCGGAAGTGGTACTCCTTGAGCGACCACTTATAGGACTTCCGTACCTGCTGGTCGGGGTGATCCGCATGATCGTGACCATCATAGATTTCAGGGCCGATGACCGACGCGCCGTCCTTCTCGATCTTGAGGTTGATGTAGCTCAACGCGAAGTCGGGATCGCGGGCTTCGATCAGCAGCGGAAGCTCGGCGTTGGCGGGCAGGTCCAGATCGGTCTTCGGATCGAGTAGCACAATCTCCGGCGGGCGGTCGGCCCGGATTTCCAGACCGTACATGCTGGGATTGCGCTCCGACTCGCCTCCCGCGCTTGTGCAAAGAATCCGGTAGAAGTGCGGATAAGTGCCGTCGGAGCGCATTTGCAGCGTCCATTCCGCCTGCAACTTGTTGCCGCTCTCAACGTGTACCGGCACTTCCTCGGCCCGTTTCGACGCAGACTCGTCGTCGAAGAACTGCAGCGAGGCGGATCGCAACGGCATGCTGGCCGTCGCGCGTAGCGTGACGCGCGTTCCCTCGAGCGCGTCGATCGCGCCCGTCGTTTGCGTCGACGATCCCAGCCGCGTGTATTCCGGGTAATCGAGTCGAATCGAGTCGATCGTCGCGGACGGCGGTTGAATGACGTGGATCTTGTAGTCCTTGGTCGAGTCGTCGCCTGCCACGATCCGATAGGTCATGTCCTGCAACACGCCCGCGCCATTGTCCCCGTTGATCACGAAGTGGAATTCGCGGCTGCCCTCGGTGGTGGGACGCGCATCGATCCGCTCGTCGACAAACTTGTGATCGGCGGTCGTGTAGTACAGGGCTGCCTGCGCGGGCAACTGGCCGCGGACTTCGGCCGTGACGTCGACCTGCGAACGGGCCACAACGTCGACGTCGCCGGGCCGCACCGAGTCGATCTTCGTCCGTGTGGCGACACCAGTTTCAGACGCCGGCGCGATGGCCCGCCACAGCGACGAGGCGGGATTCTTCGGCGAGAGAATCCAATAACCGCAAAACAGGACCACCACCGCAAACAGGGCCATCGAGAGGCGCAGCAGGCTGCGTCGATCGACGGTTTCGCGAACGTCGACATGCGTGAGCGCGACGGCCGCTCGCCGCTCGAGAGAGCGATAAACCTCGGGAGGAATTTCGCGCTCGGCACGCAGCAGGTCGACCAGGTTCACAAGGCTGCCCTTGAAAGCCGGGCTGGCCTTCTCAATGGTGCTCGCTGAATACAGACCGTTGACGCGTCGTCGCCAGGGCCAAACGACTTTCCACCCGACCCAGGCAAGAACGGCCACTAATAGCGCGGACAGCAGCAGCACTCGGGTCGTCGTGGCGAACCCGCCGGGAATCAGCCATTGATCCAAGATGATGAAGGCCAGCAGGTAGGCCGTCAGCAGGGTCCCTGCGCCGACGACAGCCGTCAGCACGTCGGTCGACTTGATCGTGGTGCCGGCCTTGCGCAGCTGGATGTCGATGTACTCGTCGAAATCGACATAGCCTTCGGTGCCGACGGCGTGCGAACCGGGAAGGGGCGATTCGTCGAGGGCCGACGAGTGCCCCGCGTCCGAGTAATTGCCTGAAGAGGCCATGCGACGTGTCCTTACAACTCAGTTTCGGCGAATGCCGACTGCCGTCCGGTCGCGACCCGGCGCGATCTATTATACCCCGGCCAAAGCCGCCGAGACGATGAGAAACCTTAGACCAGCCCCCGCCGTTTCCGCACGAACCATTCCACGGTCATCAGGAAGGTGAATGCGATCAGGAACCACGGGTTGTCCCACAGATTGACCCGGCGAATTTGTGTCACTTCCAGATTGGGAACCCCTTCTTTAACCATCCGGGCAAAGAAGCCCGCCAACTTCTCCGGAGGCATCGAGGAACCGCCCGTCAGCATGGCAATCTGATCCATTAGCTGGGGATCTGCGGCCGGGTTGTCGAGTTCGAGGTTCCGCTCATCGACAATAAAGCGGGCGAAATCGAAACCGAGTTCCTTGGTTCCCTTCTTGGCGCGAACCCGCACCCAGTAGTCTCCCGCCTTCCCCGTCTCAGTGAAGTTTCCAGTCTGGTCGTCGGTGCCTCGCGTGGCGGCAACTGGCAATTCCTTCTTGTCGGGACCGGTGACGTTGACCTGAAAGTCGGCGTCGGTGATGGGACGGCCCTTCTCACGAGCGCCGAAGGTCATCCCGACGTGCTGACCGGGCGAGGCGTTCCGCGTGTCGACCCGCACCCACACCGACTTATCACTATCGACCTCTTTATGGCACAGCCACAAGATGACCTGCCGCCAAAACCGCTGATGCGCCTCTTGATGGTCGCTCACGTACCAGATGTAGGTGGTATCGCCGGCAAAGGCCAAAACTCGTGCCCTTCCGTACTCTTGGGCAACCAGCAGCGGCTGGCCGTCCGGGCTCTTAGCCAGCACCTCGGCCAGAGAGTTCGGCTTCAGTCGCAGCCGGTTGGCTCCTTCGAGCGGCTCCAAGGACTGCCAGCGCTGCAGATTGTTACCACCCGGATCGATTCGCATTAAGTACTTATCGATCCCACTTTCGGTGGGGACCATTTGGACCTGTCCCTCGATATTCAGGTCGGGATCGATCCGGCCGTTGGGATCGAACTCGGAGGGTTCCATTTGCACGGGCAAAACGTCCGCGAGGGGCGTTGTCCCCCAGCCACCCGCGCCGAAGGCGTGCCGTCCGCCGATCATCATCAACCCGGCGCCGTCGTCGACTCGGCGGGCCAGAGCCAGCAGTGTTTGCGTGTCGAAGGCTGACGCGGGAACGTCGCCGATGATGTACGCGTCATACTTGCCCGGCTCGAACCAGGAGCGATCGATCTCGTTGCGTCGGCGGAAGTCCCCCAGTTCGACCGGCTGAAAATCGAGCTGCACTTTCTCGGCCGATCCGGCGGCCTTCAGCCACTTTTGCTCGGCCCGAATGGGGAAGTCGAAGTAAGCAACTTTGATCCCCCCCTTTTGTACAGTGAGAATCGTTTGACGAATGTTGTTCTCTTTCTTGATCTCGTCGTCGAGCGGCACAATTTCGGCGGCCACCTTGAACTCCCCCGCCGACTGCGGCTGGAACGAGAGATCGAACGTCTGGACTTCCGAATCGCTCGCGGGAGTGATGATGATCGCAGGCGTGGTGTTCGAGGCTGGCGTCGCCGGTTTGAGTTCGCCCGATTCGCCCTGCTGCTTTCCGGTGCGATCTTCCACGAGAAGACGCAGCGTCAACTTCCGCCCCGCGAGAGCCGTCATGCGAACTTTGACCCGCACGGGGACGATCTTTCGCTCGAAGGCGACTGGGTCGACTTGCAGATCTTCGATCGCCGCATCCTTCGCCGTCTGGGAAAATCCCGTGCTTCCGAAAGTGACCGTATAAACGGGAACTTGCCGATCGCCGAGCCGGCGGGCCATCGAAAGCGGATCCGCTGTGTTCGGCGGCAGGGCTCGCTGGGCTCCGTCGCTCAGCAGCACGATGCCGGCGATCCGCTGGCTCTGCGCCTCGCGGCCGATCCACTCTAATAGGCTGCCGATCGCTGTTTGGGTGCCGGTTGCCGCCTCGGCCGGTCGCTCGACTTGCGTCGGTTGGTCGGAAAAATCGAGATAACGAACTTCGATCGACTTGCCCAAGCTTTCGAGCGACGGTCGGCTTTCTTCGATTCGATCCAAGAGGGCCTTGCGCCGCGTCGTGCCGGCTGGGCCATCGGGGGTCGTCATGCTCTGGCTGGCATCGCTGGCGACATAGAGCGTGGCTCGAGTGCGGTCGGTGTTCCGAAACTCCAGAGCGGGGCGGATCATCGCCAAGATCAATGCCACGACCGAAGCCAATCGCAGCCCAAGCAAAAACCGCCGATGCATGGGCCGCAAGTTGCGCACGGCCGATGGATAGGTCCAAAACACCATCGCGAGCAGGACGACCGCCGACGCGACGACGGCAAACCACGACCAGACTGGCTCGACGATCAGGTGCATAACATCGCCGAAGGGTTTGCAATTCGAGTGCTGTCCATTTTCACGCTTGCTCTACCTCGTAGAAGCGATTGGCGACGAGTTGCTCGGCACAGAAGAAGGCGAGCACCAGCCCCAGGATCAGCGAAAAGACCTCTTGGCCGACGCGGCCGACCGTCACGTTGCGGGTGAGTCCTTCGATCGATCGAGCCACCGAATAACGCCCCTTGCCGACAATTTTGTCTAGCTCTTCGTCGGCGATCCGCGTGAAATCGCTCTCGGCCGGCGGGGCATTCGCGGAAAACCCGCTGGAGAAGGGGGTCTTTTCATCGCGGTTGGAGATCACTTCGTACTGACCGATCTGGTCGACGTTACGTAGCACGATGGCCTTGGACCCAGGCGCAACTTCGCCCGGAAGCTGTTCGCCGGCCGGACGACGCACCAGATACTTGGTGAGTGCCGCATCGGCGGGTAGCGGAAGCGTCACCTCGTCGCCTGCAATGTAGTTGTACTGAGTCTCCGACTGGCGCGAGAGTTCCTGGCCGATCTGATCGAGCAGCACCACGAAAGGCCAGCCCGCCAGCGGCAAATCGTTCCAGCCGCGCCGATCGAGAGCCGACGTAAACAGGATCACGCGTCCTCTCCCAATCGCGCGCTCGATCAGGGCGGGCGACGAACTCGGATCCGTATAAGCCGCCAACGTGCGGCCGACCCCCTTCACCAACTCGCAACCCCAGCGGTGATAGATCTTGGCTGTCGCCAGATCGCCCAGACCATAGCGCTGGAACTTGGTGAAGATCGGATGGCTGAGATCACGCAGATCGAGAGTGACGGGATGGGGCAGTGCGACATTTCCCGTGAGCGTCGCGGGGAGCACGGCTTGGGCGGGGCCCCGGTTGTACGATTTGAGCGACAATCGTTCGTTGCCCGCGACAACGAACAGCCCACCTCCGCCGTTCACAAAGTCCGCCAGCGCCGACCAGACGGCGTCGCTCGGCGAGTCGACGTTCACCAGGCAGACGATGTCGTATCCTTTAAAGTCGATGCCCAGGCGCGTCGCCGGCAGGTAGGTGACGTTGTAGCGAGACTTTCCCGCGAGTGCGCTGGGCGCCAGCGCTTGCTCCAGAAAATAAGTCTCATTTCGCCGCGCTCCGACCACCAGCACTTCGACTTGTCGAGTCACGGCCACCGTGAAGTAGCGCACGTCGTCGGGAGCAAAGGGGTCGCTCGACGAGAGCCTTAGTTGGCCGTTCGTGATCGGTCGCGTCAGGCCTCCCACCACAAAGCTCGTCGCGGCTGGCTTGCCGGTGGTCGGATGCAGCGTACGCTGCTCGCGCTTGACCAGCGCACCGCTCTCGTTCTGCATGTGCAGCTCGAGGTTCCAGTCGGCGTCCTTCTCGAATCCAACGACGTGGACGGAAGCTTCAATCGTCAAGTCCGTCCCTTTGGCAATCGATTGGGCCGAGAGCCGTGGTCCGACGATCTGCGCGTTGGTCGGCTTTTCGATTCCGACGTCGATGACGTAAAGCTGAACCGCGGGCAAACGCTCGAGGTCGGCTTTGAGTCCCTGTTGATCGCCCGATCGCCAACCCGACACGGTTAGATCGGTGAACAAATAGATCTCGCGGAGATAGCGATCTTTGCGATGATCCTCCGGCACGGTGTCTTGCCCGGCCACCGTACGGCGAATGTCCTCTTCTTGCAGTTGCAGCGCCGCACGGATGCGATCGGCCAGCGGCAGGCTGACGGCCCGCGGTGTGAGCTTTTGAATCCGCTCCACGGCGCTCGATTGTTCAGCCTGGAAAACCAGGGCGAGTTCGCTCGAGGTGTCGGCGATGGCGACGCGGCTGCCCGTCGGCAATCGGCCGAGATGTTCAGCCGCGATCGCTTGGGCCGCCTCGAGCCGTGTCAGGTTCTGATTGCGATAACTCATGCTCAAGCTGGTATCGAAGAGAAAGACGGCCGACACCGGCAGGTTTTCGGCTGTCGCCGGCAGCGGAGAGGAAATCTCCGCCGAGATGCGTCGCCCATAAGGCCACGCGACCACCAGCAGAAAGATGAGGAACGCCGCGGCTCCGGCTGCGGCCCGCAAGAGCGAGCGCCGATAGCTCAACAGGTGCTGGGGCAGCCGCTGCTGCTTCCAACTGCGAGTTAGCCAGACGTAGGCCCCGATGGCCGCGGCGACAATCGCCACCGTTCGCAGCCATTCTCCTCCGTTGGGTTGATAGTTGGCCGCAGGGAGGGTGGGCCGCGCGATGGCAGCCACCAGCAGCGCCAGCACTCCCATCCGTAAGAGGAGCAGCCAGATGTGTCGCAACCGCAGGCGGCGAACGTTGTGCGTTCGGCGGGCTTGAATCAGTCTCAGGGCGGGAAAGAGATACTTCTTGGGCCGCGCCTTCAGCAAAAAGTGCAGAATGACCGGGATCGAGACAAGCGCAAATCCCCAAAGAATTGCGGGATTGATGAGCGACATTGTCAGCCGATCCATTCGCTCGAGAGGTGGGCCGTCTGCCGCACGAAGCCGGCGCGATTCGTCTTAATAGAGTGCCGGCTGCCCAATGCTACTTTCGTGCCGGATGCTTCAGCCCGTGCGGCTTGGTCAAGGAAGTGTACATCTCGGGCCTCCGGTCGGCAAAACGGTCGATTTCGTGCTGACCGGGGACGCGGACGTAATGCTTGTTGCGGGCACGGGCCGTATCGACGTCGAGATAGAGGATTTCTTCCTCATTGTCTGAGGCCGTGGCAACAGAATTCCCCAGCGGATCGCAGGCTCGGCTCCGCCCGATGAAGCGGAAGCCCCGCTCGGTCCCGACACGGTTGACCGCCAAATAGAAGACGCCGTTCTCTAGCGCCCGGGCATTGATACAGCAGGCCGCCGTGCATTCCGATCCAGGTGGCCAGTTGGTAGGCAAGACGATCACGTCGGCCCCCAGGAGAGCCAGCGACCGAGCCGCCTCCGGAAAGGCGGCGTCGTAACAGATGTTCATGCCGACGCGCAAATCGCGCGCGTTGTAGACCTCAAAGGGCCGATCGCCGGGGGTCGACAACTGATCCAGACCCAGAAACGGAAGATGAACCTTCCGATAACAACCGACGACGCCCGCCGGCCCAACCAGCACGGCGGCATTGAACAACCGATCGCCATCGACCTCGACCATTCCGAACACGGCAAACGATCCAACCGCTTTGCAGGCCCGAACCATCCCGTCGGTCACCGGACCAGGCACAGTGCTCGCCACGCTGCGTGCCTCCGCGAAGTCGGCGAAACAGTAACCGGTCGCCGCGCACTCGGGGAACACCGTCAGCACGGCCCCCTCGTGAGTCGTTTTCCGAAGAAAGGCGGCCATCTTCTCCAGATTGGCGTCCACCTGGCCCAAACTGACGTCCATCTGAACGCCGGCGATTTTCATTTGTGTGTTCCCCAATTGAACCGGCATGACGAGCGCTGGTCGATGCAAATTTGTTCGCGCTATCCCGAAATGATAAAGGCACGAGGGCGTGGGAGGAAACCCCACGTGAGGAGCGACCGGCGAGCCGCCAGCGTGAGCTGGCGGGTGCTTAGCCCACTTCATGCGGCTAGCTCGGCAAAGGGCACGCCGCTTCTTTGCCTACGACGGTTCGCCACGGGCGCACGTGCCAGTGGCAGACGATGCCGCTTGTGACGTACGGGTCGGCGGCCGCGAACGATTCGGCCGTGTCGGGAGAGTCGGCTCGAAACAGGAGAACATTCGCGCCGTCAATCGGGTCCTCCAGCGGACCTCCCAGTAAGAGATCGCCTCGAGCCACGGCGGCTAGCACGTGAGTCCGATGGGCCGATTGCAGAGGGGCCTCGCGCTGCGCGTGATCCGACACCTTCTCGTAGAACAGCAAATAGTGCATTGGCGTTTCCGGCAGCGAGAGGCTCGGTCGGCATCGCGGCGTGGCAGTGACGTCCGCCTAGTGTGCCTGGTCTTCGAAAAGGTAGGTCGGCAGTCCGTCGATGCTGACCTGGTTGCGTTCGTGGCGATAGTTGTCCATTCGCTCGTCACCCATCTTGCAGGTGAACTCGGTCAACTGTTCGCGATTGCCGCGGTAGTCGAATAACGGCACGGCAAACCCGCAGGTCGTCATGATCGACTCGATTTCCAACACCACGATTTGCCGCTCGCCGGGCAGGGTCGGAAACAGAGGATGCAGCTCGTCCCACTCGTCGTCGCGCGGACGAACCACGCGGCCCGTTCCATACAAGCGAAGAATGAGCGGATTGCCCTCGAAGCTGCAGAACATAATGGTCAGCCGCCCGTTCTCAGCCAAATGGGCGGCCGTCTCGCACTCGCTGCCTGTCAGGTCGAGGTAGCCTACCCGCTTGTCACTGAGAACGCGGAAGGTATCGAGCCCCTTGGGCGACAGATTGATCCGCCCCGTGTTGGGAGCGCTGGAGTGGAAAAAGATTCGCTGGCCGGCAATGAATTCCCGGTGGCTTTCGTTCAATTCCGTGAAGAACTTGGCCATGGGCCGCCACCTCATTATCGGGAACGATCGGCCTGAGTATCTAACCTGGGTGCTTGAGTATCTAGCCTGTCCGTCTGAATGGAAAGTGCTCTATCCGCGATCTGGTCCGTCGAGCGACGCGCCTTGCAACGGGCGGCCGTAGCCCGGCTGTCCGTATTGCGGGCGGCGTGGCGGGTCGAGCACGTTGGCCTGCACCAGCGAGGCATAGGTGAGCACCATCAACAGCGAGTAGGTGACCAGATTGGGCACCGCGCTCTTGCCGACGAACTTCACAGCGCTGCCGGCGAATTCG
>Ga0210393_10004419_pt1 | contig 11118 bp, 9 predicted proteins | sample IncBWC27OmetaG_FD_160068 | JGI IMG/M metagenome (GOLD analysis project Ga0210393, IMG submission 160068) | Forest soil microbial communities from Barre Woods Harvard Forest LTER site, Petersham, Massachusetts, United States - Inc-BW-C-27-O ...
CGCAGTTCGTCAAGCTCGATCCGCCGACCAGCGTCCGCAGGTATCGGCGTCGTCCTCGAGTCACCGGCCGACACGATCCGCGCCAGTAACTTGCCGCCACGGACGACATAAATCGTCTCCCCGGCCACAACCCGATCAAAGCACCGCCCGGCACGTGTTCGAAGTTCGTCAAGCCCGACCCACCCACCAGAGTCCGGTGCCACGACTTTGACAGATCGCGCTGGGATCGGAGCCACCCTCCAGTCACCGACCGACACGATCCGTGCCACCAACGTGCCGCGACGGACGACATCGATCGTCTCCCCGGCAGCAACCCGCTCGAGATACCCACACGCGTTACTCCGGAGTTGGCCTAGGCCAATCACTTTCGGCATTTCGCCCGGCTGGCCGCGGGGTGTTGAACCAGCTGTGGGTGTAGAGCCGCGACGCGCTCCGATACAGACACTCAAAGTATTCCGACCTTTCCACCCATCATGCTAAGTATATGACTGTACGTACGGTCAATGTCAACGGTCCTGCCAGGCCCCAACGACGGGTCGGGGAAGCCGCACGGCGAGCTCGGTGCGAACGAGTAACGTTAGGCGGGACGGGCGAGGTTCTCACCGCCGACAGGTCCAGACTGAGGCGAAAAGCGCTGAAAATCAGCAGAATTGAACGCACCACGGTTTCAGCCGGGCGGCGCAAGCATGTCCTTCCATCCGTCGTCTCCTGTTTTACTCGAATTTTCGACCGCGTACTTGATGCCGTCGGGTCCTACCAGTTCACCGCTCTGTGGACTGTAAACGGCCGGAGGAGGCCCGCTGGGGGTGTAGACGCAGGGGTTTGGCTGCTGCCCATTGCACTCGACGGTGCCCGATCCCGGCCGCTGCAATACATCGCTGATGGGAGGCGGTGTCCCCGCCACCCTGTCGGAGGGCGCCGGGTTGAGGCCGTTGTTGACCGACGGCGCAGGTATCACCTGACCCGGTTTCACCGGCTGGTCGCAGCGCGCCGCCGGCGCCGGGCAGGTCAAGATCTGGTTCGGGTCGCCGTACCACGGGTTGGTGCCCAGCGGAACGTACGGTTTGGGGTCGCGGCACTCACGCGGCGTCGCAGCGCGTTTACCGGGGACATCGACACACGGAATGTTGCGTGCCCCGCGCACGGCGTTGGCCGGAGTGTCGTGCGGGATCTTGCAATATGTTCCGGACGGCATCGGCGCCAGGCTGGTATCCGCCGGAGACCGCCACTGAGGTGCCGGGAGAAAGCCGGTCAGACACGGCGGGGGCTGGTTGATCGTCAGCGAGGTGCCGAGCGCAGCGTAGCCCGGGAAAGGCGCCGTTACTGTCTGGCCTTCCGCTGCGCCCTGCGGATAGGCCACCAGCAGTTGCTCGACGCCCTTGTGGTAGCGCTTGAGCATGTCCAGCACGATTTCGAGATTCGCCAGTGTCTGGGGCAGCGACTCGCGGACGTCGCTGAACACCGCGTTGACCTGATCGGCGGTCGGCGCCGCTTGGGTCAGGATGCTTTGCAGGTGCTGGTCGTTTTCCGCGCTCTGCGCCGCCAGCGTGTTCAGGTTGTGCGCCCAGCGCTCGATCGCGTCACCCGAGTTGACCTGGCTGTCGATGATGGGCCCGGAGTTTTGGATGATGTCGTTGATATCGGCGATGTTGGTCTTGAAGTCGCCGGCGATCGCCTGCGTCGCATCGACCAGCCGTTGCAGCGCGGGGCCCAACCCGCCGACCGCTTGGGCTGTTTCGTCGAGCAGCGAGGCGATCTTGTCCTTGGGCAGCACGGCCAGCCCGCGGTTGGCGGCGTCCACCGCCGGCCCGATCTCCGTGGGCACGGTGCCGTTGGTGATGGTCTGTCCCGGCGAGAAGTATTTGCCCGGGTTGCCTACCGACACCAGATCCAGATACTGCTCACCGACCGCCGACACCGAATGCACGTTCGCCGACGCGTCAATCGGGATCTTGTAGCTGTTGCCGATGCTCATGGTCGCCCGCGCGCCCGTCGCGGTCGGCTCGACGGCGGTGACCGTGCCGATGGTTTCACCGCGATAAGTCACGTTGGCAGTCTTGTACAGACCGCCCGACGCGGGCAGGTCCGCCTTCAGCGTGTACTGGCCGATCCCTGCCGCAGTGGGAATCCGCAGGTAGTACCCTCCCAGCGCAATCGCTGTGATCACACTCAGAATGCCGAACAGGATCAGCTGGCGCCAGATGAAGCGGGTCAGCATTGCCTATCCGCCCTTTCGACCAGCGGCCCGCCCGGGGCGTCGTTCGGGTTCGGCGTGTATCGGACGTCGGGGATCATCGTTTCGGGGTCGCGGCCCCAGGATTGCTCGAGCGCGCGCAGCGCTCCGGAGAATCCGGTCCCGGTGAGGACCGCGTTGTCGACGGCGCTGAGGGTCAGGTCGAGCGTCAGCGACAGGTTGAAGTAGTCGCCGCGGAACGACTTCGGCACTGAGTCGATGTCGAATGGCCGGACGATGATCAGCTTGAGTGCGCGGATCAGATTCGGTGAGGCACGGCCGAGTTCCCGCAACGGGCACTGCAGCGACAGCAGATCCTGGTGGAGGTCGCTCCGCGAGGCGGACAGGTATTGGTCGGCAACCTGGCTGAGCCGTCCTGTCGCGTCAATCGCGTTGATCAAAAGGTTCTGTTTGTCGGCGAAATGTTTGATCAGTGGCGGGAATTCGGTGAGGACGCGATCAGGACGTCCGAGCGGGGACCCACGTACGCCAACAGCCGGTTGGTGGAATCGATCGCTCTGGTGATGTCATCGCGTTGCTCGTCGAGTCGGGCGGTGAAGGTGTCCAGCTTGCCGAGGAAGGCGCGGATCTGGTCGGCGCGCCCGTTCAGGATGTTGTAGACCTCGTTCTGCAGCACTTCGAGGTTCGGGATGCCGCCGCCGCGCAAGATCAGGGCGAGACTGGCCAGCGTCTGCTCGGTCGTGGGGTAAGCGGACGAACTATTCAGCGGGATGGTGTCGCCGTCCTTCAGTAGCTCCGGGGACGGGTTGGGTGGCGCGGCCAGCTCAATATGCTGAGAACCCAGGAGGCTTGTCTGCCCGATCTTGGCGGTGGCGTTTTTGGGTAACTTGACGCTCTTGTCCATACGTAGCGTCAGCGTGGCGACCCAGTTCTTCAGTTTGATCGCGCGCACCGTGCCGACAAAGACATCGGCCACCCGCACCCGGCTGTTGTCGTTCAGTGCCAGCGTGTCGGGCATCTGCACGTAGACGGTGTAGGAGCCGCGCCCGCTGCCCGGGCCACCGGGCATCGGGACATTCGCGATTCCGTGCCAGCTCGCGCACGACGTCAGCGCCACGGCAGCCCCCAGTAGGGCCAGCCCCTGCCAGGCCCGGTATCGGAGCCGAGCGCCCAACGCGCACACGGCGCTCGTCGCGCGCCTCACGAGCCCGGTCCTGTCGACGCGGCCGCTTGCGCGGGTGGCGGTGGTCCAGCAGGCGCGGGCGTCGGCGCGACCGGCCCCGGGACCACGCCCGGCCCGGGCGGCGGCGGCGGGATCGGCACCTGCGGGGCCTGCACGCCGATGGGTGGCAACACCGGAAACTCGTTGTACGCGTTCGGCGGTCCCGGCGGGGTCTGCAGCCCTGACGGCGGGGGTGCGATGTCTGGGCTGCCCATTAGTTCGGCCAGAGATTCGGGGGTCAACAGGCCCCCCGTGATCGGCCCCACCTGTGTGCCCTGCATGCCCGGCGCGGCAATCCAGCCGGGCTGGGTGTTGCGGTGCGACAACGGGGTGTCGGGCACCCAGATCCCGGGAACCGTGGTGTCCTTGTACCCGTTCGGCGGCTGCAGCCGCGGCTCGGAGTAGGCGACTTCCTTGGGTAGCGTCTCGGCTGTGCTGAACAGGTTCAGCCCGAACGGCAAGTAGTTGAACTTGATCGCATCGAGAATTGGCGCCAGGTATTGCGCACACAGTTCGGCGGAGTCTTGATAGCCCAGCCGGCTACCGGCCTGAATCATGCTGCAGACGAACTGCATCGGGTTGACGAAGTTCGGGATTGCCGGGATGGACATGACCGCGCCGTGTGACGGGTGGTAAATCTGGCTGATGTTCGTCTCCAGCGTCGGCGCGATGTGCAGGGCGGTCTCCAGACCATTCAGCGGCTCGGGTTGGACCAGCGTGGTGGTCAGGTTGGCGAGGTTGTCGACGTCGCGCGCGAGCACCTCGCGGTTTTTGGCCAAGAACGGGCGCAGTGTGGAGAGCAGGCTGTCGAACTGCTGTATCGCATTGGTGAGGTCCCGGTCAGAGCCGGTCAACTTGTCGGTGAACTGGGCCAGGTTGTTGTTCAGCGCGACGAACTGCTGGTCGTCTTTGTGCAGGGCGTTGACGAACAGCGCCAGGCTGTGCACCACCGCGAAGAAGTCGCCACGGCCCTGGTTGAGCGCGGTCAACGCCTGCGACAGGCTGTTCAGCGTGGTGTTGATCTGCTTGCCCTTGCCGGCCAGCCCGTCGGCGAAAGCCTCGATGAGGTCACCGAAAGGGCCCTTGGGCTGCTCGGGTGTCGGGCCGAGTTTGTTGATGGTGTTGGCGACGCTCTCGCGCAGCTGGTCGAACTCCGTCGGCACTTGCGTGCGCTCGATGGGGATGACCGCGTTGTCGGCCATCACCGGGCCACCTTTGTAGGGTGGCTCCAACTGAATGCTCCGCGACGCCACCAGTGTGGGGTTCACGATCACGGCGGACGCGTTGGCGGGCACCTTGTATTTGTTGTTGTAGTGAAACGTCACCTTCATCTTGTCGCCGGCCGGCTCGATCTTGTCGACTGAACCCACGCGAACGCCCATGATCTGGACTTTGTCCCCGGAATAGAGCGCGTTTGCCGCTGGGAGATAAGCGACCACGGTGTTGGTGGTCAACTTCTGGTAGAGCCGCCAGCCGACGAACCCGGCGACGAGGGCCAGCAAGGTCACCAGCGAAACGATGAGCATTCGGAACGGCGGTTTGCGGACATCGAAGAGGGTGATTATCAATTCTGGCTACCTCCCGTTATGCCGCTACCTCCCGTTCCACCTGGTGTAATGAACGGGGCCGGCAGCTGCTGCCCGCCTCCCGGCGGCGCGGGTGGGCCCGGCGGCAGCCCCGGCGCGAACGTCGACGGTGGCGGGGTGGGGCCGGCCGGCTGCAGGTTCTCCGTGCGCGCCCCCGGCGGCGCGTTGGGCGGCAGCGGCACCGGTGTGCCCGGGACGTCCGGAGGCGGCTCGCCTGGGCGCCCGGCGATCGGGATCCCCGGCGTCGGTGGCAGGCCGTTCTGGTTCGGCGGCGACGTTTGCACGTCGATCGGCGCCGGGAAACTGCCGCCGAACGGGCCGACGTCCACGCCCGCGCACGGCAGCGGGTTCCACGGCCGCGGCGGCGCGCCGGGCGGTGGCGTGTACGAGCAAGCTGTTCCCGGTGGGACGGCCGGTCCCGGATGATCCGGGGTGCCTTCGAGCGTCGGAGGCGCGGGCGGCGGCGCCCCGTTGGGGAACCGGGTCCCGTTGGGGTCGGGCCAGCGGAACTCGGGCAGGCCGGCGCTGCGCCAGAAGTCCTCCGGGTCGATACCGCGCTTCTTGAAGGCGGCGTCGACCCACGGCTGCAAGATCCAGTACGGCAGCAGGTTGGCCAGGACTATCTTGAAGTACGGTCCGGACGCGATGGATTCTCCTAGCGATGCGGCGAATTGGCTGACATACGTGAGGGTTTGAGCCAGGTCGTCTTTACGTGCCACCAGCACGTCGCTGATGGCATGCAACTGCTCCAGCACAGGGTTCAGGTTCGGGTTGTCGTTGATGAACCCCTGCACTTGGGTCGAGAAGGCGGAGATGTTTTCCAGCAGGGCGTCGATGGCCCGTCCACGTTCGTTGAACGCGGCCAGCAGCGTCTTCGCGTTGACCAGCAACCGGTTGATTTGTTCGCTTCGGTCACCGAGCACGCTGGCTACCTGGTGGGCCTGAGCGAGTAGATGTTTGACCTCTTCGTCGCGCTTGCCGATGGTGTCGGAGAATTTGGCCAAACCGTCGAGGGCGGGGCTCAGGTGCGGGTAGGTCTGATCGATGGTCTGCGACAAGACGTTCAGAGACTGCTTGACGCTGTCGATGTTCCAGCCCGCGGCGGCCTTGTTGACATCGAAGACCGCGTCGTAGAGCTGATAGGGGGTGGTGCTTTGGCCCAGCGGCAACACACCCCCGGGCCGCAACGTCTGGGTTCCCCGCGGCTCGATCTCGAGCACCTTCTTGCCCAGGATCGTGTCGGTCTTGATCGCGAGCCGGCTCTCGGTGCCGATGGTGTTGCCGCCGATGGAGAACTTGATTACGACGTGGTCGCCGTCGATGTCGAACGCCTGCACCGTGCCGACATTCACGCCGGAGATGCGCACCTTGTCGTTCTTGTTCAGTTGACCGGTGTCGGTGAACTGCCCGTAGTAGCTGGGACTCGCGAACAGCATCGGGACACTGGTGAAGCTTTGGCCGACGGCGACGACGAGCGCCAGCACGGTGACGCCCATCAGCCCGACACGGCTGCGGTTGAATTCCGTCAGTGTTCTCATTGCGGCGTGCACCTACCCGTGGGCTGCTGCCAGATCCTGACCGTGCGTACTGGGCCGCCCCCCTGCAGTCCGTTCCACTTGATCGTGAGGTCGCACACGTAGAAGTTCACCCAGTCGCCGTAGAGGCCGATGCTGCGTCCGATCAGATTGAGCGCGGTCGGCGTCTTGTGGATCAGATCGCTGAGCTGATCGCGTTGGTCGACGAGCGGCTGCTGAAGAGCCTGCAGGTAGTTGATTTCCTTATGCAGCAGAGCGCGATTCTCCGCCAGGAGGTCGGCGACCGTCCCAGCGGCGTTGCTGATGTTCGCGGTGCCGGCGGCCAGCGGATCGGCGTGGTTGGCCAGCCCGGTGATCAATTTCTCGAAGTTGTCGACGGTCTGGTCGAACTCCTTGCGATGCCTAACCGTGGTGTCCAGCACGATGTTCAGGTTCTTGACCACTTCGCCGATCGCCTGGTCGCGTTCAGCGAGGTGCGCGGTCAGCTGCGCGGTCTGGTCGAGGATGTCGCTGATGGTGCCGCCCTGACCCTGAAACACGGTGATGATGGCCGACGCGATGGTGTTGACCTTTTCCGGATCGAGCGCCCGGAACAGCGGCTTGAAACCACCGATCAGGGCGTCGAGATCCAGCGCCGGTGAAGTTCGAGACAGCGGGATGAATCCGCCCGGCGGCAGGACCCGGTCAGCGCCCTCACCCTCGCCGCGTTTGAGCTCCAGGTAGCGGTCGGCGAACAAGTTGAGATAGCGGATCTGCGCGGTCGTCGACTGATAGAGCGGTATCGAGCGGTCGACAGCGAAGTCCACCTGTACCCGCGTGCCGCCGCCGACCAGCCGCACCTTTTTGACCTTGCCGATCTCCACTCCGGAGGCGCGGACGAACTGGCCGTCCTTCAGCCCGGTGGCATTGTTGAACTCAGCGGAATAGCTGTTGGTGCGGTTGAAGCGCATCTGACCGAACACCACGACGATCGACACGGTGATCAGCAGCAGCACCAACGAGACGATGCCGAGCTTGATAGCGGAGCCGGTGATTTTCATGGGTTGATCGTGTTGTCCCCGACCTGACGGCCCCACACATACTCGATTGCGTACGGCGAGCCGGTTTCTAAGTGGTTGTACGGCGCGAGGCTGGCGCCGGTGTCCACCACGAGAGTCGGTGCCGGCCACAGATCATGGGTGATGGGCTGCCAGCAACCCGGCGCACCCCCCGGGCCGCCGCGAGCGTTCACCCGCGGCAGATTGTCCGGATACACATAGGGATTCGGCGCCCCGCCTACCAGTCCGGCCAGCCCCAGGAGCCCGATTGTGGCCGCTGTGCCGGCCAACCCCGGGAGGGTCAGTATGCCTCCCAACCCTGACGTCAGCTCGGTCATGGTTTTCAGCGCGTAACCGTTGCCGCCGCCTGTCGTCGCATAGGCGGCGGGTTCTTCGTCGTAATAATTGCGGATGGTGCAAAAGATTTCGGGACTGTAGGTGTCGAGCAGCTGGGCGGTGGGCACCAGATCGGCGACCCCCCGCTGCAGGTAGGGCCCGCCCCGCCGGAAGATGTCTTCGCCGGTGTTGCCCAACCCGGCCGCGGCCAACAACGCGGCATCCAGGTCGGCTTCCTGCCGGTGCAGCGTGCGCGCCGTGATCACCGCGTTGTTGAGGGAGTCGAACAGATCCGGTGCGGCGTTGGCGTAGGTGTCGCCCAGGGCCGCGAACTGTTGAATGTCATGTCGGATCTGCGGCATTTGCGGATTGATGTCGTCGAGGATGGCGTCGCCGTTGACGATCGACTGCCCGAACTTGTCGCCCAACCCGGTCAATGCCTGCGCGGCCGCAGCCAGCGTCAGGTTCACCTTGACCGGATCCACCTTCTCCGCGATCGAGGTAAGCGTCTCGAACAACGTATTGAACTCGGTCGTCACCGACCTCGCATCAATCACTTGCTGCGGGGTGATGCGTTGCGGTGTAGGGTTTTTCGGCGAGATCAGCGACACATACTTGTTGCCGAACACCGTGGTCGCCTTGATATTGGCGTCCACGTTGGCCGGAATCAGCGTGATGTACCTCGGATTCACGTCCAAGACGAACTTGGCCGCCGCTCTGCCGTCACGCTGGATCTCCGAAATGCTGCCCACCCGGCCGATTTCCACGCCGTTGTAGGTGACCTTCGACCCCGGATCCATCACCAAACCGGACCGGGGAGCCAGCATCGTCAAGCGTGTCGTCGGCGTGAGCTGGCCCCGAAACTGCAACCATACGAACGCCAACACCGCCGCAGCGACCACCAAGAACACCGCGGCCGCCGTCTTGTACGGCGGGATACGTGGCGGGTTCTCCTTCACCGGGGTCGTCATGGCGGCTACACGGTGAGGTTGAAGTTCGGGTTTTTGCCGTAGACCGCCATCGCGGTCAGTACGACCACGACAACGATTGTGATCAACGACAGCCGCATCGACCGGCCGACCGCTTCACCGACGCCGACCGGCCCGCCGGTGGCGGTGTAGCCGTAGTAGCAGTGGGTGGTCATCACGACCACCGCAACCACGATCACCTCCGCGAACGACCAGCCCACGTCGTTGAGGCGCAGGAATGTGTGGAAGTAGTGGTTGTACGTGCCGATGGACTGCCCGTAGAACAAAACCGTGGTGAGCTGCTGGGACAGGAAGGCCATGGTGATCGCCAACCCGTAGAGCGGGATGATGACGACGAGACCCGCCACCACCCGGGTGGACGCCAGGTAGGCGACCGACCGGATACTCATCACCTCCAGCGCGTCGATCTCATCGCTGATGCGCATGGCGCCCAGTTCGGCGGTGGCGCCGGCGCCGACCGTGGCGGCCAGCGCCTGACCGGCGGCCACCGGCGCCACAAACCGCACATTGACTAGTGCGGCCAAAAATCCGGTGAATGCCTCGACACCGATGTTGCCCAGCGTCGCGTAGCCCTGGATGGCGACCACTGAGCCCGCGGACAGGGTGATGAAGCCGACGATGGCGGCGGTGCCACCGACCACGGCCATCGCGCCGGTACCCATCCCCATCTGGGCAACCAGCTTCAGCAGCTCTCTGCGGTAGCGGTGCAGGGCGTAGGGGATCTGCCCGACTGCGGTCAGTGCGAACCAGATCAGCTGCCCGATCTCGACCAGTAGCCGGGCCGGCGCGTCCCCGTATCGACTGAGGGTGGCCCGCGGGAAGCGGACACGCACTGCGGCAGCCGTCGCCATGTCAGCGCCCCGTTCCGAACCGGACACCGATGGTGGTCAACGCCGCGTTGACCGCGAACAGCGCGATGAAACACAGCACCACTGTCTCGTTGACGGCAGTGCCCAGGCCTTTGGACCCGCCGCGGACGATCAGCCCGCGGTAACAGCCGACCAGGCCGGCGATCAGCCCGAACGTCGCTGCCTTGACAAACGCGATCACCACCTCGGGTAGGCCGGTGAGCGCTGTCAACGTCGAGAGGTAGGCACCGCTCGAGACGTTCTGCAGGTACACGCTGAAGAGGTAGCCGCCCCCCAGACCGACGGCGACCACGAGGCCGTTGAGCAGCACCGCGACGACTGTCGAGGCGACGACGCGCGGCACCACCATCCGGTGGATCGGGTCGATGCCGAGCACCTCGAGCGCATCGATTTCCTCGCGGATGGTGCGCGCGCCGAGGTCGGCGCAGATGGCGGTGGCCCCGGCGCCGGCGACCACCAGCACCGTCACGATCGGGCCGAGCTGGGTGACCGCGCCGATCGCGGCACCGGCACCGGAGACGTCGGCGGCGCCGATCTCGGCCAGCAGGAGGTTGATCGTGAAGATGAGCAGCACGGTTTCCGGGATGGACACCGCGATAGCGGGCAGCAGCGATACCCGCATCAGGAACCAGCCATTCCAGATGAACTCGCGCCATTCGAACGGCTGCTTCAGGGCTTTAGCGGTCAGCACGCACATGCGGAAGAACCCGCCGGCCACTTCCGTCCCTGGTCGGATCCTGTCGAGGACTTTGCCGCCAATCACGTTCGAGGCAGTCATCCGCGCGGCCCCCGACGTAACCACGCTCGGCGCATCGCAACCCCAGCACGTGTCCCAGCCGACGTCGTCGTAACAGCCCGCTCGCGACGAAACCGTTTGCCTCGCGGGTGGTCGGGATCCCGATTCGCAAGCTCTCTCGCAGAGTGACAATGCTTCGAAAAGCGATTCGCTAGAAAGCATTTCGAACTTTGCGTGAACGACGGCGATTTCCGGCCTCTTGGCCCCAAGTTGCGGTGCAACAGTTGTTGGTGTGAGCCGCGGCGTAGCGCATCATCTCGTTCCCGACGCCGGTCGACCACGTGATCCTCCCAACCGGCAGCCTCGGTTCCTGCCCCCCGGTTCCATGTCGCCCTCGTTTGCGCCACGCAGCAACTATGGCATTTGACCGTACGTTCAGTCAATAAATCGGCTGCCTGGGTTCTAGTAGGGACCGCCCAGAAACATCCCGCGCTGCTCTACGATCCACCTGATCATTACCAGGCCCTTTGCGGTTCCTCAGGGTGGCTGGCGCGCGGGTTCATCGGTCGCGCGACGGCCAATTACCGGCCCGCGCAAAGCATTCCGTCGCTATG
>Ga0210393_10004420_pt1 | contig 11116 bp, 11 predicted proteins | sample IncBWC27OmetaG_FD_160068 | JGI IMG/M metagenome (GOLD analysis project Ga0210393, IMG submission 160068) | Forest soil microbial communities from Barre Woods Harvard Forest LTER site, Petersham, Massachusetts, United States - Inc-BW-C-27-O ...
TCTAGGGTGCATCTCTTACCTGAGGGTCTTAGGGTTCACAAGAGGCTCTAGGCCTTTAGAGGAGGAGTCAAGAACAACCTGTATTTCACAAGGAAGTCAAGCTTAAGGCTTGACTAAGGAATAGGAAGGGTTTATATAGTACATAGAATGCCAGTCTATGTAGGTGTTGCTAGTAACTACTGTAAAGTAGGGGAACTAGCTGGAACACATCGGAAGCATAGAGAATAAGCCAGAAGGTAAGGGAACATACAGGAGCTCACTACGGAAGGTCCTAGAAGGGGATGGAAGCGAAGGGAAACTTAGAGAAGAAACTGGAAGCATAAAGAAGTATCTAGCTACTACTATGTAGAGGGCTAGATATGAGGTTATCGGTCAAGAGAAAGGAATCGGCAGTCTGATAGAGAAAATGTAAGTCCAAATACCTGGTTGTGGCAACCAGGCTGTGACATACTCTCCTTTCTTTTCTGAGAGACTAGAATAACCCCATCTTTAGCAGCTGCCCTAGCCTTTCCTATTAGTTTTAGGGCACACTTACTTATTTGAGGAGGCATGATACAAGAGGTGTGGGTAGTTGGATGTTAGAGTCAGATGCAGACTTTTTTTTACTTCATTCTGTCTACTTTTCAAACTTTGTTTGACAATTGTTTTGATAGCAGTATATTTGAGGAATATAGCCAAATAAATAAAACTGTAGACACAGGTATGATTATGGGTATGGGTATAGTGTGGGTACCCAATGCCTATACCCATACTTGTATCCATTAGATACCCATACCTAAGACCCATATGGGTCTCAGGTATCCATGCCATTGCCTAAGTGCATCTGGCTGGGCCCAGCAGTAAGCCCCTCTTATACCACAGGCCACCCACCATTGTTAGAAACCCCTGTCAAACCCTCCTCAAGCATATCAGCTTTCTGGTCCCCAACACCGCTATCTCACTCCAACTCATGCGTCAGCACTCACCTAAGTTTATGGGCAGTTAAGTACCCCCACCCATCTTATAAATAGCTTCTGAGTTATTGGTTGGAATGCATCCCTACAAGGATGGCTGGCTTGACTACCTACAAGACCAGGTTCAAGAATGCCACTGACACTCCCCCTCACCCTTTAACATGGCAAAGTGCCACAAGATGCCATTGTCTATGACCTCGACCCCATGAACCCCTGGCCTCCCCTTTACTGTTGACCCCTCCAGAATGGGACTACCTAGCAGCCCAATTCAACCCCCTATATTCCCTATGACCTATGCGCCCACCTCCTACCCCCTGTATTCCCTATAACCTATGTGCCCACCTCCTACCCCCTTCAGTATACCATGTTGTAGTGAGTCCTACAATTAACAGTCAAACAGTTCCTTGACCATATTTGTGCAAAACATTCAGCTGGCCCTGTTATTGGACAAGACCCCCCATTCAGAGCCCCTCTAAACCTCAAGGACTACCCCCTGTGCCATTAGTGTGGGTGCAATACCCACTGGTCTCACCTCTACCCCAACCCCCACTTAGCATGTTGATTTCAAGAATGCTACCAGGTCCCCCATAGTCACTGAACAAATTCCACCTGTATCTAGAAGAACTGCGCCATATTCTGGTAAACTGGTAAAACTATTATTGTATGGTAGCAACAAGTCTAAGGAGGGGGTCATATCACTACCAGCACTGGGCACCAACTGGGTGGACTGGTCAGACACACTGGGGAAGGAGATGTATTTGTGACATGCCTTAGAGAGGCTTAACCTTGAGTATCCTTCTGCTTCTGATGACTAATAGATTCATGTACTAGGTCCCTAGGACCAACAGTTTAGCATTGTCTCATATTTCTGGAGGACTGGCTCACTTATTGTTACAGTTGTGACTCATACTGACTCGTCTCCCTATACTGCTGACTCTGGCTCCTTATTACCAAGGACAATGGTTATTATCTGTAGTAGTGACTCACTATGACTCATCTCTAGTTACTGGTACTGCCCTTACCTACAGAGTAGTACTTAGTAGAGGCTGAGGTCACCTTAGGACCTCAGCTTGATCCTCTTGTCCTTACTTTAAGTTTGATACTCGAAAATAACTCAAAGTCTTTATGACTACTTATTGGTCTGAGTAACCCTCCTGAGTCTAACATCATAGGATTATGCGACTTAGTCCTCTATGCCTTAGTGGCCATCCTCTATTACCTTATACTTGCAAGAGGAGTATGCATACTCTAGTGGATTGTCTTAGCCTATATCCTGCACCTGATATGCTTTATCAACTTTGACTCTAATTATTGCACAGCCATATAGGTGCAGCTGTAGGCTAAGCAACCCACCTTGTTGTATGGGTTTGAAGTAGTTTGCTAGTACTACTGTGTAGGCTTAGATATTGCACTTGAGTGAGTGAGACAATATGTATTAGGAGTCTACATAGTAGGGTATTTATACCTGTAGGTAGCTATATGACAAATACAACAATAAGAGTGAGTAAAGGTGTCCATAATATCATGTTTACAGTGTCACCTGATACATTTCACATTCAGGTGCCCAAATAATTGTACCAAGACCATAGGAGACATTCTGTATAGTACTAATACTACCCAGTATAGTAAACCAAAAGAAGTGGCACCTAAGGGCTGCTGTGAGATCTCTTCTATGATCAGATCTAAGGTGCATCTGTATAAAACACAGTGCATGTGAATACCAGCAGTTGTAGACCGCTTCTAAGTGCCGCATCTAAGTGTTGGCTCTGGTGTTCTAGTTGATCACTATTGTTCTGACATTCTGACACTCCCCCTCACTTAATGCAGCCAGAAGTGCTTTAAGCAAATCTGAGTCAATCATTTTGGCGAATAGAATTCTAAGCCTAATTGCTCTTGGAACTTTAGGAACTTAATGCATTCTAAGTTTTTGGTGAACATATCTGCTGGGTTTTGAGTCCCTTTAACAAAGAAGAGCTCAACCTTGCCATCTTATATCATATCTCTAATATAGTGGTAGTGCAAGTCTATGTGTTTACTGCACTTTTCTTTGAGTGGGTTAGAGGTAATGAAAATTGTGCCTTGATTATCCCCAAATAATGGAATGGGTGCCAGTTTAATGCCTAGCTCGGAAAACAGGTTTCTAACCCATATGAGCTGGCAGCTGGTGTCTGATAGAGACATGTACTCAGCCTCAGTGAAGGAGAGTGCAACGGTTTTCTGTGTGCCACCACTGGCTCTGGGTAGCAGTTGGACGGACTGGTCTCACATGTGGGGGAGAGAAGCGTATCTAAAGAGGGTGCTGGAGAAGCTGAATCTTGGGTATCCTCGTGACTCTGATGATTAATATGTCCACACATCAGGTCCCTAGGACCAACAGTTATGACTCATAGTCCCTGGTGGACTGCCTCGTGTATTGCTGTGCTTGTGACTTATACTGACTCATACCAGTGCTACTTACTACCAACCCTTGTTACCAAGGACTGCGGTTCTATTGTCTGTAGTACTAACTCATAGTGACTTATTCTAGTTTAGTGAAGTACTGCCCTTATCTACTAGTAGTATATAGTAGGGGCTGAAGTTGCCTTAGGACTTCAGCTTAATCCTCTTGTCCTTTCTCATAGTTGGGACATAGTTCCCTTCTCCTCTAATCAAAGTCCTTTGTGACTTCTCATCTACTAGTGACCTACTGTGTGAGGGTCCCTCCTGAGTCTACACTATAGAGGCACTACTGTGTAACGCCTCTTCTCTACCCTCTAAATCAACTTAGCCAAGATAGCTTCAGGTCACGTGTCGGATCATGTGCTCATATTACATGACCTGGTATTACAAGCCCTTGTCATTGCGCTTATATTTATGTTGTTAGGACTAACAGCATGTGCAACTGCCCTCATACTCTGAGCCTATTGGAACCACTTCATGCAGGTTCTCTATTTCAACTCTAAGTTCTAGAGTCACACGCTAGCAGCAGTGACACTGTGTGCATGTGTTTCAACTGAATATGGCACTGGCTAGTTTCACCACATAGCCAGAGGTGAACTTCCTTGTATTAGGACTGGAAGCCCAGTCAGAGTCAGCATATGCCAACAAACTGCCATTGCCAGGTCTATTATAGACCAAGGCATTCCTAAGAGGTAGTGGCAGATATACAGTGCTTTCTCTAAGTGTTCCTCAGTAGGGTTGGAGGTGAACTGCAACAACTTTGTAACTGCAAAGGTTATGTCTAGTCACATTCCCAGCATGATATAGAGTAGAGACCCTATTACTTGCTGGTACTTAGAGCAGAGGGTTGCAGTGGCATTCTCTGTCACAGGAGAGGGTTGGTAGCCCTCAGGCAAAGGAGTCAGAGCAGGCTTCACATTTTGCAAATTGAAGTGCTCTATGACTTTCTAGAGGTATGGAGACTGGTTAAGATAAATCTTGCTATCTTTGTGTTTTATGTGCATATGCAAGAACTTCTAGGCATCGCCCAAATCCCTGCATTCCCATCACTTTATAAACTATTCTTTAGTTTTAAGGAGTTTCTTTTTGTCTGCACCCAGGAAGAGAACATCATCTATATAGATGATGATGACAATACTCTGGTCTTTATTAACAAAGATCCCAGAGTACAAGTGCAGGCATATAAAGCCTAGTTCACCCATGGACTTGTCAAGCACTTTCCACCATGCTAGAGCTGCTTGTTTCAATCCATAGATTGCATGTTTTAAGTGCAAGACCTTGCCTTCTTGGCCTTTTACTTTAAAGCCTTCAGGCTGCTCCATATAGAGCTCCTCATTGAGTTCTCTATATAGGAAGGCAGTTTTAACATCTAGGCTGGTGATGTGCCAATTCTTTAATGCGGCAAGCGCAATCATCAACCGTACTGTCTCAAACTATACCACTAGTGAGAATATAGTGTCATAATTAATGCCTTCAACCTGGGAGAAGCCTTTGGCTACAAGTCTGGCTTTTTTACAGCTATCAGACTTTAGGTTGAATACCCATCTATTTTTGATTACCTTGTGACCTTTGGGAGGGTTGACAAGTTCAAAGACTTTGTGTCTGCATAGGGAATCTAATTCTTCGCGACACACCTGTTTCCACTCCTGTTGTGCACTTCTAGGCATCTTTATGATGTCTCTAAAAGTCCATTCTCACACATTGGCAGTGTCTAGTGTTTCCGAATCTAGTGGCACTGCTTTGGCAAGCAGTTGATTCAGGAATTCTACTCCCCCTTCCCTTGCAAGGCATAGAAGATTATCTACTGTACCAGAAAACCTGCCTATACCTAGGCTTGGTGTTATGGCCAGATTGCCACAACTGGGTACTCAGACTTCTTTTCTCATTACCAGACTGCTGATTCCTTCTTCTTGATCAATGACCTCATATCTAGCTTCCTACTCCTGGTAGTAACTAGATACTTCTGAATGCTTCCGATTCCTTCTATGCACTTCCATCCCTTTCCAGTATCTACCATAGTAGGTTCCCCTATGTTCTCCTACCTTCTAGCTTGTTCTGTATGCTTCCGATGTCTTCTAGCTAGTTCCCCTACTTTACAGTAGCTACTAGCAACACTTACATACTGTAGACTGGCATCCTATATACCATATAAGACCCTTCTATTCCTTAGTTGAGCCTTAAGCTTGACTTCCTTGTAATATCAGGTTGTCTTAAGAACTCCCTTCATAAGCCTAGGCCTCCTTGTAAACCCCTAAGACCCTCAGGCAAGAGATGCACCCTAGAGCCCATGCTCTAGAATCTCTTACGCTCTTTGACCCTTTACCCTAACCCTTGAGTGATGCACTTTATGCTTAGCTAAGGCATGAGAAACTGACCTTTCTATTCAGAAAGCAGACCATGTTACTCAGACTGAGATCATGTGACCAAATCACCTGACCTATCACATGATACTTTGACTTAGTCATATGAGATGATAAGTCCTAAGTGGTACCAACTAGACTGGCGTGAGAATACAGAACCCAAATTGGAAATGATACAACACTGTGGCCTGATGGTGACATTAAGTCAAGCTTCCTATAACGCTCTGAGTTGGGCACTAAGTTGACCAATGTGGTCATGTGTTTGTTCTGGCTTTTGCCAGATATAAGGAGCGTGTATAAGGTATGGATATTTGCAGTGAACAGGGGTCTACTGCGTGACATTGGGTGACACTAGGTCAAGCCCACACCCGAGCATGGCTGCTTTAGGGTGCTTAGATGTATAAGGTGAGAGGGGCGAACAGAGTCGCTACTGGACTGCACAGTTGATAACCTGAAGAGCATCTACAAAGGACAAGTGCTACTCTTAGAGGCCAAAGAGGGGCACGACAAGTAAGACTTATAGATGTGAAGCAAGGGAGGAATAGGTGAAGGACTTAGTGGCTTATGACGAGCTCACCGTCACACACGACTGCCAGGGGCTAACCCTATATATAGCCTAAGAGGGATGGGGCACAAAGACTCGGATTGGGGATCAAGTCAGGCTTGAGAGACACAGACGTCTGCTCAAGGGTTATATACAGGGGAAGGTCTGAGTCTCAATCTGGGTATGAAGTCTAAAACAGTAAATGAAGCTAAGTATAGTATGGGATCAAGGAAAGAAGCATAGGGCCTCTGATGAAGGTGAAACGTGATGTATCTGTGACATAGATGGGGATCAGGAAGCATACCAAATGGGAAAGGTGTATAGTACTAAAGGGGATGAGTGAGTTATAGACAAACGAGTCATAGGAACGTGATAAGAAGCTGTAGCATAGCCATAAGGAACCAAACAAGGGCATGGGCAAATAGGATAATGCATATGAGTGCAACATAAGCAAGAATAAGTCCTGTGATTTGGAGGCACATGATGGGTGCACATGGGTAGGTGGCGTGGGAACTAAGGGCATGTGAAGTCATATAAGTGGAAAAGTGGAAAAATGGGGGTAGAATTGTAACACTTCCCCTTGATATACCCCAAATAGAATCATTTCAATCCAGAGATCCTCATACATCAAGACTCTGAAACTTGAACCACTGAAGAACCACAATGATGCATTCAGAATGCCAAAAGAATGAACCATAGATCCACAATCGTTCATGAGTAATGGCTAAAAGATCGAAATGAAAGGCTATAGCAGCTTAGACACCCTAGGAGATCCCCAATGGTGGTGACTAAAGGTCCAGAGGGCTTGAAAAGGTCCTCACTGAAGCAGAGTGCAACCAACACAATTTGACTCTTATTCAAAATCTACCCTGAATCCACAGATTGCTATAATGCTAAGTTTACCAGAAACCTCAAACACTTAGTGTCTGGCCAAGAGCCAGGAACTCTATGGACTGGCTACTATGCTATATTCAATGGAGCTAAACTAGCAGTCTCCAACATGTTTGGAGCCTGGTTCGAGATTGAAAGAACAGGTGATAAGTGGCAAGCAATAAGACTTGCATGCACTGAGCTAAAGGTGTAAGGAAAGGCTCTCCCAGGACTTAATGCCAAAGCCCTAATTGAAACTGGAGAACCAACTAATGCACAGCTAGTAGAGAAGGCCAGATCAGAATCTAGGGCCTCTCAATATGACCCTCCACCTCACCAGGACCCCCTAGTCCAACCACCAATGACCTGACACCACCATCAGCAACCCAGGCCACTACCTTTCTGGTGGCCTAGGAAATTGAAATCCTAGATATAGGGATAACAATGATGATCTCTTCAGTTCTGACACAGCCTGTCAAGGAGGAGAAAACCCTCCTGACCCCTATGGAGACCCATGGGCTAAAAATCAGAATGACAGAAACAATAATGGTGGATGAGGAGGCTCTTAACTTGAAGGGGATCCTTCTGAATACTTTGAAGGTGATCGAGGCAGAACTATAGACTTTCTGATTGCTTTCAAAAGGTTCATGATTATAAACCAAGACTCCACTATAGCTAAGGACCCTTACAAAAAGTGTGCCTACTTCATGGGACACATCAGAGGACAGAAAACTCAAGGATGGGTCCAAAGGAACTATAATTGGCTAAACAAGGTAAAGGACAACCCAGATGAACTCTATGGAAGGTCCCCTTGGACAATACTTGAAGAAGACTTCAAGCGATCCTTTGTGGACTATGCCCAACAGGAGAAGGCCCATGATAACCTTTAGAAACTCAAGATGACTAGTGGAAACATTGAAGAATACATCTCTGAATTCCAGATGCTAGGACATCAAGCACACATAGATCTTAATGATCCAGCAGCACTTAGGCTCTTTGCCAGAGGCCTTCCCAACTCTCTGGCTGATGCATGCATCAATCTGAATGGACCAGAATCCTTTGAGCAGTGGAGGAACTCTGCTCAGAGGCAGCATAGGGCTTGGCTCAAAAAACAAGCCCTCCATTGCAACTACAACAAACTGCCAGCCCCCAGACCACAAGTACCTAATCAAGGGTGCTGGCAAAGGACTCTGGAACAACAATAGAGGAAGGGGAGCACAAGCCCCTTGTCCTCAACTCTAGAAGAGAGATCCCAATACAATGGACACCTCAGCAGGCAAGGCCACAACTGAGGAACAGAAAGCAAAATTCCCGCAGGAAAGGATGCTGCTATGAATGCGAAAGGCAAGGCCATATGGCATAAGACTGCCCCTCCAAGAAAACTAAAGCTCGCAGTGCAAAGATAGAAGATGATAAACAGAAGATTGTCAAAGAACTCACTGCCTGGTCAGTGAAAGATATGATTGCATATGCTGCCAAATTCTTAGAGGAAGAAAGGACCACCTTCATTTAAGGCCTCCAGGATGATAAAGAAATGACTGATGATCTGGGTTTTCTAGCGGCCTGAGCAGATTGGCCCTAGCTCGGGCCCTAGATACTGAATCTGTGTATATAGCTAAGCAAAGATCAATACAAGTTGCTGTGCAACTTTATGCACAATTCAGGAGGGTCAAAGTCAATGCACTCCTAGACTGTGGAGCAACCGAAAACTTTATCCATCCAAGGCTAGTAAAGTGAATGAAGCTAGCCACTAGACCACTAAAGCAACTCCAACAAGTGAAGAATGTTAATAGTACCTCAAACAAAGCAGAAAGGGTAACAGAAGTCACAATCTTAGAAATTCACTGCAAAAACTATGGACAAAAATACAAGTTCTTTGTGGTAGAAGTAGATTGTGATGAGATCTTGCTAGGGTACCTCTTCTTGGAAGCAGTCAACCCCCAAATTAACTGGTGATCTGGGAAACTATATAGAGTGGTTACCCTTAAAGGAACACATAAGGGAGACATGCTCAAGATTGCCAAAACAACTGTAGCACAACAGTTGGCTGAAGCTGCTACTGACAAGAAGGAATGATCCTAGGATGAGATAGTCCCCAAGGAATACCACCAACATGCCTTCATCTTTTTAGAGAAAGAATCACATTGTATGCCACAGCATGGAGCGTATGATCACCACATTATTCTAAAACCAGACACACCAGCAGCACTAAACTGCAGAGTATACCCCATGTCTCCTGAAGAAGATTAACAGCTCAACAAGTTTATCAAAGAGAACCTCAAGTTGGGACACATAATAAGGATGGATTCCCCATATGCTAGCAGATTCTTCTTTATCAAAAAGAAAGATGGTAAACTATGACTAGTACAGGATTACAGACAGCTTAACAAATGGATGGTACTAAGCCAATATCCTCTTCCACTCATAGAGAATATTGTCCACAAGTTTGCTGGGAAGAAATGGTTTACCAAATTCAACATACAATGGGGGTACAACAACTGCCCCATCATTGAAGAAGACCAATGGAAAGCCACCTTCAAAACAAAAAGAGGACTCTTCAAACCAACAGTGATGTTCTTCAGACTATGTAACTCCCCAGCAACCTTCTAAGGCTTCATGGATGATGCCTTCAAAGAAGAAATTGACTCAGAAGACTATGGGATCTATATGGACAACATTCTTATGGCCACAGATGGAACCTTTAAACACCATATTGAACATGTACACCATATCTTGGATACGATCAAGGACAATGATCTATTCCTCAAACCAGAGAAGTGTACATTTCATAAGAAAGAGATCAACTATCTAGGATTAATCATTGGCAACAGCACAGTATGCATGGATCCTGTCAAAGTAGAAGGAATAACCAAATGGCCGATACCTACTATGGTTAAATAAGTAAGAAGCTTCCTAGGCTTCTGTAACTTCTACCATGCATTCATTTCTAAGTTCTCTGATATCACATGACCCCTAAACGACCTCACAAAGAAGAACTATCAATGGCGCTGGGAAACAAGCCAACAAGATGCATTTGAAGAACTAAGACACATATGTGCTAAAGAACCAGTACTACATGCCCCTGATTGGAATAAACCTTTCATTATGGAGACCAATGCCTCTGGATATGCCTTAGGAGTAGTGATTGCTCAAGAACATGAGAATGGAATCCATCCTATAGCATTTCACTCACAATCTCTACTAGATGCAGAGAAAAACTATGATGCACACAACAAGGAAATGCTAGGTGTAATTGTAATGCTTCAAGCAGGGCACTAGGTAGTCCAACGTGGATAGTGTGGGGTCATGCAAGGCAACAGCAAGGGGTGCAAGGGATTCAAGGTAACTGTGCAGAGAATAGAGGTGTCACCACTGCTAGCGTGTGACTCTAGAACTTAGAGTCAAAGTAGAGGACCTTCACAAAGTGGTCCCAATACATGTGGGCAATGAGTGCTATAACATGTGCCACTAGTGCTAGCAACACAAAGATGAGTACAATGATGAGGGCTCAGAGTACTGGGTCATTCTGTCTGGTATCACATGATGGGATCATTCTGTCCAGATTATGCAAAGGCATTGTGATGCCTTAATATGCTAAGTTGATATGAGGGTAGAAGAGAGGCATCACACAGTAGTGCCTCTAAAGCGTAGACTCAGAAGGGACCTTTATCCAAAGGTCACTAGTCACAAAGGATGAGAAGTCATGAAGACTTGATTAGAGGAGTAAAGGTGCACATGTTACCGCCTGGGCACGCAGGAGAACTGCCTCAGTTAGGTGACCGCTGTGACTGCACGCCCGAGTGGCGCTGTGACCCACACGACGCCTGCTTCATTCATGACTCGTGCTTCTGTGACGGCTCTGGTAGCTGGCCCCCTATAAAACCTGTACGTTCCTATTGGCGTCGCTTCTCTTCTGATTGGAAAGCAGCTATGGAGTCTCCCTCTCGTCC
>Ga0210393_10004422_pt1 | contig 11111 bp, 7 predicted proteins | sample IncBWC27OmetaG_FD_160068 | JGI IMG/M metagenome (GOLD analysis project Ga0210393, IMG submission 160068) | Forest soil microbial communities from Barre Woods Harvard Forest LTER site, Petersham, Massachusetts, United States - Inc-BW-C-27-O ...
CCGCATCGCCTCGGCGGCTGCCCCGAAAAAATGGGCTCGCCCGTCCCATTGTTTTCCGTCTTCCAATCCTGAGCCCACCAACCGCAGATAGGCCTCGTGTACCAGTCCCGTGGCGCTAAGCGTTTGCCCAGCTCGTTCGCCCGCGAAGTTATGTGCGGCCAACCGCCGAAGCTCGTCGTAGACCAGCGGCAACAGGTCCGCCCCCGCCGCCCGATCCCCGCTCGCGAGGGCCTGCAAGATACGAGTGACATTCTTAGACATAGCAAGCGATCTAAATGACCGACTCCTGTTCTAGGGAACGGTCGCCTTCACGGCCTCACCCCCGGCCTCACTCCCGCGCGGGCAGAGGGGACAAGTTTGCATGCGGCCAGTTCGCTCCCGCCGCGATTTACTGTTTCCATAGGCTGATCCACCCCGACGCCGGCTTTTTGTTGGCCGCGATTCCGCCAACATTGGCCACAATCCGCTTTCCGACGATGTAGCCGGTGAACTCGAGCGACCGATAGTCACCGCGTATCATTTCGGTGGTGTGAATCGCGACATGGTTGCCGTCTCGTTCGCCTTCGACTTTCATGATGTCGGTGGCATAGTTGGTTGTTTGCTCCATTCGTCCTCGAAAGGCATTCCCCGCCACCTGGCCGACGTGCATGTACATCTGCACGGAGTTGCCTTCCGGCCCCTGCCGCTTCCCGCGCCAGTCGCTTCCCTCGTTGAATCGCACTTGGCCTCCGAGCAATTCCAGGACCTTGTTTTCCAGCTCGGTGAGCTTGTCTGACACGTCGGGATCCTTGTCGTTGCGGATCGCCTTGTCGGTGATTTTCTTGCGGAACTCATCGATGCTTGCCATCACCTGTTGCTGCGCCTCGGCGTACGCGATGACGCCTTCCAACAGCTCGTCGCAGCTCGGTAGCTCCTTCGTCGCGACGAATTTCTTTTGATCGTCCTGAATCTTGCGGAGCAAGAGACGCTTGGCGTCGGGATCGAGATCCGATTGCTTGATTTCCCGCCGCACGGAATCGATGTCTTTGAGCAGCTTCTTCCGCGCCCTTTCGATTTGCTGCTGCTTGGTCTGCACAAACCGATTGACCCGGTCCGAGAGCTTACCCGTGTTCGGGCCGGCGGCCAGCAGCGCCTGCGACGAGCAGATCGACCACCAAACCAGGCAAAGCATCAGAAGCACAAGGTCTTTCGACACGAGCAACGTGCGGCGCATGAATCTCTCCTTTGGTGCGTGGGAAATGGCCAAAGAACAGAGATGGTTCGGTCGTTATCGCGAGCCGCGCCAAGTCGCGGGACAATTCGTTTCGAGGTCGAAGTCGGGCCAGTTCTGGTGAATCCAGGCTGCGGCGTCGTGCAGATTGCGCAACCGACGTGGCGGAGGCTTTTCGATCGTCTGGGCTTGACTGTCCGAATTTGCATCCTTCCAAAAAACCGACTTTCCATCAAAGAAAACCAATTCCTCAAACCGCTGTAAAAACCACTCTCGGAGCGCGGCCACACAATTCGGGTGGGAAAGGAGTTTCGCGAGCGATCGTGGCTGCGTGATCGATTTGGCCAACGCAAGACTTCCGTCCAGGCTCGTCTTCGTGTCGAGAAGCACCGAAGGATCCATCGTGCCCAAGTCCTCAGCGACGTAATCATCCCAAGACGGAATTGAAGTCCCACGGTCGAGAAGGACTGCTGTAGCTTGCGTTGCTCGATTGTCTCGTGCCACACCCTCAAGTCGCGTTGCCAACAGTGCTAATGCACTGTTGTCCCAAAAGTCAAACTCTTGCGAATTCTTGGAAGCCGCCACAACGGCATCCCATGCAAGATTAGCCTGCTCCGAGTTGAGACGTGGTGCCAGCGCAATAAGTAATTGCGTACCAATCGAGTCCCCATGAGTTATCAACTGGATACAGGCGTTTGCGGCGCGGTGCACCTGGGACGACTCAAGCCGCGCTTTCAATTCGATTAGCCCTGTACATGCAACAGAGCGAGCCCTTGCGTCCGACGAACTTTCCAACATTGCAATCAAAGCATTCGCGGCGGCGACGGTCTGGCCGTAATTCAGTCGCGAGGCCAGCACGGACAGTTCTGGATATTCCGTCAAAGCGATTGCCTTCTCGCGCGCGATTAGCGCGGCGTTCCACGCGCGGTTGGACTGTGCCGGATCCAGTCGCGGCGCGAGTGCGGCCAGCCCCGATTCACAAAACTCGGGGGACCTTGCCGCAATTACGATAATCCCATCCAGCGCTTGCTTGACATGGACCGGCTCCAATCGCGATGCCAGCTCTTTCAGCGCTCGCCCCTCACCTACGTATCGCGCCTTCCCCCCATTTAAGTCAAATGACCAGCGCGCATCCTCGTCCGGGTTTGCGGTAAGGGTATCCCAAGCACGCTGGGCTTGCGCCGGCTGCAGGCGCGGCGCCAACACGGCCAATCCGTCGGCGGCGCTCTCGAACTGAGTCGGCAAAAGTTTTGTGGCAATGGCTGCCGCCCGCTCAATCTGCGTTGGCGTAAGTTGCGAACTAATGGCTCGCAATCCAGCGACCGCCCGGAAAGCCGTGTCCTTATCGCCGGGCTTTTGCAAAAGCTCAATCAACCCGTCCGCCGCGCGTTCGCCCCGATGTCCAAGTCTCGGTGCCAATGCTTTCAGCGCGGCGGGCACGTGTGAACGTTCCCCCTCAAACTCGAGCATCGCAGAGCGATCATCTTTGCGCCCCTGCTGATGTATAAGCCCGTCCCACGCCCGAACGGCCTGCTCCGGATCCAGTCGCGGCGCCAGGGCAGCAAATCCTTGGGCGGCGATTTCTGGAGAGTCCGCCAGAATGGCGAAGAAGGTATCCGCTGCCTTGTTGATTTGCGCTGGCGCAAGCCGCGGTGCGAGTGGAGCAAACTCAACAATGGTCCGCTCGGGTGACGTCGCCAGAAGCGCAAGGAACCGGTCGGCAAGGGGCGCGAATTCTTGCGGCTGCAGACGTTGCGTGAGTGCCCCGAACCCCCAGCCGACGCCAAACCCACGCCTATTCGCGGCGATCGCGAGTTCAGCATCAATGAACGGCTGGACATCTTTCGGGTCCAGCCGAGGTGTGACGGCGGCAAGCATTTCGGGCCAGACGCCTTCGCTTCTTGTAAGAAGCGCATCCGCGATCCGCCTGATCTGTGCCGGAGCCATCCGCGACGCGGCAAACTCGAACACGCGAGGCAGGGGAACGCCCTTTTCGCTCAACCCTTCGTTGCTCCCTCCTAGCGGTTTCCGGATGATCGAAAGGAATGCACGTTCGAGCTGCTCCGGTCCCAATTGCCGCACGATGTGTGGCACAGCCGTGCATAAATGCCTCTGCCCCACGGTTGTCGAGTTCTCAAAAATCGAAATCAAATGATCCCAGTTTAAGATGCGCTGCGGCAGCTGATTGCTGCGCCTGGCGGCAAACTCGATAAATTCGCCCAGCACATGGCCCGACCCGTTCTTCGGATCACTCAGGTAGTCGCAGCCCCCATTCCACGCCGACAGATCCGTCGAGGCAAGTTCCAACGCCAGCCAGCACGCGGCAATGCGGATCCTGGGATCGGCCTTCAGGTCGCGTTGCCTTGCGGATGTAAGCTTGATCGCTTGCGCACGGCGAGTTGGGCTGAGGCCGACACATGCCTGAACCGCTTGTTCCGCCCGGCGCGCGAGTCGCATTGCGGTTTCGGGATTTTCAAGCGCAACCTCAAGGACGCGCAATTTTAACCCAGAGTCCTTGATTGCCGACCAGTCCATAAAGCTCCGCAACTCCGCGGAATTCGTGACGGGTTCCGTTAGTAACTCTTTCTCGAAGACCCCGATCGGTCGAAGCAGACCGGTTGCCAATTGGCGCTCGGCGCGGTCTCGCTGCGCTGCCTCAGCAGTCAAGGCAGTCTCCTTCGCGTCGCGCTCCTTCGTCAGTTACCCAACGACGTCGATCGCCTTTTTCTCCGATGCACTCGCGGCATGCTCGGCCTGCTGGGCGCGGAACAGGCCCCACGTTGTTCCGCCGATTCCCAGCACAAGTAGGGCCATGACCATTGTCAGCGCGATCACCGGCTTCCGATGCTTCCGCGCAAACTTCCGTATCCGATACGCCGGCGAAGGTGGCGACGCCTCCACCGGTTCGTCGTTTAGATACCGCAGAACATCGGCCGCAAATGCGTTGGCCGTTTCGTACCTACGTGTGCGGTCTTTTTCCAGGGACTTCATTGCGATCCAGTCGAGGTCGCCGTGGAACATCTTTGACAGCTTGGCCGGCTCGGTTTTGCGTTGGGCGGCGATCGACGGAAGCGTGTCAGTCGATTGGCTCAAGCGTACGCTCGGCTTCGGCGGCTCTTCTTCGCGGATGATCTTGAGTAGCTCGTCGTAGGCGGCTTTGGCCAAGCGCTCTTTGTTGAAGGGTGTCGACCCGGTGAGGAGTTCGTACAACAGCACGCCGAGCGAATAGATGTCCGAGCGCGTGTCGATGTCCAGGCCGCTCATCTGGGCCTGCTCGGGGCTCATGTAGAGCGGCGTGCCGATCATTTGGGCGTAGCGCGTGTAGATCGTGCGTTCGGTGAGCGACTGATAGAGGGCCTTCGCCACGCCGAAGTCGATCACTTTCGCCACGGCCCGGTTGTCATGCAGCGTCACAAGTACGTTCGAGGGTTTGATGTCGCGATGGATGATGCCTTTCTGATGGGCGTGTTGCACGGCGTTGCAGACATCGACAAACAAACCCATTCGCTCCCTCGGCGTTAGCTGGTTCTGGTCGCAGTAGTCCGTGATGGGAATGCCTCGGACCAATTCCATCACGAAATATGGCCGCCCGCTGGAGGTGGCGCCCGCGTCCAGAACGCGGGCGATGTTCGGGTGATCCATCAGAGCCAGTGCCTGCCGCTCCGCCTCGAAGCGGGCGATAACCTCGCGCGTGTCCATCCCCGGCTTGATGATTTTGAGGGCGACCTTCCGCCGGAGGGGCTGTTGTTGCTCGGCGACGAACACCAGACCGAAGCCACCGTGGCCGATCTGCTCCATCAGCTTGTAGGGGCCGATGACGGCACCGGGCTGTTCGGCAACAACCTCGCCGATAACGGTCGGCAACATTGGGCTTGGCGATTGGCCTAAGGGCCCTCCCGGTTCCTCGTATGCCCGGACCAGGGCTTTCACGCGTTCGCGCAGCTCGGCATCGTTGCCGCAGGCTTTATCGACGAAAGTGGAGCGGTCCGCCGGTTCGGCAATCTCGATGGCGCTCAGGAAGATCTGCTTCGCGTTTTGCGGCCCGTTGGACATGACATGATTCCCGTCGACTTGGCCACGGACCATTCGGGGGTCCGTTTGGAGGGTTAAGGCCTCGCATCATGTCATGCGACAAATCAGCTCCAAACGACTCAGAGAAATTTGGATCGGATCATCGATTCGCAAAGATTCCAGTGTGGAAACGATCATCTGAATGGAATGCACTCTCGGAGGTTCGGTTGATCACGCACGCTTTGACTTGATTGGCCGCCGGCCGACCTTTGCGATGTCAAAGTGCGTTGGTCGTGCTCTATTCTCCAGGCACTTCGCTTCAGGCGAAGGCCACGCTTTCGAAAGTACCGCTGTGATTTGCTGTAGGTGGCGTGCTCTCCGGATCGCCTGGGAGGCGGGCGACCCGCCTAAACCGATACTCCCGGTCGCCGAGACAGGAGATGGACCGTCTCGGGTCGGGAACTGGCAACCGCGCAGATTTCGCGTCAGCCAGATGCAGGAGATATCGTCAGGAGAGCCCCGGCGACTAGTCCATTTTTGACTATTCCGAAAGCGACTTTACCATCCGCGCCCTGGACCCACAAGAGGGCGAATGGAAAAGTCCGTTCACACTCCCGAATATGCTGCGTTCCTGCGGCTTCTGCGCGAGACGCGAGAGTCCGCCGACGTGACGCAGGTCGAGCTCGCACTCCGGCTGCGCCAAACGCAATCTCGCGTGAGTAAGTGGGAACGCGGCGAGATACGACTCGACGTCATTCAGCTCAGAAACATCTGCCGTAGCCTCGGGACGGATTTGCCGGCGTTTGCCCAGCGGCTGGAAGAACGCCTTTCAAAACGACGTAAATGATCGGTGCGCCAAGAGGTTTGACGGCTCAATCGGCGCGTTGGGCGATCGGAAGGACAAGGGGCTGAACAGCGGCCTGAACTGTACCTTACAAAGATGCCAGTTCCTTCCAAAGCTGGCGATGAGAATGGAGCTTGCGATTCGGGAGCAGCCGGCTGCATCGGCGCGCCGGCCTGATTGAGATCGATTCGAAAGATCGTTTCGCCCATCGAAATCACGTCATAGTGCAATAGGAACGTGTCAGCAGACCCGATCCGGCCGTTTACGAATGTTCCATTCTTGCTTCCGAGATCACGAATCCGAAGCGTGTAATCGTCGAGCAAGAGAGCGCAGTGATGACGGCTGACGGATTGCTGGCCGGTCGCAAATGGCAATCGTCCTCGCGGCCGATCACGAGCTTGCCACCGCGGACCTCGGTGGTCTCGCCAGAAAGCACACCACTCGTAACCCGTATTCGCGCATCCATGTTCGACCACCGCCCCGTTAGGCATCATCTTTCGAGCCGCAGACTGAGGAATTCATATCCGCACGGGCAGACGAGAATGCGGATATGGATCTGACGTCGGCACTTGGGACACCTTCGATGAAAGCCCTTGGGTGACGAGGGCTGCAACTGAATACGCTGCCCACAAGCGCACTGCGCCTTTCGCGAATGGAGCTCGGCCGAACAATTCGGGCAACGGCGATGAAAAGGCTTGAGTCGCACGGGATTGGCTCGCCGATGTGTTTCGCTGCGGATTTCTTCAAGCGAATGCAGCAACGTCATCCGTTCACGATCGGTCTGCTGCTCCGCGCACTGCGGGTGGATGCCCTCGCGGGAATAGGTCGGTTTCCCGCAAACGGGGCACAAACGCGGCGCTCGTTCACTCGCAAGCGGGAGAAGAGCGGGTGTCGCTTCCGACATGTCAACCTCCCTGAACAAGCCAGCTCGCTCCGACGCCCGTGGCCGCAATACTTGCGACTCCGCAGTGGGCAATCGTAACCCCGACGATTCAGTAAGCAAGATCAGCTTGAGCGACGCGTTGCTCGACAAAACGGATGTGATGCGAACGAGCGATTCAATATGAATCTCGCCGCGTATCGTTGCCCGCTGCCTTTTCCAGTTCCAGAGATTTGTGAAAAAATCTGAGAGGTAAATCGATTTCACTTGAAATCGAATTTTATCTAAGTCAAACTCATCGGAACGTGGCGCGCGGTCTGTTCTGGGCCACAATCTCACGCGTCGCGATCTGATTGGCATAACGGATTGACAGGCCAATTCGCTCGGATATCGAGCACAAGGAGGTTTCGGCCGCGGCCGGCTTCTTGAGTCGGCGCTTCTCCCTTGGTTCATAGAGGAACCGATGGAGTATCTTCTCGCGGAAATCCCGCGTCTCGCTCCTGATTACTCAAATCGTGTTCATGCGCGCCGATGCTATCGTGATCGGCGTGCATGTGGCGCTCGACTCGCGCCTTAGGAGACATCGCATGCGTCCCAGTCAAAGGCTGGCCGTTATCTTTCTCGGCGACATTCTTGTCAGCGGGAGGCTGCAGCGATCTGATGCCCAGCAATCGGCCCTGCCCGCCAACTGGCAGCAGCTCTCGCCCACCGACTTTGCCACATTGGTCCAGGGTTACTTCCAGCAAGGAACCTTTCAGTCTCTAAGCCCTCCAGATCAAGCAAGCCTAGCCAGTCAGGGAGCTCTGCTGTTCGCTCAGGTCAATATCTCCACCACGGCCCTCAGCTATCAGACACTCCTGACATTGCAGACAGTCGGCCAATCGCAGCTCGACCAATGGGCCACCGCGCAAGCCAAGACCGCACTAGTCGCCCGAACGGACAATTGGAGCGGCAAGCCGTATGCGGAGATGCGCGCCAAAGTGATGCTGATGAGGCGCCTTCAAGTGCCTGACCCAGTGTCCGTTGTTCAAGCCCGAAATTGGGTGCTTGCCGGCGGGACGTCCGATCAGGTTCCACAGAACGATTTGGTCTACGATTTCGTGCGTCAGATGTTCGCCGATTTCAAGGTCATCAACGGTCCGTTCTCCGTGACGTGGACCGGGCAGCTCAACGTTCCCCAAACGGGCGACTACACTTTCTTTATCAGTCCAATCGACGTGAACATGGGCTATGGCAACCCGCCTGCCAGTATTTCGATGACGGTATCGCTTGGCGGTCAGCCGATCATCAATGCGAATCCTCCAAATGGACCTGACGCCCGATCTCTTCTAGCAACTCAGTCGGCTTTCATACCCACGTCGAATTGGGGGGCTCAGTCGAACCCCCTCACCCTGACCGCCGGGACGCCCGTTAACCTTCAGGCCACGGTATCTGTGAATGGGTCGCAGACACTTCCATTCGGCGCGCTGCACGCAATGCTCTCTTGGCAAGGTCCCGGCATCGCCACGTCATTGGTGCCGGCAAACGCTTTCACTCAAGCGCAGACGGCTACGCCTGGCTTGCAGGCCAATTACACTTGGACTGTTAACGGGCAGCAACAGACGCTGACTCGCACCGATCCAATGATCGATTTCGCGTGGACCAATTCGTCGCTCATCATCGCGCAGGATCCGACAAGCGCAAACCAGTCGGCTGACGCCATGTGGCAGGCGATGACTGCGCCCGCTTTTATTACGTCCTACGCGGCTGCAAATCCCGTCAAGCTCCATCCCTTCTTCCGAGAGCCCGAGGAAGCTTCTTCCGGACTGACAACGGCACGACGGCAGGCATTTCTCGATCTCCTTATGCAAAATCCGGCACTTCTGGACGCCATGGACGCACCGCACGCCGTCGACTTCTTCCAGTCATTTCGAGTCGGAACTCCGGACAAGGCGCTCACCGTGTTCGGGACATGGGCTGCTCGACAACCCGATTTGACCTGCGCAATTGCCCAGGACCGGTTCTTCGATCGACTGACGCGGACTTCATTGTCCGCCATGGCGATTCTAACGACGCAGCAAGTACCAGCGCACGCGACGACTCTTGAGCAGCAATATCTCCAGCTTTCCGATGGACGCTGCTCGCTGCCCATAGCCTACACGCTCGCCTACAGCTATTTGGGGCGCGGCAAACTTGCCGATTGGACGGCCACCTTGGGGGCCAAACTCGCCGACTCGACAGTCACGGGCGATCTGCGCGTCAACTGGCTTCTGGCCCGCGCTCAAGCCGAAGAGTTCACACGTCCATCGCCAGCTCAATATCCGTTTGGTGCGATTCACCCTTCGTCCTGGCCGCTGGATGGACAAACCTACCTCTATCAGGCCGTCAACGCGACTCAAACCCCGGCAGTGAAAGTCCGTGCCGCCAAAGAGATCGTTGCTCGCCTCATTGCCGCCGGTGATCTTCAAGGAGCAACTGCTTTTTCAGGCCAGTTAACCAGTTCGCTGCCTGACGATCAGAAGGCCGTTGTCGCGGCCTGGCAGCAGACAATCGATGGCTATGTCGCGGGCCAAGTCCAAGCAGCACAGGCTCAACTGACCCTGGCGAATAAGGGGTATCTCCAAACGCTCCAGACGCGGAGAGCGCAGGCTGCGAGTCAGGGCGATGCGAGTGCCGTCAGCCGCTATGACGCGCTAATTAGCGCTGCGTCAGGCCAGCAATGAAGTGGCCGAACTGATGAGGGGGCGTTCCCTAGAACCGATCTAAGCGATGCATCTCGTCTGTCCTTTCACGGAAGTTGAGCACTGGCAAAGAGGCCAAACATGCGTTTTGAACGTCGAGAGTCCGTACGAAACTCGAAAGTTCGGATTCAAGCTAAGCGATCCCAACGGGCTCGACGACCGATCAACGCGAACAGCCTCTTCAAGCCGTTACTCACCGGCGCATTGATTGTTGCTTTCCTCTTTCAATCCCCGACGAGCACGCACGCATTACTTCGCGTGAGGACTGGCAACTTCGATGGGCGGTCACTCCTCCCGACTTCTCCGCTTAATGCAGCTTCGTCAAATGCTCCGCCACCGCCGCCGGGCGTGAGTGCTTCCGGGTCTCCTATCACAGGCGGCGGAGCCAATGGCACGTGCAGTGCGTGCGGCGGGTCAACTAACGGAACTGGCGGGTCAAGTAACCCGTCCTCGAATGATGTGACGACCTTGGCTCACGGGAAGTGCGGTATGGGGTTGCTCGCAAAGAGCCGCCATCCAGTGCTTCTCAAATACGGCGCCGTTTCTGAAACGGCAACCGACCTCAGCATTGCGGCTCCCGGAATGGACTGGGCGCTGACGCGATCTTACGTCAATGGCGCAGCTAAGATGGGAGGCGCCACTACCCAGGGGACTAACTGGATCAACAACGCGACGGACAAGTGGTTGAATCAAGTAAACAGTTCAACGATCGATGTGATTCTGGACGCGGCGACGAAGAGAACATTCACCCTCTCCGGGAGCACTTGGATTGGGCCATCGGACGGCTACTCGACGCTCACTTACGACGCGGCCAACAGCCAATATATCTTCGCCGACCAGATCAGCAATCTCCGCTGGACGTTCAGGGACTATTCCGGATTCAATGATCGCAATGCCGGGGGCCTCAAGGAAGAATCGACACTGCAGCTCTTTACCCAGGGAAAAGCGGGCTATCAATACACGCTGTCGGCTGGGCTACCAACGCAGATCACCACACCAACGGGGCAAGATTACAGCATTCTCTTCACATACGACAGCAGCAAATACTTGACTCAAGTGCAGGTCAAAGATGTTTCCGGAAATCTATTGGAGCAGGTCGACTACACCTATTACCAGGGCGTGACCAGCCCTTCGAGCGATCTGGGGACCACTGGGGACTTGGTCCAAGTCAAAGTCTCCACGAAAGCAACGACCGATACGGGGACCACGCTGTCAATCGTCCGATACACGCAGTACCGCTATAGCGGTACATCCGGCAATCTCAAGGCGGTGTACGAACATGACGCGATCCAGCGGCTCCTCACCTCGACTGGTCTGTCGTCGCCAACCGCCATTCTCAGCCAAGCCGACACCTACGGCACTCCGGCGATTCAAACATTTGCGAGCCGCAGCTTCACCTATTACACGTCGGATGCGGCGACCACCAGCATCAACACGCCCTTTTCC
>Ga0210393_10004424_pt1 | contig 11108 bp, 9 predicted proteins | sample IncBWC27OmetaG_FD_160068 | JGI IMG/M metagenome (GOLD analysis project Ga0210393, IMG submission 160068) | Forest soil microbial communities from Barre Woods Harvard Forest LTER site, Petersham, Massachusetts, United States - Inc-BW-C-27-O ...
GAAGATCACACCGGCAACACACGCTGGATCCATGGAATCGCAAAGCAATGCCCCAACCATGACATCGGACCCCCGCGGCTCATTCACAACGGCGGAGCGAAAACTGTCGTACTTGCTGCGGAAGCATTGCAAGCGCTGGGCAAGCGATCCGGCCCCGAGGTCAGGGGCACCGCTCACAACCAACCGGGTGGGCTCGCCTCCGGTATGGGAATCGATGACCCGGATTCTATGAGTAGGACTCATTTTCTTTGATTTTCAGGCCTGTTCAGCAAAACGCCAGTAAAAAGGAGGCTCCGCCTCGGTCTCCTTATTAAGGTGCGCCTGTCGTATTTTATGGATACAATATGCAATCGTCAAACTCTTCGTTTTCCAGGATTACGGTTGACCGAAAAACTCGAATCGAAGTGCCAGGACCCCAACCGGCGTGAATTCGCACGGGGTCTAAGCTTGCTCGACTCCGCCATGCTGGTGGTCGGCGCCATGATTGGCTCGGGCATTTTCATCGTTCCAGCGGAGATGGCACGTCAGATCGGAAGCGCAGGTTGGCTTTTAGTGGCATGGGGCGTCGCGGGCGCACTTACCATCGCGGGTGCGCTTTGCTACGGCGAACTCTCCGCGATGATGCCACAGGCCGGCGGCATGTACTTTTACCTCCGCGAAGCGTACTCGCCCTTGTGGGGTTTCCTGTATGGGTGGACCCTGTTCTCCGTCATCGAGACCGGCACAATTGCCGCAGTGGCAGTTGCCTTCGCGCGTTTTTCCGGGGTGCTATGGCCGCCGATCTCGGAAGACAAATATCTGATGGCGCCCGTCCACATCTCAAGCCACTATGCCGTGTCGCTTTCAACCGCTCAAGCACTCGCGATTGCCGTGATCGCGTTACTTACATTCGGCAATACTCTAGGACTGCGCTACGGCAAGCTGGTTCAGAATGTGTTCACTGTCGCCAAGACTATCGCTCTGGGTGGTCTGATCATCCTCGGGATTCTCCTTGGAGGTAACGCCGCAGCGCTGCACGCAAATTTCAGCCATCCATGGCGCCCGCAAGGAATTGACTCGCTGGGACCCGGACTCACTGCAGCAACGATGACCGGCATGTTCGTCGCCATCTGCTTAAGCCAAACCGGATCGCTGTTCTCGGCGGATTCGTGGCACAACATCGCGTTCGCCGCCGGCGAAGTAAAGCGTCCAGAGTGCAATGTCACACTCGCCATGGTGATTGGCACAATCGCGGTCATCTTACTTTACATTCTCGCGAACGTTGCGTATCTCATGACACTCCCGTTGGAAGCAATTCAACATGCCCCCGCGGATCGCGTGGGAACTGCCACTTTGCGGGTGATCTTCCCGGACGTTGGGGCATCGGTCATGGCGGCGGCGATCATGATCTCGACCTTCGGCACCATTAATGCCTTAACGTTGACGGGAGCACGCGTTTACTATGCGATGGCTCGCCAGCGGCTCTTCTTCCCTTTCGCCGGCAAACTCAACGCCGCGAGCGTCCCCGCTTCTTCGTTGAAGCTGCAGGGACTCTGGGCTGCTCTCCTGGTGTTGCCCCGGACTTACAATCCTGCGACGAAGCAGTGGGGGAACCTATACAGCAACCTGCTCGAATATGTCATCTCAGCAGCGCTGATCTTTTATGTCCTGACCGTGGCCGGCGTGTTTCGCCTTCGCATCACGCGGCCTGACGCGGCGCGACCCTACCGTACGATCGGATATCCAGTGGTTCCGGCTTTCTACATTCTCACCGCCAGCGCGATTCTCGCCGTACTGTTTGCGTATCGTCCGGCGACGACGTGGCCGGGATTGCTGATCATCCTGCTGGGGATACCCATCTACTTCTTGATTGGCTGGGGGGAACGAATTCGGGACTTCCAGCCTGCGAAATCCGAAGCCGGTGATCTTCAGAGTGCGGAGTAAAGAGTGCAAAAGCAAATTTCAGGGATTGGCTCTCCCGGAGGAGCTCGAATGCTCGTAACCGTTACTAACCCGCAGTACGCACGAAGGCGAAGGCGATTAGCCCTTGCTCTCGAGTTTCTTCGGAACGTTGTTGTCTCGATGACCATTGCTTGCCTTGCTGCTGTCGCGCTCAACGCGCAATCTCCGGCTGCGACTGAGCTCCTGCGTCGCGCATTTCTTGACCAGAGTTTTCGAGCGAAACCCTATGGACCGGTACGCTGGTTGGATGGAGGACGATCTTATAGCACTCTGGAGCCCGCCGCGACGGGGGGAGAGACTGTCGAACTAGTACTCTACGACACCTCGACGGCGCAGAGAGAGGTATTGGTTTCGGCCAAGCAACTAAACGTGCCTGACGAGAAAAAGCCAATCCGCATTGAGGACTATGCCTTGTCGAGCGATTTCAATCGGGTTCTGCTTTTTACGAACTCAAAAAGGGTTTGGCGCAAGAACACTCGCGGAGATTATTGGGTGCTAAACCGGAAGTCTGGAAATCTTCGGAAATTAGGAGGAGGAGGGCCTCCCGCCACTCTCCTGTTCGCGAAGTTCTCGCCCGACGGATCGAGGGTGGCCTATGTGCGTTTCAATAACATTTATGTTGAAGATCTCGAGAGTGGAGAAATCACGCGGCTGACTTCAGATGGTTCCGAGAAGATTATCAATGGCACCTCAGACTGGGTCTATGAGGAAGAGTTTGATGTCCGCGATGCATTTCGCTGGAGCCCGGATGGCAAACGCATTGCGTATTGGCAGTTCGACACAAGCCTTGTCAAGACATTCGACTTGATTTACGACACGGGGGCGCCGCATCAAGTGCTGACGAATATTCCCTATCCGGAGTTTGGGATCTATCCTGCGGTCCAGCAGATTCCCTACCCGCAGCCGGGAACTCGGAATTCTTCGGTTCGCGTCGGTGTAGTACCGTCGGTTGGCGGTGACACTCGATGGATGCAAGTTCCGGGATACGCAAACGACAACTATATTGCGCGTATGGAATGGGCAGGAGATTCTTACTCGCTGATCATGCAGCACTTGAATCGTCTGCAAAATACGAATGATGTGCTGCTGGCCGACGTCAAAACCGGCGCCGCGCGAAGCGTGTATCAGGACCATGACACCGCCTGGGTGGATGTAGTCGACGATTTGAAATGGCTGAGTGGCGGCAAGGATTTTCTATGGGTAAGCGAACAGGATGGCTGGCGGCACGTTTACCTGATTGCAAGGGACAGCAAACAAGTTCGCTTGTTGACTGCTGGCGCCTTCGATGTGATTGATCTCCTGGGAGTGGACGCAGACGAACACTGGATCTACTACACTGCTTCTCCGGGAAACGCCACGCAACGTTATCTTTTCCGAACCCGGGTCGATGGCAAAGGAAGTCCCGAGCGAGTGACACCGGTGGGCCAACCAGGAACGCATACCTACTACGTTTCGCCGGACATGCGCTGGGCAATCCACGAATACTCAACCTTCGACACTCCGCCTGTGACCGACCTCGTTGGTTTGCCGGCTCATCAGTCGCAACGAGTGCTCGAGGACAATCGAAAGCTGCACTCCAGCCTCAACGAACTTGTGTCTAGCCCGACGGAGTTCCTTCGCGTGGATCTCGGCGATGGCGTAACCCTGGACGGCTGGCTCATCAAGCCGAAAAACTTTGATCCATCAAAGAAATACCCAACCCTCATCTACGTGTACGGCGAACCGGCGGCGCAGACTGTAGTCGACCGATGGGATGATTGGAGTGGAATTTTCAATCGGACTCTAGCTCAAGAGGGCTATATTGTCGCAAGCTTTGACAATCGCGGCACGCCCGCTCCAAAAGGACGGTCCTGGCGAAAAGTCGTTTATGGCAATATTGGAATTCTGTCGTCAAAAGAGCAGGCTCGGGCTCTGCAATCTCTCGAAAAAGCAAGGCCCTATGTCGATCCGAACCGTGTCGCCGTGTGGGGCCGCAGTGGAGGCGCGTCCAATACCCTCAACCTTATGTTCCGGCATCCAGAACTCTACCAAGTCGGTATGGCGGTAGCTCCCGTAGCGGACCAGCGCTTGTACGACAGCATTTATCAAGAGCGTTACATGGGGTTGCCGCAGGATAATGCCGAAGGTTACAGGGCCGGCTCACCCATCAACTTCGCGGACGGACTTCGAGGGAAATTATTGCTTGTCCACGGCTCCGGAGACGACAACGTCCACTACCAGGGCACAGAGTTGCTGGTCAATCGCCTGATCGAGTTGGGAAAGCCTTTCGACTTTATGACATATCCTGGCAGGACCCATGCAATAGTAGAAGGACCCGGAACTGCGTACCACCTTTATTCCCTGCTGGCGAGGTACCTGGAAGAGCATCTTCCACCCAACATTGCAGGGAATTAGACTTCCTGGATATAATATGCGTTTTAGTGGTTGTATTGAGCCGGGAGCTGCACTACCGATTATGGGCCGCGCCGCCTTGAGATGGACTTAGAAACCGCATCGGATTCGGCAATCCCGCGACAGTCGCTCACTTCGGCGGTTGCCGACAAGTTGCGCGACCAGATTATTCGCGGAGAAATTCCGGAAGGCGCTCAGCTCCGCCAGGACGCCATCGCGACTCAGTACCAGGTCAGCCGTATTCCGGTGCGCGAAGCGCTACGGCAACTTGATGCCGAGGGTCTGATCGCAATCGTCCCCAACCGGGGCGCTATTGTACCCGCCTTATCCCCTGCTGATATTGAAGAGCTCTTTTCGATCCGCGCTCTGCTTGAACCCGAAGTTTTGAAGCTATCGATCCCGCATCTGACGGAAGAAGATTTTTCAGAAGCCAGCGCCGTTTTGCATAAGTATGTAAAAGAGCTTCGGCGTGATGACCATGTCTCCGCTTGGGGGCGCCTGAATTGGCAATTTCACTCAATCCTCTACTCGCGGGCTAACCAGCCACGCTTTTTGGCGATCATCCGCAACGTCAACAACAGCGGCGAACGATACACTCGCCTGCAGCTATACCTGACTCATGGGATGCAGCGCGCCAATCAAGAACATCAGGAAATTCTGGAGTTGTGCCGTCAGCACGACGTGGCTCGAGCCTGCAAATTACTACGCCAGCACATCGAATATGCCGGTGAGTCGCTCAAAGAAGCCGTGCAGCGAAAGCGAACCGAAGCACAGTCCTAACATCCACTCATCGCTGAACCGAGACGCAGCTTACATGTTCTAGTCAGCGATCGAGAGTTTGCCGTTTCGATCCGCTTGACTATGCTTATTTGTGATAGCTAAGACTTGACCTTGGAGTCCGTGTTGTCGGACAAGGTCGCCACCGTCAGACAGACCCTTGGCAGGGTTTTGAGCGCTTGACTGTTCTCAACAGCTGACCGGGGGCAAGAGCCGGCCTGGCCTCGCTGGTGTCCAAACGATGTAGGGAATCTGTGGTAAGTCCTCGCATGAACAAAGCCTCTACCGCATCTATCCGAGTCGCAGCACTCATGATTATGGTTGGCTGCTCGTCGAAGCCTTTACCAGAAGGGCGCTCACAAGCTCGGGTAGTATTTCAATCCGTTCAGGACCCGATCCGCGAATTATGCACCGACGATACCTCTCATCGAACGGACTACTTCACGGGGCTGCTCGTACGATTTGAAGCTTCGACGATAGTGCTGAACGGTGCTCGGTCATCGGCTGGGGACCTCCTCGGCTGGGCGCAGAAAAAATACGAGCGCTCGGCGGAGCCGACGCTCTGGGTCCAATTTTCACCGGACAGCATGCCACTGGCTGAAAGCACTCTTCTGCGGCTCGTCCAATCGTTGCCTCACCTTAAGCTACGGCGGGTCCACCCCGACTTTAATTGCGGCAACCGACAGTTAACTATCCCGCCGTAGATATGGGCTTGGAAAAGGACTGCACTGCCAATTGTTCATCTTCCTTGATGTCGAGGATCCTGTCCAGATGAGTGATCCGCAGCGCCTCCAGAACCGTGGGGGACGGGCTCAACAATTTGAGTTCACCACCCTGCCGTCGTAGGCTAGTGTAGTTCCGAACCAACTCTCCTAGTCCGGAGCTGTCGATGTACTTCACAGCGTTGAGATTGAGCAGGATCTTTCTCTGCCCCTTCTTGGCCAACTCGCCAATAACGTCAGCGAGAATCACTCCGCTTCCCGGGCCGAAGGCAAGTGCTTCGCCCACACTGATGCGCCCGCTCAGGTCAAGCATCGTGACATCTCCGCTCTGACGAATCTTGTATTCCAGCATTGCCGTCATTCCTCCTGACTGCCACGAAAACTGAATTGAATCGAAATTCCTTCAGCCCTCGAGAACCTTAGATTTAGAGCCATCGCGCCCTGCCGTCCCTCAATTCGCGGATTATCTCGAGGTAGTGGAACACTGCCAATATAAGCCTAAACTCGTCGGTTAACAGCAACCGCAATGAGGACTCATCGTCGAGTTCTTGTTAAAGAAATCGCGATAACGCTCACTGACCGGGGTTCCGAGTGCTATCGCCTTCTATGAGAAGGTCATAAAAGTCAAAGCCGACGTGGCGGCCTACCTTAATTAATTGTTTTCCATCTGCATAAGCCTCCGGTGGTGACGTGGGGAGCTGTCAAAGGCGCCCCCGGACAGGGGGCGTTCATCTTGACCCTTGACAGCTCCCCACGTCACTTACAATCGAGCTGGGAACGAAGCGCAACGCAGTTCAGTTGGGCTTCGTTCCTTAGTGGAGAAGTTTCAGTTCGTATTGGCACGCCTTCCGCAATGCTTCCGAATCGCCTGGTTTCGTCAATTACTGATTTCGTCAATTACTGACCCTGCTTCAAAAGTTCAGCTACGAGATCGTTGTATGCTGCGCCCTTGGCCTGCCGCTGTATTTCAAACTTGTTCGGGTGGCCAGCGCAAGGCAGAAACAGAAACGGACAGTCAGGTGTTGGGGATTGAAGTTCGACCTGGTTGTACTGTCGCATAGGAATGAACCTGGGGTATTCAGGCTTTGATTGAATTTCTAGCAGCGCCAGTGTCTCCACCATTGCGCGAGTGGCCGGGTGCTGAGGATCGTGAATCGCTGTGGTCAATTCCTGGATAGCAACTTCACGGTAAGGCGACGCAATCAACCCAGCCTTGATGTCCCAGTAATGCTGCGTGCGCTCATACCCATAGAAGAATAGGTTTATTGGATACTCGGCGCTTTTCGGGTGGACTTGGCGTTGCCGGTCGTAGAACCAGAACCGACGCGCCAGTTCGCGGGTGGAGGCTTCCGATCCAAGGAACCTCAAAACTCGCACTGCCTGGTTAGTCCGCTCTATCTCGGATGGTGTGTCCTTCGTGTGGTCGGCGTCCAACACCGCCAGCGCGCTGGCCAATTGCTCCGCCTGCCATTCTGGCGTGGCGGGGAGGACCTGAAATTTGACTTCATTGGAAATACCTAGCCGCAAGCTGTAGTTTCCTGGTGGCACTGACTTCGAGTCATTGAGCACCATGTTGTCAACATAAGGGACACCAGGATCAAACACTTCATAATCGGAAATAAATGAACCACCCGCGCCTCCCCAAAGGCCTGATTCTTCGTCGTCTTGCAGCGGATCACGCCCCCGCGGGGTGAGGCAGAAAGAAAAATGCCTAAGGTTGCGGCCTGCTCTGGGACGGTACTGAACCAATCTATATGTGAACGTAAGCTCAAGTGGAATGATCTCGCCCTCGTGATATACGGACTGACCGCCCTTTAGTGTCAGCTTCGCAGTTCCAGTGGCAGGAGAGGGGACAGGGCGCTTGCACGGGTCTATTCTTTCCTGGGCCTGCACAGACTGCGTAAGCGAGCTGCAAGCCAATGCCATCGCCAGACAGAACCAGTGAAGCTTCATTCCACACCCCCTAGTCGTACAGTTTCCAATCGCACGGGAGATGCTCTCGATTGTAAAGGGTTTTCGGCGGGTCGTTGGCGAAATATCACCATCACACGTTTCGACCTGGACCAAAGATCGAGCCGATTCTCGGTGAGCGTAATCGCGGCCACGACTTAACCGAACGGAGAAAAAACAAACCGGCGAAGGCATGCTCGCAGATGAAAGACGTTCTATTGAGGGACTTTTTCAATACCCACGCCTGATTGCGACAGTTATCAATCTTTCTTGCGAAGCAAGTTCTCCGAGCTGGGCTCGTCAAGGTTGGGTAGTTGCTGCAACCATGTCTGCAAAAAATCATCGGGATCGAACTGGATTATCTCGATAGGCTCGCTTCGTCCTCTTGCGTAAATCACGCGACGCGACACACGATGCGACGAAGGTCCCGTGCTGACGGTGCGGACCCCTTCGATCTCATTCAAAGGAAAGACTTCTTCCCGGAAAACAACACGGAGGAGGATTTGCGATCGTTCAATCACGAGGCGCGAACGCAGAACCGTCGCCACCATAAAAACACCGCAGAACATGAGGAGGACCCCTACGACCACCCGCTCGAGGGTAGTCGGCATGTTCGTCGACGCGAGGCCACGAGTGGCAACAGGGACTGAGGCCACAATTAACATCGCAGCAACCAACACGTATAGTGGGCCTAGCTACTGCGGCCGTTTTATCACAACTGGCAGAGCATTCCGCCATCATTCTCATGCCCTAGGTGCTGCGCTCCAGGCCCAAGAACCGTCACAGTTGGTGATAAATCTCGATTGAATAAATCGACCGCCGTCAAGACCTCGTTTGGCAGATTCGTTTCGGATGCGACGCGCCTTGCCCGTTGCGGTTGGGATGCCATTCTGTCGTAATCCATGCTACGGCCTAAGGAGGCGCCGTCGCCATGGGCAAGCACAAAGTTAAGCCGAATTACTGTCGCCGATTGCTTCGTCTGCCGGATCTGGATCATGGTAAGAGGGCCGTGCTCAACAGCCTCGGCTCGCCAGCCTCGCGCCGCGTGTACGAGTATGCCATCGACCCGTTCATCGCCTGGTACTGTTCCGAACCGCGCCTCGCGTTCAATCGCATCGTGGTGGTTCGCTACCGCGTGTACCTGGAATCACGCGGTCTGGCTGCAATTACGATCAACCAACAACTCGCAGCCGTGCGAAGGCTCGCGCACGAAGCCGCCGATTTCAACAGTTATTCTTTTCGCGGACATCCAACCACTTGAATCCGTGGCAGAATTGTAGCTATGTTTGACTCGTATTCGATTCGCGCCAAGCAAGTGATTTTTCTGGCACGTCTGGAATCGGGAGCCCGAGGCGCTGAAATGCTTGACCTCGACGATCTGCTTGCCGGATTGATTATCGAGGATCAGAACGCGATTTCCTCTGGTCTTGTAAGGCTCGGTATGACAGGCCAGTTAATGCTTTTGCCAAAGCATCAGCCATTCTTGCCGCCTGATACCGCAACCAGCGTGCTGGAAAGCATTCACGAGTCACTGCCTCGCTCTCAGCCCATTCCCAACTCTACTGATATGCCGATCTCTCCCGGTCTTGGAGAGACCCTGGCGGCTGCAACTGATTTAAGAAAGAACCTTCAAAGCAAGGAGGTGACGCCCTTGCACCTCTTAGCAGTTATGATGCGAGGATCGCACAGGAAAGTACTGGCGCTTCGGGATGTCGGAATCACGGAAGAGGAAGTCCTAAACGCGATTCGAAAAGAAGATCAGGGATAGCATTCGGTGGTTTCTGAGCGGAAACCGATTGCTTGTTGTTGAAATTATCGCGATATCACTCGTTGACCCCGGCCCGGCCATTCTCGATGAGCGCTATTGCCTGATCTATAAGAGGGGATGTCAAGAACATTTTTCTCCCTCCACCGGAAGCGCGGCTATAGTTCGCGATTTCGTCAGTTGAAGCACAGCGTGAGGCTGCCTATTTGAGAGGAGATACGGGCTTAGCCCTCAATCTAGTGCTTACGCTTCATGAAGTTGTAAACCTTGGAGACGAGCACCAGAAAAGGAGAGGCATACCAGTATTTCTTGCGGATAAAATTGGCATTGAGTTTGCCTGCCCATTTGTCCGCGACGTCCTCTCTCTCAGTGTGTTCAGGGCGAATTGTGTGGTGAATGTGATGTCCGACCTCATGGAAGAGCACATGGCCGAACCAGAGTTCTCGCAAAAATGCGATGCGACGAGGAACGGCGGGTAATCCCCGGACGATTTTGTCTACTCGGAGTTCGATGTACGGTAAAGAACTGCGTGAGCGTCCGTGGTACCGACCAAGCACTCGTGACTTGTGGGCCTTACGTTTACGAGACCAAACCTTGCCGACGCGGTCTTTTCGAGGCAAGGCAGCTTCATTCGTCAACAGAATGCAATCTAGGCCGTTTAGGAACTTGTCTGGCACGGTGAGCAAAAGCTGGTACACGATTGCTGATGCATTGAACGGAGGAGTGTAGTCTCGGTACGCTTCTCTAATTTCGACTTTTGTAGGCTCAGACAGTTATGAACAGCCCCCGGCTTCACCCATTTTAGCGGACATGTGGCGTAACATCCCGATAGCACGTTTTGACCCGGACGGCTGTCGAGCAATTCTCGGTGAGCGTAAACACATGTTTTCAACAACCGTCGATTGCAGCGACCAAGAAACCGTGCGCATAGAATAAGCCAACAGCCGGAGTGACACAGACAGCAAATCAGACGCGAGAACATACTCACTCGAAGATGCCGCCCTTTGCGTTGGTCCCGGAATCAGTGCATGGCTCCGTACCTCGATAGGATGCTCGCTTGAGGCAGCAACTGTCCTGTCTCGTCCGTTAACCAGACATCGTAGCGGTAAAACATTATTGGTCCTAGAGGGATGCTTGGGGCGACGCTAGCGAAGGTGTCGACTATTTCCTGTATGCCTTGATCGAGCGACTCATGGTTTGGAGTGGGGAAGGAGCTTTTCGACAGAAAGCCCCATTCCGTAACCCACAACGGTTTACTCCGTCCCAGCTCGTCCGCATCTTGAATTAGCGTGCCGCGAACAGACCCCACAATGTCTCCCGGCCAGGGGTAAATGTGTGTCCCGTAACCATCCACGTGGTACTGAGAGTTCTCCAGATAATTGAACCCGTTCACATCTCGCAGCCGGGCGACTAATGCAGCTGGGTGAGACATGTGGCGCCAGGGTTTGTCCCATTTGTCACTGGCATGGGCCATACCGAACGTAATAATCTTGGAGTGCGGAAAGTAATTAGGATCCCGGATAACCAGCGCAGCCGCTTTGAGGAATTCGCCGTAACCACGC
>Ga0210393_10004426_pt1 | contig 11104 bp, 9 predicted proteins | sample IncBWC27OmetaG_FD_160068 | JGI IMG/M metagenome (GOLD analysis project Ga0210393, IMG submission 160068) | Forest soil microbial communities from Barre Woods Harvard Forest LTER site, Petersham, Massachusetts, United States - Inc-BW-C-27-O ...
CAAGGCTCTGGCGCAACTCCGTATCGCGTCGTTATCAACGAGGCGGATGCCGGATACAAGTGCACGTGTCCCAGCAGAAAATTTCCGTGTAAGCACGCGCTCGCGCTCATGTGGATGCGAGCCGATACATCTGCTGCGTTCGCTGCCACGACGGTTCCCGACTGGGTGAAGGACTGGCTCTCCCGCAGGCGCGGAACATCGACCTCGCCAAGTAAGACTGATGACGAAGCCAAGCCGAAAACCAGACCTTCTATTCGTCTCACTGAGATACCCGAGGCTGAAGCTGATGCCGATCCAAAGGCGGAACAACGTGCTGCAGCCACTCGTGAAAGAAACCGGTTGGAGCGCGAGGCAGCGGTGCTGGCAGGTCTCGAAGACCTCGACACTTGGTTGTCCGACCAGGTTCAACAAGGAATGGCGAACTTCGTCGCACAGGCTGCTCAGGGGTGCCGCACGATCGCGCAAAGGCTCGTCGACGCGAAAGCGCCGGGGCTTGCAGGGCGTCTAGATGCACTTCCGACGAGGCTCTTTACGTTACCGGGTCCCGTGCGTCCCTCAGCGGCGATACGAGAGCTGGGACAAGTCCATTTGATCAGCCGGGCATACCGGTGCACGTCGGACCTTCCCGAATTACTAGCGGCAGATGCAAGACAAGCCGTGGGTTGGTCGGTCACACGAGAGGCTCTGCTCAATGATTCCGAGGCGATGCGAGTCAATGCACAATGGAGAGTCTTCGCGGTACTTTCCGAGGCACAGCCAGACCGCCTGCGCAGAGTTGAGACCTGGCTGTGGCGTCCAAGCGGCGCAGATGGAATGCCGCAATGCGCGGTCCTGATTGACTTCGTACCGATCTCTACCGGAGCCGCAGTGAGCGGCTACCTGGTTGGGGATCAAATTGAAGCTGAATTGAGCTTTTACCGTTCCACCATCCCCCTACGCGCACAGATAAACACGCTGAAGACAGGCGCTGAACAAAGTAGTGAACCGCTCACCTTGCCAGACGAACGTCTCAGTAGTTCATATGCAAAATACGAGCGCGCGCTGGCACAGCTTCCTTGGTTGGGGACGATTCCCCTGAGTTTTCGGGCAGCCAGTGTCCGCCGAAACGGAGAACAATTCTACCTTTACGATGACGAGAGTGGGCTGTCGCTGCCGATGCATACATCGCAGGCAAATCATGCTTCGCCACTTGCGAGTCTCAATCGCATTGATGGAATCGGTTTGTGGAATGGATACGAGTTCACCTTGGCGTGGGCAGAGACGCAGCTCGGAAGGTGGATCCGATCATGAATCTCACGACATTGCACGCAAAGGTTCTGCCGTCACTATTGGGAGGAACATCACGGCATCCGATGCCGGGCGAAGTGATTCATTCTTCCAGTTCGAGTTCTGATGGCACACTCGAAATGCTTAGTCTTATGGGACAAGCACTGCGTTTTGAGCGCCCTTCGAAACCAGAGTCATTCATCGTTGAACCGGAAATTAAGGATGGACGAAAGATCATCGCCGATGGTCTGCGCCGCCCGCTCATTCGATTGCTAACTTCGAAACATGCCACTGAGCATCCGGCACGTGCTTTGGCGCGTGCCTTCGATCGACTGAGATTGCGTCCGCACCCGTTTGACCTGCCGTTGATCGATGCTTTCGTTCGGTCGAATGCAGAGAAGCTTGGTCCAATAGCGCAGCACTGGGCTGACAGGCAAAAACCCGAAGCAGAAACGCAAAGTTATTTTGATCCAGAGCTGCTGGATGAGAGTAACTGGATGCAAGCAGCGCTTTCACGACGTGTAGCGTACCTGGAGACGCGGCGGCGCGATGATGCGAATGCCGCCCGTGCTCTGGTTGAGTCGACTTGGGCACAAGAAGAGGCTGATGCTCGCTTCCGTCTGCTGCAAGTATTCCAGACCGGCTTAAGCAGGTCCGACCAACCGTTCCTAAGCACGTTGGAGAAGGATCGAGCGCCACGCGTGCGAGCCCTTGCGGCGAGATTCCTCTCGCGACTCGGTGCAGGGATCGAGAATCCAGCGTTGGGCGCATGCCTGGAACGAATCAAGCATAGCCAGAGCGGGTTACTTCGGAAACGCACCTCGTTACAAATTGAACTTCCGGCGAACGTAAAGGATCAAGCTGCATCGCGATGGATATTCCAAACATTTGCCGACGTTTCGTTGGGCGAACTGGCGGGCGCGTTTAAAGTCACGGAAAAAGAGTTGATTGAAGCTGCCGCAAAAGACGAACCCTTGCTTCTTGCATTGACGCTCGTCGCGACGAACGAACGACGTCTCGATCTGCTCGAACTCGTGGTCGCGAAGTTGCCAAATGCGTGGGAACGTATCTTTGAAGCCGGACTTGACACGCTGGGAGCGATGACAGGATCCGAGCGTCGGCGCTGGGAGGAGATCGTCGTGCATCCTTATCGCAAGGATGCGCCGACGACCTACTCGCTGTGGGACTGGCTGCATCGGATCACGGATGCCGAGGCGCCAGCTTCGGTTATGGAGATTGCTCTTCACGCGAAGATGTTGACGAAAGTCCCCGAACACGAGCGTGGTGGCGGGCCGTGGGTTGAGATGATGGCTGCGATATGTCCGGCTTCGCAACGACCGGAGCTTCGGGAGCAACTGAATCAGTTCGAGCAATCACAATCCGTTAACCCCCTTGCACTGCTAGACATCCTCGATGGAATGGAGAACGACCGTACCCATGTCTAAACAAGCTTCTGGCCGAATACGATTAAGCGCTGAAGAAATCTATGCGCAAGAGTTGTCGGCTCTGGTTGCTGGCGACAAATTTGCTCGTCCCGCGAACTGGCGTCTCTCGCCTAAGGCGATCGTGACCTACATTCTGGGAGGCAAGGCGGCGGACGGCACTCCCATCTCCGCGAAATACGTTGGCAATCGCCGCCTGATTGAGACCGCTGTTGCCACGCTCGCGACAGACCGCGCGCTGCTGTTGCTCGGACTGCCGGGGACCGCGAAATCATGGGTGTCGGAACACCTGGCGGCAGCAATTTCGGGATCGTCGCAAAGCATGATTCAGTGCACCGCGGGGACCGACGAAAACCACATCCGATATGGCTGGAACTACGCACTGCTGCTATCCAAGGGGCCATCGCGCGAGGCTCTCGTCAAAACTCCAGTGGCACGAGCAATGGAAGAAGGAACCATCGTTCGCCTGGAAGAACTCACGCGCATGGGTTCGGACGTGCAGGACACTCTGATCACGATCCTCTCGGAGAAAACCATGCCTATCCCTGAACTAAACGACGCGATTGAAGCGAAGCGTGGGTTCAATGTCATCGCGACTGCGAACAATCGCGACAAAGGGGTGAACGATCTCTCGTCCGCACTCAAACGCAGATTCAACGTCGTGGTGCTTCCGTCACCCGCCACTTTGGAGGAGGAAACCGGTATCGTCTTGAAGCGTGTTCTCGAGATCGGGTCGAGTCTTGAATTGCCACCAATCCGTCCTGCTGACGAAGAATTGGTCCGGGTGGTTACCCTATTCCGCGAGCTGCGTGATGGCAAAACTCTGAACGGCAAGACTAAGCTCAAATCTCCTACAGGCTCGCTCTCGACAGCCGAAGCAATTTCGGTCGGTGTGAGCGCATGGGCTTCTGCGGCTCACTTCGGCGACGGAAAAATGACGGCGGACAGCCTTGCTCCGAACCTTGTCGGAGCGGTTGTGAAAGACCCTGTGCAAGACACGGTAGCGTTACAGGAATATCTCGAAAGCGTGGTGCGGACGCGCGATGGTTGGGCGGACCTCTATTCGGCGATTCGCGAGGTCCTTTAGTCAACGATGCCTGCTCAAGCCGACGATCGTGTGCGCATTCTCGGGATACGTCATCATGGTCCTGGGTCTGCCGCTTTGTTGCGCAAGGCACTGGACGTGCTCGACCCAGCATGCGTCCTCGTGGAAGGACCTCCGGAAGGGGATGAGCTGATCCAGTACATCGCTGACCCGGACTTAAAGCCTCCGGTTGCCATGTTGCTGCATGCCTCGGACGAGGCGAGCCTTGCCTCCTTCATGCCGTTTGCTGAGTTCTCTCCTGAATGGCAGGCGATTCATTGGGCGCTTAAGCGCGAGCGGTCGGTGCGATTCATTGATTGGCCTGCTGCTGTCTCACTCGCGTTGCAAAAAGCCGCACGCGAAAATCCGGGAAGCGTACCTCCGCACCCACGCGCAGATGCGCTCGATCTGCTCGCAAGTGCGGCCGGATTTGAAGATGGCGAGACCTTCTGGAATGGCCTGATCGAACAGCATGGCACCAATGGACAAGAGGCGGTCTCCGTGTTTGTGTCTATCGAGACTGCAATGACAGAGGCGCGCGCGCAGGAAGGCCTCAACCCACAGTCGCCGGATGAATTATTGCGCAACGATCAGCGCGAGGCCTTTATGCGGGGGAACATACGAGCGGCGCTGAAAGAGGTTGAAGGAAATATCGCGATCGTCACTGGTGCGTGGCACGTCAGCGGACTCAGACAAGCTACAAAGCCGGCAGATGACCGAGCACTCATCAAGGACTTGCCCCGCCTAAAGGTTGAAGCAACATGGGTGCCATGGACAGATAGTCGCCTCAGCGCATTCTCCGGCTACGGAGCAGGAGTGATCTCGCCCGGCTGGTATCGACATCTGTGGTCCCTTTACACGCGCAAGAAGGTGCCCAGCGGCGAAGAGTTCGCTTCGGCCTGGCAATCGCGTACGGCTTTCAAGCTTCGCGAGGAGGGCTACACCGCACCAACCGCCTCCGCGATTGAAGCGACTCGGCTGGCTCTCGGACTCGCTGCCCTTCGCGATCTGCCGATGCCCGGCATTGCCGAAATGCGCGAGGCATCGCTGGCCTCCATGTGCGATGGAAATCCGGTCCCGCTGGCGATGTTGGAGCGCAAGTTGTATATCGGCGAATGCGTGGGCGAGATCGGCGAGCGGGTTCCACAAAACCCGCTTGCGCGCGACCTCGCCGACTGGCAACGCAAGACGCGTCTCAAACCGCAGGATCTCGAATTGGAGATCAAAGTTGATTTGCGTTCAGAGGCGGGGATGCTGAAATCCACTCTGCTGCACCGCTTGAACTTGATCAATGTTCCATGGGGAAAGCTGTTGGACGCTCAGGCGGGCCGCGGCACGTTCCGCGAAGTGTGGGTCATCGAATGGCAGCCGTGGTATTCGGTCTCGCTGGCCGAGGCCCTGGTTTATGGCGTTACGATCGAACAGGCAGCCGCGAATGCAACGCTCAAGAAAGCAGGCGAAACAACTTCCATCACCGAGCTTGCCAGCCTAATCCAACACGCTCTCGTATCGGACCTGCCGGAGACCGCTGCTTCGTGCATCGCGCAACTTCAGGCTGTCGCCGTCAACTCCAGTGACATTACGGACCTGATGAAGGCAGTTTCTCCGCTGGTCCGCGTGCTTCGCTACGGCACAGCTCGACGCCTCCCGGAAGATGCGCTTCGCTCGTTGATTCTGTCGATCAGCGTGGAAATCAATGCCGGGGTTCGAATGGGCTCGCGCGGATTGGATGAAGAGACCGCTGCCGCGTGCATCACGGCTATGGAAGCCTACGATGAGGCATTACGCCTGCTCGGCGATGATGCGCTGACCTCTTCGTGGCGAGAGGAGTTGGGCAAGATCGTGGATGATGACCAGGTCACGTCGTCTATTGGCGGCCTGAGTCTGCGTCGCCTGCATGACGTGCGCGCTTGGGAACTAGAACGAGTTGCAGCGGAGTTTGCACGGCACACAGGCTCACGTCAGCCAAAAGAGTCTGGAGCTTTCCTTGAAGGTTTTTTGCGCGGCGGGTCGGAGGTACTCCTCCAAGACGAGCCGCTGTTGCAACTACTTGACGCTTGGCTTTGCGAACTCAGTGAAACGGACTTCACTGATTCTCTTCCTCTGCTGCGCCGAAGCATGTCGAGCTTCGACACAGTCGCACGCCGCCGTGTGCTTGGGAAAATTCAGCGAGGCCGCCAGCAAGGCACATCAGGGGCTTCGCAACTCGCGCCCGAGTCTAACCCCGCCTTCGAAGCCGCACTTCCGTTGCTCTACAAAATCCTCGGCCTCGGAGAGCCCGCATGATCTCTCAGAAAGAGCGCTGGAGACGGTGGCAACTCGGGCTAGGCGTCGATGACGAGCAGAACGAACTCTCAGAACGTGACCGACGCCTTAACACCGCTCTCTCTGCACTGTACGACAACGGCACTGAGAAGCGCAGAGGCGGACTCGCCGCGTCCGCTCCGCGGGTCGCGAAATGGCTCGGTGACATTCGCGAGTTCTTCCCGACTCCCGTCGTTCAAATCGTCCAGAAAGATGCATTCGAGCGCCTAAACTTAAAGGCTCTGATGCTGGAACCGGAATTCCTTTCGACTCTGGAGGCAGATGTCCACCTTGTCGCCGATCTGATCGCGCTACGCGCTGCGATTCCCGGCAAAACCCTTGAAACGGCACGACAGGTGGTTCGGAAAGTTGTGGACGACCTCTTGCGCAGGCTCGAACACAACACGCGTGAGACTCTGAGAGGCGCGCTGAATCGCTCTCAGAGAACGCGGAGACCTCGTCACGCCGACATCGACTGGCCGCGAACAATCCGAGCAAACCTGCGTCATTACCAACCGCAACACCGCACCGTCGTTCCGGAGACTCTGGTGGGACACACACGCCACACGAAGTCCCGTGCGCAGCTCGATCATGTCATCTTGTGCGTCGATCAATCTGGATCGATGGCTACCTCGGTGGTGTACTCCTCGATTTTTGCAGCAGTCATGGCATCGATTCCTGGACTTTCAACGAAACTCATCTGCTTCGACACATCGATCGTGGACCTGACCGATCAACTGGCGGATCCTGTTGAGGTGCTCTTTGGAGTCCAACTTGGGGGCGGGACGGATATCAACTCTGCGCTCGCGTACTGCGAAAAGCAGATTGAGAATCCGACGAAGACGCACCTGGTGCTCATAACCGACTTGTATGAGGGAGGCGACGCCAAGGCGATGCTCGCGCGGGCTGCCGCAATCAAGCAGAGTGGCGTAAACCTTATCGTGCTACTCGCTCTCTCAGATTCAGGTCACCCAGCTTATGAAGCGAAACACGCAGAAGGAATCGCAAGCCTCGGATGTCCCGTGTTCGCCTGCACTCCAGATCAGTTTCCGTCGATGATGGCTTCCGCGCTCACTGGAAAAGACCTAAGAAGTTGGGCAGCTGAAGAAGACATTGCTCTCATTCGAGGATGAGGTTTTTTGGGGAGCTATCTGCCTCAAAGCTGAGGGCGTCGAGGGCTGCGCCGCGCTCCATATGCCGTTGAACGGACCGCGGGCAGCGACCCCTTCGAGCTTGCCTTTTATGGCTACGACTGCAGATCTCAGCGCTGTCATTGCGACAGAATCTTCAGGGGTGAGAGGATGGATCACGGACCAAGACTCCTTGATTGCCGCGTTTTCTCGGATTTCGGTTTGCATTGATTTCTCCTTCGACTTTTGGCGCTTGCAAGGAATTGTCAGTCGGCGTACGAGCACTCTCAACGAAGCCGGCGGACGAAGCGGAGATCCAGGCCAGATAAAGGAGCGCCGACCTCGTGCATGGCACCGCCTGTGGCGAGTGACCCGAGATCAATCGCGACCAATCCAGTGCTGTTGATCAACTCGATCGCTAGCTGCTTGGATTCGGCGTCATCGCCGGATGTGAAGATGACGGTGCGGGGCTTGTTCGGCGAGAAGTCCTGTATCCAGGCCATCGGCATGTTGCTGATCGATTTGACAAGCCGTGCGCCAACCGCCAGCTCAGCGACTATCTCGCTCGATGTGCGCCCTTTCAACGCGGCCCGCGATCGGGTAACTCCCGCCAGACTGATGTCTGGTTTAGGGCCCATGTGCGCGTTAGTCGCATCGATCAGGATCCGGCCACGCCAATCGATGTCTTTCAGCGCTTCGCGCACTTTCACCCAATGTACAGCGAGAATAACGACGTCGCACTCGGCCGCCTGCTCCCTGGTCCCTGCGATGGCGCTGGGGCCGAGATCGGCGACGAAATCAGCCAGTGTCTCCGGACCTCTGGAATTGGATACAACTATGGGGTGACCAGCGTTTATCAAGTGACGGCCGAATGTGCGTGTTACGTTCCCGGCTCCCAGAAAACCAATTTTCACAACCCACCTCCTACTGACTGATTTCGCCACTTTCATTGCGTTACAGTTTGTAAGATTCGCCTGCATGGTGATACGGCGTGGTAGTTTGTTCATGTCACTCTGATAGGTGGCGATTATCAGCCATGGAACTCCGGCACGTGCGATACTTCGTTGCGGTCGCCGAAACCTTGAGCTTTCGGCAGGCAGGCAAACAGCTACATGTCTCCCAGCCTTCTCTAAGCGTCCAAATCAAACAACTTGAAGATGAACTGGGTGTCGCCCTTTTTCGGCGATCAAAGCGGCGGGTTGAAATTACCCGTGCGGGCGAAGTCTTCTTGTCTGCGGCACGAGAAATCCTGTTGAGACTTCAGCAGGCATCGGCAGCCGCACTTCATGCGGAGAGCGGTGAGATAGGAACAATCCGGCTCGGGTTTATTCCGACGGCGACCTTCCAGATTCTTCCCACGCTTCTCGAGAAGATCAGAAGCACTCTTCCTCTTGTGAACGTGGAGCTTAAAGAAGGACCTGAAGACCCGCAAATCACAGGACTACGTTCGGGAACCTTTGATATCTGCATTGGTCATTTGAGCCGTACCTATGACCAAATTGAGAGCATGCTGCTGATTCGGGAGAGACTTGTTGTGGCTCTCCCAAAAGGGCATAGGGCAGCCCGCAGGAAGTACGTCAGCTTAAGAGACCTCAAAGGCGAGCTCCTGATCATGCCCTCGAAAGACTTGCTGCCGAGTGTGCACCAAATGATCGCGGCGGCCTTTCTGAAGAATCACATGCCGCTGGACAGATATCAAATGGCGGAGCATTTTCAGACCGGGGTCAACCTTACAAAGGCCCGCGTGGGATACATGTTCCTTCCATCTTCAGCAAAAGACTTTGTTCCTGATGGGGTCGTATTACGAACTCCAGGCTTTTCCATCGGACCGTTAGACACATTCGCTCTATGGTCGAGTGGCAATGTAGACCCGCTTGTTCACCGCATCCTTAGTCTCCTCAAGGAAATCAAGAGGAAGTTATAAGGCAAAAGGGAAGAAGTGTGGAGTCTACCAATGCGGCCTTCGCCGTTCTGTCCGGTTTGTCGGCCAAGTTTGCCTGTAATCCGAGAGCAATCCAATCACCCTTACTTCAGCCGTAAAGCCCCACGTTCCAAATGTTGACGAATAGGGGCTGACCGCGACACAAGCCCTCATCAATGACGCTAAGCTGAATCCTCACTTGCCGCTTCGCACCGACCTTTCACGCGCAGACACCTTCTTGTTCGCCCTCTTTTTCGTGGGCTTGATTCGGAGCGCATCTATGGGCTCCCGACGCGTAGAAACAGCCATCAACCACGCCTCAAACCCAAATTCGAGTCCGCTTGCCGGTTTGATCTCGCCTAACACTTGAGCGGCTTCCAGCGTCGCGGCTCCATGTAGGAACGCCCAAAGCGCGACGGATGCCTGCGCAGCTCGGTCGGCCCCGGCAATTCGTTGCACCTGCTCGACTGTGAACGTCCAGAGGCTCAGATGCGAGGTCGCATCGGGCCCTGGCGCGTGGAAACTCATCATCGCCTCGTATAGGTGAGGATTGTCCCTTGCGAACTTGATGTAAGCAGATGACATCTTGCGAATTGCGGTAACCGGTTCGCATCCGTCGGCTGCTTCCCTCAGCGCCAGCTCCAGTTGCCGGGCCGCTTCGTTTGCCAGGGCAGCTTCGATTGCCCGGCGATCTGCAAAGTAACGGTAGATCGCATTGGGTGCGAGGTCGAGGGAAGCAGCGATGTTCCGTAGCGATAAGTCGCGGATACCGCCGTGAACGAGTGCCTTAACCGCAGCAGAAAGGATGGTTTGACGGTCGGTTTTCGACGGATACGGCATACAGAACACTGTACACCTTGACATGTCGCGCACCAAGATGTACGCTGTACATATTAAAGATGAACAGTGATCATCTTAGGAGAAATGCTATGGCGAACAGCAAAGATGTCGTGGTCACGGGGGTCTCCACCGGAATCGGTTGGGGAACCACAAAGGTGCTTATTTCAAAGGGATTTCGCGTGTTCGGTTCTGTACGCAAGCCGGCTGACGCCGATCGTTTGCAAGGAGAGTTCGGGGACGGCTTCGTGCCTCTCATGATGGACATTACGGACGCCGAAGCTGTACATCAAGCTGCCCAGAAGGTCGGCTCCATGATAGGCAACAGGAACCTGGTTGGCCTGGTGAACAATGCGGGAATCGTAGTCAGTGGGCCGCTACTCTATCTGAGGCCCAGCGAGTACAGGCGGCAGTTGGAGGTCAACATGGTTTCGCCGCTTGTCGTAATCCAAGCCTTCGCGCCTCTTTTGGGAACGGATAAGAAGAGGCAGGGGCCCGCCGGGCGCATCGTGAACATCACCTCTAGCGCGGCAAAAGTTGCTATCCCGCTTCTCGGCGCCTATAGCGCTTCCAAATTTGGTCTTGAAGGAATGTCGGACGCCCTGCGGCGAGAACTGATGTTATTTGGCATCGACGTCGTGATCATAGAGCCCGGTACCGTGAAGACAGCGATGTATGACAAGGGCGAAAAAGAAGATTTGAGCGAGTTCAAGCAGACCGAGTATTGGGAGGCGGTGCAGAACTTCCAGAAGTTCATCGTCAGCGAAGCACGCAATAAGGGCTTATCCCCTGAGCGTTTGGGCGAAGCCGTCCACGTCGCACTCAGCACGGCGAAACCGAAGGCGCGCTACGCAGTCATTCCGCAACGTTTCAAGAACTGGACTCTGCCGAGACTTGTTCCTGCGAGGATGCTCGACGCCGAACTCGCAAAGCAGATGAAACTCACAAAGCTGTAATCAGCCCCGAACGGGTGGGTTCTCACGTCTCATGACAAGGAGCACCAATGGCAAAAACCGTGTTTTGTCAGCAACGGGTCTCTACCGAGAAGCCGAGTTCCCCTTCGGTCTGGCCAACTTGCCGAAGCCCGTTTCTGGCTAATCAACTGCAAAGCGCTAGCAAC
>Ga0210393_10004427_pt1 | contig 11104 bp, 11 predicted proteins | sample IncBWC27OmetaG_FD_160068 | JGI IMG/M metagenome (GOLD analysis project Ga0210393, IMG submission 160068) | Forest soil microbial communities from Barre Woods Harvard Forest LTER site, Petersham, Massachusetts, United States - Inc-BW-C-27-O ...
GAAGATGGTGCGCGAGGCCGAGGCGCATGCCGCCGACGATCATTCGCGGCGTCAGCAGGCTGAGGCGCGCAACAAGCTCGACAACCTGATCTACACGACCGAGAAGACGCTGAAGGATCATGGCGCCGAGATCGACGAAGCCGGGCGCAAGCAGGTCGAGGACGCGCTCGCGGAAGCGAGGACCAAGCTCGAGTCCAAGGACGCCGACGAGATCAATCGCGCGGCCGAGGCGTTGCAGAACGCGTCGCACAAGCTGGCCGAAGCGATGTACAGCAAGACCAAAGCTGGAGCAGGACCGCAGGCGGGAGCCGGCCCGCAGGATGGCGCAGGCGCGCAGAGTGGCTCTCAGAGCGGAAACGGCGAAAGCGGAGCGAAAGAAGACGTAGTCGATGCGGACTACAAGGAAGTCAAAGATCAGTAGCAATTGGCGGGGCTGCGCAAGCGGCCCCTTTCTTTTCGACCCGCCAATGGCGTCGCCACTGATGTTGGCATAGAATCGCCGCGATGCCGCCTGCCAATAAGCGCGACTACTACGAAGTTCTCGGGGTCAATCGTGGCGCCAGCGAAGTAGAACTGAAGAAGGCCTACCGCACGCTCGCCATTCAGTGTCATCCCGATCGCAATCCGGGAAACAAGGAAGCCGAGGAGCGATTCAAGGAACTCAACGAGGCCTACCAGGTTCTGTCCGATCCCGAGCGACGCGCGCAGTACGATCGCTTCGGTCACGCCGCCTTCCAGGGACCGCAGGGTGGACCGGGCGGATTCGGGGGCTTCGACTTCAGCCAGGGCTTCGAGGAAGTTTTCTCCGACATCTTCGGCGATTTCTTCGGCACCGGCCGCGGACGTTCACGCTCGCGCACCCGGCGCGGCGACGATTTGCGCTACGATCTTGAAATCGAATTCGAAGAAGCGGCGCACGGAATCGAGAAAGTCGTAAAGTTCCAGCGCCTCACGCAATGCGAGTCCTGCAACGGCACGCGCGCGCGCGGCGGCTCCAGCGGCGCACGCCAGTGCCCCAATTGCCGCGGCAGCGGCCAGGTGCGCACGCAACAGGGATTTTTTTCGATCTCGACGACCTGCGGGCAATGCCGCGGCGAGGGCATGATCATTTCCGACCCGTGCCCCAAGTGCCAGGGACAGGGGCGAATCCGCAAGCATGAATCGCTCTCCGTAAAAATTCCGCCGGGCGTCGACAATGGATCGCGCCTCAAGCTGCGCAGCGAGGGCGAAGCGGGATACGGCGGCGGGCCGCAGGGCGATCTCTACGTCGTCATCCACGTCAAGGAGCACGAGATGTTCGTGCGCCAGGACAACGACGTGATAATCGAAGCGCCGATCAGCTTCCCGCAGGCGGCCGTCGGCACCGAAATAGAAGTGCCGACGCTCGAAGGCAAAGTGAAACTGAAAATTCCGGCCGCCACGCAGTCGGGCAAGATTCTGCGCCTCAAAGGCAAGGGCATCGTCGATCTTCACGGCTACGGAAAAGGCGACCAGCTAATCAAGGTGATCGTCGAGACGCCGCGCAGCCTGACGGCGCGCCAGCGCGAGCTGCTCGAGGAATTTGCCAAGCTCGACGGCAAAGCCGTCAACCATCCGCTCTCCAAGGGCTTCGTGGACAAGCTCAAGGAGATGTTCGGCTAATGCGACGCCTCAATCGCGAAGGAGCTCAAGCGATGGCCTGCAATTCGTGCGAAAGCAGCGGACGATTTCGAGCGAGCTACTGCGACGATTGCGAGCGCTGGACCTTCCACGTCGACAAGCGCGACCTGTTGATCGCGGCGGGCGTGGTGGCAGTCGCGGCGGTGATTATCCTGCAACCGGAACTGCTGGCGCCGGCCGGCTTGCTGATGGCTCGGCGCGCATTCACCGCTCTCGTATAGGGGACCCCGCGCCGCTCAGCGCGGGACGTGGACCAACTCCAGCTTCAGCCCGTCGGGATCGGTGAAGAACACCGCGTAGTAACCCGGCAGATAGTCGTACTCCTTCGGCGGATCGGTGACCTTGCCGCCGTTGGTCGAAATCTTCGTCGCCAGATCGTCAATCTGCTGACGGCTCTCGGCGGCAAACGCGATCTCGCACAGACCTACGCGATGCCGATGGAACGTGTCGCCGCGGAATTCCGGATCGGACGGCCGAATCCACAACGAGCCGTGGTCGCCGAAGTATCCGGTGGTGACGTCGGTCTGCGCCTGATCGTAGGACATCGCCTTCGGATAGCCGATTTGCGGCATCAGCCACGCGTAGAACTTTTTCGCCGCCCCGTAATCGTTCACGTTAACGATGATATGGTCGACTCCTGCGCTCATAGGGGAAACCTCCGGTCAACTAACTTTCTACCCGGCCCAGCGAGTTGAGCAAAGCCGCGCGCATCACACCGGCCGCCGGCGCGACTCGATTGAACAGCTTGAAGGCGAGCTCACCCTGGTTCACCAGCATCCCGGCGCCGTCTGCCGCGCGCCGGCCGGCGGCGAGTGCGGGCTTCATGAACGCGGTCGGCTCGGGCGCGTAAATCAGGTCATAGAAAAGACAATCGGCGGCGGTTGAGTCGTAGTCGAGGCGCGCGAAGCGTCCCGTCGTCAGGCCCATCGGGGTTGCGTTGACGATCAGGCCGGCGTCGGCAAGCAGCTCGGAGTCCATCAGCGCGTCGAGGCCGCGAGGTTCGCCCACCGCTCTTTTGATGCCGTTGGCCGCAAGACGCCGCGCGAGGGCCGCGGCACGAGCAGGCGTACGATTTACGATCGCGACGCGGCTCGCGCCCAGACGCATGCAGGCAAGCGCCGACGCCGCCGCACCGCCGCCTGCACCGATCACGATCGCGAGCCGTCCGCGCAGTTCGCATCCGAGATCGCGCAGGTCGCGCTCGAGGCCGCGCGCGTCGGTGTTGTCGCCGCGGAGCGTACCGCGGCGATTGACGACACAATTGACCGCGCCGAGCATCCGCGCCTCGCCGCTCAGGTCCTTTATGAAGCGGGCTGCGGCTTCCTTGTGCGGTACCGTCAAATTTACGCCGACGATTCCGAGCGCAGAAATCGCGCGCAGCGCCGCCGCCAGGTTCGCCGGCGTGACGCGAAATGCGGCGTAGGTTCGGTTCATGCCGAGCGCCGCGTAGGCGGCATTGTGCATCGCGGGCGACTTGGAGTGTGCGACGGGGTCGCCGAAAATCGCGGCGACCGCGATGTCGCGAGAAGCTGCCAAAGGCCTTCAGCCAGCGACGGGATGTGCGGCTCGTTCGGCACGCACTTCGTCTGCAGTAAACACCCAGCTGTACTTCAGTCCTTCGCGCGCGAACGCGTCGGCCGCGCCTTCACCGCGCTCCACCAGCGTGATTGCAGCGATCACATTCGCACCTGCTTCGCGCATCGCAGCGACAGCCTGCAAGCTCGATCCGCCGGTCGTGTTGGTGTCGTCAATAACGGCGGTCTTGAGCCCCGGCTTGAAAGCGCCTTCGATCATTTGCTGCAGGCCGTGCTGCTTGGTTTCCTTGCGCACGAAAAATCCGCGGATGTCGACGCCGCCGCGATGCGCCGCGGCCATCACCGCGTCAGTCACGGGCAGCGCTCCGGCCGCCATGCCGCCGAGTTGCTCGACGCCTGCAGCCTTTACAAGCTCAAGCACCAATTCTCCGGCAAGATACGCACCACGTGGCAGGTACAGCGTGCGTTTACAATCGAGGTAGTAATTGGACGCGCGCCCGGATGAAAGCGTGAGTCGTCGCTCGAAATACGACTCCCGGGCGAGCATCGCCAGCAGCTCGCGGCGCTCTTCAGATTTCATAATTGGGGTGATCTTAACGGATGTAACGTGGGGCACAAGAGCGCATAATGGAATCAGCGCTGTTGATAGCGTCAAACACGCCCGCCCCCGAACCAAGACTGAGTGCATAGCTCTTGCTCAATGGATCGTGTAGGTTCGCCGGGCGGAGAAGGAGAGGCAGCGATGTCGCAAGGGTCCCGCGACTCGGGCGCTACGCGATTATAGTGATTAGCAACGATTCCCCCCGAGTGATCGGAACCGGCACGGCGCTCCCAGGCAACTACGTCGATCAGGAACAGCTGACTTCGCGGCTCCGCGAGTTATGGGAGCGGCGATGGTCGGATATGCGCCGCTTCGACAAACTCCAGGGCTCGCTCGGAATCACCGGGCGTCATCTCGCGCTGCCGATCGAGGAATACATTCCGCTCGACACTTTCGCGAAGGCCAACGACGCGTGGCTGCGGGTCGCGCCAGAGGTCGGCACCGCGGCCGCTGAAATAGCACTCGAACGCGCCGGCCTGAAGCCGCGCGACGTCGATCACTTGTTCTTCGTCACGGTGACCGGCATCGCCGTTCCGAGCATCGACACTCGCGTCATCAGCGCGCTCGGGATGCGCAAGGAAATCAAGCGCACACCAATCTTCGGGCTCGGATGCGTGGCGGGAGCGGCAGGGACTGCGCGCGCCGCCGATTACATTCGCGCGTATCCGGGCGAGGTTGCGATGCTGCTGTCGGTCGAGCTTTGCTCACTGACGCTGCAGCGCGAAGATCTGTCGATCGCCAACATAATAGCGTCCGGCCTTTTTGGCGACGGCGCGGCCGCGATGCTGATAGGCGGCAATGCGAGCGCGGAGGACGGTCCGCAGGTACAGGCGACGCGTTCGCTCGTTTTCCCCAACACCGAAGAAATTCTCGGCTGGGAGATAGTCGACAGCGGATTCAAGATCGTGCTGTCGTCGAAGCTTACCGACCTCGTGCGCGCCAACATTCTCGACGAAGTTGATTCATTCCTGGCTACGCAAAATATCGACCGCTCGGATATCAAGCACTGGATCGCGCACGCGGGCGGCCCCAAGGTACTCGAAACTCTCGAAGGCGCGCTCGCGCTGCCCGAGGCTGCGCTGGCACGCTCGTGGGCCTCGCTGCGATCAGTGGGAAATCTTTCGTCGGCCTCAGTGATGTTCATCCTCGACGAATTGCTCGAGGACCACGAAGCAGCGCCCGGCGACTACGGCCTCATCGTCGGCATGGGTCCGGGATTCTCGGTCGAGCTCGTACTGCTGAAGTGGTAATTTCGCTGACGTGTTCATCTCGCTCCGCACGTATCTGATCATCCTTGCGCTGCTGATCGTCGAGCGCGTGTTGGAACTCGATCGCGCGCGCCGCAACGCGCGTCGCGCATTCCAGCATGGCGCGGTCGAAGTCGGCCAGGTTCATTACCGCGTGATGGTCGCGTTGCACACGCTGTTCATCGTGTCGTGCGCGGTCGAGGCGACGTTCTTTCCGCGCGCGTTTCCAGCGGCGGTCGCGTGGATCGCACTGGCGGCTGAACTCGTCGCGCAAGCGCTGCGCTACTGGGCGGTCGCGACGCTCGGCGATCGATGGAACACGCGAATCATAGTGAGTCCCGACCGCGCGCCCGCGACCAACGGCCCGTATCGCTTCATGCGTCATCCGAATTATCTCGCCGTCGTGATCGAGATCGCGGCCGTGCCGATGATCGGCGGCGCGATTTTCACGGCGATCGCATTCTCGATCGCCAACGCACTGATTCTCGCCGTGCGAATTCCAGCCGAAGAACGCGCGATGGGCGGGCGTTACGCCGACGCCCTCGGCGCGCGCCGCCGGTTTTTCCCGGGCTTGCGCCATAGCTAAGATAGCTCGGTGTTCTTCGCACCGTTCCTCGCCTTCTACGCGATCATCTTCTTTTTCGTCCTCGCGTTCTTTTTCATCCTGGTCGAAATCCATGTCATCAATTACGCTTTCGTGTCGCTCGGACTGCCGCCCGAGCTGGCGTTTACAGCGCTGCTCGTCAGCCTCGTCGGCAGCTACATCAATATTCCAATCACGCGCGTCGCGGCCGGCCAGCCGCATCCCGCCGAGATCGTTCGCAGTTTCGGCGTCCGCTACCGGGTGCCGACGCGCTACGTCACCGGCTCGACCATCCTCGCAGTAAACGTCGGCGGCGCGATCGTTCCGGTGCTCATCTCGATTTACCTGCTGATGCAGATGCCGACGATAGTGGTGCCTTCGCTTATCGGCGTCGCCATCGTGACCGCCATCGTTCATCGGTTCGCGATGCCGGTGCCGGGGATGGGAATCGCCACTCCGATGCTGATTCCGCCGATCGTCGCCGCGCTATGCGGCTACTTCCTCGGCTCTTCGGAGCATCATCGCGACGCGGTCGCATTCATCAGCGGCGTGATTGGCACGCTGATCGGCGCCGACCTGCTCAACCTCCGCAACCTACGCGATCTCGGCGCACCGGTCGCCTCGATCGGCGGAGCCGGCACCTTCGACGGGATCTTTCTGACGGGAATCGTCGCAGTCCTGCTAGCTTGAACTTCGCCTTGCTCGCCGCAATCACGCCGGCTTGAACTTCACCAGCGTGCAGTCCGGCGTCACGTCATCGAAGAAAACCTGGACCGGCATCTCGACGCGCACTTGCTCCGGCGGCGCGACCAGATTGCTCGTCATGCGCGGGCCTTCTGCCAGCTCGACGATCGCCAGTACGTACGGTCCGTCCGCAAACGCGCGGCTCGACGCTCGCCGCACGACGGTATAGCTGTACACTTTGCCGCGACCGCTTATGCGCTCCCAACCAAGGTTGTCGGAGAAACATTTCGGGCATCGAGGACGCGGATAGTAGATGTACTCGCGGCACGCGCCGCATCGCTGAATCGTCAACTCGTGGCGCCGCGCTGCCTCCCAGAATGGGCGGCTCGTTGGCGATGGCTTCGGAAGCGGTTTGTAGTACTCGCTCATGATTTGCGCTCCAGAATGAGACTAGCCTGCTCACTCATGATTCCGCCGTTGCCGTTGACGTAGCCGAGCGCCGCGTTTTTGACCTGGCGCTCGCCGCCGCGTCCCATCAGCTGTCTGATCCCCTCCGTCACGTGGCTCATGCCGCCCGCCAGGCCCGGCTGGCCGAACGACAATTGCCCGCCGTGCGTGTTGCACGGAAAATCGCCCGCGTACGTCAGGTCGTGCTCCATCACGAACGGACCGCCCTGCCCCTTCTTGCAAAAGCCCGCATCCTCGAGCGTGACGATGACCGTAATCGTGTAGCAGTCGTACGGGCACACGAGGTCCATGTCTTTCGGCTGCAAGCCGGCCATCTTGAAAGCATTCTCGGCCGCCTGCTTGATCGGCGAGGTGGTGATCGACGGCGCGTACGTGATCGTCGAATGGTTGGCGTACTCGCCCGCGCCCAGAAGCCAGATCGGAGGATTCTTCGCACGCTTCGCCACTTCGGGCGACGCGACGATTATCGCTGCGCCGCCGCTCACCGGGCTGACGATTTCATATAGATGCAGCGGGTCGACGATCATGCGCGAGTTCAGCACGTCGTCGATCGTGAGCGGCTTGTCGTTGAACGTCGCGAGCGGATTCTTGAGCGCGTTGGTCCGCTGATCGACCGCGACCTTCGCCATCTGCTGCGCCGTAGTTCCGTATTCGTACATATGGCGATGCGCGATCATCGCGTAGCCGCAGTTCGCGCCGATATTTCCATACGGCGCCTCGAACTCACGCTGCACCGAGATGACCGGCGGGCGCTGGTCGCCCACCTTGTTCAAATCAGCGACGAGGCACAGCACTGCGCTGCACATGCCCGCGTCGATCGCGGCTGCCGCGCGCCAGATCATTCCGGCGGCACTCGCGCCGCCGATATCAACCTGATTCAGCATCCGCGTGTTGAGTCCCAGCACCTCGGCCGCGCTGGCCGGGTAAATCATGCCCGGATCGGAATACGGCACGCCGACCAGGAAGCCGTCGATATCTTTCTTCTCAAGTCCCGCGTCGGCGATCGCGTCGGCCGACACGCGCGCCATCAAGCCAAGCGCGGTGAGGTCGCCGTACTCCTTGAACGGTTTGAGTTCTCCGATTCCAATCGCCGCGGCTTTTCCCTTGAGGCTCATTGCATCGACTCCCGCGTTTGCGTTTTCCAGCTTTCAATCACGACTAGCACAAATTGCGTCGCGCCAGTGCAGTTCAATTCGGCGAAAAAATCTTATAGCTTTGTTCGTTCGAGGTGCTTTTAAAGAGATGGCATTTATTATCTGTGACGATCACAACGTTGATGTCGAAGCCGACGGAGTCGACAACGCCGTCGCCAAGCAGTTGATGCTGACCGACACGAAGCCCGATGCGACCAAGCTCGAAAAAGAAATCATCGAGTTCGGCAAAACGCATCGCAACTGCAACATCCGGATTCTCGCCGGCTAGTTTCAGATTTGATCTGCGTCCGCGCAGCGATCGCAGGCTCGGCCCGGCGATCGTCGCATTCACACGCCCGCGCGCATTTTACGCCTTCGATGTTGACCAGCTGACCGAGCGGCAGATACACTGCCGAGGCGGGGTGGAGCAGTCTGGTAGCTCGCCGGGCTCATAACCCGGAGGTCGAAGGTTCAAATCCTTCCCCCGCAATAATCACTAAATTTGGGCACGATTCAACAATCGAGCTCCCTGTCTTCGACGAAATCCTGCCGTTAGAAAATTTTGCAAATCAGCGGAAAGGCCTCTTAGAATCTTGAGTTTTGGCAGCAAGCGGACACGCTAGACTTGTCCCCTTGCTTAAATTCGATGGGTGCAAGGTCGACGGTCTGCCGAACAGATTTTGCCGGTTTAACCGGGAATTGACAGCTCCAGACCCTGCCCCGCAACCATCAAACCGAACATCTTGAGTGTGGAGAGAGCAGACCGCCAGCGGTTGGTTTGATGATCCCACGGGTGCACCGGTTGAAGCCAATCTGAGGGAACTTGCGGTAGCTCTCTTCAAGTCCAAGACCGTGCTTCTCGAGATGCTGCGGCGGGACCTTTTTCAATGCTGTTTTGCATATCGGGCACGACACTTCACGCTCGCCGACGTAAGCGATCTTACGCGCTCCAACGTTTGTTGCAAAAACTCCCTACCCAAATCGACGTTGGCGTACTGCGTTTCCGGCAAGCGCGGGAGGAAGTCCTCGACAACCGCGCGATCGTATCGAACCTCTTTGAAAGACGACTGAGAATCCGAACGGGCCTCCTTCTCCAGCGATTGAACCTGGTCTCAGATCTGTTGATATGAAAGCAGCGCCTCTTCCATGGCACGACCACCAAGCGCACCGCTCTTGACGGCGTCCATTATTGATCGGCCTGGGCTCTCATTTTCCTGAGCTGTCGAGGCGTATCAGCATCCGCATTGCGTTGAACGACGTAAGTCGCCGCCTTGACCAGATCATCGACGAAGCAGGTCAGACGGGACGCAAGTTCGGACAAGACCACTTGTTCAAGTGAGATGCGATGTATGCGGATCGGATTCGGGCAGATCCCGGACTCGACGTGGCTGCGACACCCGTAATGATTCCTGCTAACGACACTTAAGCGCGCACCGCATGTCTCGCAAAACAGAAGGCCGGAAAGGAGATGCGCGGTCCGAGAACGCCCGTGCGAACAACCGTCTGCGGGTGCGCAGGCGATGCTGAAACGCCGTCCAGAGGCCGTCGTCAATAATACGGAGATCCTCTGACTGCCTTACCTCCCACTCCTCGGGTGGCCGCCGGCGATATGCGCGACGTTCGGTCGACGGATTCTTAACCCACTTCCTGCGATTGAAGATGAAGTTGTCCAATGTATTTTTGATTTTGAAGCATCAAGAAAACCGTATTGTGCCGCCATAATCGCCCGTTCTTTTCAGCATTAAGGCGCTTCGCTAAGGCCTTTTCGCCGTTACCTTCTCGGAAATCCTGAAAGATGCGCCGAACGACCGCGGCTTCGGCAGGATTTATCTTGATTCTGTAGCCGACCGGTTCCGATCTCCCGTAAGCTCCTCCGGACTCTGCTGCACCCGGCCCGTGCACCGGTTAGGAAATGAATCCATAGGTTCGGCCGCCGGTTGCATAGCCTTTTAGGAATTGACCGTCTAAACCTCGTTTCGTCGCTTTTCTTAGATCATCGAGGTAGAGCCCGTTGACCAGCGATTTCACAGTCACGCTGATTTTGGTTGTGTCGTCCGCTGTATCGATGTTGTCGGCGACGGCGATGACGCTGATTCCATTGAAGCGCAGGCGTTTAATAATCGCGTCGGTATCGCCAATAGCGCGCGAGAGCCTTGAGAGCTTATCAACAACGATGGCGTCGAATGGCTTCGACTCAACAACAGCGTCAAGTGCTCTTTGGAGCCCAACAACAACTTCAAACTAGCGCCGGATATGGCCTCGTCCGAGAATTCGGAAATGATCTTATGCCCGTGCTCATGCGCCCATCGCTGAACGATGCGCAGTTGGTCGGCGATCGAGGTTTCCCTGTTGTTGTCGGAACTAAAGCGTCCGTAAAACGCGAGTCTCACGAAGGTTCAACCGGATCGCGATAGCACGATGGTACAGATTCGATGCGATTTGCCGCTATTATCGAGAATTCTGAACCTTCTTGGATTACTCTCGACGAACTTACGAAGGCATCGGATCAGCATATCTAGCGTAAGCCGCCCACGGTTCGAACTTTGCCGACCGCTGTACTTGTGCTTCCTTGGCATCATTTATCTTTCCACAAGTGATTAGATTGAATATCCCGAATTGGTATATTCCAAAATGGAATGTGTCATCCAGCAGAAGACTTGGGAAGAAGCGGTAGACTATGGGGCGGAGTCTGCATTCTGAGAGATACAAGCGCCTGCTCACGCGCTTGCGAGAGGCTCGACTTCAAGTGGCGATCACCCAGATCGAGGTCGCACGCCGGCTGCGGCGTCCTCAATCGTACGTTTCAAAGTGTGAATCCGGAGAACGACGGATTGACGTGATCGAGTTGGCTGAATTCCCAAATCTCTACGGAAAAAGTGTCGAGTTTTTATCCTGTAAGAGAGGCAAGTCGCATTTCTCTCTGCAGCTCTTTTGCTTATTTGACACCTAGCTGTCGGCCACACTTCCTCAGGCACTTCGAAATCTTGGAAGGGTCTCGGGGGGTCGAATCCCCCCTCTCCGCCACCCAGTCCTCTGTTTTCCGCGTTCTCCGCAGAAGAATCGAAAATAGTGCGCACCATCGCGCATTTTCGTCGACCTGATGGCACCGGAGAAGCTTAGATTCTGCCGTTAGCAGCTCATTTTGGCTCGATTCTCTGTATTGGAAACCGAGCCGGCGCCCTTTCGCGCTCATG
>Ga0210393_10004429_pt1 | contig 11101 bp, 7 predicted proteins | sample IncBWC27OmetaG_FD_160068 | JGI IMG/M metagenome (GOLD analysis project Ga0210393, IMG submission 160068) | Forest soil microbial communities from Barre Woods Harvard Forest LTER site, Petersham, Massachusetts, United States - Inc-BW-C-27-O ...
GGCGACTTTGAAGCCGAGGCCGATGAGGATCAGCGCCAAGCCGAGCTTCAGCATGGGGCTCGGCACAAGGGTAATGGTCGGATCGGAGGCGTTCATTCGCAGAAGATTCGTGGTGCCGGTGACGCCGTAGACGAGCGCGATGCCGTAGAGAAAAAACGCGGTGGCGAAGGAGCCGAGGAGGAAATACTTCATCGAGGATTCGCCGGACTTGAGCGTGTCGCGGCGGTAGCCGGCGAGAATGTAGCTGGAGATGGAACTTAGCTCGAGGCCGATGAAGGCGGTAAGCAACTCTTGCGCAGAGGCCAGGACACCCATTCCGGCTGTCGCGAAGAGTATGAGCGCGTAGAACTCGGCGTCGGCTAGGCGTTCGCGGTCGAGGTAAGGCGCGGCGGCGAGAATCACGAGGATGGCGACTAGTCCAACGAGATGGCTGAAGAAAATGCTGAACGGGTCGGCGGCGACAAGGCCGGAGAACGCCGAACCGGGATTATGCACCGCGTAAAAATTCCCGCAGATGCCTGCGAGCGCTCCAATCACTGCGATGGTCGTCAGAGCTTTGCGGCTGCTGACGGACGGCTGGAGCAACATGAGCAGCGCGCCAAAGCCGCACCAGATGAGTTCCGGCAAAACGAGAAGGAGATCTGCGGAGCTGGGGAACGCGGACATTTAGCGGGTTCCGAGCCTTTCCAATGAGTTTGATTTAGGAGCGGCGATGGCTGCCGAGCCATTGGATTGCTGGCCCACCTGCGGCGCGAGCTTTGCCGGTGCTGTCGCTTCTTCGGCACGCTCTGGACGAGTCATTTGTTCGATCACCGACTGGCTGGCTGCGGCCGTGCGGCCGGTGATGAAAACGGAGCCGATGCCCATCCAGAGAGTGATCACGGCCATGGTGACGAGAATGGCGCGCTCGCGGGCAGAGACATCCGGCAGCGTGCGATTCTTCTCGACCGTAATCTCGCCGAAGAAGACGCGCTGGTATGACCATAACAAGTAGCAAGCCGAGAGAATGACGCCGGTGGCGGCCCAGGCGGCCCAGTTCCAGTGCACTTGATAGGTGCCGAGCAGGATCAGAAATTCGCCGACGAAGCCATTGAGCATGGGCAAGCCAAGCGAAGAGAGTGCGACAAATAGGAAGAACGCTGCGAGGCGCGGCATGGGCGTGGCGAGGCCGCCAAACTCGGACATTTCGAAAGTGTGGCGTCGATCGTAAAGCATGCCGACGAGTAAAAAGAGGCCGCCGGTGGAGATGCCGTGCGCGAGCATTTGGAAGACGGCGCCCTGCATGGAAATTGGATGGAAGGCGAAGATGCCGAGCACCACGAAACCTAGGTGGCTGACGCTGGAATACGCGACAAGCTTTTTCAGATTTGGTTGAACGAGAGCGACCAGCGCACCGTAAATGATGCCAATGATGGCGAGCACGGCGATGGCAGGAGCGAAACGGTGCGACGCATCCGGGAAAAGCGGCAGGCAGAAGCGCATCATGCCGTACGTGCCCATTTTCAGGAGCACGCCGGCGAGCATCACGGAACCGGCTGTGGGAGCTTCGACGTGTGCATCGGGCAGCCAGGTGTGGAACGGGAAGAGCGGAACTTTAATGGCGAAAGCGACGAAGAAAGCGAGGAAGAGGAGCGTTTCCGTGCCGCGAGGGAGAAGTAGTGCGCCGGTTTGAAGCGCATTCTGGATCGACGGCAGGTCAAACGTGCCAGTGGCGTTGTAGAGCCACAGGATGCCGACCAGCATCAGGATCGAGCCAGCCATGGTGTATAGAATGAATTTGATGGCGGCGTAGATGCGGCGGTCGTGACCCCAGATGCCGATGAGCAGGTACATCGGAATGAGCATCACTTCCCAGAAGAGGAAGAAGAGGAAAAGGTCGAGCGAGAGGAACACGCCGACGACGCCGACTTCCAGAAGCAGGATGGCGATGAAGAATTCCTTGACGCGTTTCTGGATGCTGCTCCACGAACAGAGAATGGAGACGACCGTGAGAAAAGTCGTCAGGATGACGAGGAAGAGGCTGATGCCGTCAACGCCGAGGTGATAGTTGATGTAGGTTTGCGAAGCGGCGCCATGCGGCCCCAGGGCGATCCACTTATGAAGCTCCTCCAGCGCATATCCGGTGCTACCGAGGGGCACGCCGCGAAGGAGCCACAACAGCGACAAGATAAACTCGGCAAGAGAAACGGCAAACGCTAGGCGGCGAATCCACTCGTGGTCATCTCTGCGAAGGCAGAGCAAGGCAATAACGCCAACAGCAGGCAGGAAGATCAGAATCGACAGCATAAAAGGTCCGGCGGGCATCAGCGCACCATCCCGACGACTGGCGCGGCTGCAGGCCAGAAAAAGATGACGGCAATAATTACGAGCGCGCCAATGACCACCCACACGGCGTAGCTGCGCGTGTTGCCGGACTGCGCATGGCGCACGGTGTCGCCGAGGCTCGTGGCACCGGTGGCGATGCCGTTGACGGTGCCGTCGATGCCGGCGACGTCGACCCATTTCCAGAGCACGTTCGTCGAAATCCACATCAGCGGCTTGATGACAACGGCGGCGTAAAACTCATCGACGTAATATTTGTTCAGAAGAGTGTTGTAGACAGGCTGCAGCGACTTGGCGATTTGCTCGGGCTTGCCAGGCTGGCGGATGTACAACCAGAAAGCTACGCCGAGACCGATGAGCGCGGAAGCGACAGCGACAATCGCCAGAATAATTTCGAGCTGGTGCGCGGCTGCTTCGTTCACGGCTTCCGCGCCTTGCGGCGAGGCGAAAACGGGCGCGAGAAAGCTTGCGAAATAATCGGGGCCGCCCAACAGGGCGGGAGCGGCAAGCCAGCCGCCGATGACCGAGAGCACCGCGAGAATGACTAGCGGCCCGAGCATGCTCCAGGGCGATTCGTGGACATGCACGTGATGCTCGTCATAGCGCGGCTTGCCGTGAAACGTGAGGAAGATCAGCCGGAACATGTAGAACGAAGTGAGGAGCGCGGTGAGCAAGCCGATGGCGTAGAGCGGATGCCCGCCTTCGATTTGGAACGCGCTGAGCAGGATGGCGTCCTTGCTGAAGAATCCGGCGAGCGGCGGAATGCCAGCAATAGCCAGCGTGGCGATGAGCATGGTCCAGTAGGTGTGCTTGATTTTCTTGCTGAGGCCGCCCATCTTGCGCATGTCTTGCTCGCCGCCCATGGCGTGAATGACGCTGCCCGCGGCCAGGAACAGAAGCGCTTTGAAGAATGCGTGAGTCATCAGATGGAAGATGCCCGCCGAAAACGCGCCTACGCCGCAGGCCAGGAACATGTAGCCGAGCTGGCTGACCGTGGAGTACGCGAGGACGCGCTTGATATCCGTTTGCACGAGGCCGATGGTGGCGGCGAAAAACGCGGTCGCGCAGCCGATGACAGCGACGACTACCATCGCCGTCTCGGAGTGCGTGAAAAGTATGTGCGAGCGGGCAACAACGTAGACGCCTGCGGTGACCATCGTGGCCGCGTGAATCAACGCGCTGACGGGCGTGGGCCCTTCCATCGCGTCCGGCAGCCAGACATACAAAGGGAGCTGCGCGGATTTTCCGGTGGCGCCCATGAAGAGCAGAAGGCAAGCAATCGTAAACGTGCCGAATTGTCCCCAGGCCTCGTGCACGTTGCCCCACGTAGAGCCCATCGCAGCCGCAAAGACGCCATTGAAGTCCAGCGTATGGAACGTGCGGAAGAGAAGGAACATTCCCAGCATGAAGCCGAAATCACCGATGCGATTGACGATGAACGCTTTCTTGCCGGCGTCGGATGCCGACTTTTTCAAGAAATAAAAACCGATGAGCAAGTAGCTGCACAGGCCCACGCCTTCCCACCCAACGAACAGCAGCACATAGTTCGCGGCCAGCACCAGGATGAGCATGAAAAACATGAACAAGTTGAGGTAGGAGAAAAAACGGTAGTAGCCGCCCTCGTGCGCCATATAGCCGGTCGAGTAGATGTGGATTAGGAAACCGACGCCGGTGACGACCAGCACCATGACGACGGTGAGCTGATCCAGCTGCAGGTCGAAGCCCGCTGTGAAAGCGCCCGTCGAAATCCAATCGAAGAAATGTTTGTGGACGGGCACTTGCCCACCCGCGAAAAATTCACGCACCGCTTCGAGAGCAAATGCGAACGACAGCCCCGTCGCGCCAAGCGCAACGCTGTTAACAATGCTGTTCGGCCACTTGCCTCCCAGCAAGCCGTTGATAGCCGAGCCGAGCAGCGGCAGCAGCGGAATAATCCACAGATGATCGAGTATGGGCATTAGAGTTTGAGCAAGTCCACGCGCTCGACGTTCAGCGATTGCCGGTTGCGCGCCGTGAGAATGATAATTCCCAGCCCGACCGCCGCTTCCGCCGCCGCCACGACAATCACGAATAAAACGAACACCTGGCCATCCGACTGATGCCTCGCCTGGCTAAACGCCACAAACGCCAGGTTCACGGCGTTCAGCATCAGCTCGATGGACATGAAAATCGTGATGATGTTGCGCTTGAAAACAAACGCGAACACGCCCAGACCGAAAAGAATTGCGCTCAGCACCAGATAATAATTCGTCGGCACCATTTCAGCTCTTCTCCCGCTGCGCGAGCACCAGCGCGCCCATCACCGCCACCAGAATCAGGAAGGAGGTCAACTCGAACGGATACACAAAATCCTTGAAGATCATGTTCGAGAGGCTGCGCGTATCGGCGAGCTGGCCGGTTTGCGCCACGGACTGAATCGTTCCAGTGGAGCGCGCGATAGTCGCGGCGATGAACCCTGCCAGCGCGATCACCAGCAGCAATCCCGGAGGCCCGGCCATCTTCGAAATGTTGGTGTGCTCCTCGATCCCGGCATTCAACAGCATGATGACAAACACGAACAGCACCATGATCGCGCCGCCGTAGACGATGATCTGCACCGCGGCCACGAACTCCGCGCCGAGCAGCAGGTACAGCCCAGCCAGCGCAATCATCACCACGATCAGCGACAACGCGCTATGAATCGGATGCTTCTGGAGGATCAAACTCAGCGCACCAAACACCGCCAGCGCCGCCAGCACGAAAAAGATAACCAGCTCCGCCGTCACTTCGCACCCCACATCAAAATCACGAAAGCCGTGACGACCACGTTGGCGATCGAGAGCGGCAGCAGCAACTTCCATCCAAACGCCATCAACTGGTCGTAGCGGAAACGCGGCAGCGTCCCGCGCATCCACACATACACAAAAAGAAAGACGAAAATTTTCGAAAGCAGCCAGAACGGCCCCTGGATGAATTCGTTCACGCTATGCAGCAGCGGCACCGCCAAGCCGCCCAGCAGCGCCAAGCCCAGCGCCGTCAGCACCGTGCCCACGCCCGGCAAAATGATTTTTCCGAAAACCGTTTCGTAGCGGATGCCATCCCAAATGATCCACAATCCCGCGGGAATCAGCAGCAACGAAGGTAAATAATGCGTGAAGGTCCACGATGCGGGGAAGGGGGAGAGCCAGCCGCCGAAAAACATGATCGAGCAGAGACAGGAAACCGTGATCATGCTCGTATATTCCGCGATGAAAAACATCGCGAACTTAAAGCTCGCATACTCCGTGTGGAAACCCGCGACCAACTCCGATTCCGCTTCCGGCAAGTCAAACGGCACGCGGTTCGTTTCCGCCACCGCCGCGGTGAAAAAACACATGAAGCCCAAAAGCTGCGGAAAAATGTTCCAGCCAAAAACTCCGCGCTCCGGATGTTTGGCCTGGGCATTGATAATGTCCGTTAAATTAAAACTTCCCGCGATCAGCAGCACGCCCACCACGGACATGGTCAGCGCCAACTCATAGCTGATCATCTGCGCCGAGCTGCGCAGCCCGCCCAGCAGCGGATACTTGCTGTTCGAAGACCAGCCCGCCAGCGCCACGCCGTAAACGCCCAGTGCGGTAATCGCAAACAGCGCCAAAATTCCGATGTTCAAATTCGGCGGCGCGATTCCAAGATAAATGTCGTGCCCGAAAATGCGAATCGGATCCGGCCCGAACGGAATGAGGCCGACGGAGGTCAGCGCCAACGCCAGCGCAAGAAGAGGCGCGAGGAAATAGACGAATTTGTCCACGCCCGCCGGCGTGGGATCTTCTTTCAGCAAAAACTTAGCGCCATCGGCCAGCGGCTGGAGCAATCCGTGCGGACCAACGCGATGCGGGCCCCAGCGCGATTGCATGTGCGCCACGACCTTGCGTTCGAACCAGGTGAGATAGGCATTCACCGTGAGCACGATGAACAGCAGCAGCGCGATCTTTACGATCCAGATAATCGGGTCAGCGTGAGCTTGCAGAAAGGGAATCACGGCTTGGCTTCGGCCTCCGGCAGGGATTCCATCATGGTGCAGAAGCGGCCGAGCGAGCCGCTGGTGAAAAGCGTGTCTTGCGCCGATTTGATCAAGCCAACGGGAATGTCATACGGGGCGTGGCCGTTTTTCGCGAAGTGGATTTGCGTCGGTTCGGCGCCGCCGGTCAGCAGTCCCGCGGGCTGCACGTTGTAGCCGGGCACGGCCTTGCGAATCTCTTCGAACACCGCCGCCGGCGACTTGTAATGAAACGCCTTGCCCAGTCCAACTTTTTCCAGTTGATGCGAAAGAATGCGCAGCAAATCGAAGTCGCTGCGCGCGCCCATCATCTCCGCGCCCTTGTGCAGCAACTGAATTTGGCCGGAAGTGTTCGTCACCGTTCCTTCTTTTTCGTATCCCGACGCCGCCGGGAATACCACGTCCGCCACTCGCGCGGTCTCCGTCAAAAACAATTCGTGCACGATCAGCAAATCCAGCTTGCCACGCCCGTAACCAAGCGTTCCAAAGTGCGAGAGCGGGTTCGCGCCCATCACATACAGCGCTTTCAACTTGCCGTTTTGCGCCGCCTCCACCATTTGCGGCGCGGTCATCCCCGTGTGCGAGGGAATCACACCGCCCCACAATTTCTCGAAGCCTTCGCGCGCGCCGGCGTTGTCCACGTACGCGTAACCCGGCAGCCGGTCGGGTAGCAAACCCATGTCCGCCGCGCCGCGCGAATTGGCGTAATCGCCGAGCGCCATGTAGCGCGTCTTTCCGGGCAGTTTCGATCCGAACGCCACGAGCTGCGCAATGGCGGCACCGGAGATTTCCGCGCCAAAAACGATGGCTACATCCGAATGCTGTTCGAGGTTGGCCTTCAGCAAGACCAATTGCTCGACCAGCGAGGACTGCAACTGGCCCTCTTCATGCGCCAGGAAGCGCAGCGCCGCTACTTCGTGTCCGCTGGGCACGTGCACAAATTGCGTGGCTTTGCGTTTCAGCTTAATTTCGTTGGCGTTGATGATGAAGAGCTTCGTGCCGTGGTGACGGATCCCCGAACGAATCTGCCAAGCCACCAGCGGATTTTGATTTGTCGGATCGTTGCCGACGAGCAACACCGCTTTCGATTTGTAGAGCTCGTCCATTGTCAGCAGGGAATCGTTGGCGCGGTCGCCCAACGCGGTGACCAGGCCGGTGTAATCCGCGGTGCGGTGATGATCGACGTTGTTCGTGCCAAACGTCGCGCGCGCCAAGCGCTGAAACAGATAATTTTCTTCGTTCGAAGTGCGGTTCGAACCGATGAACCCGATGGATTCTTTCCCGCCGGCATCGTAAATGGCTTTCAGCTTGGCCGCTGCCGCTTGCGAAGCTTCTTCCCACGAAACGGGAACCAGCTTGTCGCCTTGGCGCACCATCGGCTGCTTGATGCGTTCGGGGTGCTTGGTAAAATCAAAACCGAAGCGGCCCTTCACGCACAGAAATTCGCCATTGATGCCGCTCAAATCGCGGTTGTTCGAACGCAGAATCTCGTGATTGCGCACGCTCAATGTGGTTTTGCACCCATTCGAACAGTGGGTGCAGACGGTCGAGACGTATTGCATCTCCCACGGCCGCGTTTTGTAGCGGTACGTACCGCTGGTGAGCGCGCCTACAGGGCAAATGTCGATGCACATGCCGCATTCTTCGCATTCGAGATGATCTTCGCGATTGGGGATGATCACGCTGTTGGCGCCGCGCATGCCGACGCCCAGCGCTTTTACGTCCATGCCTTCGTCGCAAATGCTCACGCAGCGGAAGCAGAGAATGCAGCGCGGAGCATCGTAATAAACGAGTTCCGACCACTTTTCTTCGGGACGGTGAATTTTTTCTTCGACGAAGCGGCTGGTGTCCGCGCCGTAGCGGAAAACCATGTCCTGCAGTTCGCACTCGCCGCCCTTGTCGCACACCGGACAATCCAGCGGATGATTGGTCAGCAAAAATTCCAGCATGTACTTGCGGGCGTTGCGGACTTGTTCGGTGTCCGTGTGCACCACCATGCCTTCGGTCGCCACCAGGGTGCAGGCCGTCTGGAGCTTCGGAAATTTTTCCACTTCGACCATGCACATGCGGCAAGCGGCTTTTAAAGAGATGCCGGGGTAGTAGCAGAACGACGGCACCTCCGTGCCGATGCGCCGCGTGGCTTGAATCACGGTGGTTCCCGCGGGTACCTGCACATCGCGGCCGTTAATTTTTAGTGTGACCAGCTTCTCGTCTGCCATGGATTCCTAAGCCTTTTACCGCGAACCAACGAGCGCTTCGGCGGATTTATACGCGCAACGTCCGTGCAAATGATCTTCAAATTCATTGCGCCACTTTTGCACGATGCTGATGGTGGGCAAGGCCGCGGCGTCGCCCAGCGGACAGAACGTGCGGCCCAGCATGTTTTTCGCGAGTTCAGCGATATTGTCGATGTCTTCCGGCCGGCCGAAGCCCGCGTGGAAACGCTCGAGCGTTTTGCGCAGCCAGGTGGTGCCTTCGCGGCAAGGGATGCACCAGCCGCACGATTCGTGCGCGTAAAAATGCATGATGCGGCGCGCCATATCGACCATGCAGGTGTTTTCGTCCATCACCACCATGCCGCCCGAACCGAGCATGGAGCCGGCTTTGGCCACGGAATCGTAGTCCATCGGGATGTCGATTTCATCCGCGGTCAGCAGCGGGCAAGAACTTCCGCCGGGAATGACCGCTTTGATCTTCTTGTTGCCCGGAATGCCGCCGGCCATTTCGTAGATGAACTTTTTCATGTTCATCCCCAGCGGGATTTCGTAAATGCCCGGCTTGTTGACGTGGCCGGCCACGCAGAGCAGGCGAGTGCCGCCGTTTTTCGGGGTGCCGCGGTTCAAATAGGTTTCGCCGCCTTCGCGGATGATGGCCGGCACGGCGCTCAGCGTTTCCACGTTATTGATGACCGTCGGGCAGCCGTAGAGTCCCACGACGGCAGGGAAGGGCGGCTTGATGCGCGGATAGCCGCGCTTGCCTTCGAGCGATTCCATCAGCGCGGACTCTTCTCCGCACTCGTACGCGCCCGCGCCCGTATGAATCAGCAAATCGAAATCGAAGCCCGTGCCCAGAATATTTTTGCCCAGGTAGCCGCGCTCGTAGGCTTCGGCGATGGCAGCATCCACGATGTCCAGCACGTAGCGGTATTCGCCGCGAATATAAATGAACCCCTGGTGCGAACCAATCGCGCGTCCGGCAATGATCATTCCTTCGATGAGTTGGTGCGGGTCCATCTCCATCAGCGGCCGGTCCTTGCAGGTTCCCGGCTCGGATTCGTCGGCGTTGCAGAGCACATATTTCGGCTTCGGCGAATCTTTGGGCACGAAAGACCACTTCATGCCGGTGGGGAAGCCCGCGCCGCCGCGACCGCGCAGGCTGGATTTTTTCACCTCGTCGATAATCGATTCCGGCGACATTTCTTTCAGCGCTTTTCCCAGCGCCTGGTAGCCCTGGCGCTGCAGGTAAACGTCGATCTTGTGCGAATCCTTGACGCCCCAGTTCTTGCTGATCAGCGGTGTTTCCTGAGGATCGCGCTCGTGCAAGGCACCGGAAATCACCGGCTCCGGAGGCGGCCGCTTGCCCGAATCCAAATCTTCGATGATGCGGTCGAATCTCAGCGGCGTGAGGTTCTCGTAAAAGTCGTAATTCACTTGCATGGCAGGCGCGCCGGTGCACGCCCCGATGCATTCCACTTCTTCCAGCGAAAAAATGCCGTCCGTGGTGGTTTCTTTGTGGCCGATTTCCAAACGTTTCTTCGCGCGCTGCAGAATCTCGTTGCCGCCCTTCAGCATGCACGCCACGTTGGTGCAAATCTGCACGTGATGCTTGCCCCAGGGCTTGCGGTGCAGCATCGAGTAGTACGCCAGCGTCTCTTCCACTTGCACGGCGTTCAGGTCCAGCCGCTTGGCGATTTCGGCGATCAATTCATCGCTGATCTGCCCGTACTCGTCCTGGCCGTAGATCAACATCGGAACCAGCGCGCTGCGCTTCACCGGATAGCTGTTCTGCAGCTTCTCGTACTTCGCCGCCAATTTTTCCGTCAGTTCCATAATCTTTTGAAGCCTTATCCCCGACTCTTCGCAATCGCCCTGCGGACCGCTCTTCTCTGCGTCTCTTCTCTGTGAACTCTGCGCCCTCGGTGTTCTCTGTGTTAATTCTTTTTCTTAAGGTTTTTCGCGAGCGGCTTCTTCACCGGTCTACTTCCCCCAGCACAATATCAATCGTCCCGATGCAGGCGATCACGTCCGAAATCAGCTGCCCTTCGATCAATTTCGGCAGCGCCTGCAGATTAATGTAGGAAGGCGCGCGGAAGTGCACGCGCAGGGGCTTCGGCGAGCCATCGCTGGCCACAAAGCATCCCAGCTCTCCGCGCGGCGATTCAATCGTCACAAACGCTTCGCCCGGCGCCGGCGAAAATCCTTCCGTGAAAATCTTGAAGTGGTAGATGAGTGCTTCCATCTCGGTCTTCATTTTTTCGCGCTGCGGCGGAATAATTCCCGGCGCGTCGGCTTTGATCGGGCCTTCATTCGTAATCTTGTCGAACGCCTGCTTGACGATCTTCAAGCTTTCGCGCATTTCCGCAACGCGCACCAGGTAGCGCGCATAGCAGTCCGATTCCGTGCGCGTGGGCACATCGAAATCGAATTCTTCATAGCTCGAATAGGGAAACAGCTTGCGATTGTCGTAGGGTACGCCCGAAGCGCGAATCGTCGGCCCGGTCATGCTCAGCGCGATGGCGTCTTCGGGAGAAATGTAGCCGAT
>Ga0210393_10004431_pt1 | contig 11098 bp, 10 predicted proteins | sample IncBWC27OmetaG_FD_160068 | JGI IMG/M metagenome (GOLD analysis project Ga0210393, IMG submission 160068) | Forest soil microbial communities from Barre Woods Harvard Forest LTER site, Petersham, Massachusetts, United States - Inc-BW-C-27-O ...
GGCAGTGCCGTGCGTGACGCCTCGACATTCAGCTTGCGGCCGAATCGTTTCATGGTCACCTGAAAGGGATGCGGCCTTCCCGATGAATCGAAAGCAATCGCCTCGCCGTCGAGCACCAGTGTGCGTTCCGGAAAGGTACGCGCGAGCTCGACGATTTCCGGGATGGCAGCGGAGATCTCGTTCAAGCTGCGCGTGTAATGCGCACCTCATCGCCCGACTTATGGACCTGAATTCTCGCACCGTCCATTTTCCATTCGAACGCGGCTTCGCTGTGTATTTCCCGCAGCGCTTCGCCGACGTCGGCTGCCGTCTGCGCCAGCATGGGCGACACCGGCGAGAATAGTTCGAGTTGGAATGCGGCGAGGGCCGCGATTCCCGCGGTTCCCCCGCGCATGGCCGCCTGCGCTACTTTTCCCAAGTTCTTGGCATACATGGCCGCGCGGCGCACTTCCGGCACCGGCAGTTCTGCCGCGGCGGCGATGACATCGATCATGATTCCCGCCAGCGCGCCCTGGCGCAGCTCGCCGATCAGAAGCCGCAGTAAAAACTGCTGCTCGGCCGCGGTGGCGCGCGAGAATAATTCTTTGAGCGCTGCCGCGCGGCGCGCCGCGGATCCGCCGCCGCGAATGGCGGCGAGTTCATTGAGGCGCTGATCGACTGCAGCGACCGAAAGCGTCTCCGATTCCGCCGCCGGTGTCGACGCGGCAGCGCGTACGGCCGCGAATCCCACGCCGATTTTTCCCTGCGGGATCTCGCCGGACAAATAATGCACGCCGGTATCGATTTCATCCGGCGCCAGGGCGCGCAGCAATGCGGACAGTTCTCGCACCTTGATCTTGCGCGCCGCGGTGGCTCCCACCCGCTGCGACGCGCGCACCAGTTCGGCGAGCAGGGTCACGCGCGAGTGACCGCGTCGGTCCACTCCGACAGCGCGTTTAGCAGCCGTTCGTTGGTCTGGGCGGCGGTAAAGGCGCTGCGCGCAGGCACGTGAAAGGAGTGATCCGCGTCCGGCAGCACGCACAACATGGCCAGGGCTCCCAACCGCGCGATGAGCGGATTCAGCAGTGAGCCCTGAGCGAATTCATCGCGTGCGCCTTGAAGAAACAGCATTGGGATCTTGACCTTGGAAAGATGCTCGGCCCGCTGATCGGAAGGCTCCTTGGGCGGATGCAGCGGGAACCCTAAGAAGGCCAGGCCACGAACTTGCGGGAGCGGATTCGCCGCCTGCGCCTGCGAGGTCATGCGCCCACCGAAGGATTTTCCGCCTGCAATCAGCGGCAGTGCGGGAAGCAGCGTGTGGGCCGCCGCCACGGCGGCGCGAACCGTGGCGTGACAAACCGCGGGCGGATCGGGTCTTCGGCTGCGCTTTTCCATGTATGGAAACTGATAGCGCAAGGTTGCGATTTGACGAGCCGCAAGATCGGCCGCCAGCGTCGCCATGAAGGGATGCAGCATGCCCGCGCCGGCGCCGTGCGCCACGACGAAACAGGCCTTAGGTGTAGGCGAAGACATCAAGAGTGCGGAGACGCGCGTATCGCCGACGTCGATGTTCAAGGACTGAAGGTCGGCGGTGTTCACTTATTACTTATAGATTCGCGGCCTCGGATCCACGTGCACCGAAGGCTCGAACGGAGTCCAAGCGATTGATTTTACTGGTGGTTACAGAGCGATACAACCCCGACTTCGGCATTAGAGAACGGCGAGTCAGGAGGTAATGCAAATCAATTCAATGACTTACCGCGCGGAGCCCTTGCATGGGCACCGCTCAGCGCGGCGAAGCAGCGGCGGGTCCCGTAAAACACCATGTTCGCGTTGATCACAATGTTGCGGGGAATCGAGCACCGATGCAGACTTGAGAAATGCAGCTGAGCGCAGATCAAATCGTCGAAGAGACCAGCGATTGGCCCGAGGATGCAGTCGCAGATCTGGTCGATAGGATATTGCGCGCCAAATACGGTGATGTGGACCCGTCAATCGATAAAGCTTGGCAGGATGAAACACGGCGCCGAATTGCCGATATGGACAGCGGCAGAGTAAAGGGAATTCCGCTCGAAGAGACGCTGGCAAAAGCGCGAAAAATCACTGGCCAGTGAAGGTCGTCCTACATCCCCAGGCGGACGCCGAATTTCTTCTTGCGCAACATCGTTATACGCAAATGAATTTCCGTTCGCAGTGATATACCTCGTAAGGCCGGCGAAGTAGCGGCCTGGGGATTGGGATTTCCGTGTACTAGCCGCGGGTGGCCCGCTTGATGGCCTCGGTCAACGCGCGCGCGCCGGCGGCGTAATCCTTCCACGGTTTGGATTTGGCCAGCCGTTGCGGCGCGGTCCTCAGCGTGAAGGCCTTGGGATCGAGACCTTTTTTCACATCCTTCCACTCCAGCGGCATCGACACGGTGGCGCCTTCCCGGGCCCGTGGCGAGAGCACCGCCACCGCCGTCGCGGTGCGATCGTTGCGCAGATAATCCAGGAAGATCCGCCCGGAACGCTTGGCCTTGGACATGTTGTCGAGATATCGGGTGGGGCTGTCTTGCGCCATCTGCGCGCAAATCAGATGCGCGAAATTCTTGGCGATGGGCCACGCGACCGCCTTCTTGCCTTCAATCAACGGCGTGACGACATGCAGGCCCTTGCCGCCGGTGGTCTTGCAGAAACATACCAGGCCGACTTTCTCCAGCCGCTCACGGATGTCATTGGCAGCGGCAATGACGGCATCGAATTTCAGGTCCGGGGCCGGATCCAAATCAAAAACCAGGCGTCCGGCCACTTCAGGATCATTGGGCGCGCAATTCCACGGATGCAGTTCCAGCGCGGCAAATTGCGCCACGGCGCCCAATGCTTCGATGCGGTCGATCTGCACGTACGCCTCCTTGTCGCCGCGCACCTTGACGAAGTCGAGCAGCTCCGACATGCCGGGCATGGCGTGGCGCTGAAAAAACTGCTGAGCGCCGATGCCGTTCGGCGCGCGCACCAGCGAGCACGGCCGGCCGGCGAGATGCGGCAGCATCCACTCTCCCACCTGCTCATAGTAATGAGCGAGGTCGAGTTTGCTGACCGGCTTGCCGTCGCCGCCATCAGGCCACAGCGCCTTGTCGGGATGGGAGATGGTCACACCAAATACCGCGGCAGGACCCGCAGCCTTGGGCGCCGGCTTGGTCTTGGCCGACGCGCCGGCCGCCTTCGCGCGCGCGCGCTTCACGGGGGCCGTGCTGGCCGCAGGCACCGGTGCCGCTGATTCCGCCACGACATCTTCCGCATCTTTGTCCTCGCGCAGGCCCTTGAAGGAAGCTTGCCTAATCATGCCCGATCCGGTCCAGCCCTCGAACTCGATTTCCGCAAGCAGCGCAGGTTTGAGCCAGCGGACGTTCTTTTCCTTGGGTGGCGCGTTCGCCCCGCCGAAGGGGCTTGTCTCGCGCGTCAGTTTCTGCAGTTTGGGCAGCAGCGTTTTTACCGTCTCGCGGCCGAAGCCGGTGCCGATGCGGCCGACGTATTCCAGGCGGCCGTCACGGTTGACGCCGGCGAGCAACGATCGAACAGTACCTTCCTCCGTCGTCCAGCCGCCGAGCACGACTTCTTGTCCCGCGCGGCATTTGGCTTTGACCCAACTGTAGCCGCGGCCGGAGAAGTAGGGCGCGCTGAGTTGTTTCGAGATGATGCCTTCGAGTCCCATCTTGCAGGCGGAGGCCAGCACGGCCTCGGCATTCGACTGCAGGTGTGCAACGTAGCGAATGCGGCTCATCGGTGCCTGCCGGCTCAACAGCTTTTCGAGCCGGGCCTTGCGTTCGCTAAGAGGCAGCGGGCGCAAATCCTCTTTGGCCTCGAACAACAGGTCAAAGGCATAGCACACCAGCTCGTCGGTCTTCTCCTCGGAGAGCGCTGCCTGCAGCGCGGCGAATTTCGGCAGCTGACGCTCATCCAGCGCGACGATTTCGCTGTCGATGATGCAGTCGGGCAACTCGGCGGCATCCTTGGCGATTGCGCTAAATCGGTCGGTCCAATCAAGACCCTTGCGCGTGCGGATGACCGCGCGGCCCTGTTCAATCCTGATCTGCGCCCGATAGCCGTCGAATTTGACCTCGTGTGCCCACCCGGTCTGGTCCGGCGGCCGCTCAACCAGTTTGCTCAATTGCGGCTCAATGAACTTCGGCATGGCGCGCACCATCACGGGCTTCGCGCGAACCGGCTTCTCGCGAACGGACTTCGCCGCCTTCGCGCCTCGTGCGGAATTCGGTGGGTCGTCCTCGGGGTACTTGCCGATCCAGACCGCATTGGCCAGCCCAAGTTTGGTGGTGGCGAGCATGAAGGGCTTCGGCGGCTTGCCCGTGCCGGCTGCGATTTGATCCATGGATCGGCCCGAGGCGACCGAGCGGTCCTCATTCAACAGCGCTTCAGCGCCGCCCGGCTTTGAGCAGTCATCGCGATGCTTGATCAGCAGCCAGTTGGTTCGTTTGCCGCCGAACTTGTCGCCGTGCATGCGCACCAGAACCCAGCTACCCTGCAGCTTTTGACCTTCCAGCGCGAATTTCAGATCGCCGCTCCGCAAGGCGTCTTCCGTCGACTTGGCGCCTTCGGGCGTCCAGTAGCCGCGGTCCCATAGTAGAACCGTGCCGCCGCCGTATTCGCCCTTCGGGATGGTGCCTTCGAAGTCGCCGTAGTCGAGCGGATGATCCTCCACTTCAACGGCGAGCCGCTTGTCGGCCGGATCGTTCGACGGGCCGCGCGCGACCGCCCAGGATTTGAACACGCCGTCCCATTCCAAGCGCAGGTCGTAGTGCAATTGCCGGGCGGCGTGCTTTTGCACCACGAAGCGCAATCGCGGCGAGGGTGCCACGCGCCGCTCGCCCGAAGGCTCGGCGGTTTTCGAAAAATCGCGTTTGGTTTGATAGAGGTTGAGCGCGCTCTTCGCCATTACGCGCCCTGATCCATCATGCGCCGGTATGCCAGCAGGTGGCGCAACGAGGATTTCGGGTCTCTGGCACGCTCGTAAAGACGAGCCAGATTGAAGTGGGCATCGGCGAACTGAGGATCGAGAGCCAGCGCTTCACGGTACGCGACGATGGCCTCGGGCTCGCGGCCCAGATCCTCGAGCAGCACGGCGAGATTGAATACCAGGAACGGCTCCGCCTGACCGCCGAAACGATAGACCTGTTCCGCTTCGGCCAGGCGGCCGTCCAAATGCAGCAGTCTCCCTAAATTGATCCGCGCTTCCAGATGATTCGGATCCGCTTTGAGGGTCGCTTCGTAGGCGCTGCGCGCCGCCGGCGGATCGGTTTCTTCGAGCGCCAATCCCTTGGTGTAGTGTTCTTCGGCGGACGTGTCGGGCGCTGCGGCGGCGTCTTGCCGCGTGATCACGTGCAGACGGCCTTTCTCCTCGACGATCTCGAGTGCCAACGCATACTGGCCCGACTCGGACTCACGCAGGGTCGTTCCCTCGCGGATCGCGATTTGATTGCCGAGCGCGGTTAGGGAGAGTTGATTGAGCGCAGAATCTGCCGGCAATGCAGAGCGCAGCTCCTGCAAAGTCTTGTTGATCTTCTGCGAAGAGATTTTCGCGGCGCGCAGCGCACTGGCGGTGCGCAGCACCACCAGGTCATGAAAGGAATAGTGAAGCTTGCTGCCGCGCCTGACGGGGTGAATGTGGCCTGCGCGGCTTAAGGCACGGACCGCCGACGCCGGTAATCCGAACAATCGCTCGAGATCTTTGGTGTCGTAGGCATGCATCTCATCGTCGGGCGGTTTTGCGGGCTGACCCCTGTGCGGCCGCACGCTTCGGTTGCTTGCGTTCCTTCAAATCCGTCGCCTTCGATCCGCGCGCATCGATGCTGGCGCGCAGTGCCGCCATCAAGTCGATGACATTGCCGCCTGCCGCGGCGACCGGACCTTCGGCAATGGACACTTCCTTGCCTTCGACTTTTTTCTGAATGGCCGCCTGTACGCGCGCCCGGTGCTCATCGGCGTATTCATTGGGGTCGAAGCGTATTGCCGCCAGGTGATCGATCAGCTGGTGCGCCAGTTTCAATTCCGGCTCCGACACGACCGCGGGCTCTATTCCTAAATCTTTGAGATCGCGGACCTCGGCTTTGAAATGCAGCTGGTGCATCGCCAGCCCATCCTCGATGGGCCTGATCACCACGATGTGCTCCTTGCCGCGCGAGATCCATCGTCCCACCGCGCATTGGCGCGCCTTGCGCAGCGCGGTTGCCAGCAGCGTGTAGGGCTTTGCGCCCCCCTTATCGGGAGCCAAATAATAGGTGCCGTCAAAGTACAATGGGTCGACGGATTCCAGCGGCACGAACTGGCCGATGTCGATGGCGTGACTGGTCGTGTCCTCGAGTGCTTTCAACTCCTCCGGGCTGAACATCACGTATTGGTCTTTGGCAAACTCATAGCCTTTGACCATTTCGGAGCGCTCGACGAGTTTTCCGTCATTGACTGCAACGTATTGCTGCTTCACGCGCGAGCCGTCTTTTTGACGCAGCAAGTTAAAGGAGATTCTTTCGGAGGAGACGGTCGCCGAATAGAGCTTCACGGGAATGGCGACAAGCCCGAAAGAGATTGTCAGCGAAGCGATTGATCGAGCCTGTGTAGCCATGTGTCGTAATCCCTCAAAGCCAAAATAAATGCGGTTCTTTCTGAATTTTATTGAATAAACGCGCGCAAGACCTTCGATTACCTACGGTTTATACGCTAGCCTAGGAACAAAACACGAGGCTTTCAAGCGAATTTAGCCCAAAAACGTGTCAGTGGGGTCTCAGTGGGTAAAAGAGCCCTACGGGCCGGCAGCCGGTTGAGCGCGGCTAGGGCTTTAGATCGCGGGAACCTCGGCTGCGCGAAATAATTGCTTCAAATACAATAGGATACGCGCGCGGTGGGGCGCGGCGTAGTCTTAAGTTTATGCCTGTTTGGCGGTGGCGCGCACCGGAAGCTTCCATTCGGGGCGAATAAAATGGCAGGTGTACCCGTTAGGGATTCGCTCCAAATAGTCTTGATGTTCAGGTTCCGCTTCCCAGAAATCACCCGCCGGCGCGACTTCCGTCACGACCCTTCCGGGCCATAAACCCGAGGCTTCGACGTCGGCAATGGTGTCTTCGGCGACGTGTTTCTGTTCATCACTGGTATAAAAAATGGCCGAGCGATAACTCGAGCCCCGGTCGTTGCCCTGGCGATTCAGGGTGGTCGGATCGTGAATCTGGAAGAAAAATTCGAGCAGCCGGCGGTAGCTGATCACCTTGGGATTGAAAATGATTTCGATCGCTTCGGCGTGGGTGCCATGGTTGCGGTACGTGGCATTTCGCACATCGCCGCCCGAATAGCCGACGCGTGTGGAAACGACGCCGGGGTAGCGGCGCAGCAAATCCTGCACGCCCCAGAAGCAGCCACCGGCAAGAATTGCGCGCATCGTAGGTTCGGACATGTTCGTTACTCCGTTAGCGGTGCATCAACGCGCGACGTCGCGCGATTTCTGTTCGTCCAGCGTATAGAGCGCTTCCGGAGAGGCTTCAAGGCGCTCCACGGAAATCGGCGCTCCGCTGCGGTCGGATAAGCCATAGGTACCATCGGCAATCTTTTGCAAGGCGCGTTCGATGTTGCTCAATCGATTATCGTCCGCCGCGGCCAGATTACCCTCGAGCTCGAGCGTCGTCAGCTTCTGCGCATCGTCCTCGAATTCGCGCGCCGCATCATTCGATTCCGCATTGACGGCGTCCTGCTCGCTCGATTGCCCGCGCCTGACCTGTAGAATCTGCCTGCGCAGTTCGGTGAGCCGGCGCTTTTGCCGATCGAGAAAAGCCGGATCCAATCTTGATTTCTTGAGGGTCACTTCGCCACCATAATACGGGCTCCGATTTTGCAATGTTACACCCATGCCATAGGAGAGGGATCCCGTCTGATTAGTTCCCAGCTGTGAAATAATTGCTTTCTTACGGACAAACGGCTACCGTATTTTACGGATAGATGGCTATGTATTTTTACGGATTTAAGGCTGGGCTTCCATGCCGAAACGTTCACCGCTGGAAAACGCCCGCCGCTGGTGGAAAGACAGGGTCGATGCAGACCGTTACGTCGTATCGCCCGCCGAAGCTCCCTCCGTTGCGGTCGCACGCCTATTGCGCCAGGAGGGTTTGGTTCTCGACGTGGCGGCCAAGCGCGCATGGATTCTGACCTCTGAAAAACCGCTGGATCGGCGGGCAATTTTTGTCCCTAACTATTGGCCGGTCATTGCGCTGGTGCTGGAACGCTACACACCAGCCATGGTCGCGGGATTGAGCGCCATCAAGCTGCTCCTTGAAGATTTCTCACCTCCGGAGGAACTGCGTGCCTATCAGGGAATCAATCGAAGCGAATACACCCTGTCGCTCGATCCGGGATTCATCCTGCGCTTGCGTCCGCATGCTGTTACCGCCGAAAGCGTGAAATTTGTGGACGCCCCGGGCGGAGCAAGGATTCCGGTCCAGTCGTCGGTGCAGATCTTAACGACATTGGATGAAGCGGAAATCATGGCGGGCGTTGAATCTGTATCGGCCTGGCTGCGTCATTTAATCGTGCGCGCACCGGAGTTGGAGGACGCCGTGGACAAGAATCCACGTCCGGTCATCTTGCAACGCATGGCCGACATCGCGGGCGGCGTTGGAAACCACCCGCTGGGCAGGCAATTGGACGCCGCCGCGCGGCGCATCTCAACGCGCACTACCTCACCTTCACGCACCGGCGTCGGCACGCGCATTCAGATCCCTCAGATTCTGCGCGAACGCTCAAGGGGCAGCGGCTCGCCTTGGCTGGATGAGCAGGCCATGCGATTGGCGCGTCAAGAAGCGCAAATCGAGGAAGTGATCGGAATACCAAGCCGCAGGCTCGAACCATTTCCTTGGCGAACACTGCGGGCGAATGCGGAACAGGTGAAGGCCTACGACGCATATCATAGTACGACCATGGAGGGTTATCAGATATCACGCGAGGCTTCAGACGCCATCATCCGCGGGGAGGCGCTGCCCGGCGGCCCGCAGGACGTCAAATCGCTTCAGGCGGCCATGGCCGTACAAGGGTACTCGATGGCGTTTAGCGAAGCGATCGAGCAAGCCAGACGAAAGGCTCCCATCGATACAAATTTGATCCTCAACCTCTATGAAGCATTGTTCAGGCCGGCGGTAAATGCCGGCATTACGGAGGTATCGGCGCTGCGAGCGTGGCGCAATTCGAGCGTGGGCCTGCGTGGCTGGAGGTATGTGCCGCCCAACCCCAGGAAGATTCCGGATCTGATCGGCGGATTCGAGCGTTTTATTGCCCGAAGGGACTTGAGTCCGATCGCTCGTGCGATGCTCACGCAACTTGAGTTCGTGACGATTCATCCGTTTCTTGACGGCAATGGGCGATTAGGCCGGCTGCTTATGAATCAATCCCTGTTGGCAGCCGGCTATCCGTGGGTCACCGTGCGCAGCGAGGAACGCGTGCCTATTTTCAAATCGATCGAGCGGGCGCAGGTAGATGGTGACGTCGTGCCGTTCGCGCAGTTTCTATGGCATTCGATCAGGCAGTCGGTGAAGGAAATCGGCGGAAAGAGGGCGCCGGCGCGACGAAAGAGCGGGCGATGAAAATGTGATCCAGCGGCGCGTTGGTCAAGACGCCGCGATTCGTTAAGGGCCGCTGTTCGGTGCGAATGGCCGATTGGCGGCGATGACTTGATTGGAACAGGACGCCGGCGCGTCGACCGGATTGCACCGGGCGACGGCGCCGCCGGGAAGGCTGACGGAATAGCCGGTCCATTGCGATGGCTCGGAGGCCGGGTAGTCGGTGCTCAAGAGCTGCGCGCCGCTGGCCAAGGCGATCTCGCGGCGGGTGGTGTCGTTGGCGCGCGCCTGTTTCGTGTCCGAGTCCGTTCGCGTGCGCACCAGGTAGCCCTTGCGCACCAGCGCGGCGATGACGTCCGGCGTGCCGTCATTCTCCTCGGTGAAGGCACAGTCCGGCTGGCCGGGTTCGGCATTGGTAAAGATCAGCCGATTCTTGAGCGACGGGTGTCCTTCGAGATACACCGGTCCGACCGGGCGCTGGTCCATGAGAAAAATAACTTTGCCGCGCGCTGAATCAAGCGTCGGCCAGTCGTGATGTAAAACCGCCTCCTCGAGCGTCGCGTGCCTGCCGCGCACTTGATCCGGCGTGATCATTTCATTCGGCGCGAACACTGAGCGTATTTCCGCATCGAGGGCATCGAAAGTCGCCGAGGTGAATTTTTCCGGACTGATGGCGTGGTACTGCGGTGGCAGGTCCGATTGCTTGGTCTCGAGCAGAATGAAAATGGGCACATGCTTGGGATTTGAATGCGACCAGGCGCGGACGATTTTAAGACAGGCGATCAATGGCTGACAGGTGCTGCGGTAGTCGAAGTCCTGAAGGTGCATGACCTTGAAGCCCGGTTTGCTCATGAGACCTGCAGGATCAAATTCCGGGTCCTTGGGTAGATTCGCTGCGGCGACCGCATCGGGGCCTTTCGGATGCGCGTAGCGTCCCCCTTGGCTGTCGGCAAAGATGTCCAGTTCGATCTGGCGCACACCCGACGTCAGCTGCTGATCCAGCGGCCGGTGACGATACTCGAGCGCCTGAAACACCTGCGGGTTCCTGTCGAGAAAGAGTTTGGCTTCGCCGGGCGGAAGGCCCGCGTGGTAGCTGTTGTGCGTGCCGATGACCTGGATTTCGTTGATCTTGACCGCGTCGCGGGCGGACGGCGGATCCGCGGCGAAGGCCGGAGCAGCGGCGCACAGCGCCATGGTGCACAAACTTAAGGGTCGGTTCGAGAACATACAACGGCTCCGTCAGCGGGCGGCGCGTTTAGTATAGTCCCGGCGTTGTTGCACTTTTGTAAAGAGAAGGCGCCGATATCAGCGCCGCGGCTCTACATCTGCTTGAACAGGTGCCCAAACTGACGGCTGACGGCGAGTTCGTCTTTGCGGCCCTTGAGCGTCAAGGTCAAATGTCCCAGCTCGTCGCGCCTCGCGAGTGCGATATGCCGCGAGTTGACCACGGTGCCGCGGTGAACCTGCCAGAAAATCGTATCGTCGAGCTGCTCCAACAGTTCTCTCAGCGGCATGCGAATGATGCTGTCACCTTCG
>Ga0210393_10004432_pt1 | contig 11097 bp, 8 predicted proteins | sample IncBWC27OmetaG_FD_160068 | JGI IMG/M metagenome (GOLD analysis project Ga0210393, IMG submission 160068) | Forest soil microbial communities from Barre Woods Harvard Forest LTER site, Petersham, Massachusetts, United States - Inc-BW-C-27-O ...
GTGGGCGAGCAGGACATCAAGCCCACACCCACCGGACGCATCATCCTCGATTTCCTGAAACGTAAATTCCCCGCCTACGTCGATACCGGACTCAACCTGGTCGACGTCACCGAGTGCGCGCGCGGACACGTGGCCGCGCTGGAGCGAGGCAAAAGTGGCGAGCGCTACATTCTGGGCGGCGAAAATCTCACGCTCAAACAAATTCTCGATGAGCTGGCAGCTATCACTGGATTATCTTCTCCGACGGTGAAGTTGCCTTACTTTTTCGCCTTCGCCGCCGCTGCCGTCGACGAAACCATCACCGGACGCATCCTGCATCGCGAGCCGCGCGCCACCATCGACGCCGTCCGCATGGGCCGCAAGAAGATGTTTGCCAGCTCCGCCAAAGCCGAGCGCGACCTGGGCTGGAAGCTGATTCCAGCCGAAAATGCCCTGCGCCGCGCCGTGGAATGGTTCCGAAACAACGGGTATGTTTAGATGTAGGGGTGGCGACGGGCGCTCTCGCCCGTCGAGGTCGAGCAACGCTCGGCGGGTTCAGGCATCCTGTCATCATCGCCAAAAATCGCCATTGTCGCCGCCCTCGAGCGCGAACTCCACCCGCTGCTGCGCCACTGGCCGGTGGTGGTAAAAGAACACGCCGGCCGCGCTTTCCGTTTCTTCGAGCAGGGCCAGCGAGTCATAGTCTGTGGCGGCATCGGCGCCGAGCCCGCGCGCCGCGCGGCCGAAGCCGTCATCGCTCTCTACGCCCCGGAAGTCATCTACTCCGCCGGATTCGCAGGCGCACTTGACCCCGCGCTGAAAGTTGCCGACATCCTCATCCCCACGCGTGTGATCGATGCCGGCGATTCCAGCAGCGTCGAGACTGACACCGGCCAGGGAATCCTGGTTACTTTCGGTGCTGTCGCCACGCCGGAACAGAAGGTTAAACTAGGCAAGTCGTTCAACGCCCAGGCGGTGGACATGGAAGCGTCCGCGGTAGCGCGGGCCGCAGCGGCGCGGGGAGTGCGCTTCGCCGCCGTGAAGGCCATCTCGGATGAAGTTGGATTTGCGCTTCCGGGGATGAATCACAAGACCGGCTTCCTCGGCCCGTCCGGCAATTTTCTGACCGGCAAGTTCGCGCGCTTCATCATGATCCGGCCGTGGACGTGGACGGCGGCACTGCGCCTGGCCGGCAACAGCAAGCGAGCCGCGATCGCGCTGAGCGCCTGGCTCGCCGAGACGAATCAAGGGCTGCTGAATTCGCCGGAAAGTGATTCCGGGAAACGATTTGCAGAAAAACAAAATGCTGAAAAATGAAACGCCCGGTCCGTGAGCATTTCTACTCGACTATGAAGCCAACTCTCATCGCGACGGTTCTCTTGTTTTGTGCAGCGGCCGGCCACGCTCAAAAAGAGCCCGCGCTTGTCTATGCCGAGAGCTTCCGCCACGGTCCCACTCATATCACCGACGCCAGCTTTGAGGTGAAGCTCAATCCGCAGAATTCGGTTTTCTTCGACCGGATTCGAGACACTTACGGAAACGACCGCTACCTTCTCACCATCGTTCCGGAAATCCCGGAGGGCGAGGACCACGTCATTTCCTGGCAGGTGCGGTTGACGGACCTGCATCACCTGATCTATAACAACGTGCTGCTGGAGTCGCAGGAGCCCTCGTCCGATCCCGGGAACAATCTCTGGCAGCTGAACCCGAACAGGCTCGGCCCCGTCCCGGCCAAGGCGCAGCGCATCATGAAAGTGGATGGCTTTTACGTCTCGCTGCTGGTTACCGCTTACCACTTCACCCCGCTCGAATCCCCTTATCTGGATTCCATGACCGTGCAGGTGAAGTTCACCAACGCCGACCCCCGTACCGCCCAGTCGCCCACCGCGGGTCCTTGAAAACGAAGCGCTGAAGCAGAACTACCTATGAAGCGAATACGCTGCAGTCGTCATCAAAGGTGAGGTTATGGCCATCGCCGGACAATACGCAGTGCAGGATGGCATGCGGACAGTTCCTGCCACCATGCAGGCGGCGGTCTACCGCGGCGTGAACGATGTTCGCCTGGAAACCGTTCCCCTGCCCCAGATTGGTCCCGGCGAATTGCTGTTGCGCGTGCACAGCTGCGGAGTCTGCGGCACCGACCTGAAGAAAATCGCGACCGGCTCCCACTCCGCTCCCCGCATCTTCGGACATGAAACTTCAGGAGTGGTCGCCGCTGTCGGCGCGGGGGTGCGCGAATTCCGGCCCGGAGACCGCGTCGTCGTCTTTCATCACATCCCTTGCCGCGAGTGTTACTACTGCCTGCACAATACCTTCGCCCAGTGTTCCACCTACAAAAAAGTCGGCTGCACGGCGGGGTTCGAGCCCTCCGGAGGTGGTTTCGCCGAATACGTCCGGGTGATGGACTGGATCGTCCAGAAGGGCACGGTGCGCATTCCGGACGGCGTCTCCTTCGAGCAAGCCTGTTTCGTGGAGCCGGTCAACACCTGCATGAAGGGAATCGAGGCGCTGCGCCTGGCTCCGGGCGAGACCGTCCTGGCTGTCGGGCAGGGTCCAATCGGCATCCTATTGAGCGTTCTGGCCCGAAAAGCCGGGGCCACCGTAATTACTTCCGATTTGTATCCCGAGAGGCTTAGAATAGGGGTACGCCTCGGATTTGAGTCGGTCATTGACGCTTCACAGACCAACGTGGTCGATCGTGTTCGCGAGTTGACCGAAGGGCGAGGCGCCGACGCCGTGATTCTGGCGGTGGGCGGGAATGGTTTGATTCGGACCGCGATGGATGCGGCCCGTCCCGGGGGGCGAGTTTTGTTGTTTGCCCAGACGCAGCACGGAGAGGCCGTGGTTGATCCGGCTGCTATCTGTGTGGACGAGAAGGCTTTAGTCGGGTCCTACAGCGCCTCGGTGGCGCTGCAGGAAGAATCGGTTCGATTTGTGATGGGCCGCGAAATGGATCTGGAACAGCTTGTCAGTCACCGCTTTCCGTTGATTGAAAGCGCCCAGGCCCTGGCGTTGGCAGCTCATCCTCAGCCTTCGTCGCTGAAGATTTTGATTCAGCCTGGAATGAGCTGGTAATGGGAAGGGCACGACTTCAGTCGTGCCGCTGAGCGTTAGTGAAGACCGGGGCTTTAGCCCCTGGCGGTATCGAGGTTTGGAAGGAACGTCGCAGTGAATGGAAAAATGACCGCTGCCGTCTTGTACGGCAAAGAAGACCTCAAGATTGAAAAAGTACCGATCCCGCGCGTGGGAGACGGTGAAATCCTCGTCAAAGTCCAGGTTGCGCTGACCTGCGGCACGGACCTGAAGGTCTACCAGCGCGGTTATCACGCCCGCATGATTGTTCCTCCCGCGTTGTTTGGCCACGAGTTGGCCGGCGTGATCGAGGAAGTCGGCGCTGGCGTCAACGGTTTCAAGACCGGGATGCGCGTGGTGGCGCTGAACTCCGCCCCCTGCCAGATGTGTTTCTACTGCTCCAAGCATCAGGAAAATCTCTGCGAAGATCTGCTCTTTAATAACGGCGCCTACGCGGAATACATTCGCGTGCCCCGGCGCATCGTCGAAGCCAACATGCTGGTGATTCCGGCCAACGTCAGCTTCGAAGACGCCGCCATGACCGAGCCTCTGGCCTGCGTGCTGCGCGGTCTCCACGAAACCGGAGTCGAGATCGGCGACACCGTCACCATCATCGGCGGCGGCCCCATCGGATTGATGTTTGTTCAGGTCGCCCGTGCCATCGGCTGCAACGTGATTTCGGTAGTCAAGCGCGACGAGCAGGTTCAGGCCGCCAAACAAATGGGCGCGCATGAGATCGTGCAGACCACCAAGGTCCCGAACGTGGTGGACGCGGTGCGCGCGCTCTCGCCGCAAAAGCGCGGCTGTGACGTGGTCATCGAAGCAGTAGGCCGTCAGGAAGCGTGGGAGTGGTCGGTGGACATGGTTCGCAAGGGCGGCACCGTCAACTTCTTCGGCGGCTGCGCCGGTGGAACCAAAGTGCAGCTCGATACCGGACGCCTGCACTATTCCGAGATCACGCTGAAAGCCACGTTCCACCACACGCCCGAAACCGTGCGCCGCGCCTTCGGCCTGATTGCCGCCAAGAAAATTCGGCCGACCGACTACATCACCGGGGAGGCTCCGCTCTCGCGCTTGCAGCAGGTCCTGCGCCACATGCTGAACCGCGGCGGCGACATTAAAACCGCCATCATCCCCGGCCACTGAAAAGTGTCGATGGTTCGATTGTTGATTGTTGATTAAAGACCTGGTTCCAAGCTCTTGTCATCCTGAGCGGAGTAACGAGTGCGCCAATGCGCATTCGTCACAGAGTCGAAGGATCCCTGAAAGCGCAGACACCACCGAAAGCGCGGCCGGGAATCTCGACGAGGCTCACAAATGCTTACGCAATGAGCGCGTAAAGGTATGCCCGCAATCGGCACTGTAAACACGCACCTGCAGCGCGGCTGGAGCCGCCTCCCGCCGTCGTACCGGACGCCTAGCAACGCTCCGTCGCTCCGCGAATCCCGCATCTACTGCGCTCATCTTGCCCGCACCCACTACGAAAACTTCTCGGTCGCCACTTGGTTCCTGCCGAAACGCTTGCGCCAGGATTTCTATAACGTCTACGCTTACTGCCGCATCTCTGACGATCTCGCCGACGAGGTCGGCGACGCTGCCGCCTCACTCGCTCTGCTTGACGAATGGCAGAGCGAATTGGACGCGTGCTATGAAGGGTCGCCGAAGCATCCGGTGTTTGTAGCCCTGGCAGAAACGGTGGGCACTTACGATATCCCGCAGCACGAATTTTCCGATCTGCTCCGTGCCTTCCGCCAGGATCAGACCATTACCCGCTTCGACACTTTCAACGATGTGCTCGCCTATTGCCGCTACTCCGCCAATCCCGTCGGCCATCTTGTGCTCTACCTGTGCGGTTACCGCGACCCCGAACGCCAGCAACTCTCCGACTTCACCTGCAGCGCGCTGCAACTCGCCAATTTCTGGCAAGACGTCAGCGTCGACTATGCCAAGGGACGTATCTATCTCCCGCTCGAAGACCTGCGCCGCTTCGGTGTCACCGAGCAAGACATCGCCGCCCAACGCAACACACCAGCCTTCTGCGCCATGATGCAATTCGAAGTGGAACGCGCCCGCGACTGGTTCGAGCGCGGCCTGCCCCTGATCGGTCAAGTCGATCGCGAGCTCGCCGTCGATCTCGCTCTTTTTTCTCGCGGCGGCCAGGAAATCCTGAACGCCATCGAACGCCAGGGCTTCGCCGTGCTTGGCAATCGTCCGAAAATCTCCCAGCCCCGCAAACTGGCTCTGGTGGCGCGCGCTGCCCTCGGCAAACTCTTTGGCGGGAGAGGTAATACGAACGGCTCTGGGGTGAAACAAACTGGGGTTGAAGAATTATGAGTGCCAGCGCCCAGCAAGCTACGGTCCCCTGGACCCCCGCCCCGGCGCAGCTGGTGATGGCGTATTCCGTCTGCCGCGGCATCACGCGTACCGCGGCGAAAAATTTTTATTATGCCTTCCTCGTGCTTCCGCGCCGCAAGCGCGAAGCGCTGTGCGCCGTCTACGCCTTCATGCGCCGTTGTGACGATCTCGCCGACGATCCCACCCTGAGTCTTCCTGAGCGCCGTCAGAAACTCGAAACCTGGCTCGACGCGCTGCATCGCGCCCAGCAGGGCCAGCCCACCGACGATCCCATTCTTCTCGCCCTCACCGACGCGCAGCGCCGCTACCACATCCCCGCCGGATTACTCGACGAACTCGCCCACGGCACGGCCATGGATGTTGTCGACGCTCTGCTACCTCTCGAAGCCGCGCCCAGCGGGGCAACCGCCCTCGCCATCCAGTACAAAACTTTCGAAGATCTCCGCGGATACTGCTACCGCGTCGCGTCCGTGGTCGGCTTGGTCTGCATTCACGTTTTCGGCTACAAGAGTCCCGAGGCCGAACCTCTCGCCGAAACCTGCGGCCTGGCCTTCCAACTCACCAATATCATTCGCGATGTCAAAGAAGATGCCGCCCTCGGCCGCGTCTACCTCCCCGAAGAAGATCTTGCGAAATTCGGCCTGTCCGCCGCCGACATTCTATCGACGCCCGATCCCGCTCGCCTGCGCCCCTTGCTCGCCCTCGAAGCCGACCGCGCCCGCGAGTTCTACCGCGCCGGCGACGATCTCATCCCTTTCGTCAGCGAAGACAGCCAGCCCGCGCTTTGGGTGCTGATCACCATCTACCGCCGCCTGCTGGAAAAAATCGCCGAAAAACAGTACGACGTCTTCACCGCCAAAATCTCGCTGAGCACCTCCGAAAAGCTCCGCATCCTGGGCAAAGGTTTCCTCAGGCGCATAACCTAACGCTGCGTGCGCGGACGCACCAAGCGCTGGGTGCCCCATTTCTCGCGTCCTTTGCGAGAAGCGGGGGTGTTTTGCCGGAGGTCGTTCCCATAGCGCGTCAGAAAGGGCCGCTGCGAAATCCCCACTTCTCGCGCACAACACGCGCGAAAAATGGGGCACCCTGGAGATGTCCGTTTCGCGCGCAATGCTAATCTCAACCAGATGACCTCCACTGCATCCCAGCCCACGGTAGCCGTGGCCGGAGGCGGACTCGCCGGGCTCGCCGCCGCCTGTGCCCTCGCCGCGGCCGGTTTCCGGGTCACTGTTTTCGAGAAGCGTCCCTTCCTCGGCGGACGCGCTTCTTCTTACCAGCATCCCGGCACTGGCGAGGTCGTGGACAATTGCCAGCACGTTTTGTTTCGCACCTGCACCAATCTCATCAATTTCTACGAGCGCATCGGCGTCGACCAGGACATCCGCTGGTACGACGAAATGACTTTCCTCGAGCCCGGCGGACGCGCCTCGGTGATGCGCGCCTCCGCGCTGCCCGCGCCGCTGCACACCGCCCCGTCATTCCTTCATTTTTCTTTTCTGAGCGCGCAAGACAAACTCGCCATCGCCCGCGCCATGATTCCGCTCACCCTCACCGCGCAGAAAGACACCGGAAAATCTTTCGCCGACTGGTTGCAGGAGCACGGCCAAACCTCCGGTGCCATCGAGCGTTTCTGGAAGCCCATCCTCATCAGCGCGCTCAGCGACGAACTGGACCGCATTTCGATTTCCTCCGCCGCGCAGGTGGTTCGCGAATCCATGAAATCGCCCGCGGCCCGCCACATGGGCGTTCCCACCGTCCCGCTCACCACGCTCTACGACGCTGCCGGAGACTACATCCGCGCTCGCGGCGGCGAGTTGCAATTCCGGACCCCGCTGGAAAATTTTCACGCCGATTCTGCCCTCGTCCATCTCGATCTCGCCGGCAGTGACGCCAAAGCCCAGGCCGCTTTCGACTATCTCGTGCTCGCGTTGCCGTTCGAAAATCTCGATCGCGTCTTGCCACAAACTCCCGACGCCGCATCTCTGCGGGAGCAGATCACCCACTTCGAAACCTCTCCCATCACCGGCGTCCATCTGTGGTTCGACCGCCAGATCACCGATCTCGACCACGCCGTTCTGCTCGACCGCACCATCCAATGGATGTTCCACAAATCAAGGATCCAGCGGCGCGCCAGCATGACGAAAGGCATTTCAGGAGGCGGGCCGGAGAATCACGAACGAGAAGGACATGAACGGAAGGAGCACGAACCGGAAAGGCAGGACTTCAGTCGTGCCGTTGAGGCTCCGGCTGACAATCGGGCTTTAGCTCCTGAGGGCGGCAGCTACATCGAACTCGTCATCAGCTCCTCAAAATCTCTTATCGAAAAATCGCGCGCCGAAATCATCGACCTGGTTCTCGCCGAAGTCCGCGAATTTTTCCCTGCGGCTCGCTCCGCCAACCTGGTCAAATCCACCGTTATCAAAGAAGTCCACGCCACCTACTCACCCCGCCCCGGCATCGACGCCCATCGTCCCACAGCCACAACCGCCTGGCCACGCGTCTTGCTCGCCGGCGACTGGACCGCCACCAGATGGCCCGCCACCATGGAAGGCGCGGTTCGCAGCGGCTACCTCGCCGCTGAGGCTCTAACCCGCGCCCCCGGAATTCGCGATTCCAAATTCCTCGTCCCCGATCTCCCGCCCGGCGGCCTGATGCGCCTGTTCTACTAACACGTGACGGTTCCTGTAGCGACGGCTCGTGTGGGGGACGGGCGACTCGCCCCGTCCAGTCGCGCACCTCACACCAAATTCCCCTCCCCCGCTCCCTCGTGCCATTAAAGATTCCCCCGGCATCTCATACGTTGTGACCCAGTGTCGTGACCCAGCTTCGTAGACCAGCTTGATGAACATGTTTCGGAAACACGCTCCCTGAACCTGAGCCCGTACAATCATTTCCGGACTCTTCCGAAGAGGACAAGATGAAGACGAAGACGAAAACGAAAGCGCGTTGGATTATTCGTGTCCAAGCCCGACTCCTCGCCGTCCTGCTCCTGGTGCTATTCCGGCTCCCTGCCTTCCTCGCAGCCGAGCCCGTGCCGCTGAAGCGCGTAGTGGAATTGGCACTCAGCCACGGCACTGCGGGCGCGGTCGCGGACGCCGACCAGAAGCGTTTCCTCGCCCAGTATTTCGAGGTTCGCAATCAGTACATCCCGCAACTCATCGCCGGGGCCGGACTGGGCTGGTCTGATGGTTTCCCGCTCAGCCTCGAAGGGGCCGCGCCCTCGCTGTTCAACGTGAACGCGCAGTCCGCGCTGCTCAATCCTGCGCTGCGCGATTTTATTCACGCCGCCGGCATCGACTACAAGGCCAGCGCGCTCCGCACCAAGGACCAGCGCAACCAGATTATTCAGGACGCAGTCCTGAGCTACGTCGAGCTCCTCAAATGCCAGCGCCGCCTGGATCGCCTGCACCAAGCCGGGGCCGACGCGGAGAAGATGCAAGCCGCCGTGGCTCGGCGCGTGAAAGAGGGGGTCGACAGCGAAACGGAGGGCAAGAAGGCCCAGCTTTCGCTGGCTCGCATCCGCCTGCGCATCGAGGAAGCTTCCGGCTCGGCCGACGTGCTCCGCGAGCATCTCGGCAAACTCACGGGTCTTCCTCCAGCCTCGATCGAGCCCGATCCCGACACGCTGCCCGCACTCCCGTCGGTGAAAACCGAAGAACTCTCACCGGAAGGATCCAGAGGAGTTAAATCCGGGCTGAATGTGGAAGACGCCGCCAGCCGCGCCGTCGACTCCAATCCCGCCGTCCAGGCCGCCATCGAGCATGCCCGCGCCGAGTTTTTGCGCGTGAAGGGGGAACAGAGATCTCTTTGGCCCAGCGTCGATTTCGCCGCCCAATACGCCTTGCTTGCCACCTTTAACCACTATCAGAAGTTTTATCAGCCCGGGAGCTTCCAGCCCAACAACGCGACGGTCGGCATTGCCATCCACTTTCCGTTTCTGAATCTCTCCCAGCACGCCAAGGTGCAGGAAGCTGAGTCGGAAGCGGTCAAAGCCCAGAAGCAAGCGGAAGCCGCACGCAATCAAGTCTCGGAAGAGACCCTTCGACTGCAGCGCTCCGTCTCGCGCCTGCAAGCCGCGCGCGACGTTGCCGAACTCGAATCCGAGCTGGCGGAGAAAAATGTGGAAGCAGTCCAGACCCGCATGGATGCCGGTACCGCCACGCTCCACGATCTCGACGACGCACGCTCCCAGGCCAGCGAACGCTCCATCGCCCTCGAAGACGTGATTTTCGAGCTCGAACGCAGCCAGGTCGCTCTCCTCCGCGCCACCGGCGATCTGGAAAAATGGGCCATGGGCCACTAGTCCCATCGCGGACGGACACTCCCTTCGGCTCCGCTCAGGGCAGGCTTTGTCCGTCGCTTTTGCCCGCGATCTTGAATTTGATTATGGAGCGCGGGCGCTCCTGCCCGCGAACTCTATCCCCGTCCCCACAGTTGAGATTTCCTCAGCGCTCGCTGCATCCCTGGATTTTGGAGCGTTCCAGACAACATCCCTGCCCATGCGTCCAACCATCCCTCCCAACGCACCATTTCCCCATTCACTGCATCCAACCTACTGTTGGATCGAAGCAGGTTCCGCTTTCCCCTGCGCTGTCAGTAAGATAGACTCAATCAGCCAAGGCCGGGAACCTGCAACAATACGTGTGGAATATGCGCGACAACCGCGGCAGAATGCTAAAATATACAGACACCAACATATGCCCTTAAAAACACTGTTTCTGAATCCACCTTCGTTTGAAAACTTCGACGGAGGCGCCGGCTCCCGTTGGCCCGCCACCCGCGAAATTGAAAGTTTCTGGTACCCGGTGTGGCTGGCTTATCCGGCCGGGATGCTGGAGGGGTCGCGGCTGTTGGATGCGCCCTCGCATCACGTCTCCGGCGAACAGACCATCGAGATCGCCAAGCAATATGAATTTCTGGTGCTGTTCACCAGTACCCCCGGGTTTCCTGGGGATATCCGGCTGGCCACCGCCATCAAGGCAGTCCATCCGAACATCAAGATCGCCTTCGTCGGGCCGCACGTGACCGTGCTTCCGGAAAAGTCGTTGCGCGATTGCACCGCGATCGATTTTATCTGCCGCAAGGAATTCGATTACGCCGTCACCGACTACGCCAAGGGCAAGCCGCTCGAAGAGATTGCGGGAGCTTCGTTCCTGAAGGACGGCAAGATCGTTCACAATCCCGACGCGCCGCAGATTCAGAATCTCGATGAACTGCCGCACGTCACCGAGATCTACAAGCGCGACCTCGACATCACCAATTACAACGTTCCATTCCTGCTGAATCCCTACGTTTCGCTCTACACCACGCGCGGCTGCCCGGCGCAATGCACGTTCTGCTTGTGGCCGCAGACGCTCAGCGGGCATCCGTGGCGCAAGCGCTCCACCGACGACGTAGCGCGGGAAATGGCGAACGCTAAAACACTCTGGCCCAACGTCAAAGAGTTTTTCTTCGACGATGATACCTTCAACATCCAGAAGGCACGCACCATTGAGCTGTGCGCCAAGTTGAAGCCTCTGGGCCTGACGTGGTCGTGCACGTCACGCGTCACCACCGACTACGAAACTTTGAAAGCGATGAAGGAAGCCGGATGCCGGCTCTTAATCGTGGGCTATGAATCCGGCGATCAGCAGATTCTGAAGAACATCAAGAAGGGCGCAACCATCGAACGGGCGCGCGATTTCACCCGCG